>OGWX01000569.1_pt1 | contig 26821 bp, 18 predicted proteins | sample 1576151 | NCBI WGS metagenome assembly OGWX01 (sample SAMEA3541591, study PRJEB24748) | human gut metagenome | biome: human gut; feature: human-associated habitat; material: faeces | place: China | collected 2012
TGGTTTTTGCGCTGCTGCCGTCCCATGCGCCCTGACTGGTTCCGTTCAGTTTGATAGTCAATAGAACAATTGAAAAGACTCGACATAGCTTCAAGCTTTGACTGGGGAATGTTCCCGCGAGCCATCCAGTTATAAACAGTCTTCCGAGTTACGCCAAGTTTTTCAGCCAATTCTTCAATAGTCAGCCCCATGCGGCTTCGCTCGGCATTTATGTTGGGATAAGGCATTACTATTACCTCCTTTCATTTTGCGTTACTCATTTCGGGTAACTGCAATTATAACATACCCGTTTTGGGTATTTGTAAAGACAAAAAATGCTCAAAATGAGTTGATGCAAATTGTGCACCATGCCCATTTTGAGTATTTTTTTGCGCTTTGTAGTTGACCTGTTACTCGTTTTGTGTATTATAATATACATATAGAGTAAAAGGAGGTTCGTATAATGAACCGAATGCAGGAACTGCGGCAGGAACGCGGGATAAGCATGAAAGATGCAGCGCGTGCGCTGGAAATGCCCTATACCACTTATGTGAATTACGAAAAAGGTACACGCGAACCGAATTCCGAAACGCTAATTAACATTGCGAATTTCTATAATACTTCTATTGATTATCTGCTGGGAAAAAGCAATGTTAGAATAGATGACAAAACTTTAGATATTGTAAATGAAATAGATGGAGATCTCCTTGCTCAAGCAGGCAATATTAAGGATGCCCTAATCTTGCAGAAAAAGCGAGATGATGCCATCCCCGCCGGCTTTGAACCCCGCCCCAAAACCGTCAAGCGGCCGCTGGTGGGGGATATTGCCTGCGGTGAGCCTATCACCGCAGAGCAGAACGTACAGGAATATGTGGATGTGCCGGAGGGGATCGTCTGTGATTTCTGCCTGCGCTGCCATGGCGACAGCATGATCGATGCCGGCATCCGGGATAATGATGTGGTCTACATCAAAACCCAGCCGCAGGTGGAAGATGGCGAAATAGCCGCCGTCCGCATTGGGGACGAAGCCACCCTCAAGCGCGTGTATTATGACGGCAGCACCATCACCCTTGTGCCCGCCAACAGCGCCTACCGCCCCAAATCCTACTCCGGCCCGGAGCTGGATGACATCCAGATAGAAGGCAAGGCAACGGGGTATACACACTGGTTTTGAGAAAGTACGTTAAAAAAGTATGCCACAGCGAGTGGCAGAAAGGCGGCACACAGTGAAATCAAAGATCTGGAAAACGATAAAAAGTCGTTCATACCTAATGACATTTTGCGCGGTTTTCGTATTGTTCTTTTTGCGATTTGGAATTTCCTCAATTCAAAGAGGAAAAGCCACGGCCTTTGTCCTTTTAGGAATAGCAATTATTGCGGCAGTTCTTTCGTTTCCGCTGGTAAGAATCGAGAATCTGATCAGAAAATGGGTTCTTGAATATAAGATTAAAAAGCTCAAAAAAGTGCTGTCAGATAACTACTACCCGGAAATGCAAAACAAGCTTGCGGCAGTAGATGCCATGGATGGACATGAATTTGAATATTTCTGTGCCGAACTGCTAAAGGAAAATGGCTTTGTAAATGTAGAAGTCACACAGGCCAGCGGGGACTTTGGCGTGGACGTTCTGGCAGAAAAAGACGGCGTAACTTATGCAGTGCAGTGTAAATGCTATTCGGATAAGGTGGGAAACCATGCTGTGCAGGAAGCAACATCCGGCGCGCAGTATTACCACCGGATGGTTGCTGTAGTGCTTACCAACAGTACATTTACCCCCGCGGCAATCGAAACGGCCCAAAAGACGAATGTCTTGCTTTGGGACAGGGAAAAGCTGAAAGAAATGATGGCGTGAAGTGGTAAGCTGTCTGCAGAAGGGAGAAAAAACGCGATGACTTTTCAGGAACAAGTAGGCAGGATCACGGCTGAAGATAAATTTTTGTATGCTTCAGAATCTGAGATTAGAAAATTACTGGGAGACAATCCGCTGTCACCAGCACAGATGGAGGGGCGTCTGCGAGCTAACTTGTACGCAGATGTTACGCTAAGTAGTAACAGAAAGAGGACATCGACGCTTCTCTCCATGGGAGTGAAAAGAGGAGATCCAATAGAATTAAAATTATCAAAATCGGGAGATGCGGAGTGCTTTCCGATTGAAGCATATTGGAACGATACAAAGATTGGGGAACTGCGACCCAGCTATTTGGAAGACGCTATTTACAATGCAAAAAAGGAAGCGCGCCCCATTTTTGCGGCAGTTTCTTTGATTGACAAAAGGACAAAATTTTTTATTGAAATAGCAACATATAAATAAAAAAAACGCCCCCGGTGCTACCAACACCGAGAGCGTTTCCATAGATCAGCTTGCCCACTAAAAGCGGATACAATACCAACCCAACACTTGTATTGTATCACCTTTAAGGCAGGCTTACAAGTCATACCTTGGAGGTGTATTTTTTATGCCCAAACAAAAATTGACCCGCCGTCCAGATGGCCGCTACCAAAAGCGGATCACCTTGTCCAACGGCAAAACGCGGCTGGTGTACGGCCGCACCGAAGCGGAACTGAAAGCTGCAGTGCGCTCGGTGCAGGTGCAGGATGAAGCGGGGCTGGAAGTGGGGGACCATACCCTGGTGGGCGAGTGGGCAAAAATCTGGCTGCGCTCTTACAAGCAGGGGCTGCGGCCGGCCACCACCAAAATGTACAGGGATGCCTACAATCTGCACATCATGCAGCACATTGGATGCATGGAGCTGCAGGAGGTGCGGCCGGTACATATCCGGGCCATTATGGCGGAGATTACGGAGCAGTCGGAATCCCTGCAGCACAAGGTGCTGATCACGGTGCGGCAGATCATGCAGACAGCCCAGGCAAACCACCTGATCCGCGATGACCCCACCGACGGCATCCGCATTACGACCCACGCGCGCCCTAAGCAAAAGAAATACCTGACGCAGGACGAAGCGGAGGAGCTATTGTCCTCTATTGCGGAGCCGCGGGCCAAGGTGTTTTGCGCGCTCTGCTATTACTGCGGCCTGCGCAAGGAGGAAGCTCTGGGCCTGCAATGGCGGGATGTCGGCCCGGCGGCGCTGGTTGTCAGCAGGGCCGTGACCTTTGCGGGCGGCAATCAGCCGGACCCCAGTATGGAACTGAAAAACGCGGCTTCCCACCGCCTGGTGCCGGTGCCCGCCAAGCTGCGGGCGATTTTGGATGCCACCCCGCAGCTGGGGGAGCACGTTGTGACCAAAGCCGATGGCGGCGTGATGACGCAGTCAGCCTACAAAAAGATGTGGGCTTATTATGTAGCGGGGGTGTCACTGCTGCCGGTGCACGCCCACATGCTGCGCCACAGCTATGCCACCTGCCTGTACCACGCCGGTGTGGATCTGCGCACCGCCCAGCAGCTGCTTGGCCACGCCAGCATCGAGATGACGGCCCGCATCTACACCCATCTGGAAGCCGAAGATGGCCTGAAAGTAAGCGGCAAACTGGACGATTATTTCAACTCTGCCCCGCCCACCGCGGATAGCACGGCGGGAACTGCCTGACTACAAACTGACTACATCCCGGAGCCATTCTGACTACTTTTGACTACCTGAGACTAACGGAAAAACGATAATTTGAACGTTGTATCGTTGCCCGGTACTGACTCTTAATCAGTGGGTCCTGGGTTCGAGTCCCCGATGGTGCACCAAAGAATGCCTTACACGAAAGTGTAGGGCGTTTTTTTGTTGCTCTATTTCAAGAAGGCACGATCTGGTGCACCGTCAGGGATACTCGAACAGGGCGGCGGCACGCAGTGCCGTAAGGAACGCCACAGTGCGGCGTTCCTTATGGAGGACGGCACGGTGTTTCAGGCGTATTATTTCAATGAAGATAAAATCCTGAAGTGATTTTGAAATGTAAACATCAAAAGGGGGTAGGCGCGGATCGCGCCTACCCTCATTTTTTGTAAAACGCAATTGCCGTAAACAGGGGGGTGTGCTATGATAATGATAAATACTGTGCTATGAGGTGACCGCTATGACCGCTGCGCAACAGCAACAGGCCGCAAAGAATTTTGCCGCCTACTGGAAAGATAAGGGCTACGAAAAAGGCGAAAGTCAACCATTCTGGCTGTCCCTGCTCCGTGATGTGTATGGGGTCGAACACCCGGAGCAATTCATTCAGTTTGAGGAGCAAGTCCACCTTGACCACACCAGTTTCATTGACGGCACGATTCCCGCTACCCACGTTCTGATAGAACAAAAGGGGCTTGGCAAGGATTTGAACAAGCCCATCAAGCAATCAGACGGTGCGCTGCTGACCCCTTTTGAACAGGCTAAGCGGTATATTTTGGAGCTGCCCGTATCGCAGCACCCGCGCTGGGTGGTAACCTGCAATTTCAGCACCTTTTATGTGTATGATATGGAACGCCCGCGCGGTGAGCCTGAAATCATCGAACTTGCGAATCTGGAAAAAGAATACTATCGGCTGCAATTCCTTGTCGATGCCGGAAACGAACACCTCAAACGGGAGATGGAAGTTTCCATAGCGGCAGGTGAAATTGTCGGCTTGTTATATGATGCCTTTTACAAGCAGTATGCAAACCCGGAATCCGAACATTCGCTGAAAAGCCTGAACAAGCTGTGCGTTCGCTTGGTATTTTGCCTGTATGCCGAGGATGCCGGGATTTTTGGGCATCACGGTATGTTCCACGACTACCTCAAAGGCTTTGACACGCGCGGACTGCGCAAGGGGCTGGTAGATTTGTTCCGCGTGTTGGACACAAAGCTGCAAGACCGTGACCCCTATTTGAAAGATGACAACCCGGAATTGGCGGCGTTTCCATATGTGAATGGCGGGCTGTTCAGCGATGAGAATATCGAGATACCGCCGTTCACCGATGAAATCCGAAACCTGCTGCTGGAGAAAGCCAGCGAAAACTTCAACTGGTCGGAAATCAGCCCCACCATTTTCGGCGCGGTGTTTGAAAGCACCCTGAACCCTGAAACCCGCCGCAGCGGCGGTATGCACTATACCAGCATTGAAAATATCCACAAGGTCATTGACCCGCTGTTTTTGGACGAACTGAAAGCTGAGTTTGACGAGATATGCGCCAATCCCGTGGAACGAACCAGAACGGCAAAGCTGCGGGTGTTCCAACGCAAGCTGGCATCGCTCACATTCTTAGACCCCGCGTGCGGCAGCGGAAACTTTTTGACCGAAACCTATTTGAGCCTGCGCCGCTTGGAAAACAAAATTTTGGTGGAACTCTCTCACGGTCAGGTTACGATGTATTCCGCCAGTGAAAGCCCGATACAGGTTTCCATCAGCCAGTTTTACGGCATCGAAATCAACGATTTTGCCGTGACGGTTGCAAAAACCGCGCTCTGGATTGCCGAAAGCCAGATGATGAAAGAAACCGAAAAAATCCTGCTCGTTCCGCTGGACTTTCTGCCACTGAAAACAAATGCCTTTATTGTAGAGGGTAACGCCCTGCGGGTGGATTGGGAGAGCGTGGTTCCCAAAAGTAAGCTGAATTATATTATGGGGAATCCGCCGTTTGTTGGCTACTCACTGCAAAGCAAAAGCCAAAAGGACGATATTCTTTCCGTTTATGTTGATGAAAAAGGCAAACCATATAAAACTGCGGGCAAAATTGACTATGTGGCAGGGTGGTACTATAAGGCTGCCAAACTGATGCAGAATACTCCGATACGCACGGCCTTTGTTTCAACGAACTCTATCACACAGGGCGAACAGGTTGCGGGCGTTTGGAAACCGCTCTATGACCAATTTGGAATACACATTGATTTTGCACATCGGACGTTCCGCTGGGATAGTGAGGCAAGCTTAAAAGCCCAAGTGCATTGTGTGATAGTCGGGTTTAGCTGTACACCAATCCCTGCGGCAAGGTGGTTGTTTGATAATGGCAGTGTTCAAGCGGTTGAGAATATAAATGCATACTTGATGGCAGCACCTAATGTGTTTGTTGAAAGTAGAAAAAAGCCTATCTGCAAAACGTATGAAATGACTTCTGGTAATAGACCTGCTGATGGCGGCAATCTCATAATTGAAGAAAAGGACTACGATACATTTATAAAATCGGAACCAAAAGCTTTACCATATATTAAAAGACTTAGTGGTGCAACTGAATTTATAAACAATAAAAAACGGTGGTGTCTTTGGTTGGTTGGCGTTTCACCCGCAACACTTTCACAAATGCCTTTGGTAATGAAACGTATAAAGCAATGCCAACAAGATAGACTTTCAGGAGCCGATGACAGAAAGAAGTTAGCTGATACGCCGTGGCTTTTCCGAGAAACTAATGTGCCAGAAACCGCTATTGTAGTTCCGCGACACTCAACAAAAGATAGAAAATATATACCATTTGGCTTTATTGGCAGGGAAATGATTCTTACTGATGCTGCGATGTGTATTCCCAATGCAGGCATTTATGAGTTTGGCATACTTGAATCAAACGTGCATATGGCGTGGATGAGAGCTATTGGCGGACGCATCAAAAGTGATTACCGATACTCTAAGGACATCGTATACAATAACTTTCCGTGGCCTACACCAAACGAACAGCAAAAAGCCAAAATTGAACAAACCGCGCAAGCGATTCTGGACGCACGCGCTCTTTACCCGGACAGCAGCCTTGCCGACCTGTATGATGAACTGACCATGCCGCCGGAACTCCGCAAAGCTCATCAGGCCAATGACCGCGCCGTTATGGACGCTTACGGATTCATAAAAGGAACTGCCGCAAGAACCAGCGAAAGCGCCTGTGTTGCCGAGTTAATGAAACTTTACCAGCAAAAGATATCTGCCGCACAGTCCGAATAATCGCTTTGAAAAGTTGACATCAAAAAAGCTCCGGGGGCTGCATTGCTCCCGGAGTTTGCTTTTATTGGGGCTGCATCGGCTTGTTGCAATCCATACACAGAATATGGATGATAAGATTTTTGTTTATGCAGTCTATAAGAAGTATGACAGGCAGATCTTTGGAAACAGAGAACTGCCGGTTTTCAATATAAATTTGTCTTCCAAGCCCCGTCCTACGGACGGGGCTTGGTATGCTGCGGATTTTTAATGTGTAGTACGGCAGTAGGGCGGCCAGGGGGCTGGCCGCCCTACTGCGGAATATTGTGGTGTTGATTCGCAATGAACCGGTATATTTGTGGCATGCCAGGGCTGGCCTGCTCTGGCAGCCCCGACCGACAAAACGCTTTGAGGGCAAACAAACTGCTCCACCCCGCATTTGCTGTGTATGGTTGTATGTGCTATACTAAAAACAATCGATGGTGCAGCTGAAAAGTCGAAAATATCGCTTATTTCTACAAACGCAGCGGGATTTTGCGTTAAAAGTCCTTGGAATCCACAAAGGATTCCCGCGGCTCTTTGCGTTAAATCCGTCTTGCGCTTGTGAAATATCCGTCATTTTCTTTGTTTTCAGATACACCTTAAGAAGCCGCACCAGATGTGGACTGTGCGGGGCCGCAGTGTGATGTTGAGAAAGGGGAGCAGCAGATGACCCGGATTGCGATTGTGGAGGACGAGGCGGCGGTGCGGGAACAGCTGGCGGGGTATGTGCAGCGGTACACCCGGCAGTACGGCACGCCGTTTGAGGTAACGGAGTTTACGGATGGGATGGAGATTCTGGAAGATTACCGCCCGCAGTTTGACATCATCTTTCTGGATGTGGAGATGAAGCACCTGGACGGCATGGAGACCGCCCGCCGCATTCGGGAGCGGGACGGCGGGGTGCTGATCGTGTTCATTACCAACATGGCGCAGTATGCCATCCGCGGATATGCCGTTGGGGCGCTGGATTATGTGCTGAAACCGGTGCCCTACTTTGCGTTTTCGCAGCAGCTGCAAAAGGCGCTGGGGCAGCTGGAAAAGCGGGAGCGGCATTACTTGGCCGTGGCGATGGACGGCGGCATGCGGCGGCTGGACGCGGCGGAAATCTATTACCTGGAAAGTGAAGGCCACAAGGTGCATTTTTACACCGAAAAAGAAGATTTTATGGTGCCGGGCACTCTGAAAAACTATGAGGAAAAGCTGGTGGGCCGGGCATTTGCACGGTGCAACAGCGGGTATCTGGTCAATCTGGCGCAGGTTTCCGGCGTGCAGCAGGATATGGTGCAGGTTGGTCCGTATACGCTGCAGATCAGCCGCCCGCGGCGCAAGGCCTTTATGGCGGGGCTGGCGGATTATATTGGGGGTGCGGGACAGTGACGACATTGCCGGATATTCCCCGCCTGTACACCGCTTTGGCGGAAGTGCTGGCGGCGCTGCTGTATGCGCACAGGCTGCCGCCGCGGATGGATCAGCGCGTGATCTGGGGCGTAGAAGCCGGTTGGGCGGTGCTGCTGGGGGCGTTTTTGCAGGCCACGGGGGAAGTTCCGCTGGCGTGGTGGATCCCCTGCATGGCAATGGCGATTCTTTCCATGCTGCTGTTTTTGTGGGTCACACGCAGCATTACGCTGCTGGAAGCGGGTTATGTGTGCGCGCGGGCCTTTATTTTGGCGGAGCTGGCGGCCAGCGTGGAATGGCAGCTGCACTGCGTGCTGTGGCCGCAGCGCGGCGGGGCGGAGCCGCTTTCGCTGCTGTTGTTGGCGGCGGTGTACGGCGGCATTTTTGCCGCGATGCTGTTTGTGGAGAACAGCCGCCCCGGCCCGGCCGGGAAGATGAAAATAACGCCCGCAGGAACTTTTGTGGCGGTGGTCATGGCGCTGACCGCATTTGCCGTGAGCAATTTGAGCTTTGCCAACGGCAGCGAAGCCAACATGAACATGTTTTACATCCGCACGCTGGTGGATCTGGCCGGGGTGCTGATTTTGACGGTGCAGCACGAGCAGCTGCGCGAAGCCGCCCTGCACAGCGAGCTGGCGGAGCTGGACGGCGTTTTGCACCGCCAGTACGAGCAGTACAAGCAGAGCAAGGAGAACATCCGCCTGATCAACCGGCGCTACCACGAGCTGAAAATGCAGATTGCGGCCATCCGGGCGGAGCGGGACCACGCCAAGCAGGATGTGGCGCTGGCGGCCATGGAAAGCGGCATCCGCCAGTACGAGGCGGAGAACAAGACCGGCAACCCGGTGCTGGACACCCTGCTGACGGCCAAAAGCCTGTACTGCCAGCAGCACCACATCACGATGACCTGCGTGGCGGACGGGCATTTGCTGGATTTTTTGGAAACAGGGGAGATCTGTACGATTGTGGGCACGGCGCTGGACAACGCAACGGAGAGCGTGGAGACCGAGCCCGACCACGAAAAGCGGCTGATCCGGGTGGCGGTGTACGCCCAGAACGGCTTTGTGATGCTGCGGTTTGAAAACTACTGCGCGCAGGAAGTGGAGCTGGGCGCGGACGGCCTGCCGCGCCGCAACACCCATGGCGGCAGCGACCTGCGCAGTGTGCGCGCCGCCGCCGAAAAGCGCGGCGGAACTATGACGCTGCACTGGGAGAATGAGTGGTTTACGCTGCGGGTGCTGCTGCCGCAGAAAAGCTGAATGGATGGCCGTTTTTTTGTTTGAGGACAAAATGCACAAATAGTAACTTTTTAATTATGTAAATTAGACAATAAAATTTGAAACTTTTTTGAAACATTTGCAAAACATGTAATAAAAACAACAACTTATGTAGAATTGTGTGAAATTTTCTCTTTATTTGGTATCATATTAAACGAAATGATGAGCGCGCCATCAAAAGAAATGTCAACATTTACAAAAAGAGGAGGAATAACAAAATGCTGTCAATCAACATGGATGACGTTATTAACGTTATCAACTCCATCAAAGGATATTTGATTGGCTTTGGAATTGTGGCTGTGTTGCTGATTGTGGCAATGATTGCATGTCGCAAGATGAAAAAGTCCAAAAAGTATCTGATCCGTTTTAATGCAGTATTGGGCATTGTACTTGCGTTGGGTGTTACGGTAAACCTAATTCTTGTCGGCCCCATGTACTCCATGGTCACCCTTGCCACCGGCGGCGGTAAGGTCAGTGAGGAAAATGGCGCGCTTGCCACAGAACTGTGCGAGGACATTGCTGATGAAGGCATTGTGCTGCTGGATAACGCAGGGACTCTGCCGTTGGCCAAAAACAGCAAACTGAATGTTTTTGGCTGGGCCTCTACCAACCCCTGCTACGGCGGCACCGGCTCCGGCGCACTGTCGGACGCTTACCCCACGGTTTCTCTGCTGGAGGGCCTGACGAACGCAGGCTTTGAGCTGAACACGGAACTGAGCGATTTCTATACCGCTTACCGCGCAGACCGACCGGAAGTTGGTATGTTTGCACAGGACTGGACTCTGCCGGAACCGGAAGCAGCCCAGTACAGCGATGACCTGATCAACAATGCAAAGGCATTCTCTGACACGGCAATGATTGTAATCACCCGTGTTGGCGGCGAAGGCGCTGACCTGCCCACCGACGTGAGCACCGTTACCTATGATGCCGGCCACAGCTACAATGACTTTGAGCCGGGCGAGCATTACCTGCAGCTTTCCAAGACGGAAGAGGACATGGTAGATCTCGTTTGCAAGAACTTTGATAATGTAATTGTTGTTTATAATGGCGCAAACGCTATGGAACTTGGCTGGGTCAAGGACCACAGCCAGATCAAGAGCGTGATTTGGTGCGCAGGCACCGGCCAGAGCGGCTTTAATGCACTGGGCTCTGTGCTGTGCGGCGATGTGAACCCCTCCGGCCGCACCATTGATACCTTTGTGTATGACCTGACCGCCACCCCGACCTGGAACAACTTCGGCAACATGCTGTATGACAACATGAACGAGTTCGAGGCAGATTCCTTTGGCACCAAGGTTACCCCCGCTTTTGTCAACTACGTTGAAAATATCTACGTTGGCTACAAGTTCTATGAGACCGCTGCGGCAGAGGGCCTGATCGATTACGATAAGACGGTTGTTTATCCCTTTGGCCACGGCCTGTCCTACACCAGCTTTACCCAGACGCTGAACAGCGTTACCGAGAGCGATGGCACCATCACGGTTGATGTGACGGTCACCAACACCGGCAGCGTGTCCGGCAAGGATGTTGTGGAAGTTTACTACAACCCGCCGTATACCAATGGCGGCATTGAAAAAGCCTCTGCAAATCTGATCGGCTTTGCAAAGACCAGCGAGATCGCCGCAGGTGCTTCTGAAAATGTTCAGGTCACCTTCAAGGCGGAAGATATGGCTTCTTACGATGCACACGGCAAGGGCTGCTATGTGCTGGAAAAGGGCGATTACATCATCAGCATCAACAGCGATTCCCACAATGTGATCGATTCCAAGACTTACACGGTCGCATCTGACATTGTTTACAACGAGTCCAACCCCCGCTCCAGCGACCAGACCGTTGCCACCAACGAATTTGACTTTGCCGAGGGCAATGTGACCTACCTGTCCCGCGCAGACGGCTTTGCAAACTATGCCGAAGCTACCGCTGCCCCCACAGACTACTCCATGCCTGCTGAAGCAAAGGCTACGTTCTACAACAACTCCAACTACGACCCGAACGACTTTAACAATCCGGACGATGTGGCCCCGACCACCGGCGCAAAGAACGGCATCCAGCTGGCTGACATGGTTGGCGTGGCATACGACGATGAAAAGTGGGACAGCTTCCTGGACCAGCTGACGGTTGCTGATATGGACAGCCTGATCGCCCTGGGCGGCTACCAGTCCGTTGCCGTTTCCTCCGTGGGCAAGGTTCAGGCCATCGACTGTGACGGCCCTGCCTCCATCAACAACAACTTTACCCAGCAGGGCTCCATCGGCTTCCCGTCTGCTGTGATGATCGCAGCAACCTGGAACACCGATCTGGCCTATTCCTTCGGCGAATCCATCGGCAAGATGGCAGACGATATGGGTGTTTCCGGCTGGTATGCACCGGCTATGAACATTCACCGCTCTGCATTTGCCGGCCGTAACTTTGAGTATTACTCTGAGGACGGCGTGCTTTCCGGCGCAATTGCTTCCCATGCGATCATGGGCAGCCAGGACCAGGGCGTGTACGCATTCATGAAGCACTTTGCCCTGAACGACCAGGAAACCAACCGCTGCGGCATGCTGTGCACCTGGGCAAGCGAGCAGGCCATCCGCGAAATTTACCTGAAGCCTTTTGAAGCCTGCGTAAAGAACGCTGACTGCCACGCAGTGATGTCCAGCTTCAACTACATTGGCAACACCTATGCAGGCAACTGCCCGGAACTGCTGATCAACGTCCTGCGCAATGAATGGGGCTTTGTCGGCATGGTTCTGACCGACTACTACGGTGTTTACGGCTACCAGGATTCTGACCACCTGATCCGCAACGGCGGCGACTTCTGCCTGGTCAACTACGATACCGAGACCAACCACCTGACGGATACCACCAGCGCAACCGCACTGGTATGCGCACGCCAGGCCTGCAAGAACATCCTGTACACCGTTGCAAACTCCCGTGCTTACTATCCCGAAAACCTGAACCCCGGTATGGCTACCTGGGAAAAGGTTATGATCGGTGTTGATGTGGTTGGTGTTCTGGCACTGATCGCACTGGAGATCTTGGTTGCTAAAAAGGGTTACGCCAAGCGCAAGAAAGAAGAAGTTGATGCATAAGCCAAACGCATAACGCAGCAACTGATCCTGCTATAGAACACAGGCTCGCTGCACGGTCAGCGGGCCTGTGCTTTTATTAAAAGAGGACCGAAGTTCAATGAAAAACGCAAGTATCATTCAAAAATTAAACCTTGAACAAAAATGTGCGCTGCTTTCGGGCGCTACTACCTTTGGGACCCGTGCACTGCCGAAAAATAATATCCCGTCCATCACCCTATCCGATGGCCCGAACGGTGTGCGCAAGCAGGCAGGCGCGGCGGACCACCTGGGGCTGAACCCCAGTGTTCCGGCCACCTGCTTCCCCACGGCAGCCACTGTGGCGTGCAGCTGGGACCCCGCCTTGGGCGAGGAGATCGGCCAGGCCATGGGCGAGGAAGCCGCCGCGCAGGAAGTTGCCGTGCTGCTGGGGCCGGGCCTGAACACCAAGCGCAGCCCCCTCTGCGGCCGCAACTTTGAGTATTTCTCCGAGGATCCGTATCTTTCCGGCAAAATGGCCGCGAGCTATGTGCGGGGCATCCAGTCCAACGGTATTTCGGCCTGCCCCAAGCACTTTGCCGTCAACAGCCAGGAACTGCGCCGCATGGCGTCGGATTCCGTGGTGGATGAACGCACTTTGCGGGAACTGTACCTGACCGGGTTTGAGATCGTGGTCAAGGAAGCAAAGCCCAAGACCATCATGAGCAGCTATAACCTCATCAACGGAACTTACGCCAACGAGAACCGCCACCTGTTAATGGACATCCTGCGCGGGGAGTGGGGCTTTGACGGTGCTGTGGTAACGGACTGGGGCGGCAGCAATGACCATGCCCTGGGCGTGCAGAACGGCTCCACGCTGGAAATGCCCGCCCCCGGCGGGGACGCGGTGCGCGAGCTGATGCAGGCTGTGCAGAGCGGCAAAATTACCGAAGCGGATGTGGACGCCCGGCTGGACGAGCTGCTGACGCTGGTGTTTGATACCCATGCCGCTGTGCAGTCCCACAGCCGCACCTTTGATGCGGACGCTCACCACGCCCTGGCCCGCCGCGCCGCAGCCGAAAGCATTGTGCTGCTGAAAAACGAGAACGACCTGCTGCCGCTGGCCGAGGGCGCAAAAGTTGCCGTGATCGGCGACTTTGCCCAGACACCGCGGTACCAGGGCGCTGGCTCCAGCGCGGTCAACTCCATCAAGGTGGATACCCTTTTGGACTGCCTGAAAGAGAGCGGCCTGGCCAGCGTGGGCTTTGCCTCCGGCTTTGACCGCCAGGGCAAAACGGATGCCGCCAAACAGGCCGAGGCTGTAGCTCTGGCCCAAAAGGCCGAAGTGGTGCTGCTCTGCCTGGGGCTGGATGAAATCAAGGAAAGTGAGGGTCTGGACCGCGGCGATATGCGCCTTGCGGACAACCAGATCGAACTGTTAAAGGCCGTGCAGCAGGCCAACCCCAACACCATTGTGGTGCTCAGCGCAGGGGCTTCGCTGGAAACCCCGTGGCTCAAACACTGCCGTACCCTGGTGTATGGTGCGCTGGGCGGCCAGGCGGGGGCGGGCGCCATGCTGGATGTGCTGACCGGCAAAGTGAACCCCAGCGGCAAGCTGGCCGAAACCTGGGTCAACTCCTATGCGGATACCCCCGCCAAGGATAACTTTGCCGGGCCGGGCCGCATGGTGCAGTACCGCGAGGGGCTGTATGTCGGCTACCGCTATTACCAGACCGCCGGTGTGCCGGTGGCATTCCCCTTTGGCTATGGGTTAAGCTACACCAGCTTTGCCTACAGCAATTTGCAGGCCGCGTCCAATGGCGTGACCCTGACCGTAACCAACACCGGCAAGCGCGCCGGAGCAGAGATCGTGCAGCTGTATGTGGCAAAACCCGGGGCAGAAGTGTTCCGCCCCGCACAGGAGCTGAAAGGCTTTGCCAAGGTGCAGCTGCAGCCCGGCGAAAGCAAGACCGTGACCATCCCGCTGGACGACAAGGCGTTCCGCTACTGGAACACCAAGACCGACAGCTGGGAAGTGGAAGGCGGCAGCTATGAGCTGCGGGTCGGCACGTCCAGTGCGGACATCCGCCTGACCGCCGTGGTGGAAGTGGCCGGTACCGGCGCACCCAACCCCTATGCGGGCAAGCATCTGCCGCACTATACCAGCGGCAAGGTGCAGAGCGTGCCGGATGACGAATGGGCCACCCTGCTGGGCCGCCCGGTGCAGCAGGGAAAAGTTAAAATTGACCGCAACATGACCCTGGGCGAGCTGAACCACAGCCGCAGCCCGCTGGGCTGGCTGATCTGGCTGGTGCTTACCGCACTGCTGAACGCCAGCTACAAGCGCGGCAAGCCGGACCTGAATGTGCTGTTCCAGTACAACATGCCGCTGCGTGCCCTGGCCAAAATGACCAGCGGTGCCATCAGCATGGGCATGGTGGATGGCATTGTGATGGAATTACAGGGATTCTGGATCATCGGCCTTGTGCGGGTGATCATAGAAGCCGTGAAAAACCTGGTACTGAACGCACAGCTGGAACAGCGCCTGCGCAACAGCTGAGGAAAGAGAGGGGCTATTTATGCAGCTATGGAATAATTTTGCGGCAAAACACCCCGCCGCAGCCAAGTGGGTGCGCGAAGGCGGACTGTTTGTGATCGTATCCAACCTGGTTACGGTGTTCAAATACCTGTTGCTGCAATTTTTGCCGGCGGCGTTCAGCAGCCTGCCGGTGGTGGATTTTGGCTGGCCGGGCATCCCGGTCACGCTGTTTGGCGAAACCTTCCAGTGGAACATCCTGGGGTATGATTCCGCCCATGGCGGTCTGCCGTACTTTTGCGCCTACATGGTTGCCATGGTGGTGGGAGAATGCATAAACTTTCCCATCCAGCGCAGCTTTGTGTTCCGCAGCAAGGGCAACCTGGCCAAGCAGATCGCCTGGTATGTGGTGGCGTTCTGTTTGATCACCTGCATCGTCAACTCCATCAACTGCGTGTGGGTGGCGGTTGCGGGCCTGTTGGTGCCGGATTTCATCTACAACATTGGCACCACCGTGCTCAATGGCGGCATTTCCATGGTGATCTTCTTCTTTGTGAACAAGATCATCTTCCCAGAGGGCGCACAGGCAAAATAAAGCCCGGCAGGATCACTGGTGCTTTTCCCGGTACTCGAACAGGGCGGCGGCACGGTACAGGAAAAAGTCCTTTGGATGGTATAAAAATGTGATTGCCAGTAACGGCGAAGATCTGAACGGATAAAGAAGAATGCTGCCTTTCCCTGATGAGGAGAAAGACAGCATTTTTATTGCGTTTTTCGGAAAGAGGTGAGCAGCGGCCCCTACAAATGGGTAACGGCTGGCCATAAAATGGCGCTATTACATGGTGTGCTTTGTGAGAAAGCACTGTAGTGTGATGATATAAAACGGATGGGTGCATGGTGTGCGCCCCTACGGAATTACAACAAAACGCCCCCGCCCGTGCGGTAAATGAACTGCATAGGCGGGGGCACCGTTATTTTACAAAGAAAACGCGCAGAGCGGAGATTTTAGGCAATACCGCACAATTCTAAGTGCCGCAGCCGCCGGAGCGGTGCTTAAGCCGTCAGGCGGGAATTGTGCGGTGTTGCCTTTACTGTTCCACGGCACCGGTGGGCAGCTGGGGAACAGCGGTCAGGATGCGCATGAACTCTTCGCCGGTGATGGTTTCTTTCTCGTACAGGTACTTGGCGATCTCGTCCAGCTTGCTGCGGTTTTCAATCAGCATCTGTTTGGCTTTTTCATGCTGCTGCTTGACGACTTCCACGACCTTATCGTCCACTGTGGCGGCTGTGCGCTCACTGCAGGCCAGGCTGGCATCGCCGCCCAGGTAGGCGTTGTTCACGGTTTCCAGGGCAACCATGTCAAAGTCGTCGGTCATGCCGTAGCGGGTAATCATGGCGCGGGCCATCTTGGTGGCCTGCTCGATATCGTTGGATGCGCCGGTGGTGATGGAGTTGAACACCACTTCTTCGGCGGCACGGCCACCGGTCATGGTGGCAATTTTGGCCAGGATCTCTTCCTTGGTCATCAGGGTGTGGTCGCCGTCCTCTACCTGCATGGTGAAACCCAGCGCGCCGGAAGTGCGCGGCACAATGGTGATTTTCTGCACGGGGGCGGAATGGCTCTGCAGGGCGGCAACCATGGCATGGCCGACTTCGTGGTAGGCCACGATGCACTTTTCTTTGTCGCTCAGGATCTTATTCTTTTTCTGGGCACCGGCCAGGATGGTATCCACGGCTTCCTGCAGGTCGTACTGGGTAACGGCCATGCGGTGGTGGCGCACAGCACCCAGGGCGGCTTCGTTGATGATATTGGCCAGCTCGGCACCGGAAGCACCGGGAGTCATGCGGGCAACCACGGCAAAGTCACAGTCGGGGCCGATTTTGACCTTTTGAGCGTGCAGGCGCAGGATGCTTTCGCGGCCTTTCAGGTCGGGCAGCTCCACGGGCACACGACGGTCAAAACGGCCGGGGCGGGTCAAAGCGGGGTCAAGGGATTCAGGACGGTTGGTGGCGGCCAGAATGATAACACCCTTGGCGGCGTCAAACCCGTCCATTTCGGTCAGCAGCTGGTTCAGGGTCTGCTCGCGTTCATCGTTGCCGCCCATACCGGAAGCACCGTCACGCTTTTTGCCGATGGTATCGATCTCATCAATAAAGACAATGCAGGGGGCTTTTTCGTTGGCCTGTTTGAAGAGGTCACGCACCTTGGAAGCGCCCATGCCGACGAACATCTCGACAAATTCAGAACCCGCAATGGAGAAGAAGGGAACACCGGCTTCGCCGGCAACAGCGCGGGCCAGCAGGGTTTTACCGGTGCCCGGGGGGCCGACAAGCAGAACGCCCTTGGGCATTTTGGCACCGATATCCTCGTAACGCTTGGGGTTATGCAGGAAGTCAACGATTTCCTGCAGGCTCTCTTTGGCTTCGTCCTCACCGGCAACATCGGCAAATTTGATGGACTTGCCATCCTCAACGACATACTGTTTGGCACCGGATTTGCCGCCGCCAAAAATCATGCTGTTGGCGCCGCCGGTCATTTCACCGACCCGCTTGCGCATCATGCGGTTGAACCAGACGATCAGGATGATCATGGGCAGCAGCGAGATGACCCAGCCCAGCAGGGTATCCACCCAGGTGGTCTGGTTGTACACCTTGCCAAAGGAAACGCCGGCGCTTTCCAACCGGTTGACCAGCTGCAGGTCCTGCGCAATGGAGTTGGTGCAGTAGGTGGTATCGTTTTTGTCCACAAAATAGATCTGCTGGTCCTGAATTTCAACGGTGCTCAGTTCGCCGCCTTCGAGCATGTTCAGGAAGGTGCCGTAATCGACCTGTTTGACCTGGCCTTTCATCATGGCGGGGAAGGCCCAGAAATTGAGCAGCAGCAACACCACAAGGATCACGGCATATACAATGCCGGTCGTCTTTTTGGGGTCGCGCGGCTGTTGGGTTTCGTGCATAACAATTCCTCCAGTTGGGGGCGGTAATAGGGGCCCCCGATAGATTCTATCATGAAGAATAAAAATGAACTGCGGATGAACAAGGCATGAAATAGCTGGAAATTCCGGTAAACTTTGCGTGAACAAGGGCAGTTTGTGGGCAAAAACAGGAATGCAGACCGCGTAACGACAGGGAAAAGTGAAAAGAATCTGAACAGTTTTCCACAAACAGAGGGGCTTCTTGTGGAAAACAAAAACGCGCGGCGGGGAGATAGGATGTTGATGACAGGATACCATGGCTGCAGCTCAGTATGCGGGACGATGCAGGCATCGTCCTCTACAGATCGTTTACAGGTTTGCGGTGGATGGATTTACGTTTCTCCGCGGCGCGATGAGGGCATCGCGCCCTACAAATCTTTAGGCAACACCGCACAATTCCTGCCTTGCGGCTTAAGCACCGCTCCGGCAGCTGCCGCACCTCGCTCGCCGTATCAGCACTTAGAATTATGCGGTATTGCCTTTATAACAAAAGCGAGGTGCTGCCAATCAGCAGTGCCCCGCTTAATTTTGTGTTATGCAGTTTTATCGCCCCAGGCGCACCGGCTCCGGAGGCTCCTGGCCGGGGCGCAGGTCCATCCACCAATAGGCAAGGTCCAGCCATTGGCCGAACTTGTACCCAGTGCGGGGCTCCACGCCGATTTTTTTGAAGCCGAGCGCCTTATGGAACGCGCAGCTCTCTTTGTTCTGGCCGGTCACAAGGGCAACGGCGTTGCAGTAGCCGCGCTGGCGCACGCCGTCCAGCAGGGCTTTGTACAGCCGCCCGCCAACCCCCTGGCCCACACAGTCGTGGGCGCAGTAAACGGTTAGCTCCACATCCCACGCATAAGCTGTGCGGCTGTGCCAGGGGTGGGCGCAGGCAAAGCCGCACAGCTTGCCCGCTGCATTGACGGCAACCAGGAACGGCGCGCGCTGCTGCACATAGGCGATATTTTCGCGCTGGAATTCCTCGGTACACAGGTCATACTGGAAAGTGGCCGTGGAGTGGGTGACATACCAGTTGTACAGCTCCGCCACGGTGGCGGCGTCCTCCGGCGCGGCATCCCGCAGGGTGATGGTGTTTTCAGCGGTCCACTGGGCGGCAAGGGCTTCCTTTTCGGGTTTTGGCAGCTTTTTCAGGGCGGCTTCCCGCTTCAGAGCGGCACTTTTATCGGTGCAGCGCTCGGCATAGGTCAGCTTAACGGCACCTTTGGCGTGGGTATACTTGGCACCGGCCTTGCCGCCCTTGTGGGCGCGCAGGCGGCGGGCAAGGTCATTGGTCCAGCCGGAATACAGGCTGCCATCCGCGCAGCGCACCATGTAGACCCAGGCGGAAGCCGGGTCTGGTTGGCAGTCCGCCGCGGTGCTGGGGCGGGGACCAAACTGCTCTAGAGTTTCGGCGCTCACTGTGCGCTCACCGGCCTTCCGGCGGCGCGCAGGGCACGGCGGCATGCCTCAATGGCATCCGCTTTGGTTTCCGCGGTGACAAGGAAACGGCTGGGGTGGCAGAACTTGAGAGCCAGGCCGCTCTTTTCGCGCAGGATCTCCTCCGGCTGGCCGCCCCATGCGGGCGGGAACGGCACCTTGCTGCGGCGGGTCTTGTAATCGGTCACGCACTGGGCGCTGTAGCCGCCGCGCTGGCTGGGGTAGACAACAAACAGGGCATCGGTTTTGTACAGGCCGTTTTTCCAGGGCATGTAGTCCGGCAGAACCACAATGCCGTCCCTGGAGTTCTTGTAGGCGTTCTGGACGGTCTCGTCCGCGCGGTTCACGGCGTTGGCTGCGGCAATCTCGTTTTCCAGCACCTGCTTGGCAAAGGGCACGGCGCGCCAGAAGCAGACATCGGAATCTTCGCCGGAATCCCACACGGGGTTAAAGCTGCCGATGGCATCGGCCAGGGAGTTCTGTTCGCCGGTGTTATCGTTCAAGTCCAGGGGCTGAACGAAATTTTCATCCAGCAGGCGGGCCTGGTGGGCACCCACCAGCTGGGCACCCAACACGCGCCACAGCAGGCCAAAGGCCGCATAGGGCACGCCGTTGGGGCGGCTTTCGCGCGGTTCCTGGTGGTGGTCAAACATACCGCAGCCCACATCGTACACAATGCCGTCAAAACCATCCGGCACAACAAAACCGCGGGTTACTTTGATATCCGGCCGCACAATCATCAGCAGCGCTGTGGCAAACACATCGTCTGCATGGAACTTGCCGCCGTGAGTAAAACCTTTTGCAGGAATTTTCATAGAATAGCCTCCGTCTATGGGGTAAAATGATGATTAACTAATATTATAACATGAAAGCGTAGGTTGGTAAATGCAAAATCTGCGCGGGCGGACCGGATTTGGAACAAGTGGCAGCATTTGGCCGAAAAACGGTGATTCACAACCGGCATAAAATATGATATACTAACTTAATATGCCCTTTTGCGGGCGTACCGGACATTCGGTGTGTTGACGCGGAATGTTGACCGCAACTTAATGAACAAACAAAGCGAAGGAACTGGATACCCATGCAAAACATCAAAAAAACATTAAAAAGCAAGCGCTTCTGGCTTGGCACGGTGCTGCCATTTGCGCTGGCTGTGGCAGCGGCCTTTGTGGCGCGCTACCAGTTAGAAATTTCTGACGGCGTAACTGCCAACTACATGGCGGGGCAGTGGCCGGTATACGCACCGCTCAATGCGCTGACGGCGTTCTGCCTGACGCTGGTGGTGTTTGCCCTGTGCGGCAGCTGGGGCATTGCAACCGGCGTTTCCGGCCTGATTTTTACCGTGCTGGCGCTGGTCAACTATTACACGCGGGACCTGCATGGTTCCGCCCTGATGCCGCAGGACATCCTGAACCTGGGCACCGCGGCAGAGGTGATGGGCAGTTATACCCTGCACATTACCCAGACAGTTATTACCATTGCGCTGCTGTACATCCCGGTGCTGGTGGCTGCCGTTGTGCAGGTCAAACTGGCCGGCAAGCATAAGCGCAGCTGGAAACAGCGCGGCGCCCATGCGCTGGCCTGCGCCTGCGGCATTTTTGCGGTGCTGTATCTGGGGTATTTCAGCCCCAACCCCATCAAGCCCGCCGCCACTTACGGCTGGGCCTGGCAGGAAACCTATTATAAGTACGGCTACCTGGCGGGTAGCATTGAAGCCGCCAGCCTGATGGTGGACCCCATCCTGCAGCCGGACGGCTACAGCGAGGACGCCGCCACCGAGGCCGCTGCAATGGCGCAGGACTATCAGGCCAGCCCCGAAACGGCAAACGAGCAGGACTACCCCGATGTGTTCCTGATCCTGTCCGAAAGCTTTTATGACTTTGACCTGGTAACGGACCTGCAGGCCGACCAGGAGATCATGCAGGTGACCAAAAACCTGCCCAACTCCATTTATGGCCACACCATCAGCCCGCATGTGGGCGGCGGCACCAACTCCAGCGAGTACGAGATGCTTTCCTCCAACTCGCTGATGCTGATGCCCTCCATCACACCGTTCAACTGGTTGAACCTGCACAAGGCAAACAGCCTGGTCAGCAACCTGAAAGATCTGGGGTATGCCACGCTGGCAGCCCACCCCTATACCAACTCCAACTACCGCCGCGATTCTGCCTGGCTGACGCTGGGCTTTGACGAGACCCACTTCCAGGATGATTTTCCGACCAAGGAAACCTATGGCAGCCGCCCCTACCAGACCGACAGCGCCACCTACCGCGACCTGGAAGGTTTGTATGAAGCAATGCCGGAGGACCAGCCGCGGTTTGTGTTCCTGGTTTCCATCCAGAGCCACGGCGATTACGATATGAACCCCCCGGAGGAGGATATCGTGCATGCCGCAACCGATTACGGCGAGTATGATTCCATCATGGATGAATACCTGAGCAACATCTATATGACCGACCGTGCCTTTGGCGAACTGACCGAATACCTGACCGAGCAGTACGAAAAGACCGGCCGCAAGGTGATTGTTGCCATGGCAGGCGACCACGCCCCCAGCTTTGTGGATCATGTGGCCGACCATACCTTTACCGATGAGAACAATTTGCAGATTTTGGAGCGCAGCACGCCCTACCTGATCTGGGCAAACTACCCGCTGGAAAACGCAGGCCAGACCAGCGCCACCGACGAGTACAACCGCATGGATATGTGCATGCTGGCTCCCACCCTGGTGGAAAATGCCGGGCTGCCGCTGACCCCGTATTACCAGTACCTGCTGGCACTCAAGCAGGTGGCCCCGGTGGTGACAGCCGCCAATGACTATATGGACGCGGACGGCGTGACCCACACCTACGGCGAGAATGCAGAGCTGGATGCCTGGGTGCATGGGTACTTCTATTTGGAGTATAACAACATCGGTGCCAAAGCAACCCGTCAGCAGAATTTGTTCCAGGTGGAAAAGTAAGAAGCTGATAAGCAGACGTCAGCCAGGATTCCTCTGATTTAAAAACAAAAATGGCAAGAAAAAATCTCCCCGCTGCAATGTGCTGATGCACAAAATGCAGCGGGGAGATTTTCGATTTCAGATACACTCCGGGCCGTTACACGGCGGCGGGCGCTTTCAGCACAAAGGTCTGTACGCCCCAGATCACCAGAACAACAATGCCGAGCGCGATGCGGTAAACGCCGAACGCGGTGAAGGTGTGGCGCTTGACGTAATCCATCAGGAAGCGGATGGCGATGATGGAAACGATAAAGGCAACCGCACAGCCAACGATCAGCACAACGGTCTGATCCAGCGTGAAGCTGTTGCCCTTGCCAAAGAACTTCACCAGCTTGAGCAAACTGGCACCGGCCATGACCGGGATGGCAAGGAAGAAGGTGAACTGGCTGGCAGCCGGGCGGGACATGCCGCACAGCATGCCGCCCAGGATGGTGGAGCCGCTGCGGGAGGTGCCGGGAATCAGGGAGAGCACCTGCCAGCAGCCAACCTTGAACGCCTGCGGGTAAGTAATGCGGGAAAGCTTGGTGGTGGTGGGCACCCGCGGGCGGCGCTCGATCAGGATAAAGGCAACGCCGTACACAATCAGCATCAGGGCAACCACCACGCTGTTATACAGGTGGGCGTCCATCCAGTCGTCCAGCAGAATGCCCAGCACGGCGGCGGGCACGCAGGCTACAATAATTTTGAACCACAGCCGGACCACGGGCCAGCGCAGGTGGGCGGCAAAGCCGGTATCGCGGCCATTATCCTTGCAGAACGGCCACAGCTTGTGGAAATACAGCACCACAACAGCCAGGATAGCACCCAGCTGGATGACAACGCGGAACATTTCCATAAAATCTTCCGTATAGCCAAACTTCAGCACCTGCTCGGCAAGGATCATATGCCCGGTGCTGGAAATCGGCAGCCATTCGGTGATGCCTTCAATCACACCGTAAATAACGGATTTCAGAATTGAAAGAAACAGGTCCATCTTTTTTCCTCCCCTTGGCGGGATCACTCCCGGCCAGCAATACAAATATATAGTAGCACACTTTACGTGGTATTGCACCCTGCCGCTGTATAATTTACACTTTTGATCCAAAACAACAGGCAAAAGCGGTTGCCGTTTTGGCAAAATGCTCCTATAATAGAAGTGTGGCTTTTGCCGTATCAGTGGGAAAAGTTAGAATGTGTATAGAAAATAGAGGATATTACAAAATGTATAAAACTGTAGTGTTTGACCTGGATGGTACGCTGCTGAACACCCTGACTGACCTGGCGGATGCCGGCAACCGGCTGTGCCGGAAATATGGCTGGCCCACCCATGAGCGCCAGGCGTACCGCTATTTTGTGGGCAACGGTATCCCTAAACTGGTGGAGCGCCTGGCCCCGGCAGACCAGCGCACCCCGGCGGTGCTGGAAGCGGCCCTGGCGGATTTTAAGCGGGATTATGGCCAGCACCTGCGGGACACCACCGCACCGTACCCCGGCATCCCCGAAATGCTGGCAAAGCTGAAAGCGAACGGCGTGCAGCTGGCGGTGTTTTCCAACAAGGCGGATGCGCTGGCAAAAGAGGTCGTCAAGGATTATTTCGGCACGCAGTATTTTACGATCGTGCGCGGCCAGATGACCGGCGTGGCCCCCAAGCCCGCCGCCGAGGGCACGAACGCCCTGCTGCAGGCCCTGCATGCCGACCCGGCCAGCACCCTGTATGTGGGGGACAGCAACGTGGATGTGGAAACCGCCCACAATGCGAACCTGCCCTGCTGCGGGGCGGTGTGGGGATTCCGCACGCGGGAGGAACTGAATGCGGCCGGGGCGGAATACCTGGCAGAAAACAGCGATGAACTGTATGACGTTATCATGAAATAACTGCAAAATTGCGGCGGGAGGAACTGTAAAATGATTGCGCAGCGCTATAAAGATATGCTTAGCGGCAAGTCCGTTATTCGCCAAATCTCCGAGTGGAGCACGGCTCGCGGGACCGAGATCGGCTATGAAAATGTGTTTGATTATTCGCTGGGCAACCCTTCGGTGCCCTGCCCGGAGCACTTTACCAAAACCTGCATCGATCTGCTGCAGACCAAGGAGCCGGTGACGCTGCATGGCTACAGCCCCACGCTGACCATCCCCGCCGTGCGCAAGGCGGTGGCCGAAAGCCTGAACCGCCGCTTTGGCATGGACTACGGTATGGAGCATATCTTTATGGCAACGGGTGCTGCCGGTGCGCTGGCCCACGCCATGCGCTGCGTGGCGGTGCCGGGGCAGGATATTATCACCTTTGCGCCGTTCTTCCCGGAATACAAGCCGTATGTGGAGGGCGCGGGCCTGAATCTGAAGGTCGTTCCGCCCCGCACGAAGGATTTTCAGATTGACTTTGACGCATTTGACGCGATGCTGGGTGAGAACACCGCCGCCGTGCTGATTAACACCCCCAACAATCCCTCCGGCGCAGCCTACAGCGCCGAGACGCTGACCGGCCTGGCCGACCGCCTGCGCGCCGCCAGCGCCAAGTATGGGCACCGAATCTTTTTGATCTCGGATGAGCCGTACCGCGAAATCATGTTCGGCGGGCAGCCCATCCAGTACGCCGCCAAGTTCTATGACGATACGTTGACCTGCTATTCGTTCAGCAAGAGCCTGAGCCTGCCGGGCGAGCGCATCGGCTATGTGGCTGCGAACCCGCGCTGCGAGGACGCCGAGTATATTGTGCCCATGTGCGGCCAGATCAGCCGCGGAACCGGCCACAACTGCCCGGCATCACTGATCCAGCTGGCCGTGGCCGAATGCCTGGACGAAACCAGCGACTTGGGCGTGTACGAAACCAACATGGAGCTGATTTACGCCGAGCTGAAAAAGCTGGGCTTTACCGTGGTCAAACCCTCCGGCACCTTCTATATCTTCCCCAAAGCGCTGGAGGAGGACGCCAATGCGTTCTGCAAAAAGGCCATGAAGTATGACCTGGCGTTGGTTCCCGGCGACAGCTTTGGCTGCCCCGGCTACTTCCGCATGGCGTACTGCATTGATACCGAGAAGGTCCGCCGCAGCTTTGCCGCACTGGAAAAATTTGTGGCGGAAGAATACGGGAAATGAATTCCGTTCGGGCCGCGCCCGCCCGCAGTGGGAAGCAAAGCCCGAAACATATGATTTTGACACCATAAACGGGAGGTCTGCACAATGCCGCAACAAAAACGTCCGGCGCAGGGATCCAAGCGCCGTCCTGCACCCGCTGCCAGGAGCAGCAATATGCAGCGCCGCCGCGCTGTTTCACGCAAACAGAACCGCCGCGTGCATGCCCTGATCACCTTGATTTTCTGCATTGCCGTGTTTATTTTGGTGTGCGCAGGCTGCTTTTTGCTGGTAAAAACCGATGGCACCATTACCAACAAGCCCAACCAGAGCCAGGGGAATTCCAGCTCCACCGCGCCCGACGGTGCAGACAGCACCACGGATGGCGACAGCCAGCAGGAACAGCCCACCATGACCGAGGAAGAACAGCGCATTGCCGATGCCACCTCAACGGCGTCCGCAAACTGCACCAAGGATGCCCCGCAGGTGGTGGACCCAGCGCTTTGGGATGAGCGCGGCAAAGCCTTGATGGAACAGCTGGCTGCCGATGAATTTTACCAGAGCGAGGGGCTGAAATACAGTGCCAAAGATGGCTGCCCCTATATGATCGCGGTCAACCGCGCGGCTTCTACCGTGACGGTACTGGCGCTGGACGATGAGGGTAACTACACCAAGCCGTATATGGCCATGGTGTGCTCCGGCGGCGCGGATACCCCGCTGGGATTCTTTGCAACGCCGGTCAATTATGACTGGCGGCTGCTGGCCGGGCCGAGCTATGGCCAGTACGCTACCCGCATCTGGGATTCCTATCTGTTCCACACTGTGCCGTATTACAGCCAGCACAAGGACGATATCGAGTACGACCAGTTCAACCAGCTGGGCACCCAGGCCAGCCTGGGCTGTATCCGGCTGCTGGTCTGTGATGTAAAGTGGATCTATGATAACTGCCCCATCGGCACCCGCGTGGTGATCTATGATAACGCCGATGACCCCGGCCCCATGGGAAAGCCCGGCACCATTTACACCGACCCGACGGACGAGAGCAAGCGCGGCTGGGACCCCACCGACCCGGATTCCGCCAACCCGTGGGATGCAGCATTCCGCAGCGGTACAGCTATCCGCAGCGAGGCAGCCTGGAACGAATGGAACGACGCCCAGAACGATGGCCGCTGGAACGGCTCCATCAACCCCACTGACCTGCAGGGCTGGAGCACCGATTCCAGCGTTGAGGGCACCCGCGGATAACACACCATAGGGGTTAGGGCAATACCGCATAATTCTAAGTGCCGATACGGCGAGCGAGGTGCGGCAG
>OGWX01000579.1_pt1 | contig 26401 bp, 20 predicted proteins | sample 1576151 | NCBI WGS metagenome assembly OGWX01 (sample SAMEA3541591, study PRJEB24748) | human gut metagenome | biome: human gut; feature: human-associated habitat; material: faeces | place: China | collected 2012
CGATATTTCCGCACAGTGCATCGGATCGGCGCAAGGTGCTGTCGCGGTGCTGCGCAATCTCGACGGAGACGGTCCGGAAGCGGCGGTCAAAGACATGACGATCGTCGTTGCCGGCATGCCCGCGATTCTTGCCGTCAACCGTGCGGACAAGCTCGAAGCGACGATGTACGTGGAAGGCAAGGCGGGCAAAACCTTCGCTCCGCCGGTGCTATTCACCTCCACCGCGCCGTTCGTTGAAGATCTCATGCTTGGCATCACCGATATGAACGCGCTGGAACAGGCGGATATGACCATTTTCGATTCCGCCGACCTCGATCGGGATGCGGCGATGAGCATTATCGCCGAGCATACGCGGTTCGGACGCGGTGCATCAAGCATCAGTTAACGACGGCAAACGTGAGTCATCCTGCCGAACATGCGTTACGCGACACAAGACGACTCACGCCACAGAACAACGAATGACACAAGAAGGAGAACGCCCATGACTTCCGTGGTGGTTTTCGATTATGGTTTCGGCAACGTGCGTTCCATGGTTCGTGCACTGGCTGATCTCGACCTTGACGTGACCCTCACTTCCGACCATCGGCAGGCCTTGGAAGCCAACGGTCTGGTAGTGCCCGGCGTGGGCGCTTTCGGCGCATGCATGGAAGGACTCAAGTCGGTGGGCGGAGACACCGTGATCAAGGATCGTCTGCGTGCCGGGCGACCGGTGCTCGGCGTGTGCGTGGGCGAGCAGATCATGTTCGAACACGGTCTGGAGCACGGTGCCCATGCCGCAGGCATCGGACTGATCGGCGGTTCGGTGAACCTGCTGGACGCCGACGTGGTGCCTCACATGGGATGGGACACGATCGAGGCCGCCCCCGATTCGGTGCTGCTCAACGGTGTGGAGAACGAACGGTTCTACTTCGTGCACTCCTACGCCGCGATGGAAGTGAAGCCGGCGGATACGTCCCGCTTCGACATCGATCTGAGCGATTCGCCCGAACGCGTGAGCTGGTGCTCGTACGGCCGATCGCGCTTTGTGGCCGCCTACGAACACGGCCCGCTGTCCGCCACGCAATTCCACCCGGAAAAGTCCGGGGACGCTGGCTCCCAGCTCCTCAAGAACTGGATCGCCACGCTGTAAAAAAGCATGAAGCTCCCTCTGACGAGGGAGCTCAAATTGTGTATAAGTAACTGAAGAAAGGCTCTTCTTATGTCGTTGACTCTGCTGCCCGCCGTCGATGTACGCGATGGCAAGGCCGTGCGCCTGCGCCAAGGCGAATCCGGTTCCGAAACCGATTACGGTTCGCCGTTCGAGGCCGCCCGTACTTGGGTTGAGGCCGGTGCCGAATGGATTCACCTGGTCGACCTTGATGCCGCTTTCGGTACGGGCAACAATCGCGATCAGCTGCGAGAAATCGTTCATGAGCTCGGCGACCGCGTGAACATCGAACTGTCCGGCGGCGTGCGCGATGACGCTTCGTTGGACGCGGCCCTTGAGGCCGGTGCCGCCCGAGTGAACATCGGCACCGCCGCTTTGGAGAATCCGGATTGGACCGCCTCGGTCATCAAGAAGTACGGCGACCGCGTGGCTGTTGGTCTGGATGTGCGCGGTCACACACTGGCGGCGCGCGGCTGGACGCGCGAAGGCGGCGACCTGTTTGAGACCATGAAGTTCCTTGACTCCGTGGGCTGCTCGCGTTACGTGGTAACCGACGTGGCTAAGGACGGCATGATGTCCGGCCCGAACATTCAATTGCTGAGTGAAGTCGCTGAACGCACCGACGCCAAGGTCACGGCTTCCGGTGGTATCTCCAAGCTGGACGATTTGCGCGCCATCAAGGAACTGGCTGAAATTGGTGTTGATTCTGCCATCCTCGGCAAGTCCCTCTATGCACGTGCGTTCACGCTCCAGGAAGCGCTTGAAGTAGCGAAGTAGGCAAAGGACTCGCCTTAGCGAGACTGTTAATCTACCTTCGCTCAGCTATCGCTTCACTCAGACCCCTCCTACGGACAGCCCATTGGGCTGTCCGCTTAACGGCTCAGCAAGGGAGGTCGCCGGATTTGAGGAGCTTTTTGAAGACGGCGTAGTCTTCATCATTCTGTTCGGCGTAGCTGACGGCGAATGAGGCGATGGCCTGATCGAATTCGTCGGTGCCACCCATGTAATTGGCGATCGCAATCGAATCGCCGGTGCGGGCGTGGGCGTGCGCCAACGACCATGCGCACATGCGTGACAGATCGCTCAATCCCGAAGCGTTGAGATTGTCGATATCAATCGACCCCTTGCCATTCCACAACTGGCGCACGTAATAGTCGCGCGGTCGGCCATCCTCGGCCATAAAGCTCGACCAACCCAACAGCACATCGGCCGTATTCTGAATCAGCTTCTGCCCCTGAACCACGCGCTCACCGTGCGTGGCGTACGGCGACGCGCCGCAGTAATGCTCGAGCACGGAATACGTGGCCTCCTTCATCTGAATCATCATCGGATCGTCGATATCACGCGCGATCCACACCGACGTCCACGCGCGCTGGCCCACCGAGCCCACGCCCACCACCTTGCGGGCCGCGTCCTGATAGCGCAAATGATCGAACACCCAACGGCGATCGTCGTACAGGGAATGCCGGTAGCTCTCGAACAGCGTGTCTATACGTGCCTGCAACGCATCCAAGTCGGCGTAATCATCCAGCTGATTGATCGGCACCAGCTCGGGCGGATTGGATTTGAACCTGAGCTTGCCGCTCTCATAACGGCACAGTTTGGCCGCCGCCGCGTCGTTATCCTTCAGCAGCGCCTTCATGGCCGCCTCACGCAGCACACGGCTGCGTTTGGAACCGGTGGTCTCGAAGCGGTCGAGCGTCTCCTCCACGTCCAGGTGCTCATACCACGCGTCAAGGTAATCCATTTCGGAGAACCACTTCATGCGTGTGCGGTACGTGTGTACGCACTGGACCACGGCGGCGCGACGGTCCTTCTCCTTGATTTTGTTGGCGCGTCCGCAGATCTCCACCGAGGCGGCGAGACGTTTCAGATCCCATTCCCACGGGCCGATAGCGGTTTCGTCGAAATCATTGATATCGAACACCAGACGGGCGGAAGGGGAGCGGAAAATGCCGAAATTGCCGATATGCGCGTCGCCCACGCACTGCACCGGAATGCCAGTGACTGGCGTGGAAGCCAGGTCATTGGTCATGATGAGCACGGTGCCCCGGTAGAAGGTGAAGGGGCTGGCGCTCATACGCTTGTAACGCAGCGGAATCAGATCCGGTACGCGAATCGCGGACTGCTCCTCCAAAAGGCTGATCGCCTCACGCCGGCCCTCCTTGACCTTCCATATGGCATGTGCGTCCAGCGGCGCCTTGGTACGAGTGGCGATGCCGGCGCGCGAACGGTCGCGCGGGTCGGTGGCCTGCGTCCAGCTGGTCACGTCGACGGGCGGATTGGCGGATGGGGTGAGATGATCTTCGCTCATAGTCACTACCATAGTGCCGTGCCGGCATGGGCCTGAACCATGCCTGACATGCGGACCGGGGCATGTTGATGAAATCTCGCGACTCGCAGGTGACGAACAGTGAGATGTTAACGCCCTTCGTAACACGGTTATGGAACGATAGGCGACTATGGATAAACAGCAGGAGTTTGCGCTGCGCACGGTCGAAGAACGCGACGTGCGCTTTATTCGTCTGTGGTTCACGGACGTGTTGGGAACACTGAAGTCCGTGGCGATTGCTCCGGCCGAACTGGAAGCCGCGTTTGAGGAGGGTCTCGGCTTCGACGGTTCCGCCATCGAGGGCATGACCCGCGTGTCCGAAGACGATATGATCGTTCAACCCGATCCCTCGACGTTCCAGATCCTGCCGTGGCGCGGTGGCCCGCAAGGTACCGCCCGCATGTTCTGCGACATTCTGACCCCGGACGGCGAGCCTTCGCTCGGCGATCCACGTCACGTGTTGAAGCGCACGCTCGCCAAAGCCAAGGACAAGGGCTTCACGTTCTACGTGCATCCGGAAATCGAGTTCTACCTGTTCGAAAGCCAGGACGACTGGTCCAAGGCCCCGACCCCGATCGACGAGGGCGGCTACTTCGACCACGTGCCGCGCAGCCCAGGCATGGACTTCCGCCGTGCCACCGTGAACATGCTCGAGCAAATGGGCATCTCGGTGGAATACTCGCACCATGAGGCGGGGCCAGGCCAGAACGAGATCGATCTGCGATACGCGGACGCGCTCACCATGGCCGACAACATCATGACATTCCGTACGGTGGTCAAGGAGATTTCCTTGGAGCGTGGCATTCACGCCAGCTTCATGCCCAAGCCCCTGGCCGACGCGCCCGGTTCCGGCATGCACACGCACCTGAGCCTGTTCGAAGGCGATTCCAACGCCTTCTACGAGGCCGGTCAGGAGTTCAACATGTCCCTGACCGCCCGCCAGTTCGCCGCCGGCATCCTGTACCATGCGGCCGAAATCTGCGCGGTCACCGACCAGTACGTCAACTCGTACAAGCGCCTGTGGGGCGGTAACGAGGCACCAAGCTACATCTGCTGGGGCCACAACAACCGTTCCGCGCTGCTGCGTATCCCGCAGTACAAGCCGGGCAAGGGCAACTCCGCGCGCATGGAGTTCCGTGCGCTCGACCCGGTTGCCAACCCATACCTTGCCTACTCGGTGCTGCTGGCCGCCGGTCTCGACGGTATCGATAAGCAGATGCAGTTGGGCGAACCCACCAGTGATGACGTGTGGGAGCTCACCGACGGCGAACGTCAGGCTATGGGCATTCAGCCGCTGCCGCGCTCGCTGGACGAGGCGCTGAAGATCATGGAGAAATCCGACTTCGTGGCCGACGTGCTCGGCGAACACGCCTTCGGCTACTTCCTGGACAACAAGCACCAGGAATGGGAGGAGTACAACCAGCAGGTCACGCCTTACGAGCTGAAGAAGTATCTGCCGAAGCTGTAATCGCAAGCGTTGCACATGTGCCAAACCCCGTCGATGATTGGTCATCGGCGGGGTTTTCTATGGCGTGTCGTGGTGGTGGGTAGCGGGCAGAGGCGGGAAAAGTGTTATCGCTGAGTTGATACGAAAAAACGATTGACGTAACCGACGAATCAGCTTGTAGTACGAGCGAGAGCACTCAAGAGAGCACTCAAGAGAGCACTCAAGAGAGCACCCATGACGAACGCACCTGCGAACACCGCGCGCACCGGCCGGCACTTGGGTGGCCGATACCTTTGGTTGGCGTGTCACCTTTGCCTTGGTTTCGGTGCTCACCGCCGTGCTGATGGCATCGATGGCAGTGTCTCTGCCATGTAGCTCGCATCCGGCGAAGATCGGTTTCCTGAGGCAATTCCGCCTGTTCTTCGACCGCCGCATCCAGCTCGGTGTGGCGGATGTGGTCTTCGGCGCAGCCGCCTCCTACGTCTTCTACACGTATCTTTCGCCGATCATGCGCGACGAAATCGGCGTGCCCGAACGCTATATCAGCATCGGCTTGGTGATTTACGGCTGCGCCTGCCTGTGGAGCAACCTGTACGGCGGCAAGCTGGCCGACAAAGGTCATGGCGTGGAACCATTGACCCACATTCGACCGATCTACTGCGTGCAGGCCGTCTGCCTGTGTCTGCTGGCTTTCGCCTCGCTGCTGGCGGTTGGCACCACGACCCTGCTGCGTCCATACGTCGAACGCTGACAGTGTTGGCCGAGTCCAATCGGACAAGATCGGTCGGCTGCCGTTATCAACTTCGCGGCGAACCGAACCAGCTGGTGTAGATAAGCGCGAAGTTGCGGTTGCCATAACTGGAGCAGGAATCGCCGGTACCGTTGCCGGCGGCCAGTGCGGCGATGTTCGGCTGGTAGGGCGTATAGATGTAGAGCAGGGCGGTCGCCTTGTTCTCGATATACACTTGTGCGCCGCCGCATGCCGCGTTCGGATGATATTGGATGTAGTTGAGATTGTGCGCCGTATACCCGTACTGTTCCTCGTGCTCGAGATAGTAACGGTACCGCTTGGCCGCGCCATACACCTGCCGAAAGAATCCGGCATAGGTGGGATCGCAGTCGGCGGTATCCGGACAGTTCAACCCCATCGCCGCCATAAGCTGATAGTCGCTGGGATCGACGGCAGTGACCAGATGCTGCTCCTTCTGCATCACGGTGAGCAGCACTTTTTGGCTCACCTTGCAGGCGCGGGCCGACTGGTCGATGATTGCCGCCGCCGACTCGCCTTTGGTGCCTGTATAGTCCGCGCACAGGCCTTCGCCTGACTCGTTCGATGTGTCGAAGGTCATCGCGGCCAGCGAGCCACCTTGTGTGTCCAAAAACGATTGGACTTCGGCCTGACTCATCGCCGAACCGTTGAAGAACTGACCATCCGAAATAATATTGCCCGGATTGAAATCGTATGTTCGCGTCAGTTCCAGCTGTGCCGCCTCGGCTGCGCGAACCTGTGCCCGCCAGTTTGTGAAACGAACCAGCCCGGCCACCAGCGCTACGACAACGACCACCGCCACCGTGGGAATCAGCACCATCTTGATACGGGTCGGCCAGTTCGCCTTACGCCAGGAACGCTTCAGAGCATTGATCGGACCGTGCCTACGATTGCGTTTCCTGTTCCGATTGCCGAGGCGTCCGCGCACTTGCCCACGCTGTGATGACGGCTTGCGCGTGCGCTGGCGCGTGGCCTGGCGACTTGTTTGCCGTCCGGTCACGCCAGCGCTTTCTTGATACGGTTGAGCGAAGCCGGCCCCTTGGTGCCAAGCTCCTGCGCCCATAGGGACACGTAGAACTCTTCAAGCATCCAACGGGCCTGTTCGGCCTGCTTCATCAATGCCTCATGCTTCGGGCCGGCCGGCTCCGCCTTGGCACGGGCCAACGCCTTATCAACCACCTGACGGGCCTCGTCGGCCTGCCAAGCCCACTTGACATCACGGTTCTTATCGGTTTTCGCCTTATTGAGTCGGCTCAGATCGGCTCTCAAATATCGGCTCAACGACTTCAGCGCATCCGGGGGAGTGCGCCCGATGAATCCGGGGTAGACGAGCGTGGCGATATGGTCGCGAATCGACTGCAACACCGAAAGCATCGGCAGATCAGCCTTGCCGCCAGTGGCCTTGTCGACCTCGGCATAAGCCTTGAGCACGGCGATCACGTCATGCGCCACCTGATAGACGGTGTCCTCGTACACTTCGCGCACATCGAGCACCGCATTGGCCAACGCCTCATCGTCCGAGAGCCTGTCGACATTCGGCATCAGCCGTTTGACCGTGGCCAGCTGCAGGTCTTCGACCAGATCCTTGGTGGACTTGTACGGAGCAGAAGCCAGCATCAACGCCTCGGTACCCAGCCAGCGCGACGAAATGCGTTCGGCCGGCAATCGCAACGCATCCAATGCGCCACGCCAGAGCATCGTGGCCCGGGACTCGGTGGTGGCACCCGCCTTATGCAACAGGTTCGCCTGACTGACCAGCTTGCCCTGTTCTCCAGCCTGATCGGCCTGCTTCTTGACCATTTGACGGGCCGACGCCTCCGCCTGCGCGGCGAACTTGCGTTGCAGCGCCTTCAGATCCTTGGACACACCCAGCACCTTGATGGGGCCGCGCGCATGCCGGCGTCCACGAGGGTGCTTGCCGGCCGGCAGTTGCTGCTCCACCGAGAACGTGACTCTGAGATACGGGGAAAGACGCTCGACCAGTTCCGGCCCCAACACTTCGGGATGAATCTGCGCACCCTTGGTGGCGATGGCCGCCTTGGTGAACACATGTGCCAGATCGGGCCAGCCAACGGTCGTGCCATCCTCATCCACCGGCGGCAGATTCGGCTTCTGCTGCGAGCCCGAGCCCGGCAGATCCGGGTAATGCTCGTCGATCCAGTCACGAATCGCACGCGCGGCATCCGGGGCCGGCACGAACTGGACGCGCAGCTGCTTGGGCAGCGCCTTGATCATCGACAGGATCAGCTCATCCAACAGACCCGGCACATTCCATGTGAACTGGTCGGGCGTGATACGCGAGAGCGCCTTCAACGGCACATGCACGGTGACGCCGTCGGCCGGGTCGGCCGGATCGTACACGTAGCTCAGACGCAGGTCGATGGGTTGGCCGTCCGATCCGGTCGTATGCCAATGGTCGGGGTAATCGTCCAGACTCACCGAATCGCTGGATGCCAGACGCTCCACCTTGGCCGGGTCGAAATCAAGCAGATTCGGCTGACGGTCATGCTCGGACTTCCACCATTTCGCCAGATCGGCCACGCTGGTCACATCGTTGGGAATGACCGCGTTGTAGAAGTCGAACAGATCCTCGTCGGACACGGTATCCGCCAGCTGGCGGGTGCGGCTCGCATCATCGGCGGCATCCTCGAGAATGTCGCGGTTTTTGCCCACGAAGTCGTCGTAACTGAAACGCTGCTGAATATCGCCCTCGACCAGACCCTGGCGAATCAGGAAGTCGCGCGCCTCAAGTGGATTGATGCGTCCCCACTGCACGGCACGGTCCTGTACGATCGGCAGACCATACAGCAGCACGCGCGCGGTGGCCACAGCCGAGCCACGCGAACCCGACCAGTGCGGCTCCGCATACGTGGTGCGGGTCAATTGGCCGGCCAACGGTTCGGCCCACGCGGGGTCGATGGCCGCCGAATAGCGGGCCCACAGGCGAGAGGTTTCCACCAGTTCGGTGCTCATCACCCATGACGGGGTCTTCTTGGCCACGGCGGAAGCGGGGAACAGGGCGAAACGGGTGCCGCGTGCGCCCTGATAATCGTTCTTCGACTGCTTCTGGGCGCGTTTCATCGCACGGGCGCGCGCCGAACCGGTCAGCCCCGCGAAATCGGAGGCCTTGGGCTCGCGCACCACCTGCATGCCCATCATCGACAGCAATCCGGCGAGCATCGACTTGTGGATGCCATCCGCATCCCACGCGCAGCACAGCGAATGCGCGGCCTGCTGATTCAACGGCAGCTGGCGGATTTCCAAGCCTGGGCGGGAGGTGGGCAGCGGGTCGCCGACCTTGAACTTCAGCTCCTTGCACATCTGGCGTAGCTGGGAGACGAGATCTTTCCACTGGCGCATCCTCAGCCAGCTGAAATACTCGGTTTTGCAGATACGGCGCAGCGCGTTGTTGCTCGGATCGCCGTCTGCTTGGAACACGCGATCCCAGATATTCAGGGCCGTCAGGAAGTCGGAGGTCTCATCCGCGTACCGGTTGTGGATGCGGTCGGCATCCTCACGCTTGTCGTCCGGGCGTTCACGTGGGTCCTGCAAGCTCAGGAACGCCACGACCACGAGCACCTGGGCCAGAAGATTCGGCGAACCGGTTTTCGCGGCCTCGATAACCATACGTCCCAGACGCACGTCGATGGGGATGCGCGCCAGCTGACGGCCGGTATGGGTGAGCGTCACCTCGCCGCGCTTGCGGCCGATGGCCTTGAGCTCGGTGAGCTCATTGAAACCGTCCGACACGGCCTTCATATCCGGCGGATCGATGAACCCGAAGTTCGTGACGTCCTCGGCCGTGCGGGCCACGCCCACCGACAGCATGTGGAGTACCACGGCACCCAGCGAGGTACGCAGGATTTCCGGCTCGGTGAAGCGCGGTCGGGTCTCGTAATCCTCACGCGAATACAGGCGGATCGCGATACCGTCGGCCACGCGGCCGCATCGGCCGGACCTCTGGTCGGCACTGGCCTGGCTGATCGGCTCGATCGGCAGACGCTGGACCTTTGCGGTCTTCGAATACCGGGAGATACGGGCGGAACCGGGGTCCACCACATACCGGATACCGGGCACGGTCAGCGAGGTCTCAGCCACATTGGTGGCAATGACGATGCGCTGGTGAAGGTGCGATTCAAACACCTTATGCTGGTCGGCGGCGGACAGTCGCGCGAACAGCGGCATGATCTCGATGGCATCCGGCCGGCGCATGTCGTCGGCGCGCGGGCCGTAATGATGCCGCAGTGCGGCCTCGAACTCGTGGATGTCGCGCTCGCCGGAGGCGAAGACCAGAATATCGCGGGGACCGCGCTCGTGGGAGGAGTGAATCACCAGCTCGGCGCAGGCTCGAGCCACGGCGGTAGGCATATCGGTGATGCCGTCATCGGCATAGGAGGCACCGGACCGGCCGCGGGGCCGGTCGGAATCGGATTCCGCGATGGCGCTGGCCAGCTCGTCGTAATCGGCGTCGCCGGGGCGGGCGCCCACCGCGAATCCCGGCACTTCGCGCATCAACGCGGGCGCGGTGCCAAGCGGCTCGTAGACCACCTGCACGGGGAAGGTGCGGCCGGAAACCTCGATTACCGGCACCTTCTCATGCAAGGCGTGCTCGAAATGCTCCTGGAACTTGACCGAATCGATGGTCGCGGAGGTAATGATGAGCTTCAGATCGCGGCGCTGAGGCAGCAGTGCCGTCAGATAGCCGAGCAGAAAGTCGATGTTAAGACTGCGCTCATGCGCCTCGTCGATGATGATCGTATCGTATCGGGTGAGTTTCGGATCGCGCTGGATCTGGGCGAGCAGAATACCGTCGGTCACGACCCTCAATCGTGTGCTGGGCGAGCTTTCGTCGGTGAAACGCACCTGATAGCCGACCTCGTCACCGAGCTTCACGCCCATCTCCGAGGCGATACGTTCGGCCACCGTGCGTGCGGCGATACGGCGAGGCTGGGTGTGCACGATCTGCTTGCCGTGCGTGCCACGGCCAAGCTCAAGCAGGATTTTCGGCAGCTGTGTGGTTTTGCCCGAACCGGTCTGGCCGGACACAATAACGACTTGGGAACGTTTGACCGCGCTGGCTATCTCATCACGCGCGGCAGATACGGGAAGTTCTGCGGGATACTCATATTTCATGACGAACTTCAATGATACGGAAGCCCTTGGAGCTCGCGTATTTGCTCGCAGTGAACCCCTCGCCGAGCGCATCGTCCAGCCAGGGGATCAGCGAATCGGAACCGAGATTCTTCTGCACTACGAGATAGGCGGCACCGCCCACCTTGAGCTTCGGCAGCCAAGCCATAAGCAATGTATGCAGCGCTTCCTTGCCGACTCGGATCGGTGGGTTCGACCAAATCACATCAAACGTGAGGTCGCTCGGCACCGTCTCGCAGAACGCCGGCTGGTTCTCGGCAGGCAGGGGAGTGCTGGACTCGTCCACCTGAGCCGTATGAATGTTCGTGTGGCCGTTCGCCTGTGCGTTGGCATGGGTCAGGTCCAGCGCGCGCTCGTTGACATCCACCGCCCACACGTTCGCTTCGGGCGACTCAAACGCCAATGTCAGGGCGATAGGGCCCCAGCCGCAGCCCAAATCCAGAAAATCACCGGTAAGCGGCGGCTCGGGCGCATGCTTCAGCAATACCGACGTACCGAGGTCCACGCGCGAGCCGGAGAACACGCCGTTCGACACCTGAGCGGTCGCCTCATGGCCGCGCAACGTTACGTTCAATGTGCGGCGCACATCCTTCGATGCGGGTTCCGCAGAGAAATACTGTTCTGCCATGGTCGCTCCATTTCTGCGGGATTCGCCGCTCTCGTATGCCGACCTGTATCAGCCGGCCTATGCCGGTACGTGCCGATCTATGCCAGCATGTCACCTCATGTGATGATAATAAAGGACCATAGAAGAATCGTGAACCATTCCAACCAAACGAGGCGCACTTGACCGACAACACCCAGTACACCGACATCAACCGCGGCAACAACGACGTTACCCCTGAAGGTGTGCTGGCCGAGCAGTCCGAAGTGCTGCTCGACGACAGCCAGCGCGCGACCGGCTGGCATGAGGACGCCAACCAGGAATGGGAGGAGCGCGAGGCCCGCAACGAGCTCAAGCATGTCGCCGGTCTCGGCGAGCTGCAGGACGTCACCGAAGTCGAATACCGCAAGGTGCGTCTGGAACGTGTGGTGCTCGTCGGCGTCTGGTCGTCCGCCGTCACCACGCAAGCCAAGGCCGAGGAATCATTGAGAGAGTTGGCGGCGCTCGCCGAAACCGCCGGTGCGGTGGTATGCGATGGTTTGCTGCAGCATCGCTCCAAGCCGGATGCAGCCACGTACGTTGGTTCCGGCAAAGCCAAGGAGATTGCCGACATCGTGGCGCGTGAGGAAGCCGATACGATTATCGTGGACGACGACCTGCCGCCGTCACAGCGCCGTGCATTGGAGGACGCCGCCAAAGTCAAGGTGGTGGATCGCACCGCGGTGATTCTGGACATCTTCGCCCAGCACGCCACCTCGCGTGAAGGTAAGGCGCAGGTGGAGTTGGCGCAGCTCGAATACATGCTGCCCCGACTGCGTGGTTGGGGTGGTTCGCTGTCCCGTCAGGCCGGCGGTCGCGCGGCCGGCGCGGATGCGGGCATCGGATCGCGAGGCCCGGGCGAGACCAAAATCGAAATGGACCGTCGTGTAATTCGCACGCGTATCGCCAGACTGCGCCGTCAGATTCGTGAGATGGCCCCGGCACGTGAGGTCAAGCGCGGTTCACGCCGTCGCTTCGGCCTGCCCACAGTGGCCGTGGTCGGCTACACGAACGCCGGCAAATCCTCGTTGACCAACCGTCTGACCGGTTCGGCCGAACTGGTGGAAAACGCGCTGTTCGCCACATTGGACACGGCCGTGCGCCGCGCCAAAACCCGCGACGGACGCGCTTACGCTTACGTGGACACGGTCGGCTTCGTGCGCCGCCTGCCCACCCAGCTGGTCGAGGCGTTCAAATCCACCCTGGAAGAGGTGGCCGAGGCCGACGTGATCCTGCATGTGGTCGATGGCTCCCACCCTGACCCGTTCTCTCAGGTCGACGCGGTCAATGACGTGTTGGCGGACATCGAAGGCACGGCCTCGATTCCGCGTATTCTCGTATTCAACAAGGCCGATCAGGCGGACGAGGCGACTCGTGAACGACTCGCCGCGCTGCAGCCAGATGCGTTCATCGTCTCCGCCTATACCGGTGAGGGATTGGACGAGCTGCGTACCGCGGTCGAAAGTCTGCTGCCGGTCCCGCATGTGCATGTCAACGCTCTGCTGCCGTATACCGCTGGCTCCCTGATCTCTCGTGTACGCGAATACGGCAAGGTAGACAAGGTGGAGTACCGCGATGATGGCATACAGCTTGAAGCGGACGTTGACGCCCATCTTGCCGCTCAGGTGGTCGAACAGTCCATTGACTAACGTGATAAACATCACAGTATATTCGTGAGCGCTAACAACCGTTGAAAACATTACCATACGGTTATCAAACAGGGTGGTGTGCTGGTAGCAAAACGTCTTAGCGGGTTTATAGAGTGAAGACGTTAGTTACAAGGCCTGCCATTCATCAGCAGACCGCCTTTGAAGAGAGGTTCATCCATCATGGCGGAAACTACCGTTAAGCCCACGAAGCTTGCTGTTATTGGTGCCGGTGCCGTTGGCTCCACCCTCGCCTTCGCCGCTGCCCAGCGTGGCATCGCTCGCGAGATCGTGCTTGAAGACATCGCCAAGGAGCGCGTGGAAGCCGAAGTGCTCGACATGCAGCATGGCTCCAGCTTCTACCCGACCGTGTCCATCGACGGTTCCGACGATCCTGAGATCTGCCGCGACGCCGACATGGTCGTCATCACCGCTGGTCCGCGTCAGAAGCCGGGTCAGTCTCGTCTTGAGCTCGTTGGCGCTACCGTCAACATCCTCAAGGCCATCATGCCGAACCTGGTCAAGGTGGCTCCGAACGCCATCTACATGCTCATCACCAACCCGGTCGACATCGCTACCCACGTGGCTCAGAAGCTCACCGGTCTGCCCGAGAACCAGATCTTCGGTTCCGGCACCAACCTGGACTCCGCTCGTCTGCGCTTCCTGATTGCCCAGCAGACCGGCGTCAACGTCAAGAACGTGCACGCTTACATCGCCGGTGAGCACGGCGACTCCGAAGTCCCGCTGTGGGAGTCCGCCACCATCGGTGGCGTCCCCATGTGCGACTGGACCCCGCTGCCCGGCCACGATCCGCTCGACGCCGACAAGCGCGAGGAGATCCACCAGGAAGTCAAGAACGCCGCTTACAAGATCATCAACGGTAAGGGTGCCACCAACTACGCCATCGGCATGTCCGGCGTCGACATCATCGAAGCCGTCCTGCACGACACCAACCGCATCCTGCCCGTGAGCTCCATGCTCAAGGACTTCCACGGCATCTCCGACATCTGCATGTCCGTGCCGACCCTCCTCAACCGTCAGGGCGTCAACAACACCATCAACACCCCGGTCTCCGACAAGGAGCTCGCCGCTCTGAAGCGCTCTGCCGAGACGCTGAAGGAAACCGCCGCCCAGTTCGGCTTCTGATAAAAAATCGCTGTACGGAGCGCCTTTCGCACCGCACAAGACTCGACCTACCTTTGTAGGCCTTCAACTTGTGCGGCACGAAAATCGCACACATACAGCGATTTTTTATACCCTGCTGAATGCTCCCGTTGGGAGCATTTTTTATTCGTGGAGTTCGTTGGAGGAGGGGGAGCTATAGCCCTCGGGCTCGAGCTGGAAGGTGGTGTGGGGGACCGAGACCGGGAAGTGCTCGCGCAGGCAATCCTGCAGTTGGGTGAGGATTGTGGCGGCATCTTCCATGGTGAGGTCTTTGTCAACTACCACGTGGGCCATCAGAATCGGCATGCCGGTGGACACCGTGCTGGCGTGGAGGTCATGCACGGCAAGCACATGCGGCACGTCTTCCAGATGTTCGCGTACCTTATCGAGGTCAAGTCCATCCGGTGTTTCCTCCAGCAGCACCTTGACCGCGTTGTGCAGCAACTTGATGGCGCGCGGAATCATCATCAGTGCGATGACGGCACCGGCCACGGCGTCGAAGCCATTCCATCCGGTGGAGATCATTACCAGGGCAGAGGCCACCACGGCCACCGAGCCAAGTGCGTCATTCATCACCTCGAGGAACGCGGCCTTCATATTCATGTTGTCTTCGCGCTGCGAGGCAAGGATGAAAATCGAGATGATATTTGCGGCAAGACCCAGAATGCCCACGAACAGCAGCAAGCCGATATCGTCGATTTCCGCTTTGGAACCGCCGAACAGACGCATGCCGGCCTCCATCAACGCATAGATGCCAACGACGAGCAGCACCACGGCACCTGCGGCAGCGGTGAGCACCTCAAGCCTGGCCCAGCCCCAAGTACGAGTGTTGCTGGGCTTGCGGCGCATCAGTATGGCGGTGATTGTGGATGCCGCCAGCACGGACATGTCGGTGAGCATATGACCGGCATCCACCAGCAGGGCCAATGAGCCGGTTAAGACAGCCGACACCATTTCGATGAGGAAGACCGAACCGGTTACGGTCAACGTGGCAATCAGCCTACGCTGGTGCGCGGCAGGGTTTATGGATGTGGATGGTGCGGGTGCATGGGTATGAGCCATATGTACTCCTTCGCTCTATCGAGTTGAAACCGCTTCTCAATACCATTTGCGATATGGTCTGAATACGACGAAACCCCGGCGCGAGGCCGGGGTTCCGTAAGCTGTGCGTGACTATAGCACGACCGGCGCGATTCGGTGCACGCTGATCAGCTGGTGGCGAACAGACTACAATTTGCGCAGCACGGTGACTACCTTGCCCATAATCGTGGCATGTGTGCCGTCGATGGGCGAGTATGCGGGGTTGTGTGGCATCAGCCAGACATGGCCGTTTTCCTTGCGGAAGGTCTTCACCGTGGCCTCGTCATCCAGCAGAGCGGCGACGATATCTCCGTTGACGGCGGAATTCTGTTCGCGCACCACCACATAGTCGCCATCGCAGATAGCGGCATCCACCATGGAATCGCCGTGGACTTCCAGCATGAACAGGGTGCCGGAGCCGGTCAGCCGTTCCGGCAGACGCATGACGTCGTCCACATGCTGTTCGGCGGTAATTGGCACGCCGGCGGCAATACGGCCAACGAGCGGCACATCGTGTGATTCGGCAATGGCTTCGGCGGGGAATTGGTATATCTCCGCCACATTACTGGTGCTGGTTGCCTCTTCGCTGGCTTGGGAGGGCTTTTCGGCATTCGGGGCGGATCCTGCCACCACCTCGATGGCTCGACCCTTGTTCGCGTTCATGCGGATGAAGCCCTTGTCTTCCAAAACTTGTAGCTGATGCTTGACCGAAGACGGACTTTTGAGCCCGGCGGCATTTCCGATTTCCCGGAAAGAGGGAGCGAAGCCTTGTTCGTCGATATGCGTGCGAATGGCGTCCAACACTTTGCGCTGGCGGTCGGTCAGGGTGGACTCGTCCGGCTTCTGCTTGGGGGAGAAGGGAATGGTGCTCACGTCAGGGCTCCTTTCGTTATGTCACCAGCATAACGTGTTGTTCGTGTGAAATCAAACATCTGTTCGAGTTTTGACTTGACCGTGTCGAACGTTTGTGCCATTATAAGAACAGTTGTTCGATAGAACATCTGTTCGAGAGAGGTGGTCGTGATGACTGGTTCAATGGTGATGGCCCCGGCCCGTAGCGCACGTGTAGCTATGCAGCATGCTGGAACGTCCCGCCGGAATGTGCGTGGGAAGATTATCGCAGTGATGGTCGCCTTGGCGCTGGCCTGGTGTGGTTTCGGCGCGCTTACCGTTCAGCGGGCCCAATCGGATACGGGGGCCACGCAGGTGACCAGTTATATCGTGCGGCCGGGGGATACGCTCTGGTCATATGCTTCGGCTATCACGCCTGCTGGTCATGATGTATCGGAAACGGTGGATGAGCTGATTGCGTTGAACAATCTTGAGTCCGGATCATTGCAGGCCGGGCAGCGCATTATTGTTCCGGTTGAGTAAATGAAACCCGAGCGGCATGGTTTTTCCGCCCGTACACGTTATTCTGGGGAGCATGCATTGTCCTTTTTGCCAGAACCCCGACACCAAAGTCATTGATACGCGCATTAGCGATGACGGTCATTCCATCCGTCGGCGTCGCGTATGCCCGAAATGCAGCAAGCGTTTTACCACGGTGGAAACCAGTATGCTGCTGGTCACTAAACGTTCGGGTGGCGTGGAGCCATTCAGTAGAGACAAAGTGATTTCCGGCGTACGCAAAGCTTGTCAGGGGCGGCCGGTCAGAGAAGAGGATCTGAAGCTGCTGGGACAGAAAGTCGAAGAGGATCTTCGCTCCCGAGGTCTTGCCGAAGTCACCTCAGATGAAGTGGGCAAAGCCATCCTGAAACCGTTGCGTGACTTGGATGTGGTGGCGTACCTTCGATTCGCGAGTGTGTACCAGAACTTTGCAGGTCTGGAGGATTTCCAAAGCGCCATTGATGGTTTGCGTGAATAATATGCGAATGCCATGCACCGTGATATGCGAGTGATTCGCAAACCATGGTGCGAGCCAATCATGAAGCCCAGCACTTATGAAAGAGACCCGTCGACGACGGGTCTCTTTCATATCAATCGAGGATGAGCTGCGTCAGCTGATGACACGCATGCGAATGGTGCCTTCGATGTTGCGCAGTGCTTCAAGCGTGGCGGCGCTGGGCTTTTGAGCCACGTCGGTGACCACATAGCCAAGTTCGCCTTCGGTTGCCAGCGACTGGAAGGAAACGTTGATGTTCTCCTCGCCGAGCACATGATTGACATGAGCCAGCACACCAGGAAGATTGTCGTGCAGATGGGTGATACGGCACACGCCCTTGCACTCACCGAGGTTGATCTGCGGTAGGTTCACGGACAAGGAGGTAGAACCCTTGAACCAGTAATCCTCAAGACGCTGAGAGACGAAATGGCCGATGGATTCCTGAGCTTCCAAGGTGGAGCCGCCAATATGAGGAGTCAGAATCATATTGTCTTCATTGGCCAGTGAAGTCTCGAACGGATCTCCGCTCTTCTTCGGCTCAACGGGGAACACGTCGACCGCCGCGCCAGACAGATGGCCGGAATCGAGGTGCTGCTTCAGAGCTCCCAGATCGGCGACGAAACCGCGCGAAAGGTTAATGAAAATCGCGTCCTGCTTCATGTGGGCGAATTGGTCTTCGCCGAAGAAGCCGGTGTTCGACTTGCGGCCATCCACGTGCAGGGTCACGGCATCGGATTGTTCCAGCAGTTCGTTGAGGGTGTCGCAACGGTGGGCGTTGCCCAGTGCCAGTTTCTCCTCAATGTCGTAGAACACCACGCGCATGCCGAGGGCCTCGGCCAGTACTGACAGCTGGGAGCCGATGTTGCCGTAGCCGATGATGCCGAGGGTCTTGCCGCGCACTTCATGCGAGCCGGAAGCGGACTTGTCCCACAGGCCATGCTTGATGTGATGCGTGTGTGCGGGAATGCGGCGCATCAAGCAGATGATGTCGCAGATCACCAATTCCACCACGGAACGGGTGTTGGAGTAGGGAGCGTTGAACACGGCGATGCCACGCTTGCCGGCATGTGCCAGATCGACCTGATTGGTGCCGATGCAGAAGCAGCCGATGGCGCTTAGCGTAGGACGCGCATCCAGCACGCGGGCTGTGACGTTGGTCTTGGAGCGTACGCCCACCAAGTCCACGCCATCCAGCGCATCGATGAGTTCGTCCTCGCTCAGGGCTCCCTTCATGGTCTCGACTTCGAAACCGTGATCACGCAGCGATTTGGCCGCATCGGGGTGAATGTTTTCCAATAACAGTGCTTTGGGCATGCTTCATACCTTAGATGTTCAGGGACTTTTCGTCCGCTTTTGTCCGAACTATAACCAGTTTCTGGGTCGGCCTGGTCATTGCCACGTACAGGTCCGAGGCGGCGACCAGGCGGCTCGGCGCGTCATCCTCGATGAGACCGGGCTCGACCACCACGACGGCATCGAACTCCAGACCCTTGACCGTTTCAGTGCCGCAGACGCTGATTTGCTCATCCCATTCGGGCTGCTCGATGAGCCTTGCGTATTCGGCCGGGTCAAGAATGACAGCCAGTTTGCGGCGCACGGCATCGCGCACCGGGGCGATGAGATTATCCGGACAGATGACGGCGATGCGGCCGGTGCCGTCTGCCGAAACGAATTGTTCGGCAAGCTGCGCCGCCTGCTCGGCCGTCGTTTCCAGCAAGGACGACATGTCGGGCACCACATTGCGGGACACCGAATCGGGGATGGTGCGCACCGCATTGACCGTGGAGATGTAGAGGCCTTCCTCCTCGGCAAATCGTGAGGCAAGTTCGGAAACTTCCTGCGGATTACGGTAGTTGATGGTCAACTCGTTCAAATCCCAGTGGCTTTCGCCGAACAGGCGGTTCATCGATTTGCTCCAGCGTCGGGTGCCGCCCAGCGCCGAAGTCTGCGCCACATCGCCCACGATGGTGAACGAGCGGGAGGGGCAACGGCGGATCAACATACGCCAGTCCATGGCGGTCAATTCCTGCGCTTCATCGACCACGATGTGCCCGTAGGTCCATTCACGGTCGGCCGCGGCCCGCTGCGCGGTCAGCTCAGCGTCGTCCCCGTTCATCTGGTCGAGCAGCATCTGACTGGAGACGATGCCTCCACCCAGACCGGTCGCGGCCAGAGTGTCTTTGGCATACTGCTCTTCGGCGGCACGACGTGCGTCGGCGGCGGACTGGCGGGCCACCGCCTTGGGATCGGGGCCCAGCATATCCATTGCTTCGTCGAGCAGCGGAATATCGGAGCGGGTCAACGGGGAGCCTTTGGGGCGGGCAAGTGCCGCGATGTCGTTGTCGGTCAGCCAACCAGCCAGAGACTTCAGACGTTCGGGATGGGCGAACAGCTGATCGATGAGCCATGGGGCGGTCATCGGCAGCCAGCACAGGTTCAGGGTCTTGCGAACCTGCTCGTTCATACGTAGCAGCGACATCGCGCGGTTCAGCTCCGCCTGATCCGGCGTGTAATCAAGCTGTTCGGCATAACGGTTCTGCATGCTGGTCAGCATCGAACGGATAAAGGTCTCGCGGGCCTTGTTGTGAGGTTGTCGGGTGCGCTTCGCGTCCGCCTGCGCCTGCTCGATATCAGTGGCCAGCATTGGTACCTGAATGCCGCTAATGGTTACTGTCGGCAGAGCAGCGGGAACACGCACGCGTGCGGCGATGGCATTGGCCACTACGGAGGTCATGCGTCGATCGCCCTTGAGCTTGGCTGCATAAGGGGAGTCGACCGCCGTGGCGGTGATGCCGGGAATCAGATCGCTGATGGTGCGTGAGACCACGCCGGTCTCGCCCAAGGAGGGTAGCACCTGATCGATGTAGTGCAGGAACGCCGAGCTGGGGCCAACAACCAGCACGCCGGAACGTTCCAGCGTGCGCCGGTGCGTGTACAGCAGGTAGGCGGCGCGATGGAGCGCCACGGCCGTCTTGCCGGTGCCGGGGCCGCCCTGCACCACCACGGCGCGATTCATGTCGGAGCGGATGATGCGGTCCTGCTCGGCCTGAATGGTGGCCACGATATCGGTCATCTTGCCGGTGCGGCGTGAGCTCAACGAAGCCAGCAGCGCACCCTCGCCGGTCAATGTGCCGGCGGAAGACGCTTGGCCGACCTGGTCTGAATGCACGTCGAGCACCTCATCCTCAACGCCCACGACTTCGCGGAAACTCAAGGTGATATGCCTGCGCATCACGATGTCGCCGTGATTGGAAGGGGTCGCCTCATAGAAAGGACGTGCGGCTTCGGCACGCCAGTCGGTCAGAATCGGCTCATGGTCCGGGCTCGACAGGCCGATGCGGCCGATGTAATGACGGTCGCCGTTCTTGGCATCGAGGCGGCCAAACACCAGCCGATCCTCAACGCTGCGCAATTGCGTGAGGCGGTTTTCGTACATTGCGGCAAAGGAGTCTCGTTCGCTGCGTTGCGTGGGGGATCCGTGGGAGCCGGCGGCGCGTACGGTGTCCAGGCGTTGCCACATTTCGGCTCGCAGATCATCCAATCGTCCATAGGCGCGATCGACGGCCTGCTGCTCTTCATGCAGCTGGGAGGCGTAACTCGACATGCTGTTCTCTTCGTTCCATTTCCGTGGGGCAGAAAAACTTAAGGCATTCAAATTTACCGCACACCCCCTACGTCAGTGATGCGGACAACCCGGAATAGGTGAATTCAGCGTGAATTCACCATGCTGCTCGGTCGGTGGGGTGCGCGACGTGGATTGGATGTGCGGAGCGTCCATTCGTGCGACAGTCGTGGCCGACACGCGCAATCCATCGGTAATTGCCCTAAAAGGGTGAGCAAATCGTGCATGAGTGGGGAGAAATGGGGAATCGTGGGGTAGAGTGGTGAGCCAGTTGGCCGAAGTGTATCCCACGTAACGATGAAGGAGGTGGAGCCATGGTTGCCGATCAGACGATTCGCGACGCTGATGCCAACGCACAAGGCTCCACCACTATGGCCGATCTCATGGCTGGTCTGCCGCCATTGCTTCTCGGCACATATACGCCGAAGATCGATGCCAAGGGCCGTATGGCGCTTCCGGCCAAATTCCGCTCCCAGCTGGGGCAGGGCCTGGTCATGGCCCGAGGCCAGGAACGGTGCGTGTACCTGCTGCCGTTCGACGAATTTCGACGTATCGCCTCGCAGATTCAGCGTGTGTCGGTGGGAAACAAAGCCGCCCGCGAATACCTGCGTGTGTTCCTTTCCGGTGCCGTCGACCAGCAGCCGGACAAGCAGGGCCGCGTGCTGGTGCCGCAGATGCTGCGCGATTACGCCAATCTGGGTTCCGACGTCGTGGTGATCGGCGTTGGCACCCGTGCCGAACTGTGGAATAAGGACACGTGGGAGTCCTACCTCGCCGAGAAGGAAGAGGGATATTCCGATATTGCTGACGATGTGTTGCCGGAGGTGGAATTCTGATGGTTGATGTGGCGAATATTCATCTGCCGGTATTGCTTGACGATTGCGTGAACCTGATGGCACCTGCCCTGGAACATGAGAACGCCATCGCAGTGGATTGCACCCTGGGCCTTGCCGGCCATTCCATCGCCTTCCTCAAGGCCGCGCCTCAGGCTCGGCTCATCGGCATTGACCGTGACAGTGAAGCGCTGGGGCTGGCCACCGAACGTATGGAACGGGAGGGGCTCGCCGATCGATTCATTCCGGTGCATGCCGCCTTCGATCAGCTCGATCAGGTGTTGGCGGACCAAGACATCGAACGCGTGGACGCCGTATTCATGGATCTGGGATTATCCAGCCTGCAGATCGACGAAACCGATCGTGGCTTCTCCTATTCGCATGATGCGCCGCTGGATATGCGCATGGACGTCAGCCAGCCGTTGACGGCCGAACGGATTCTTGCCACCTATGATGCGGCGGAACTGGTCCGCATATTCAAGGAATACGGTGAAGAGCGTTTCTCGCGTCAGATCGCCCGCGCCATCGTGGCGCGTCGAGACAAGGAGCCGTTTACCACCACCGCACAGCTCAACCGTCTGGTCGATGAAGTGGTGCCGCAAGCCCACCGCCCGGCGGGCAATCCCGCCAAACGCGTCTTCCAGGCGTTGCGCATTGAAGTCAACGGCGAATTGGACAAGCTCGCCTCCACATTGCCGCAGGCCGCGAACCGACTGCATGTCGGGGGACGACTGGTGGTGGAGTCCTATCATTCGCTCGAAGACAAAACCGTCAAATCGTTCATGGCACAAGGGCTGCGAGTGGATGTTCCGGCTGGCCTGCCTGTCATACCGCCGGATGCCCAACCGTTTTTCACGGATCTCACGCGAGGTGCCATCAAGGCCGACGAACATGAAATCGCAGCCAACCCGAGATCGGCTTCGGTGCGGTTGCGGGCGGTGGAAGTCAGCCGTGAGATTCCGTCACGATGGAGGAAACGCTTTACGCAAACCGCGCAGGGCCTGAATGACGTCAAGATACAAGGCTCCGCGTCTCCGGGCAGAGCCAAAAACACGGCACGAATTCGTACAAGGAGGGGATGACAGCATATGGCAACTGCACGTAGCATTCGATCGAACGCGGCTCCAGCCTCGAACCGACCGCACACCAAGCATCAGTCCTCCTCCCGACCTGAGCTGCGGGTGGTCTCCAACCCGCGTGGAAACGAGCAGGGCAATGTCGTCGGACGGGTCATCGAATGGACCAGAACAAGAAGCGCACCGCTGGTGCACGTGGCCATTGCAGTGATCTTCCTCGTCGGCACCTTGTTCGGCGCGCTGATGCTGCGTACCCAGATGGTGCAGAACTCGTTTGAGGCGGCACAGATCGAAACCAACATCAACAGACTTACCCAAGATATCGAAGACGATCAGGCCAAACTCGATCAATTGGTCGCGAACCTGCCCGACAAGGCCAGCGACATGGGCATGGTCCCGCAGCAGGGATCAGTGTCCATCGACTTAAGCGGATACCAGTCCAACAAAGGCGGAACCCAGTGAACACCATTCGTCGCATCGTAGAGTTCGCCAAGGTCAAGACCTTCGCGTTCAAATGCATCGCCATCGGCGCCGCATTGGCGTTGGTGGCGTCGGCATGCGTGATTCAGCTGGCCTCCACCCAGCTCATCGGCGGCCGTCAAACCGCACAAGCGGCCACGGCTAACCGCACCCTGACCGTGACGTTGAGCGCCAAACGTGGGCGTATCCTCGACGCCAACGGCTCCGTGCTCGCTCAAAGCGTGGAGCGTTATACTATCGTCGCCAATCCGGAGGCTGCACAGGAGTTCGAGCCGATTACTTGCAATGACAACACCCGTGATTACTGCCACGAAATTGACGGCAAACCCGTGGGCGCTACCGGAGCGGCGGCCGTGGGCCGGCTGCTGGCCAAAGTCCTGGATATGAACGCCATGGAACTGGGCGCTGATCTGTCCGGTACCGGGCAGTATGTGATTCTGAAGAAAGATGTGACTCCGCAGGTCAAGCGCAGCATCGAGGCGTTGCACCTGGGCGGTATTGTCTGGGGTGAGCTGAGCAGTGAACGACTGTATGCGGATGGCGATCTCATGGGCGCGCTGCTTGGCGGCGTGAACGACAACGGCGATGGCGTCGCCGGCATCGAGCAGGTCGAGAACAAGACGCTTACCGGAACCGATGGCCATGAAACCTACCAGCGTGGTAATGGCGGCGAAGAGATTCCCGGCACCATGACCGAATCGGTGGCGGCCAAAAATGGCGACGATGTCACCCTGACCATTGACCGTGATGTGCAATGGTATGTCAAAAAGGTCTTGAAGGAGGCCGAATCCAAGTATGGTGCAGCGTGGGCGATCGCCGTGGTGCAGGATGTCCAGAGCGGGGAGATTCTCGCACTGGCCGATAGCGATGAAGTACAGGCTGGTACCGATGCGGCGAAGATGAGCCCGTCTCGGGCCGTGTCCGAAACCTTCGAGCCTGGTTCGGTGGGCAAGGTCATCTCCATGTCCGGCTATCTGCAGATGGGACTGCATAAGATGAGCGATCAATTGTCGGTCCCGGACCACATCACACAGGAGGGCCAGACCTACAAGGACTCATTCGACCATGGCACTGAGCGCTGGACGCTCGCCGGCATTCTGCAGAACTCATCGAACGTCGGCATGATTATGGCCGGGGAGAACTATCCGGATGAGCAACGCTACGAGTACCTGACCAAATTCGGCATCGGACAACCGACCGGACTGAACCTGCCCGGTGAATCGAGCGGTCTGCTCACCAACCCTTCGGCGTGGGATCTGCGTACGCGCAACACCATCCTGTTTGGTCAGGGCTACACCGTCAACGCCCTGCAGCTCAACAACGTGGTGGCCACCATCGCGAACAAGGGTGTCAAGCAGCAGCAGTCGATCATCAAATCAACCACCGATGCCAATGGCAAGACCACTGAGACCAAGAAGGGCGAAGCCACCCGCGTGGTGGATGAAAAGGTCGCATCGGACATGATGAATGCGATGGAATCAGTGGCGGAAGGCTACAACAAGTTCGTCAAGGTCGATGGTTACCGCATGGCCGCCAAGTCCGGTACCGCAGAGGTGCAGGGCTCGGATGGTACGCTCTCGTCCATTATCTCCGATTATTCCGTGGTGATTCCCGCGGACAACCCGCGCTATGCGGTCACCGTGGTGATGAAGGATCCGAATGGTGTGTTCGGCGGTCTGACGGCCGGCCCTGTTTCCGCACAGATTTGTGAGTTCCTTATGCAGAAATACGAGGTGCCTGTCTCCAGTCCACGCAAAAATGCTATTCCAGTCACGTGGTAAGGATCAGGGGAGAAAGGCGATAGCCCATGAGTGCAGTGAGCGAATCCATCGCCCAGCGGGTGACCCTGGGAATGCTGGTCGAACGGTACGGTTTTGAAGTCGATCCACCCTTCGCCACCAATGTCACCATTACCTCACTCAGCGATGCCGTGGACACCGTGATTCCCGGCTCGCTGTTCATCTGCACGCATGAGCAGGAACCCGATGTACTGCATGCCGCACAGGCCGGTGCCTATGCGGCGTTGCTGCCACGCGCGTCCAAAGGGCAGATCGCCAATGCCGATATACCGTTGCTCTACGGCGATTTCGACGATCGCGTACTCGGCGATCTGGCCAGCGGTCTGGCCGGCGGACCGTCCAATGCCATGGCGGTGTTCGCGGTGACCGGTGCGGATGAGCAGGCCGTCGACGCAGGCGTGTCCCAGCTCTCCGAATTCCTGCACATGCTGGGCAATCCGGTGGCGGTAATCACCGCATCCGGGTCCACGTCGATGACACGTACCATGAACCTGAACTATCCTCTGGGCATCCTCGATATGCAGCGCGCGCTGTCCGTGTGCGCCGAAGACGGTGTGGCGGCCGTGATCATCGCCATGGATGACCGCACGTTGGCCGAGCATGCGTTGGAATCGGTGAACGTGGATGTACTGGGCACGGAGGATGTCAACGCAAGCGCAAGCTTGAACGAATTGAAGACACGCTACGCATTCGTTGCGGAACATGACATGTCCATGACCTCGTCGACACCCGAATCGGATGAAATGGCTGCGGATTCACCGGCAATGTATGACCGCGTCCGACTCGGGCACATGTCCTTGGCCATCGCCATGAGCATCTTGCGCAGGTTCTCCATCTGCTCTTCTTCCTTGCTGGCGTACTGTACGCGCGTCAGCTTGGAGACGCCCTCGACCAGATCCGCGACCGCGGGGGAGAACTCCTTGGCGATCTCGGCATACGTGGCGGAGGTGTCCTCGATGCAGTCGTGGAGCAGGGCGGCAATGACCGAGTCCACATCCAGCCCCAGGTCGGCCACGATGTCGGCCACCGCCAGGGGATGGATGATATAGGGCTCGCCCGATTTGCGCGTGACGCCTTTGTGCGCCGCGTCGGCGAAGCGGAACGCGCGCTCGAGCATGTCGCGCTCGTCGTCGGTCAGGTAACCGTCGGTCAGGCGCTGCAGCTCGACGAAGCGCTCTTCCGGGGTTTCCGTCGAGTGAAGCTCCCCCACCTCGGTGGGACGAGGCGCCACCGAAAACGATTTCTCGGGCGTGTACGCGCGCCCGAGCATGACATCATCAACCGTCTGCTTTTCGGAAGACGACTTGAGCGACTCGCCGAGCATTAT
>OGWX01000582.1_pt1 | contig 26340 bp, 23 predicted proteins | sample 1576151 | NCBI WGS metagenome assembly OGWX01 (sample SAMEA3541591, study PRJEB24748) | human gut metagenome | biome: human gut; feature: human-associated habitat; material: faeces | place: China | collected 2012
CCGGAGCGGTGCTTAAGCCGCAAGGCGGGAATTGTGCGGTGTTGCCTAAAGAATAAAAATAAAAAAGCCCCGCCTGCCGGGCAGAACATTCTGCATCCGGCAGGTGGGGCTTTTGGTTGTTGCAAATAGATAAATGAAAATTTACTGCCTTTTCTGCATCCGCAGCAGGCTGTACGGCATCAAGGGCGTGGCACAGGGAATGGTATACTGCATCATCGGGTGCGGGGTGGCATCCACCGCTTCCCCTTCCGCGTTTTTGATCCATTCAGGGGTTACGGACACGACCGAACCATCTGGCTGCAAAATTTCCAGCGAATCTCCCAGGCAGAACTTGCTGCGCTGGGTGCAATGGGCAACGCCGTCTTCCCACGAATCCACAGTGCCGATGAAATCCCAATCTCGCACATAAGTATGGCTGGGCGTCTGCAGGGCTTTCTCTTTGCCAAAATAGAAACCGGGTGAATAATGGCGGTGGCTGGTACGGTTCAGCTCATCCAGCACGGAATCCGGTAAATCAAACGTATCACTGGCGGGGTTTGCCAGGTACTGGTCCAGCGCTTTGCGGTAAGCGGCGGTAACGGACGCAACGTAATAGAACGTTTTGGCGCGCCCCTCAATTTTCAGAGAATCCACACCAGCCTTGCAGATCAGGTCCAAAAACGGTGCAGTGCATAGGTCATTTGCGTTCAGGATGTAGCTGCCTTCCTCATTTTCGCCAATGGGCATATACTGGCCGGGGCGGTTTTCTTCTACAAGATAGTATTTCCAGCGGCAGGGCTGGGCACATTCGCCGCGGTTGCCGCTGCGCCCGGTCATATAGCTGGAAAGCAGGCACCGACCAGAAACGCTCATGCACATGGCGCCGTGCACAAAGGCTTCCAGTTCCAGCTCCGGCGGGGTGTTATCGCGGATCTGGGCAATATCGGTCAGGGTCAGCTCGCGCGCCAGCACCACACGCTTGGCGCCCAGGTTGTAGGCCATGGTTGCAGCAGCATAATTGGTGATGCCTGCCTGGGTGGAAAAATGCACATCCACATCCGGAGCATACTGTTTGGCAAGGCTCAGTACGCCAAGGTCCGCAATGATAAAGGCATCCACCCCGGCTTCAGCCGCGTCCTTGATATACTGCGGCAGCTCGGAAAGCTCATCGTTGGTGGGCAGGTTGTTCAGGGTCAGGTATACTTTTTTGCCGCGAGCATGGGCAAAAATGCAGCCATCATGAAGCTCGCCAATGGTCAGGTTGACCGGTGCGGCGCGCATACCAAAGCGCGGCAGTGCGCAGTATACGGCATCGGCACCATACATGACGGCATATTTCAGGGCTTCAAGGCTGCCGGCAGGCGACAGCAGTTCCGGACAGGACAACATAAGATAACGGCTCCTTTGTTCAGTGAAGTTCAGCTTTTATCAGCCCCAACCGGCGATGATGCAGTTCTGATGGTGTTCATCTGCCGTTTTGGCATAGAAATATTCGCCAGGGTGGTCGCCGTTCGGGTTGCCGGTAACAAAGAAATAATAGCCTTCGTCCAGATATTCCTGGTCGGGATTCAGCGCGGCGGCAATGGCATCAATACCGGGATTGGTGATGGCACCGGCGGGCAGGCCGCTGATGCGGTAGGTGTCGTAATGAGCAAGCACATCATCCGGAATAGCACCCTGTTCCGGCCAGCCGTAATAAGCGGCGGTGGGCGAATTCCACAGGTAGTTATTGTCGCTATCGTTCATGATATAGCTGCTGGCATTGGATTCCAGCTTATGCTCTGCCCACTGCGGGTCATCGGATTCCAAACGATTGTGGAAGCAGGCGGAAACCTTGGCGTCTTCTGCGGGCATACCGGCTTCTTCCTGAATAAAGCTGGCCAGAATGACAACATCATTCATTGTGGTGCCCTTTTCGTTGATGGTATCCCACAGGTCGGAAGTTTTGGCGTCGAATTCCTTATAGAAGGTGTTGACGTAATTATAAACCGAGTCATCGGTGAAGAACTCGTAAGTGTCCGGGAACAGGTAGCCCTCGCACTTCATCAGGCGGCCTTCGGTATCCGGGATGGCATTCCAGAAATCATACTGGCTGAAATCGGAACCGTCCTCGCCGTTGGCGCAGGCAAGGAAATCATCCACCGAGCACAAGCCATTTTCTTCCATCTTCTGGGCAATAGCAACGGCTGTGTAGCCTTCGGGGAATGTGATGGTAATGGTCTTGCGCTTGACCTGCTGCACGCTGAGGGTTTTCAGGATCGTGTTATAATCCATGCCGGAGCGCAGGGTAAAATCGCCATACTGCAAACCGGAAGCGCGGCCGCTGTATTTGGCATACAGCTTGAACAGCCAGTCATACTGGATGACGCCATCCTCTTTCAAAACGTTTGTGATGTCTGCAACAGTGGAACCCTGTTCAATGGTAACGGTCTGCTCCGGGCCGAGTTCGCCGTTGCCGGCAACTTCGCCGTAGAACTGGAACACTTTCCAGCCGCCGATGCCGACGATAGCCAAAATGACAACAAGAACCACAAGCCCAATGGGAAAACGGCGGCGGACGGGTTCATCATCGTCATCCTCTGCGTACTCGTCTGGACCTTCGGCGTCTTCGTACAGGTCCTGCGGGTCAGGATCAGGCTGTACCGGGCGCTTTGGTGCGGGGGTTGGCGCAGCATGATAAGCCTGGCGCGACTGCGAGCCCTTGTCCTGGGAATCACCACGATTGATTTTCATTCCAAATCTCCTTTACCAGGCAGCAGAACTGCCCTGTTTCACGTATGCACGTTCTTACAGCAACAGGCGGAAATAAACGTCCGTAACGGGGAACGGCTGCCCAAGGTAACAAATCATGCCGTAACCACAGCGCTTACCCTCGCCCAGGTACAAAAACTGATTTTCCGCCAGCAGCAGCCGTGCTTTGGTCAGACCGGTATGTTCCCGCGCGGCCTGCAGCAGAATATCAGCCGAATGGTCGTTATCGGCCTGCAGCTCCATAAAAAGCAGCTCGTCCTTTTCCTGGCAATAGAGGCCGTAACCGCGCTGGTTGGAAACAATGGTCATACCGCGGCGGTAGAGCCGGGTGATCATGGTGTTCATGCTGCTTTCCGGCAGGGCGATGCAGGCGGGCTGGTAGCGCATGCGGGTGTCGATCAATTTGCGGACTGTCAGGTTATCAAACTCTGCTCGTGCCCACAAATTGTGTTCAATGGGCTTGCGGATGATGCGCAGCGGGAAGCGCCCCTGAAAATTCAGCTGGGAAAACGCTTTTGCGGCCCGCGTGCTTTGTGGTGCCGCCACAGCGAAATCACACCCTTTGGCGGAAAAGGCGCGCAGGCAGGTTGCCAGCAGTTTGGGCATCAGCCCGCGCCCCTGCAGGGACGGGTCCGTTGCCATGCAGCAGAGCCATACGCCGTGGTGGTGCCCGCATTCCACTGGAACCGCACCAATCATGGCGGCCGGGATGGGCTTTGCACCGGGGGCCGGGTCCCGGGCAAGGATCAGGATATTATCCAACCCCACAATTCCACAAAGCCAGTCCAAAGCATCCTGGCAGGTTCCGCCATACGTTTTGCGGCGGAACGCAACCATCTGCTCCAAATCAGCTTCCGTTGCTTTGCAAAGCATGTTCTATCCCCTCCTTGCCGTATTCAACGTGTGGCTTTTGCTGCCAACGGTTTTAGCTCAAAATCCGCTCCAGGTATGCCATCACTTCGGACTGAATATCCTCCGGCGTGCGGATGGTTTTCTGGCCGTCTACCGTTGTGGTACACTCAATGCGGTGCCAGCCCAGCTTGCGTGCGCAGTATTCAGCGGCGGCGCGGGAACGGGCCAGGTATTCGGTATCGCGTTCCTGAATATCTTTTTTGCTTTCATCGCCGTGGTAGCGCTGCGCAATCAGGCGCTGGCTGACGTCGGGATCAACCGCAAGGTATACAACCGCATCCGGCGCAGGCAGGCCGAGCTTTTTGTACTCGAACTCAAACAGCCACTCCAGAAAACCATCCCAGTGCATCGGCGGCAGTTTGGAACATTGGTGAACAGCGTTGGAGGTGGTGTAACGGTCAGAGATGATTAGCCCATTCTGGCGGTAGACATTGCCCCACTTGGTTTTGTAGCTGGCAAAGCGGTCAACAGCATAAAACGTTGAAGCTGCATAAGCGTTCACGTCATCCGGGCGCTGGCCGAACTCGCCGGAAAGATACATCTTGACCAGTGCGGAGGACGGACTGTCATAATCTGGGAAGCTGATTTTCAGCGGGTCATACCCTTTGCTATGCAAATTCTGGCAGGCAAGTTCTGCCTGTGTGCCCTTGCCGGAACCATCCAGGCCTTCAAAAATAATCAGTTTACCCATGGTTTTCAGCCTCCTGTTTCAGTGTTGCATATTTATCACGCACGGCGTTCTGCTTGCCGCAGCACATACCGCCCTCCGGGCAGGGACCCGCCAGGCAGCGGGGACCAGCTGCGGCAAAAACATGCGGCGCAAGCGGGTATACAAGGCGCAGCATTTCATCGGCAACGGCGCGGATCTCCCACTGGGCACGGTTGCAGCAGCGCAGGTTGAAAAAGTTGTTCAGGCTGCGGCAGTTCATGGTCATTACCATTTTTGTCTCGCAGGCGTTGGGCAATACAAAGCGGGCGTCCTCGTTTGCCATTTTGCTGGCTTTGGCGCGGGCGGTCTTTTCCGGCATGCCCTGCTCCATCAAGGTGTGGGTATGCTTTTCTTCCAGTGCTTTGACCAGCTCCAGGTAGTGTTTGGCATCGGCGTTCATCGCATCAATAAAAGCCGCTTTGGCCGCAGGGTCAGCCCCAATTTCCGGGGGAATCACATAACGGAAATCTTCCAGCCGCACATAGCGCTGGCTCTGCACACTGAAACTTGCAATGCGGTGGCGGGTGACCTGTGCCAGAAAGGTGCGGGAAACGCCCTCAATGCCAAAGGTAAAGCTGGCATGTTCAATGGGGCTGGCGTGGCCGAAGTCATTCAGCTTTTGCAAAAAGGCTGCGGTCTTTTCCGGTGTTAGGCCATCCAGCAGGGTTTCGATATGTGCATCAGAATAGCACAGCTTGGCGGCTGCGGCAATGGTCTTTTCGGGGTCATTGGTGTGGGCGATCAATGTTACAAGCATGGGCCCGTTCCCTCTTTTCCTTTTTTATCAGTGGTTTATTCTTCGCTGGTCAGCTTGGTCAGCGGGGCGTAATTGGCCATTGTTTTTTTGATGCCAACGCGGTCAAACTGGATTTCTACAATACAGTCCCCCGCAACCGGCGTTACTTTCAGCACCTTGCCGCGGCCAAACACCTTGTGGTCCACAAGGTCCCCGGCTGCAAAGTTGGCGGCCTTTTTGCGTGCGGGTGCGGCGGGCGCAGTGGTAACGCCACTGCCCGCCGGAGCAACCGGAGCACCGGAATGATGGTTGACGCGGCTACTGCCATACCCGGCGCCAAAGCTACTGCTTTGGACCGTGTGGCGGCCGCCGGGGTAGTTCGGGCTTTCGTGCCCGCCGGAAGCAAACCCACTTTGGAAGCCGCCGGCATACTTGCTGCCAAAGCCGCCGCGGTTGTATTCACTGTTCAGATACCCGCGGGAAGCCCCGGAGTATCCGCTGCGCCCGCCGGGAACATTGGTGCTGTAGCTGCCGTACCCGGCGCCAAAACCGCCGCTGTAAGCAAGCTCTGGGCTTTCGGTTTCGTCCATCACATGGGGGTCAATCTCATCCAAAAAGCAGGAAGGCGGGTTGCGGCGCGTCTGGCCGAAAATCATACGGCTGCGGGAGGAAGAAAGATACAGCTCTTTCTTGGCGCGGGTAATACCGACATAGCACAGGCGGCGCTCCTCTTCCATTTCTTCCTCGCTGTAGCGAGCAAGGTCACCGGGGAAAACGCCATCCTCCATACCAATGATAAACACATACGGGAATTCAAGGCCCTTGGCGCTGTGCATCGTCATCAGGGTAACGGAATCAGCATCTTCATCATAGGAATCAAGGTCTGCAATCAGGGCAACTTCTTCCAAGAAACCGGAAAGGGTTGCGTCTTCCCCGTTCTGCTCCGCATAAGTCTTTACGGAAGAAATCAACTGGCCCAAGTTTTCCAGCCGGGTCTCGCCCTCTTCTTTCTGCGCTTTCAGCATGGCTTCGTATCCGGTCTTGCGGATCACTTCACCGGCAAATTCATCCAGCGGAAGGGTGACGGAAAGATCACACAGTTCACGGTACATGGAGTAAAACGCGTTCAGCGCGCTGGCGGCACGGCCCAGTGCGGGATAAGAAGAAGCCTCCCGGATGATCTCCATCATCGGCACGCCGTTGGCGGCGGCCAGTTCCCCGATCTTATCAATGGTGGTGGCACCAATCTTTCGTGCAGGTTCATTGATGATGCGGCGCAGGCGCACGTCGTCCCGCGGGTTGACCACAACGGCCATGTAAGAGTTGATATCCTTGACTTCCTTGCGGTCAAAGAAGCGTTGACCACCCACAATGCGGTACGGGATACCGGCACGGGCAAAATAAGTTTCGATGGGGTTGGACTGCGCATTCATGCGGTACAAAACGGCATGGTCTTTTAAGGAAGCACCATTTTTCAGGTTCTGGCCAATAACCTCGGCCACATGGCTGGCCTCATCCTGTTCCGAAGCAGCCGTATAATGGTGAACTTTGTCACCATCGCCGTTCTGGGTCCACAGGGTCTTGCCCTTGCGGCCGTTGTTGTTCTTGATGACGCTATTGGCCGCATTCAGAATGTTGGAGGTGGAACGGTAGTTCTGCTCCAGGCGGATGGTTTTGGCCCCAGCAAAAACTTTTTCAAAGTTCAGGATATTTTCAATGGTAGCACCGCGGAACTTATAAATGCTCTGATCGTCATCGCCAACAACGCATACGTTGTTGGAACCACCGGCCAGCAGGCGCACCAGGTGGAACTGGGCCACGCTGGTATCCTGGTATTCGTCCACCACGACATAGCGGAACTTCTGCTGGTAGTATTCCCGCGCTTCGGCATCGGTTTTCAGCATCTGCACGGTATGGAAAATCAGATCGTCAAAGTCCATGGCACCAGCCGTGCGCAGCCGGTTGGAATAGGCGGTATAGATTTTGGAAATCAAAGCAGCCTTGGTATCGCGCGGCGCTTCGGCGGCGACATCTTTGGCGGAAAGAAGTTTATCTTTGTAACCGCTGATCTGGGAGATGGCTGATTTGACCGGCAGGAACTTGTCATCAATCATCAGTTCTTTGTAGATCTGCTTGATGACACGCTGCTGGTCGTCGGAATCGTAAATCGTAAAGCTTTTGGGGAAGCCAATGCGTTCGGCATCGCGGCGCAGGATCCGTACACAGGCAGAGTGGAAAGTGGAGGCAAATACATCCCCGCCCATGGTATCGCCCAGCATGGCTTTCAGGCGTTCTTTCAGCTCTCCGGCGGCTTTATTGGTAAAGGTAATGGCCAGCACATTCCACGGGCGGGCCGGGGCAACGCTCATCAGCGGCATCAGGGACTGCGGAACCGGCTGGCCGCACATGATGGCGGTGCGCAGCTGCTCCAGATCACTCTGCGCAACCGGGCGGCTGACCTCTTTGGAGCCATAGGCGCGGCCAAAACGGATGATATTGGCAATGCGGTTGACCAGAACGGTGGTTTTGCCGGAGCCTGCACCTGCCAGAATCAGCAGCGGGCCTTCGGTGGTAAACACAGCCTGCTGCTGCACCGGGTTCAGCTTAGTAAAGCAGGAAGCGATATAGCGGTCCCGCAGGGCCAGAAATTCAGTGGTAATGGTATCGGGCATAATGAACCTGTCCTTATATTATATGGCAGAACCAGCCCGGAACCATGCAGGGCTGGGAATTTTGGCAAACGCTGTATAGTATAGCACACTTTTGCCGGATAGAAAAGTAGGCTGGCGGAGGTATCCGCAGAAAATCATACTTTTTACAACCTGCACAAAAGCTGCGCTTTAATTGGAAAAACCTTCTGGGGATTGCAGTCGGTTATGCCACGCTCTGGGGGTGGCATCGCGGAAACCGGCTGTCAGGTATTGGCCCAGCGTTAAGCTGGCTGCGGTTCCGCGTGCCACACAGTTGATGGGGTCTGGTGCGATGGCAACATCCACATGCAGCTCCCCGGCAATATAACCAGCCAGGCCACGCAGCATGGAGCCGCCGCCAGTCAGCAGAATGCCGTTCTTGGCAACATCAGCGGCCAGTTCCGGCGGGGTGCTTTCCAATACATTGCGGGCAGTGGCGGCAATGCGGGCGGCCAGTTCCTGCACGGGCAGGTACAGGTCCCGCGTATAGACAAGGCGGCGGGCGGGCAGGTTGGTCTCCCAGGAATGACCACGGATCTCCATTACGCCCTCAAACTCGCTTTTGGTGCAGCAGGCAACCTGCTTTTTCAGCGCTTCGGCGGTTAGAGGGCCGATGGCAATGTTGAATTTTTCCTGAACATACTGGGCAATGCACTGGTCAAAAGCGTTGCCGGCGACCGGCAGGCTGGCGGCTCGCACCCGCCCACCCATGCTGATCACGGCGATATCCGTGGAGCCGCCGCCGATATCAATCACCATGCAGCCCATGGGTTTGCGGATATCCAGCCCTGCGCCAAGGGCGGCGGCAACAGGCTCATCCACAAGGAAAACCTGCCGTGCCCCGGCTGCCATGACGGCTTCTACCACGGCGTCAGCTTCAATGCCGGTAATGGCTGCCGGAACGCAGACCGATACGCGCGGCTTGATGATACGCGAACGGCATACCTCATTGATAAACCGCACGATTAGTTCGTTTGTCATGCGGTGGTCCTGAATAATACCGTCCCGCAAAGGGCGGATGATATCAATATAAGAAGGCACACGCCCCACCATGCGCAGGGCTTTGTCCCCCACTGCCAGAATGGTGCTGCTGCGGGTATCAACAGCACCAATGCTGGGCTGATGGAACACAACTCCCTGTTCCTGTGTGGCAATGATAATGGAAGTTGTGCCAAGATCAAGGCCGATATCATATTGCTTCATGTTTATCTGGTACTCCTTGCTGCCAGAAGCAGCACTTTGTTATCTATTGTGAATTGCCATCAACCATCCGGCAGATAAAAGTTATTTGCTTTCTTTTGGTGTTCCGGCGGCACCGTGGCTTTTGGGCATCAGTTCCGTCGCTGCAACACACACGCCGTCCACACTCACAGCGCCACCCTCCAATAGCGCTTTGGCGCAGGCAGAGATGGTGGCACCAGTGGTGATCACATCATCCAGCAACAGCAGCCGCATTCCGGAAAGGTCAACCCCAGTACGGCAGGCGTAAGCATCCTTGACATTGGCAAAGCGCTTTTGCTGGTCCAGCGATTTTTGCGGTAAAACCTGCCGGGTCAGGCACAGTGGCTGGATGACCGGAATGTGCAGGATGCGCCCAAGGCGCTGCGCTAGCAAAAGGGGCATATTTTCCGCGCGGTTCTTCTTTCCGCGCGGCGGTACCGGAACAATGGCGCTGTACAGCGAAATGCCGGATAGATTCTCGTATACCGGGCGGTGCCCTGGGGTACGGGCGGGCTGTGCGCCAAAAATCAGCACAGCCATCAAATCCGCCAGTTCTCGCGCATACCAGGGGTTGCCGTTCTCCTTGCAAAGCAGGATAGCATGGCGCACGCTGTCTGCATAGTAAAAGGCAGCTGCGCAGGTGTTGACAGCGTAAAAGGCGTGCTCCGTTACAGGCAGACGCGGTGGAAGATGCCGCAGACGCTCGGCTTCCGGTATACAGGAACGGCACACGGCGGCTTTCCAGGCGCTTTGCTCAAGTACCGTGCCGCACAGCGGGCAGTGCCGCGGATAGGCAAGGGCCAGCAGCGGTTCCAGAGCCGTTCGCCCACGGTCCAGCCAATCCAGAGATATGCGTTTTCTCTGTTTCATCTGCGTTTTTCAGCCGGAGTGACTGCCTCGCGCAGCAGGTAGCGCAGCCCGCTGTAACGCATGTTCTGGCGCACATTATCCACCATGGCCTGCTCGGTGCGCCGGGTTCCCGCCAGAATGCACAGGCGGCGTGCGCGGGTAACCCCGGTGTACAACAAGTTGCGGTAACAAAGGCGCGCGGGTACATCTGCCACAGGCATAATGACGGCCGGAAATTCAGAACCCTGGCTTTTGTGCACTGTTACAGCGTAAGCGGGTTCCAGCTCGGCAAGCTGGTCAGCACCGTAAATATACTTTCGGTCATCCATCTGTACCGTCACAGCACGGCTTTCGGGGTCAACGGCAGTAATAATACCCATATCTCCGTTATAGGCACCCACACCGGCTTCGGCACCGTCCCGCTCATAGGGAATGTCATAATCGTTTTTGATCTGCATTACCTTGTCGCCACAGCGCAGCACACGGCCGCTTTGCTCCCAAATGATCTGCGGCTTATCCGGTGCAGGCGGGTTCAAAATGGCCTGCAGACGGCGGTTCAGTTCTACGCTCCCGGTGGGGCCAACCTTGGTGGGGCAAAGCACCTGGATGTCCCGCACGGGGTCATAGCCATAACTTTTGGGCAGCCGGGTACTGACCAGGTCGCAGATCAGCCTCTGGCAGGCAAGACCGGTGGATTCGATCATGAAAAAGTCATCATCCCGCCCGCCTTTTATGGGCATCTGCCCTTCCACAATGCGGTGGGCGTTCTGTACAATCATGCTTTTCTGCGCCTGGCGGAAGATCTCATTCAGCCGTACGGTGGGCAGAACGTCTGCCTGCAAGATCTCCCCCAGCACACTGCCGGGGCCAACGCTGGGCAGCTGGTCGGCATCACCTACCATAATAATGCGGCAGTGGTAACGCGCGGCGGCCAACAACGCCTGGAACAGCTTGGCATCTACCATACTCATCTCATCCAGAATGATAACGTCAAACGGGAGAAGATTCTTTTCATTATGAATAAAACGCACGCTGCCGGTAGAATAGTCCACTTCCAGCAATCGGTGGATGGTGGAAGCGCTGTGGCCGGTCAGCTCGGTCAGCCGCTTGGCGGCGCGGCCGGTGGGGGCACACAGGGCAACCCGGTCATAAATACCTTCATATAAATTCAGAATCGCTTTGACCGTTGTGGTTTTGCCGGTACCGGGACCGCCGGTCAAAACCATTACACGGGAAGAGAGTGCTAAGCGGATTGCTTCCCGCTGCAAAGGGGCATATTCAAAACCTTGGGTCAATTCCAAAACGCGGATATCGCTTTCCAGCGTTTTGGGGCCTTCTGTCGGGAATGTGGCAAGCTCCCCCAGCCGCGCAGCAATATCCTGCTCTGCGCTGAGCAGATCTGGCAGGTAAATATATTTCGTTCCGTCAAAGGTGCAGGCGCGCATTTCGTCATGCTCCAACAGGCTTTGCAGCCCGGCCTTTACGGCATCCGGCTCCACCCGAATAAAGCGCGCAGTGCTTTCGATCAGCTTATCTGCGGGCAGGCAGGTGTGGCCGTTGTTGGCGTTGTGGCGCAAAGCGTACAAAAGCCCGGCGGCAATGCGCAGGTCGCTGCCTTGTCCTACCTGCAGCTGGGCGGCGATACCATCGACCTGGCTGAATTTCAGGTTCAGCGGCTCCCCGCACAGCATGTAGGGGTTCTTTTTCAGTGCTTCTACCGTGGCGGGGCCAAACGCACGGTAGGCTGTAACAGCCATCTGGGCGGAAAGCCCAAACTTGGCCATCCAGGCAACCACTTCTCGCACACCGTACATACGTCGGAACTCGTTGGAGATGGCGGCGGCCTTTTGCGGGGTGATACCTTTTAGCTCACAGAGTTTGTCCGGCGTTTCGGAGATGACGTTCAATGTATGCGCCCCAAATTTTGCCACAATCTTTTTTGCTGTGGAAGGCCCGATATAGGGCAATACCCCACTGGAAAGGTAGCTCAGCAAAGCCGCGGTATCCTGCGGCAGGCTGGCCTCACAGGTTTCGGCACGGAACTGTTCGCCATAGCTGGGGTGGTTGACCATATAGCCATACGCCGTAATGGACATACCGTTATCCACGCTGCCCACGTTGCCTGCCACAACAATATCGGTGCCACCGGCATCCACTTCAAACACGGCATAACCGGTATCCGGGTTTTCGTATATCACATGCTCAACAACGCCCTCTAATTTGAGCATCTCAGCAGTTTGTGTTGTACTGTTTGTCTGTAAAGTATCCGTGCCTGCCACCTCCTTCCGGGTGCAAATGGGGTAAAAACCGTTCAATACACAATTTTTTATTTTATATTATAGCCTATTTGTATCTCTTTGGCAATTTTTTTGACAACTTCCCCTTGTAGCTGATATAATAAATGTCCTTTTGCGGTTTTGAAGTGAGTGCAAAAAGAAGGCGCTGGGCAAGGAGGCGAAGCTGGAATAAAATTGCATGGATCGAATTTTCTGGCAGCGGCAAGTCCACAGTGGCGCGGACGCTGAGGTAGGAATACGCGGTGTAAATGCCTTGCAGCTTGACTGCGTACAGCATATACTGGGCAGGCAGGTACGCCCGCTGGAAGAAAAGCGGACAGCCGTACCCGTAGGCAAACTGAAAAAATCGCCAGGTTTTTGCGCAGTGCCCGAGGAAGTGCGTGTGATCAAAAAAGCAGGGAGAATTGGATGAATTTTACCGGGAAACGGGAATGCGGACAGAGCAGACTTTGCAGCAAAAGCGTTAACATATGTTTGCACAGGAGCATACAACGGGAAAAATAAGAGCAATTTATACATCAATGGTAAAAAATGTTTTGAGAAATTGTTATCACTTGCGGAAGGGATGCAAACAAAATTGTGTATTTTGCCAAAAATCAAGACATTTCGATGTACGGTTGAAACACACCTGAATTTGTGCTAAAATCATGTTAGCTATCTGTGGCCAAATTGCCGTAAAGCACAACTACTTTACATAAACATGCGTGCTAAGATTTTGCATGTGGGGCAGCTGCGGGCCCCAATTGTAAGAGTAGTGCTTTGCGTCAAAAAGCCGACCGAAGCGGCAGACCTGGCCAACCATCTTTGACTGGAAAACAGGAATTAAGAGATTAGAGAGGTGCCTTTTGTGGATAATGAAGAAAATGAAGTAATTGACCTAACAGAAATTTTAAGTGCGGTTCGCCAGCATCTTCTTGAACTGATTTTTGTAACTTTGGTTGCTGCGCTGGTTGGCTTTACGGCGTCTAAGTTTTTGATGACCCCAAAGTATGATTCTTCTGCCCTGATGATTGTCAATACCCGGCAGGATGTCAACGCCAGTGTTACCAGTGACCAGATCAATTCTGCAACCAAGCTGGTTTCTACTTACAGCATTATTATCAAGAGTGATACGGTTCTGCAGCAGGTTATTGATAACCTGGGCCTGAACCTGACTTATGCTAAGCTGAACAAGCGCGTTACCGTAGCAGCTGTGGACGATACCCAGGTTATGAAGATCACTGTGCAGAGCGACAGCCCGGAATGGGCACGGCAGGTGTGTGAACAGATCATTACAGTGGCTCCGGATGTGATCAAAGAGGCCGTTGAAGCGGGTTCCGTCAAAGTGATCTCCAATCCTTCTTTGGCAACGGAGCCGGTTTCCCCCAACATTATGAAGAACACGATGTTGGCCGCAGCGGTTGGTTTTGTTCTGGTGATTGGTATTATTGTGCTGCAGGTTTTGCTGGACAATAAGATCAACACGGAGGAAGATGTTACCAAGTATCTGGATATGACTGTTCTGGGCGTGATCCCGCAGTATGATCAGGGAGGTAAAAAGGAATGAGTAAAAAGCGTGAACATCATAAGCTGTTTATGGTTGGCTCAGATGCACCGTTCCAGTTTACAGAAGCTTACAAGTCTCTGCGAACCAACCTGGAGTTCCTTGCCGCAACCAGCGATTGCAAGACTATCCTGATTACCTCCTCTGTTCCCGGCGAAGGAAAGAGCAACGTCGCAGTAAACCTTGCGATTACCCTGGCAGACAGTGGCAAGCGTGTGGTGCTGGTTGACTGCGATATGCGTAAGTCTACCATCTCCCGCTACCTGCATATTCCGCGTGATCATATCGGCATTACCAACACCATTACAGGCAAGGACCGTACCCAACTGGCCAATGCACTGGTCAACTTCAAAGACCTGGGCATTGTGGTGCTACCTGTTGGCACCATCCCCCCGAACCCATCGGAACTGTTGGCAACCAAGGCAATGGAAAGCACCTTTGCTGCACTGAAGCAGGTGTATGACTACATTATTGTGGATACGCCGCCGGTTTCTGTTGTTACCGATGCTGCAGTATTGTGCAAGTATGCGGATGGGGCATTGCTGGTTGTACGCCCGGGTGTTACCACCATTGAAGGTGCCCAGCTGAGCAAGAAAAACCTGGAAGCTGTGAATGCCCGCATCCTTGGCGTAGTAATGAACGGATACAATGTTAAAAAAGCCGGTAAGAAAGATGGCTACTACTATTCTTATTCTTACGGGTACAGCAATGACGACGCAGCTGGAAAGAAGAGCCGGAGTAAGGCATAATGAGTTCGCAACTGGTTGATCTCCATTGTCATATTTTGCCTGGCATTGATGACGGTGCCAAAAACCTGGATGTTTCCATGTCCTTGATCCAGAAAGAAATGGAAGACGGGGTTGTTGGCATTGTGTTCACACCGCATTTCCATTATGAGCGCATTACGCTGGATGCTTTTGTTCAGCAGCGCAAAATGGCTTATCGCAGCGTTGTGGCGCAGCTGGCAGAACGCAAACTTCCTCTTGCCGTTAAACTGGGTGCAGAGGTCTATTTTACCACAGCTTTGGCCAGCCTGGATCTTTCCAAATTGGCATTTGCAGGGTCGCGGTATATCTTGATTGAATTTCCGACCAGCATCCATCCCGGTGGAATTGAGGATACCCTGTTTGCGGTGCAAAACCGTGGGTATACTCCCATTTTGGCCCATGTGGAGCGCTATCCCTATGTTACCGAGGATCCTACCCTGCTGTACCGCTGGGTCAGCTCCGGCGCATTGGCGCAGATCAATGCTTCGGGGTTGGTGCGCAGTGGACATACGGCCAAATGGCTGCACAAACTGCTGGATTGGAACTTAGTTCATCTGATGTGTTCTGACTGCCATTCTGTTACAACCCGCCCGCCAAACCTGAAAGACGGGATGGCACAGATAAGCAGTTCAACGGCAAAACTTTTACAGAAAAATGCCATTGATGTCTACCTGAACAAAGAAATTTCTATCAAAGAACCAATTGAGCCAAAATTCCGCTTTGGACGCTGGGTATAATAGGCTTGCAAGTTACGGTTTGCTGCCCTACTATATTCCGGGGCCATCATGCGTGGCAGAAAGCCCGTTTCATATGCCGCAAAGGGAACGGTCTTTCTTCGTGCTTTTGCGGCTTTTAATTGTATCATGAACCATTCTACATCAAAAATACTGCATATTCTGGATGCTTTTCTGGACTTTTTCCTGCTGTTGGGAGCGTATGAGGTTTCCAGCCTGCTACGTATGCACAGCACCTGGGGTGAAGCGTTCTGGTGGGTCGATGTTGCCCGCTTCCGCCCACTGTCACTTGTATACGCAGCGGCAATCATTCTGATTTATATTGCACAGGGTGAATACCGCACTTTTAAGCGGCGCGGCTTAGTGAGAGAACTGGCAAAAGCCCTTTTGGGAAACCTGGGCGGCTTTACGTTGGCAGCAACCATTTTGTATGTATTCCAACTTTCGCAGTTTTCCCGCCTGCTGCTTGTTTACTATTACCTGCTGTCCAGCGTGGTCATTACGATCAAGCGGTTATTGCTGCACCGGATCAGCCTTTGGTATGCAAAGCGGCGCCATATTATAGCCCGCGTTTTGCTGGTCGGCAATGGAAACCTGGCATTACGCTATTATAATGATGTTGTAAAGGTCAAGGATGTATCGGCAGAGTATGCCGGCTATGCAGCGCAGAACCCGGTAGTGGAACTGCCGAATTACCTTGGCACAGTAGCCGATCTGCATAAGATTCTGGAAAGTACCCGGATTACCCATATTGTGATTGCGGAGGAAACCCAGAACCGCAGCGAGTTGCTGCAGATCACCGCGATTGCAGAAAATTACGGCATTAAGGTTAGTGTAATTCCGGTCTATTCGGACTTTCTCTCTTCCCGCACAATGGATAATATCGTAAACGGGTTGTATGTGATCGACCTGAAAATGCAGGAAACCTGCGATATTATGGGTGTGAACATTGTGGTAACGGACATGGACAAAACCATGACGCTGCTGGAAAGCCAGCTGGAACAATGGCGTGGGAAATATATCTGCGTGGCCAATGTACATACCACCGTAACGGCGCACGAGGATGCCGAGTACCGCTATATTCAGAACCATGCGGTCATGGCGCTGCCGGACGGCGGTCCCCTTTCGCAGTTCAGCCGCAGGCAGGGGTATGCTGCTGCGCAGCGCGTTACGGGGCCGGATTTGATGAAGCAGGTTTTGGCGGTCAGCGCAGAAAAAGGCTGGCGGCACTATTTTTATGGCTCTACCCCGGAAACGTTGCAGTTGCTGCGCAAAAAGGTGGAAGAGCGCTACCCTGGTGTTGTGATTTCCGGTATGATGTCGCCACCGTTCCGCGAGATGACCCCGCAGGAGGACGCTCAGGCGGTAGCGGAAATCAACGCAACAAAGCCGGACTTTGTGTGGGTTGGCCTTGGTGCCCCCAAACAGGAACGCTGGATGGCCGCCCATGAGGATCGCGTACAAGCCTTGATGATCGGCGTTGGTGCGGCGTTTGACTATGAGGCGGGCAACATTAAGCGTGCGCCCATGTGGATGCAGAAGCACAACCTGGAATGGCTTTACCGATTGATGCAGGACCCGAAGCGCCTGTTCCACCGCTACCTGAAAACAAATGTAAAATATCTTTTGTGGACCTGGCGCAGCGGCGAATAACGGAAAAGATAAAACAATAGCAAAAATACCATGCTGTACATTGGAAGGAGGAACCGGCCAAGGTTCCTTGCCCGATGTGCGGCATTTTTTATGGCTTTGGGGCGCCGACCGACAATCTGATTCCATGCAGAATAAGCGAACAGATTCCGGCTGTGCGACAAATCAGAATCGAAGAATCTCGACTTTTTTCTCAAGCCCCCTACCTATTTGCCGGGAGCTATGGTATAATATCTGTATATGCTGTTATATATGCAAATTTAGATGTTTGGGAAGGAGCTACCACATGCAGCAGGAAACTGTCATTGTGTTGGACTTTGGTGGCCAGTATAACCAGCTGATCGCCCGCCGTGTCCGTGAATGCAATGTTTATTGCGAAATTTATTCTTACCGTACTGACCTGGCCAAAATCAAGGCCAAAAATCCGAAGGGCATTATCTTTACCGGTGGTCCCAACAGCGCTTACCTGCCGGATTCCCCTACCATCGATCCCGAAATATATACTTGGGGTGTTCCGGTACTGGGCATCTGCTATGGCAGCCAGCTGATGATGCATATGCTGGGCGGTAAGGTTTGCAAGGCTCCGGAACGCGAATATGGCAAGACGGTTGTGGATCTGGATACCACCAGCCCGCTGTTTGACGGCCTGCCGAACCAGAATGTTTGCTGGATGAGCCATAATGACTATATCGAGCAGGCTGCCCCCGGCTTTGATATTATTGCCCACACCCCCAACTGCCCGGTTGCCGCTGCACAGGATGCCGCCCGCGGCCTGTACTGTGTGCAGTTCCACCCGGAAGTGCTGCATACCGAAAACGGTACTAAGATTCTGCATAACTTTGTTTACAAAGTTTGCGGCTGTGCCGGTACCTGGAAGATGGACTCCTTTGTGGAGCATAGCGTGAACGCCCTGCGCGAGAAGATCGGCAATGGCAAGGTGCTGTGCGCTCTTTCCGGTGGTGTGGATTCCAGCGTATGTGCTGCCATGCTGGCAAAGGCCATTGGTAAGCAGTTAACCTGTGTGTTTGTTGACCACGGCCTGCTGCGCAAGAACGAACGTGAGCAGGTTTGCGAAGTGTTCGGCGAGGGTGGCCAGTTCGACATCAACTTTGTCTGCGTGGACGCCCGCGAACGTTTTTACAGCAAGCTGGCCGGTGTTACCGAGCCGGAGCGCAAGCGTAAAATCATTGGCGAAGAGTTCATCCGTGTGTTTGAGGACGAGGCCAAGAAGATCGGTGCTGTAGACTTTTTGGCACAGGGCACCATCTACCCGGACGTTGTGGAAAGCGGCCTGGGCGGTGAATCTGCTACCATCAAGAGCCACCACAATGTTGGCGGCTTGCCGGATTATGTAGACTTTAAGGAAATTGTGGAGCCGCTGCGCGACCTGTTCAAGGATGAAGTCCGCCAGGCTGGCCGTGAACTGGGCTTGCCTGAATATCTGGTCGCCCGCCAGCCGTTCCCCGGCCCCGGCCTTGCCATCCGCATTATCGGCGATATCACCCAGGAAAAGGTTGCCATTGTACAGGATGCTGATGCAATCTGGCGCGAGGAAGTGGATAAGCTGCCCGCCGCTCAGCGCCCCAGCCAGTATTTTGCCGCGCTGACCAACATGCGCAGCGTTGGTGTTATGGGTGATGAGCGCACCTATGATTACGCCATCGCCCTGCGCGCTGTGACCACGACCGACTTTATGACCGCGGAAGTTACCCTGCTGCCCACCGAAACCATTACCACCGCAGCAAACCGCATCGTAAACGAAGTAAAGCATATCAACCGTGTTCTGTTCGACTATACCACCAAGCCGCCAGCAACGATCGAGTTTGAATAATTTGAAATGCTTTAAAAATCCAGTGTTTATGCGGGTTTGAGGCACTTCAAGAAGTCTTTTGATAACGGTTGCATGAGAGCTATTATTCTTGTAAGCCAGTGTTTTTGGGGTTAGAGAATGATTGACAGGTGGTTGTGCAACAAATAAATCCATATTATTTATTTAGAAAGCCCTTAGCTGTGGGTAAAAACTCATAGCTAAGGGCTTTTTGTCGTCTTTATTTATCTGGTTTGAGCTGGTCTTGGAACATTAGACTAGCGCGTCGCTAAGTGCCTGCGATGGTACTTTCGCCCAGATTTGCGTGGTATCAAACTCCGGGTAATGGTAACGCCACTCATCGTATTTGTCTTTACTGATTTCCCGGAAGATAGCTTGTCAGCCTGCTCTTTCCAGGCATACAGCATTTTCCGGAGTTCGTGAGCGGTCTTTGCCTTTGGAAGTATCGACTTTCAGACAGATTTCTCCGTCTGATTTACTAACAGTCAGACCGTACAAATCTTCAAGGGTATGTGCTGACCAATGCGCTGCAAGCCCGCGGCGCGGCGACGGAATCCCTGATCGTCAATATTTCCCGTCAGGGGCTGATCTACATTCCGTCTATGTTCATCCTTGGGGCGATCTTTCACGAAACAGGACTGATCTGGGCACAGCCTGTGGCGAATGTCTTGTCTCTGCTGTTGGCTATTGGGCTGTATTTCCGCATGTCGGGTAAAGGGAACGATTAAGTTCAAAAGGGTTTGGGACTATCCCAAAAGTCATAATTTCCCGCTAAGCCGGAGGCTTGAGTAAGCCCTAGAAGGGCTTTATACCGGCACGCATCTCAAGATGCACCGAAAAATCCTTCACTTGCATCACTCGTACCGCTGCCCACAAGTGGGCAAAACTACATTTACTGCATGCTACAGCAAATCCGACTTTTAATCACAGTTCGCTTCGCTCATTGCTGTAAATGCTAAAGCTTACAATAAAAAGTTCCTGAAACCATACAGCAACCTGCTGCGATTTCAGGAACTTTTTATTTGTGATTTATTCAGCCGGGAGCGGATCAATCAAAACTGAGCACGCGCAGCAACATTGCTGCGCACCAAAGCACGTTTCAGGCGGGCCTGGGCAAGTTCCAGCTCACGGGCATCCAGGTTTTTCTGGGCCAGCAATTCCTCGGCGCGGGCTTTGCTGCGCTCAGCACGTTCTTTGTCAATGGAATCGGCCCATTCAAAGGTGGTGGCCAGCAGGCGGCATTCGCCGCCAAACATGCTCAACATACCGCCCATACAGGCGGCGCTGCGCTGGGTGCCATCCTCCAATGTGATGTGGGCCTCCCCCATGCCAAGGGCAGTGCAATAATCGATGTGACGGGCCATCAACTGAACCTGCCCGGTGATGGTCCGGCAGGACACCGACTGTACCTGCCCATCAAAAGCAGTGCCGTCCGGCGTCATGATTTTAAGTGGGAAACTGGACATGGTCCTGCCTCCTTACTGCTGCTTGGCCTTAGCCAGAACGTCATCAATCGTACCGGCAAACAGGAAGCAGCTTTCGGGGATGGAGTCACATTCGCCGTTCAAAATCATCTTGAAGCCGCGCAGGGTTTCTTTCAACGGCACATACTGGCCGGGCATACCGGTAAACTGCTCCGCAACATGGAACGACTGTGAAAGGAAACGCTGTACCTTACGGGCGCGGTTGACGGTGATCTTATCGTCCTCCGAAAGTTCATCCATGCCCATGATGGCAATGATATCCTGCAGTTCCTTATAGCGCTGTAAAACCTGCTGCACGGCGCGGGCAATCTGGTAATGCTCCTGCCCGACAACTTCCGGGGCCAGAATGCGGGAAGTAGAATCCAGCGGGTCGACAGCCGGATAAATGCCCTGAGAAGCAATATCACGGCTTAGAACCGTGGTAGCATCCAGATGGGTGAAGGTCGTGGCGGGGGCCGGGTCGGTCAAGTCGTCCGCAGGTACATAAACAGCCTGAACAGAAGTGATAGAACCCTTGCGGGTGGAAGTAATACGTTCCTGCAGTGCACCCATTTCCGTTGCCAGCGTGGGCTGATAGCCAACGGCAGAGGGCATACGACCCAGCAGTGCCGAAACTTCGGAGCCGGCCTGGGTAAAGCGGAAGATGTTATCAATGAACAGCAGAACATCCTGATGCTTGACATCACGGAAGTACTCCGCCATGGTCAGACCGGACAGCGCCACGCGCATACGGGCTCCCGGCGGTTCATTCATCTGGCCATAGACCAGCGCAGTCTTGCTCAAAACGCCGCTTTCGGCCATTTCGCCGTAAAGATCGTTGCCCTCACGGGTGCGTTCGCCAACGCCGGTAAAAACAGAATAGCCGTTATGGGCGGTAGCGATGTTATAAATCAGTTCCTGAATCAGCACGGTTTTGCCGACACCGGCACCACCGAACAGACCGATTTTGCCGCCCTTTGCATAGGGGCAGATTAGGTCAACGACCTTGATGCCGGTTTCCAGCAGTTCAGTCGAAGATTCCTGTTCATCGAAAGCAGGGGCCGGGCGGTGGATGGGCCAATGCTCTACCCCGGTGGGGGCAGGCTGTTCATCAACCGGTTCACCCAGCAGGTTGAACACACGGCCAAGGCACGCATCGCCAACGGGAACCTTGATCGGCCCGCCGGTATCCACGGCTTCGGCACCGCGCACAAGGCCATCGGTGGCGGCCATAGCAATGCAGCGCACCACGTTATCGCCAATATGCTGGGCAACTTCTACAATCAGCGGTTTGCCGTTGTTCTGCAGTTCAATCGCATTCAGAAGTTCCGGCAGCTCGCCGTCGGCAAAGCGGATATCCAAAACAGGTCCCATGACCTGCACGACCTTACCGATATGTTTTTCTGGCATTGCACACACTCCTTTGAGTGAATTTTTAGCGTGCTGTCGGGCTTGTTTCCGGGTGTGTCTGAAAAAACTCTCAGCACTGTTGCATCAGATATTGCCCAAAGGCATACCTGAAGGCAAAGAAATTGGATAAAATTTCGGCTTTTCTGGTGCGCCCTAGCTTTCAGCATCTGCACCGGCCACTATTTCGGTGATTTCCTGCGTGATTGCTGCCTGACGGGCGCGGTTATAATAAAGGTTCAAATGCTCGATCATTTCGCCAGCGTTCTTGGTGGCAGAGTCCATGGCGGTGCGGCGTGCACCCTGTTCACTGGCAACACTTTCACACAAAGCGCCATACACAACCCCGGCCAAGTATTCCGGGATAATGGCATCAAACACGGCGGCGCGGTCTGGCTCATAGAGCATCAGACTTTGATGCTCGTGGCCCGGCTCCGGCGGTTCGGCATCAAACGGGAGAACCGGCAGAATGATTGCAGTTTGGGTCAGCATGGAAATAAACTGGGTAAAGGCAATGCGAATTTCATCAAAAGCGCCTTCCAGAAACTTCTGGCACACAAGGCGGGAAATTTCAAAGCAGTCGCTGACCGAAATATCCCCTGCGATGGCAAAAGAATCCGTCAGAATCCGGATCTTGTGGCGCTCAAAGTATTCCACTGCCTTTTTGCCGATGGGCAGCACACAATATTCCCGCCCTTCAGCATCCGCTTCCACGGCTTTTAAGATATTGCTGTTATAGCCGCCCGCAAGGCCGCGATCACCTGCAATTACAATGTACAGGCAGCACTTTTTCTCGCATTTGGCCAGATATGGGCTATTGAACTCAGAATCCGCAGCCGCAATATCAAACAGCGTGGCATAAAGCGTTTCGAAATAGGGACGGCTGTTTTCCACCCGTTCCTTGGCGCGCCGCAGCTTGCTGGACGCTACCAGCTCCATGGCTTTGGTAATCTGCATGGTGCTTTCCACGCTTTTGATGCGCAGTTTGATTTCTTTCATGGAACCAGCCACCGGCAGCACCCCCTTTGGCGTATTTTGTGATTATCCGGCATTTTTGATAAAGTCTGCCGTGAATGCGGCGAGCACATCTTTCATCTGCTGTTCGGTATCCTGCTTCATATCGCCTGTGGTGCGGATGGCTTCCATCACACCGCCAGCGGTTACATTTTCATCAAGGTACTGATACAGCGCGCTTTCGTACGCGGCGATATCCTTTACGGCAATGTCTTTCAGGTAACCGTGGACTGTTGCATACAAAATGGCAACCTGCTTTTCTACCGGGATTGGGCTGTTGCGGTCCTGCTTCAGGATTTCCACAATGCGCTCGCCCTGTGCCAGACGAGATTTGGTGTCGGCATCCAGGTCGGAGCCAAACTGGGCAAAGCCCTGCAGCTCGCGGTACTGGGAGTAAACCAGTTTTAAGGTACCGGCAACCTTTTTCATCGCCTTGATCTGCGCATTGCCGCCGACACGGGAAACAGAAATGCCGGGGTTGACAGCCGGGCGGATGCCGGAATGGAACAGCTCGGTTTCCAGGAAGATCTGACCGTCGGTAATGGAGATGACGTTGGTTGGAATATAAGCGGAAACGTCACCAGCCTGCGTTTCAATAATGGGCAGAGCTGTCAGCGAGCCGCCGCCCTTTGCATCGCTCAATTTGGCGGCACGTTCCAACAAACGGCTGTGCAGGTAGAAAACATCGCCGGGGTATGCTTCGCGTCCCGGCGGACGACGAATCAGCAGCGACAGAGCACGGTAGGCAACCGCATGTTTGGAAAGGTCATCATAGATAATAAGCACATGCTTACCCTGATACATAAAGTATTCGGCAATTGCTGTTGCGGCATACGGTGAAATATACTGAAGTGAAGCAGGCTCGCTTGCTGTTGAGCAAACAACGATTGTATAATCCATTGCACCTGCTTTTTCAAGTGTATTTACAAGCTTGGCAACGCTTGACGCCTTTTGACCGATTGCGTTATAGATACAAATTACATCCTTACCCTTTTGGTTAAGAATTGTATCAAGTGCAATAGAAGTCTTACCTGTCTGCCTATCACCGATGATAAGTTCACGCTGACCTCTGCCGATTGGGAACATTGAGTCAATTGAAAGAATACCTGTTGCAAGCGGAGTATCAACACTCTGACGGTCAACAATTGACGGTGCCGGCTGCTCAACAGGACGATATCCGTCAGCCTTAATTTCACCCTTACCGTCGATAGGCTCACCGAGTGAATTAACAATTCTGCCGATAAAGCCATCGCCTACAGGCACACCTGCTTTTTTATGTGTTCTTTTAACCTTTGTACCCTGTTCAACACCTGTATCGGAGTCAAAAAGAATTACGCCGATTTGATGTCTTTTAATATCCTGAACCATGCCCTTAACGCCGTTTTCAAATACAACGATTTCGCCGTACATTGCATGGTCAAGACCGTGGATAGTAGCAATTCCGTCGCCTACACGAATAACAGTACCGATTTCCTCGCTGTTAGTTCTAAGTTCAAAATCATTAATATCCTTTTTCAAAACTGCAAGAACATTTTCGCTTGTTACAGCGCCGTTTCTTGCAGAATCCATGACCTTTTGCTTGATACCGTCAAGCTTTTTCTTAATTGAAAAGTCAAACTGCTTGTCGCCGAGCGTTACGATAAAGCCGCCGATAAGTGAATCATCCTTAACAACCTTGATTACGGCATCATTTGCATTTTCCTGCTTGCAAACAAATTCCTTAATGCCCTTTAACTGTTCGTCATCAGGCTCTGTTACGCAGGTAATTGTTGCCTCTGCAACATTGTTTTGCTTGTTGAGTTGTGAGATATAAGCCTCAACAATTTCGCCTAAGCTGTCAATCTTTCCGCTTGCTGCAAGCTCTGCCACAAAATCATTAACAGACGGGGCAAAAAGCTCCTTACAAACGTTTTTCTTTTCCTCAAGAGTAACGTTAGGGTCGTTAAAAATTTCTTTGAGCTCAGCATTGGATTTAACAGTATTTAAAGCTTCTTCCAAGCTTGACACACTTGCGTGAGCAGAAAACAGTGCGTCAAGATATTTTTCAATATTTTGAATCATTATTTATCACTGCTTTCATTTAAAAATTGGTCGTAGAGCATTTTATTTGTTTCCGGAGAAACTTCCTTTTCAACAACCTTGGTTGCTGCCTGCATAGCAAGCTCTGCAATTTCCTGCTTAACTGCAAGACGTGCCTTTTCGCTTTCAAGCTCAGATGCCTTTTTAGCATCCTGCTTAATCTTAACTGCATCGTCGTTTGCACGTGCAACGATTTTGTCATACTCGCCTTTAGCATTATTTCTTGCCTCGGCGATTATAGCCTTCTTTTCATCTTCTACGCCTGAGAGCTGTGACTGATATTCAGCCTGTAACTCCCCAGCTTTTTTCTCTTTATCTTCAGCAGCCTTGAACTGACCTTCAATCAATTCCTTACGCTTATCAAGTGTTTTCTTAATTGGTTTAAATAAAAACAGTTTCATAAGCACAAAAAAGATAATAAGGTTTATCAAGGTCCAAAGAATATTTATGTCAAATTTTAACATTAATTATGGTCCTTTCTCATCAAACTGTTTTGATTAAAAACTGTTTTATTTAACCAAGAAAATAATCATAATACAAGCTACAAGTCCGTAAATAGCTGTTGCTTCAGAAAGAGCAGCACCAAGGATAAGAGTTGTACGAATCTGGCCGGCCATTTCCGGCTGACGAGCGATAGCCTCAACGGCTTTACCTGTAGCGATACCGATACCGATACCTGCACCGAGTGCACAAATAAGAGCAATACCTGCACCGATAGCAATAACTGAACCTGTCATAATATTAATCTCCTTAATAATTAAAAATATATTTAAGCGGCTTTAGCCTGCTTTTTGTTTTTTTTACTTGCTTTTTTTATTTTTTTCTTCTGTTTGTCAGTCGTTTCCTCCGACTCCTCAACAGCTTCCTGTAAATAAAGACCTGTTAAGAATACAAAAATGTATGCTTGAAGTAAACCGTCGAATATATCAAAATAAAGACTGAATACTGTAGGTAAGAATATCGGAACGCAAGCCTTAATAAGTTCCATAATAATGAATGAACCGATTACATTACCGAAAAGACGCATACAAAGCGAAAGCGGTTTGGTAATAACTTCCATTAAATTGATAGGAGTAATTATCCAAATTGGTTTAGTAAATTCCTTCAGACGCCCCGCAAATCCTTTGTTTTTAAACGCAGTAAATTCTACAAGCACTATACTTATTATAGCAAGACACGCAGTTACCTGCATACTTTTTGTCGGCGGTTTTAATCCAAACAAACCTATAATGTTTGAAACGCCGATGAAAAGTGCCACACTCATAAGCCAAGGAATAAACTGTTCTACCTTTTCTCCCATTATGCCCTTGAAAAAGTCTTGCGCTTTTTCATAAGCAAGCTCGAGCAATGCCTGACGCTTTGAAATTTCTCCTGTTACTTTGAGATTTCGGGTTAAGATAATCGCAAGAACTGTCATTACCGCAATAATTATCCAGCTTACCACTGTTGCCTCATCGAAGCCGAGCTTAAAATTACCAATCTTAAAGCTGAAAACTTCTTTCAGTTCGAGCTGGTCGGTAAGTTCTTTTTGAAGATCCACCTTCATTAAAATAGTATCAAACGTTGCAGTCACCCCCTTGTTTGTACTGTCGTGATTATACTACAATAAAAATGCGAATTCAAGTCTTTTTCATCCAAAATATACATATTGTAACACATTTCATTACTATTTGTAGTGTTGGACAAATTACACAAAACAATCAAATTATAT
>OGWX01000588.1_pt1 | contig 26091 bp, 16 predicted proteins | sample 1576151 | NCBI WGS metagenome assembly OGWX01 (sample SAMEA3541591, study PRJEB24748) | human gut metagenome | biome: human gut; feature: human-associated habitat; material: faeces | place: China | collected 2012
AGTAATAGAGTTATTCCAAAATGCAAAAAAAAAATTATCAGTTGCAGTAAATATGACGATGGTATACTCATATTATGAAGCAGGGCGAATGATTATTGAAGAGGAACAGGATGGAAAAGAACGTGCAGCATATGGAAAGTACATATTAAAAGAATTATCAAAGAGGTTAACGCAAAAATTTGGGCGAGGTTACTCGTATGATAATTTAAAATTGATGAGAAAATTTTATCTGGTATATTCTAAAGATTCAATTGGGGAAACGGTGTTTCCCCAATCTGAAAACTTGCCGACTACAAAAGAAGGAAGAAAATTTTATTTGAGTTGGTCTCATTATCTTATTTTAATGAGAATAAGTAAGATTGAAGAACGTCATTTTTACGAAATAGAAGCATATAGAAATGGCTGGAGTAAAGATGAATTGGCACGTCAGTATGGTAGTTCGCTATATGAACGTTTGTCATTGAGCAGAAATAAGGAAGAAGTAATGCGTCTTGCAACAGAAGGACAAATGCTTGAAAAGCCAGAAGATATATTCAAAGATCCGTATATTTTAGAGTTTACAGGACTTCCGGAAATGGTTACTTATTCTGAAACGGAATTGGAAAATCGAATTATAGATAATTTGCAGAAGTTCCTATTAGAATTAGGGAGAGGATTTACATTTGTAGGCAGACAGGTTAGATTTACATTTGAAGAAGAGCATTTTAGAGTTGATTTGGTGTTTTATAATCGTTTATTGCGTTGTTTTGTATTGTTTGATTTGAAAATTGGCCAGTTAAAGCATCAAGATATAGGACAGATGCAGATGTATGTCAATTATTATGACCGAAAAGTTAAATTGGACGATGAAAATGCAACAATAGGTATTATAATTTGTAAAGATAAGAAGGATGCTATTGTAGAAATGACATTGCCTAAGGATAATAATCAGATATTTGCGAGTAAATACGAAACGGTACTTCCTAGTAAAGAAGAATTACAAACAGTGTTGGAAGACAAAAATTTTGAATAAATAAATGATGAATACTCGACGGAGTATTTTGCATTCCGTTACGAATATATTTGAAAATGTGGCTGACAGTAAGCATACGAAAAGTCACACATGGAGGATTTTGCTATGGATAGATTCATTTTGAAAGCCCCATATAAGCCAACCGGAGACCAGCCACAGGCGATTGCAGAGCTTGTGAAAGGGTTCAAGGAAGGCAATCAATGCCAGACTTTACTAGGGGTTACGGGTTCTGGAAAAACTTTTACGATGGCAAATGTTATTGAGCAGCTTCAGAAACCGACGCTTGTCATTGCACATAATAAGACGCTGGCAGCGCAGTTATACGGAGAATTCAAGGAGATGTTCCCTGACAATGCCGTGGAATATTTTGTCTCCTACTACGACTACTATCAGCCCGAAGCCTACGTCCCATCCTCGGATACCTACATCGCCAAGGATTCAGCAATCAATGATGAGATTGATAAGCTGCGGTTATCTGCTACGATGGCACTGGCAGAGCGCAGAGATGTGATCATTGTGGCGAGTGTTTCCTGTATCTATGGACTGGGAAGTCCGGTAGACTATCAGAACATGGTGATTTCTCTGCGTCCGGGGATGATCAAGGACAGAGATGAAGTTGTAGCAAAGCTGATTGAGATTCAGTATGACAGAAACGACATGGACTTTCATCGTGGAACATTCCGGGTTCGGGGAGATGTTTTGGAAGTGATTCCGGCATATGAGTCAGACGTTGCGATCCGAATTGAATTTTTTGGTGATGAAGTGGATAGAATCACAGAGGTGGACATTCTTACAGGAGAGATCAAAGACGAGTTAAAGCATGTAGCGATTTTCCCGGCATCTCATTATGTGGTGGATAAAGAGAATATCAACCGCGCCGTCAAGGCGATTGAAGAAGAGCTGGAAGAGCGCGTCAAAGAATTTAAAAGACAGGATAAGCTGTTAGAAGCGCAGCGGATTGCTGAGCGGACAAATTTTGATATTGAGATGATGAAAGAGACAGGATTTTGCTCTGGGATTGAAAACTATTCCCGTCATCTGGCAGGATTGGCGCCCGGACAGGCTCCATATACACTGATTGATTATTTCCCGGATGATTTTGTAATTATGATCGATGAGTCTCATAAGACGATTCCGCAGATTGGAGGAATGTATTCCGGGGATCAGTCGAGAAAGTCGACGTTGGTGGATTATGGATTCCGTCTTCCTTCTGCGAAAGACAACCGCCCGTTGAATTTTGAAGAGTTTGAAAGTAAGATCAATCAGGTATTGTTTGTGTCAGCAACCCCGGGAGTTTATGAAGAGGAGCATGAGCTTCTGCGGGCAGAGCAGGTGATTCGTCCGACAGGGCTTTTAGATCCGGAAGTAGAAGTGCGTCCGGTAGAAGGTCAGATTGATGATCTGATCGGTGAGATCAATCAGGAAATTTCCAGGAAAAATAAAGTGCTGGTTACAACTCTGACAAAACGGATGGCAGAGGATCTGACAGATTATATGCGGGAAATCGGGATTCGCGTAAAATATTTGCATTCCGATGTGGATACATTAGAACGGACGGAGATCATCCGTGATATGCGTCTGGATGTATTTGATGTACTCGTGGGAATTAATCTTTTGAGAGAAGGTCTGGATATTCCGGAGATTACGCTGGTGGCAATTCTGGACGCAGATAAAGAAGGATTTTTACGTTCCGAGACTTCTCTGATTCAGACGATCGGGCGTGCGGCACGAAATTCGGAAGGTCACGTGATCATGTACGCAGACAAACTGACAGACTCGATGCGTCTGGCAATTGATGAGACGGAAAGACGACGCAAGATTCAGATGGCATACAATGAAGAACATGGCATTACGCCAAAGACCATTCAGAAGGCGGTCCGCGATCAGATCAGTATTTCCAAAAAAGTAGCAGCAGAAGAACTGAAGCTGGAGAAAGATCCAGAGTCTATGAGCAGGAAAGAACTGGAGAAGTTGATCGGAGAAGTTACGAAGCGAATGAAGAAAGCGGCAGCAGAGCTGGATTTCGAATCAGCGGCAGAATTAAGAGATAAATTGATTGAGCTGAAACAGATATTGAATGAGATCGAATAATTATGATATAAATGGGAAAGGAATTTTACATGGGAAAAAAGATGGACGCCAGACAGTATATCAGAATACGCGGCGCGAATGAGAATAATTTGAAAAATATAGATGTTGACATCCCCAGAAATGAACTGGTAGTGCTGACAGGACTGAGTGGTTCGGGAAAATCATCCCTGGCTTTTGATACAATTTATGCCGAGGGGCAGAGAAGATATATGGAATCGCTTTCTTCCTATGCAAGGCAGTTTCTTGGTCAGATGGAGAAACCGGATGTGGAAAGTATAGAAGGGCTTTCTCCGGCGATTTCTATTGATCAGAAATCGACCAATCACAATCCTCGCTCTACCGTGGGTACAGTGACAGAGATCTATGATTATTTCCGACTGCTCTATGCGAGAATCGGGATTCCACATTGTCCGAAATGCGGAAAAGAGATTAAAAAGCAGACGGTGGATCAGATGGTAGATCAGGTGATGGCACTTCCGGAAGGTACAAAGATCCAGTTGCTTGCTCCTGTCGTAAGAGGCAGGAAAGGAACCCATGCAAAGCTGTTTGAACGGGCAAAGAAGTCAGGATATGTGCGTGTTCGTGTAGACGGGAATCTGTATGAATTGTCAGAGGATATCGCACTGGATAAAAATATCAAACATAATATTGAGATTATTGTAGACCGTCTTGTTGTGAAACCGGGAATTGAAAAACGAATGACAGATTCCGTGGAAAGTGTACTTTCACTTGCGGAAGGGCTTCTGATCGTAGATATCATCGGCGGAGAACCGATGAATTTCAGTCAGAGTTTTTCCTGCCCGGACTGTGGAATTAGTATTGAAGAAATTGAGCCGAGAAGTTTCTCGTTCAACAATCCGTTTGGTGCCTGCCCGACTTGTTTTGGGCTGGGATACAAGATGGAATTTGATGAGGATTTGATGATACCGGATCCGACACTCAGCATTCAGCAGGGAGCAATCGCAGTGATGGGCTGGCAGTCCTGTACAGAAAAATCAAGCTTTACACGTGCAATTTTAGATGCGTTGTGTGAAGAATACCATTTTGATCTGGAGACGCCGTTTCAGGACTATCCGAAAGAGATTCACGATGTTTTGATTTACGGAACAAACGGGAAATCTGTGAAAGTACATTACAAAGGACAGCGTGGAGAAGGTGTTTATGATGTGGTCTTTGAAGGACTGATCAAAAATGTGGAGCGCCGCTATCGCGAAACGGGGTCTGAGACAATGAAGGCAGAGTATGAGACTTTTATGCGGATTACTCCATGTTCCGAATGTAAAGGTCAGAGATTGAAAAAAGGTTCTCTTGCGGTAACTGTGGGAGAGAAAAATATTGCAGAACTCACAGCATTTTCAATCGATAAGCTGCAGAAATTTTTACAGGGGCTGGAACTGACAGAGACGCAGCTGCTGATCGGAGAACAGATCTTAAAAGAAATCAAAGCGCGGATTCAGTTTTTGCTGGATGTAGGACTGGACTATCTGACGCTTGCCAGAGCGACAGGGACACTGTCCGGCGGGGAAGCGCAGAGAATCCGGCTGGCAACTCAGATTGGTTCCGGACTTGTTGGTGTGGCCTATATTCTGGATGAACCGAGTATCGGATTGCATCAGCGGGACAACGACAAGTTACTTGCCACATTGAAGCATCTCCGCGATTTGGGAAATTCTCTGATTGTAGTGGAGCATGACGAAGATACGATGCTGGCGGCTGACTGCATTGTGGATATCGGTCCGGGAGCTGGAGAGCATGGTGGACAGGTTGTTGCAGTGGGAACGGCTCAAGAGTTGATGGCAAACGAAAAATCAGTGACCGGAGCGTATCTGAGCGGACGCCTCAAGATCCCGGTTCCGGAAAAAAGAGAGAAACCGACCGGATATTTGAAAGTAGTAGGCGCAAAAGAAAATAACCTGAAAAATATCAATGTCAAGTTTCCGTTGGGAATCATGACATGTGTGACAGGAGTGTCCGGTTCCGGAAAAAGTTCTCTTGTCAATGAGATTTTATACAAAACACTTGCCAAAAAACTGAACCATGCAAGAACAATTCCGGGAAGGCATACGAGAATTGAAGGGCTGGAGCAGGTAGATAAAGTGATCGACATTGATCAGTCTCCGATTGGAAGAACACCGCGTTCCAATCCGGCAACATATACGGGTGTATTTGATTTGATTCGTGATTTGTTCGCAGCAACACCGGATGCAAAAGCGAGAGGCTATAAAAAAGGAAGATTTAGCTTCAATGTGAAGGGCGGACGCTGTGAGGCCTGCAGCGGAGATGGAATCATTAAGATTGAGATGCATTTCCTGCCGGATGTATACGTACCGTGTGAAGTGTGTGGAGGAAAACGCTATAACAGAGAAACTCTGGAAGTGAAATATAAAGGAAAGACAATTTATGATGTATTGAACATGACGGTGGAAGAGGCGTTGGAATTTTTTGAACATGTTCCGAGTATCCGGAGAAAAATGGAAACACTCAATGATGTTGGTCTGTCTTATATCCGACTGGGACAGCCATCTACGACATTATCCGGAGGAGAAGCCCAGAGAATCAAACTGGCAACAGAGTTAAGCCGCAGAAGTACAGGAAAGACGGTATATATTCTGGATGAGCCTACAACAGGACTACATTTTGCAGATGTGCATAAATTAACAGAGATTCTCCGCAGACTTTCCGGGGATGGAAATACAGTAATTGTAATCGAACATAATCTGGATGTGATTAAGACGGCAGACTATATTATTGACATTGGACCAGAAGGAGGAGACCGCGGAGGAACTGTTGTGGCAAGTGGTACTCCGGAAGAGGTCGCAAAGAATCCAGATTCTTATACAGGGAAATATATTGCGTCTATATTGGAGAAATAAAGACGAAAAAAAGTCGAAAAAAGTCGTAAAATATATGCAAAAAATGCCTTTCTATTTTAAGCGAAGTCTATTATACTAAAGTATGCGGATGATAAAACATTACTGTTTTGGTTACATAATATTGATAACAGCAAGAGTGAAAAAACAGTAACGATAAACCCCTTCAAGGGAAAAAAGACACTTGATTGAGGAAAGAGAATGCTGGAATCAGTAACAGACAAAGTTGTTTATTTGCAGTAGAGTGCTGAGAACAGCAAAAGAGCGTTTTAGAAGGGAGATATAGAAATTATGATGTCAGTAGATCTTGGAATAGATTTGGGGACAGCCAGTGTACTGGTATATGTGAAAGGAAAAGGGGTTGTTCTGAAAGAACCATCAGTTGTCGCATTTGATCGTGATACGAATGTGATCAAGGCAATTGGTGAAGAAGCGCGTTTGATGCTTGGAAGAACACCGGGAAATATTATTGCGGTAAGACCACTCAGACAAGGAGTAATCTCTGATTATACCGTGACGGAGAAGATGATTAAGTATTTTGTTCAGAAAGCTCTGGGAAAACGTACATTTAAGAAGCCGAGAATCAGTATCTGTGTACCAAGCGGGGTTACAGAAGTGGAACGCAAGGCAGTGGAGGAAGCAACTTATGCAGCAGGAGCAAGAGAGGTACATCTGATCGAAGAACCGGTTGCGGCAGCAATCGGTGCGGGAATCGATATCTCAAAGCCGTGTGGCAATATGATCGTTGACATCGGCGGAGGTACATCCGATATTGCTGTCATCTCACTTGGCGGAACGGTTGTAAATACATCCTTAAAGATTGCCGGAGATGATTTCGACGAGGCGATCGTCCGCTATATGCGAAAGAAACATAATCTTCTGATCGGTGAAAGAACAGCGGAAGATATTAAAATCAAGATCGGTACAACCTATCCAATGATCGAAGATGAGACGCTGGAAGTCAGAGGAAGAAACCTGGTAACAGGACTTCCGAAGACGGTAACGGTAACTTCGACAGAGACAGAAGAAGCACTCCGGGAGACAACGGGACAGATCGTAGAAGCTGTTATCAGCGTGCTGGAGAGAACACCACCGGAGCTTTCCGCAGATATCCTTGACAGAGGGATTATGCTGACCGGAGGCGGATCTATGTTACGTGGTATGGAAGAACTGATCGAGGAAAAGACAGGCATCAACACGATGACGGCGGATGATCCGATGAAGGTTGTTGCCATCGGAACCGGAGAATACGTAGAGTTCATGGGTGACAGAAAAGGAATCTAGATTCAGATAGGAATCCGGATGAGTGAAATCGAATGGAAGAAATAAAAGGATACGTAGAACATATTGTTTACCGCAATGAAGACAACGGGTACACGGTATTCCATCTGAATAATTCAGATGGAGAAGTGACCTGTGTCGGAAGTTTTCATTATATTGAAGAAGGTGAACTGTTAAGACTGAAAGGAGGCTATACAACGCATAAGATGTATGGCCTTCAGTTCGCTGTGGAGGAATCGGAGATATGTGAGCCGGAAGATCTGGTATCCATCGAACGGTATCTGGGTTCCGGTGCGATCAAAGGAGTCGGAGCTTCTCTAGCGGGAAAGATAGTGAAAAAATTCAAAGAAGATACCTTCCGGATCATCGAAGAGGAGCCGGAACGACTGGCAGAGATCAAAGGAATCAGTGAACGGAAAGCAAGAGAGATCGCTTCACAGGTAGAAGAGAAGAAGGATATGCGGCAGGCAATGATCTATCTGCAGAAATTCGGCATTTCTACAACACTGGCAGCAAAGATCTATCAGCATTACGGACGTAATGTCTACCGCACGATAGAGGAGAATCCGTATCATCTGGCAGACCATGTGCCGGGAGTGGGATTTAAGACTGCCGATGAGATTGCAATGAAGATTGGCATACACACAGATTCTGATTTCCGGATCCGCAGCGGAATCTTTTATACCTTACAACAGAGTGTGAATGAAGGACACGTCTATCTGTATCAGGACGTGTTGCTGAAAGAGACGGGAGACCTGCTTGGAGTACAGATACAAGATATGGAAAAGTATCTTATGGATCTTATGATGGAAAAGAAGATTGTCATGAAGCAGTCAGAGCAGGGGGTGAGAGTGTATACTTCCCATTATTATTATATGGAGTTGAATACTGCGAAGATGCTGCATGATCTGAATCTTGATTTTGAAGCAGCTGATGTGACACTTCTTCACAGGATCAATCAGATTGAAAAGAATACAGAACTGTATCTGGATGAGATGCAGAAAGATGCAGTAATGGAAGCAGTCAGGCATGGTCTGATGATACTGACCGGAGGACCGGGTACCGGTAAGACAACGACCATCAATGCGATGATTCATTTCTTCGAAAGTGAAGGACTGGACATCTATCTGGCAGCACCGACAGGAAGAGCAGCAAAGCGTATGACCGAAGCAACCGGATGTGAAGCACAGACGATTCACCGGCTGTTGGAAGTGTCCGGCAATCCGGATGATGAGACGATTGGCGGTTTCCAGCGCAATGCAGAGAATCCGCTGGAAGCAGATGTGATCATCATAGACGAGATGTCAATGGTAGATCTGCCGCTGATGTATGCACTTTTGAATGCGATCGTGCCGGGAACCCGTGTGATCCTGGTGGGAGATGTGAACCAGCTTCCGAGTGTAGGACCGGGAAGCGTACTGAAAGACATTATTTCATCCGGATGTTTTCCGGTGGTAAAGCTTACGAAGATATTCCGGCAGGCAGGCGAAAGAGATATTATCGTCAATGCCCACAAGATCAATCGGGGTGAACCGGTTGTACTGGATAACAAAAGCATGGATTTCTTCTTCCTGAAACGTGATGATACGAATATGATCATCAGTAATATCATCACACTGATCCAGAAGAAACTTCCCAAATTCGTATCTGCATCAGAAGCAGACATTCAGGTTCTGACGCCGATGCGAAAGGGCCTGCTCGGAGTGGAACGGATCAATAAGATCCTGCAAGAATATCTGAATCCGCCGAAGCCTGGCAAACAGGAAAAAGAATATGGAGATCATCTGTTCCGTGAGGGGGATAAGGTGATGCAGATCAAGAATAATTACCAGCTTGAGTGGGAGATCACCACCCGGTATGGAATGACGATTGATAAAGGGATCGGTGTATTTAACGGGGATATGGGGATCATCAAAAAAATCAATACATATGAAGAGACCGTGACGGTCGAATATGATGAAAAGAAGCAGGTAAAATATCCATACAATCTGTTGGATGAATTGGAACTGGCTTATGCGATCACAATCCATAAAGCGCAGGGAAGCGAATATCCTGCAGTCATTATCCCTTTGTTACAGGGACCAAGACAGCTATATTACAGAAATCTGCTTTATACGGCTGTTACAAGAGCAAGAAAGTGTGTTACAGTGATTGGAAGTGAAAGTGTATTTCAGGAAATGATACATAATACGAATCAACAGAACCGTAATACGAGTCTTGCAGAGCGAATCCGGGAATTAAATGAATCATAAAAAAATCAATAAGATTAAAGAATCAATCATATCTTTGCTCTGGCCGGAAGTTTGTCCATTCTGCCAAAAAGTATGCAGAGACGGCATCTGCAAAGAATGCAGAAAGAAGCTGGAACTACTGAAAGTCAGAGAACCAAGGTGTATGCAATGTGGAAAACAGATCCGTAGTGTAGAGCAGGAATACTGTTATGACTGCATGCATACACATCATTATTATGAACGGGGATTGAGTTTGTGGAACCACAAAAACCCCGTAAATCAGTCTGTTTATCAATTTAAGTACCATAACCAAAGAAGATACGGAATATTATATAGTCAGGAACTTGTAAAAGAATTCCAAAAAGAAATAGAAAGATGGAGGCCGGATATTATTATGCCGGTACCGTTGCATCCTTCAAGAAAGAGAAAAAGAGGATATAATCAGGCACAGATACTTGCAGAAGAAATAGGAAAAATCCTGGAAATCCCGGTGGACAGTAAAAGTCTGATAAGAACCAGAAAGACCAGTCCGCAGAAAAAACTAGGTCACCAGGAAAGAAAAAAGAATCTGAAGCACGCATTTGCAGTGAAACATACATTTCAGGCAGTAAAGAGAGTGTTGTTGGTTGATGACATTTATACAACGGGAAATACAATTGATGCAGTGTCAAATGTATTGAAACAGAAAGGTGTAGAGAATGTTTACTTTTTAACCATAAGTATTGGACAAGGGTACTGAGATTTGTTATACTTAAAATGATGTTTTAATGGAATTAATATCATGTTGAGGTGGATATATGTTAGATGAGAGAAAAGTAAAATTAATGACAAAACTTGCTCTCTATGAAGAGACACATGGAAAAGAAGATTTTAAGATCAGCTCTTATTATAGAAAAGACTATGCAAGTCTGCATGTTATCTATGCATTCTTAAGCGTATCGGTTGGATATGTATGTCTGGTAGGCGTGTTGTTGCTTGCCGGCGTGGAGAATATTATGGGTAATCTGTCAAATGGATTGATCATATTTTTATTTTTAATCATTTTGGCAGGTTATGTGGGTGTTGTGATTGTGTATTGCGGAATTGCCAGTCATATATATAATGAAAAACATAAAAAAGCAAGAAAAAGGGTAAAAAGATATAATCATAATCTGATCCAATTGTTGAAGATGTATGAAAAGGAGAAAAGATAGATGGATAATATATATGTAATACGGGGAAGAATAGAAGAACTCTATGGAAAACATTCTAAATTATTTGACAAGACTTTTCAATTCATACTTGCAATGATCACATTTTCGATGATCAATCAGAATACCGGATTCATGAAGTCGTTATCATCACCGGTAATTTCTCTGGCACTGGCTGTAGTTGCTACATTTCTGCCTCCGATGGTGATTGTTGTGATAGCAGCGGTATTAGTTCTTGCACATACGCTGGCAGCGTCGATAGGAATATTTGCTGTATCGGCAATGATTTTCCTGATCATGTATATTTTCTATATCAGACTGGCACCAAAGATGGCGTTTGTTGTACTTCTTACACCGATTGCATTTGTTCTGAAAATACCATTTCTGGTACCTATTGTGTGTGCACTGATATATACACCGGTAAGTCTGGTGCCGATGAGTTGCGGAACAGTTGTGTTTTATATGGTGGAATATCTTAAAAAGACAAGTTCGGCATCAAAAGCATCAGGAAGTAAAGCGATGCTTTCTGAGATTACAACGTATGTACAGAAAGTATTCCAGAATAAGGAAATGTGGATTTACATTGTAGCGTTTATTATAGGATTTTTTGTGGTTTATACAATCCGCAGACGTGAACTGGATCACGCATGGAAAATTGGGATTATAGCAGGAGCAATTGCTGATGTAGTGGTAACGGCAATGGGAAGCATTGCACTTGGAGTGGAGATATCATATGGATCTCTGATCTTCGGAAATATTCTTGCGGTAATTGTTGGAATGATATTAGAACTGTTCCTTTTCTCTGTTGATTATGCAAGAAGTGAACGGTTACAGTTTGAAGATGATGAATATTATTATTATGTAAAAGCAATACCAAAGGTGGCAGTAACAACTCCGGAGAAGACGGTGAAAAAGATCAATGAAAGACAGGAAACAGAGATTATTGATGCAGAAGCAGTAAAACGTCTTTCACAGGATGTTACGGAAGAGACTAAGGCAATCAGCGTGGAGCCGTCTGCAAATCACAAATTAAGAAAAGAAACATCGAGAAAAACACCATATAATAATTCGGAGTACAGAAGTCCTGCACAGATAAGAGCCAGTCAGGCCAAAAGACATTCACCGAAGAGAGGACCGATGCCGAAGAAACATGATATGAAAGATGTAGATAAGTTACTTTTGACACAAAGCCTTGAAAATGAATTTCATGCAAGTGGAAAGAAAACTGCAAATAAAAGAAAAAGATAGATATAGAATATAGTTGAAATATTTCAGATAAAGAGGAGGTGAGAAGAATGGAACAGGCAGTGGCAGATTTTATAGAAAAATACGGAATAGGTCTGTATATTCCAAAGGTACATGTTACAGATGTGATAGAGGTTTTGATTCTTACATTTCTGATTTATCAGATTATTGTATGGATTAAGAATACGAAAGCATGGATGTTACTTCGGGGAATTATCGTTCTTGCCGGATTTATTCTTCTTGCAGCTATATTTAAAATGCATACCATCCTTTTTATTGCGAGAAATTCGCTGACGGTTATGGCAACCGCTGCGATTGTTGTATTCCAGCCGGAACTTCGAAGAGCGCTGGAAAAACTGGGAGAAAAGCAATTCCTGACGTCGGTTGTGCCTTTTGAGCAGAATCGAGAGATACGTTTCAGTGAGGAAACCAGAGAGAATATTATCAGAGCCTGCTTTGCAATGGGAAAAGTAAAGACAGGAGCGTTGATCGTAGTAGAACAGGCAATTCGACTGACAGAATATGAAAGTACAGGGATTCAGATGGATTGTCTGGTATCCAGTCAGGTGTTGGAGAATATATTTGAACACAATACCCCTCTTCATGACGGAGCAATTATTATCCGTGGTGACAGGATTGTGTCGGCAACATGCTACCTTCCACTTTCTGACAATATGCGTATCAGTAAAGATCTGGGAACAAGGCATCGTGCCGCAGTTGGAATGAGTGAAGTCAGTGATGCTCTGATCATTGCTGTTTCGGAAGAAACGGGAGCTGTATCTGTGGCACAAGGAGGCAAACTGGCGAGAAATATTAATGAAGCGCAGCTTAGGATAAAACTGGAAGAAATCCAGCACAGAAGTAGTGAAACTAACAGAATACGGGCAATGTGGAAAGGATGGCGTGAGCATGCAAAAAAGAATAACTAAGAATCTTACGCTGAAAATACTGGCTTTCCTGATTGCAGTATTTCTGTGGCTGATCGTGGTAAATATAGATGACCCGGTAGACGATAAGACTTTCTCAAATATACCGGTTCAGGTAACTCATGAAGAAGTAATTACAGATAATAATAATACGTATCAGATTGTTGATAATACACAGGAAGTGAATGTAACTGTTACGGCGCAGAGATCCGTATTAGATAAAATTAAGGCAGAAGATATTCAGGCAACTGCCGATATGAAAGAACTGACACTTCGTACACAGGTACCAATCGAAATAACAATCAAAGGTTATGCCGGAAAATATGAGAAAGCGACGGCAAATCCAAGAAATCTGCAGATCCAGATTGATGAGGAAGCAAAAAATAATTTCCCGATTACTCCGACAACAACAGGTACTGTAAGAGGTGGTTATGAAGTAGGAGCATTGAAAGCGGTTCCGGAAAAGGTAACGCTTAGAGGACCAAAACGAATTATCAACAGTATAGCCAAAGTTACCGCCGAAGCAGATGTATCAGGACTTTCGGAAGATGAGACGGTGGAAGCAAAACTGGTTCTGTATGATGCGAATAATAATGTGATTGATCAGACACTTCTGGCAAACAATCTTGGAAAAGAGGGAGTTAGTGTAGAAGTAGAACTTCTTCAGGTTAAAAGTGTTCCGATAGAAGTTGATACGTCAGATGTATCAGCGGCAGAGGGGTATAAACTTGGAAAAATAACGGTAGAGCCGCAGGAAGTTGAGATTACAGGAGATAAAACGACATTAGCAGGAGTTTCCAAAATCAGTATTCCGGCAAGTGCGTTACAGCTGGATAATCTGACACAGAAGACGGACAAAACAATTGATATTTCGTCTTATATTCCAAGTGGTGTGTCTTTGACAGAACAGAATGCGAATAAGGTGGTTGTATCAATTCCGGTACAGCAGCCGGGAGCGAAAACATTTGAAGTATCTACAAATTCTATTGTTGTAAACAATATAGCAGAAGGACTGAGCATTAGTTATGGTTCAACGGTTGATCTTGAGATACAGATAAAAGGACCTGGGGATGCACTGAATTTGTTCTCACCGGCAAAGAAAGTGAGTATTGATCTGAAGAAGTATACCAATGCAGGAACTTATACGGTTCCGGTATCTGTTGAACTTCCGGACGGATGTTCACTGGTGAATAATGTGAATGTAGAAATTATTCTGGAAAAAACAAAACAGAATGATAAGACACAAAATGAAAATAGTAGCAGTGAAGGTCAGACGAAAGAAGATGAGAAAAAGACAGATACAATCAGGTAAACAAAAGAGAATAATCATAAAACAAGTACAGAGGCTTGAAGATGGACGGAATAACAATTAGAAGCGAGGAGAGTACATTATGATCAGACAGAAAGTTACAATAACAAATCCAACAGGGTTACATCTCAGACCGGCAGGAATGTTCTGTAACATAGCAAGTAGATACAAATGCAAAGTAGAGTTTATGTATGATGACGATGTTGCAGCAAATGCAAAGAGCGTTTTAAGTGTTCTCGGAGCATGTGTGAAATCGGGAGATGAGATCGAACTTATTTGCGACGGGGAAGATGAAAAAGAGGCTATGGATGCCATGGTCAGTGCAATCGAAGATGGATTAGGAGAATAAGAGAATATTGGACGGCCTGTGTTTTTACACAGGCCGTTTTAGTATTGCCATGCAATGCCTATTTTATAAATGAACAAGGAGAAAGAAGCAATAATGAAAGATAAAATAAAAAATATACTGGATATAACATTTTGGAAATTTGTATTGGTTGGAATTGTGAATACACTGGTCGGAACAGCTGTAATGTTTGCAGCATATAATGTGTTACATCTGAGCTATTGGATATCCTCGGCATCCAATTATGTTGTGGGGAGTATTGTGAGTTATTTTTTGAATAAGTATTTTACATTTCAGAATAAAGAAAAGTCATGGAAGCAACTGGTTAAGTTTGCGTTAAATATTACGGTCTGTTATCTGGTTGCGTACGGGCTTGCCAAGCCGCTTGTGTCATGGTTTCTTCACGGACAGAGTAAAAGTGTACAGGATAATCTGTCTATGCTAGTTGGAATGGGAGCGTTCGTGGTGTTTAATTATGTGGGACAGAGAGTGATTGTATTTAGAAAATAAGAAAATGTCCGGAAAAGCAAATAAAGATAGTAAGAAAATAAGAATCATGATATAGTAAAATATATAATACAATTTGATGATTTGAGGGGGGAAATATGAAAAGGATAATGACGGTAATGCTGGCTGTCATATATATTACGACAGGTACAATCAGCGTTATGGCAGGAGAACCGGAGAATAACGACGCTCAAAAAAAGGAATCTGTCTCTGATTCAGTGAAAGTGCAGACGAGTGAGAATACAGATGAGGACAGGCCGAAAGAAAATAGTTGGAGATATTCGAATGGTGAATTAATACCACAAGAAGATGATGCGACAAGTAATGCAAGGGCTGTTACAAATGCATGGAAAAAGGTCAATGGACAATTTGTTAACAGTCTTGGAAAACCAATCCCTGGTGCAAAGAAAAAAGGAATGGATATAAGTGAATATCAGGGAACTATTAACTGGGATACGGTAAAAAACAGATCGGATATTGATTTCGTTATTATCCGCTGCAGTTATGGTTCAGGCTATAAAGATCGTAAATGGGAGTACAATGTAAAAGAATGTGAACGATTGGGAATTCCTTATGGGGTATACATATATTCTACAGCAACAACGGTTTCGGCAGTAGAGAAAGAGGCTGAAAATGTTAAGAAAATGTTGGAAGGACACCAGCCGACATACCCCGTTTATTTTGACATGGAAGAGAATTCGGTTCTGAATCTTGGCAGTTCAACAATTGGAAAATTGGCAAATACATTTTGTTCTAAGATATCTGGGGCTGGATATAAAGTTGGAATTTATGCGAGCCTGTATTGGTGGAATAGTATATTGACAGATCGGGTATTTAAGAATGAGTCCTGGTCTAAATGGGTTGCGCAGTATAGTGCATCTTGTCAGTATCAGTCAAAGTATGATATGTGGCAGTGTACGTCTTCGGGAAAAGTAAATGGTGTTAGTACCAATGTAGATATTAACTTCTGGATGTCAGATGAACCGGTGATAAATCAAGATGCAGATCGGGTAATGGTTTCCGATGAGAATATCATTACATATACGTCGCATATGCAAAGTTATGGCTGGCAGGAGCCTGTAAATAACGGTTATCAGACAGGAAAGCCGGGTTATGGAAAAAGACTAGAAGCGTTTAAAATAAATGTCGGGGGCGGATATGGAGATCTAGGAGTAAGATATCAGGCATGTATACAGGATGAAGGCTGGAAGCCACTGGCAGAAACAGGGCAGCTCGCAGGAACAGAAGGAAAAAGCAAGTATATTCAGGCTGTGAAAATTAGTTTAACAGGAAGTCAGGCCGAGAATTATGATATATACTATCGTGTATATAGTCAGAACTTTGGCTGGCTGGGATGGACATCCAATGGACAGCCGGCTGGAAGCCAGGGATATGAAAAACGAATTGAGGCATTACAAATTGCTGTCTTACCAAAAGGAGCAACGATACCCGGAACAACAGATAATTCGTATAAGACTACAGGAAAGAAAGTAGAATATAGAACATACGTAGAAAAACAAGGATGGAAGAAATACAGTGCGGATGGTGAACAGAGCGGTACAATTGGTCAGGCAAGAGCGGTTCAGGGATTAGCTGTCAGAGTAAATGATACACAATATAGTGGAAATATAGTATATGATACGTATATGCAAAGTTATGGCTGGATGGGAGAAAAAGCCAATAATACAGCAGCAGGTATATTAAATGGCGGAAAGAGAATGGAAGCTATAAAGCTGCATCTCACAGGAGAACTTGCGGAAAAGTATGATATTTACTACAGAGTGCATACACAGACATTTGGCTGGCTTGACTGGGCGAAAAACGGAGAACCATCCGGAACAAAAGATTATGCAAAACGAATCGAGGCGGTTCAGGTTAAAGTGGTTCCAAAGGGAAATCCTGCTCCGGGAGCAACATCTATAGCTTTTAAGGAAGCAAAAATAGCTTACAAAACGCATGTACAGACCTATGGATGGATGAGTAAGGTACATGATGGTGAGACGGCCGGAACAAGTGGAAAAGCCAAGAGGATGGAAGCACTGAATATAGCAATGGTAGATTCCAGTTATAATAAGGAAATTTCATATAGAACGCATGTACAGACCTACGGATGGCAAAAGTGGGTTAATGGCGGAAAAAACAGCGGAACAGAGGGAAAAGCTAAGAGACTTGAAGCAATACAGATTGAATTGAAAGATTCGCTGGCAGATCAGTATGATATATATTACCGGGTGCATGCGCAGACGTATGGCTGGCTTGGCTGGGCAAAGAACGGAGAAAAGGCCGGAACGGAAGGTCTTGCGAAAAGATTGGAAGCTGTTCAGATCGTACTGGTGGAAAAAGGTGGAGCAGCACCTGGAAGTACAGAAAAAACATTTATAAAGAAGTAAGATAGAGAGCTTTAGTATATGAAAGAAAAGTCATTTGAAGTATGAAGTATCCATATTTCAAATGACTTTTTCTGTTGCAATAAAGGATTTCGCTTGTTATGGAACTGTGTTATAATTAGGAAAAATGAAGAAAGGGAGGAAGAAAATTTGAAAAGTAAAAAAAGATTCATTGCCTGCATATGTATTATGAGTATGATACTTTCCGGAATAAGTGTATCTGCAGCCAATGATGCGGCTACTGAAGAAGGACAATCGATGGAAAGTAGTCAGACGGATCAGAACCAGCAACAGATGAATGACGAAGCTGATCAGGAAATAAACCAGGAAATAGATGGAACACAGGAACAAAGTGAATTAACAGAGAATCCTGATACACCCGAAAATACCACAGGTGAAAGAACCGTTGTAAGTGTAGATGGAAACGGAAATGTATTCGATGTTGAAGAAGAAACGGATGGAGTAGTAAAAGAAGATTTATCTAATAAGGCAAGAGCTGCGGCAACCTATATTGTAAATTTCCGGGCGAATGCAGCAGGTGCTTCGGTTGGAAATAATACTACAGAATACAAAGAATACAGTACGAACGCCGCAGGTTACTGCTATGGTGGAGCGGGAGCTGATGCAGCATATCTGGGCACTGAAAACGGAAAAGTGAAATTTATGCAAAGTGGTGTTGTAGGATTAGTAGACCAGTCCAAAGTTCAGGTTGTTAATTTGAATTCAGCAAAAAGTTATAGTAACTATTATGCAGATGGTTCTTCTATTATCCATAGAATCTGTATGGATATGACGACACCGGGTTATGGCGGATCAGTTAATGTGGGACCACAACAGTCTTATATGAAGACGGGGACCACATATTACAGCTATGACGGACATTATTTTTATACTAATTACGTGACAATGTTATCTGATTACAAGAGTAACACAAGAAAAAATTCTATTAACCCCAATAACCCGTATTATAATTATTATCAATATCTTCCGCTGCGTGGAAAGTCATCGTATTCTGCAAATGAACTTTCTACAATTATTAATAAACATGCTCAGAGCAGCTCAAAAATGTATAATAAAGGGGCGGCATTTGTAAATAATCAAAATTCATATGGAGTAAATGCATTGCTCATGACAGGTGTAGGTGCGTTGGAAAGTGCTTGGGGAACAAGCAGTATTGCAAAGCAAAAAAATAATTTGTTTGGACTGAATGCAGTCGATACATCGCCTGGCCAGAGTGCGAATACATTTTCAAGTGTGGATGTATGCATAAAAGATTTTGCAGAAACTTATATGTCAAAACAATATTTAAGAGCCGGATGGGCTTATTATCACGGAGGCTTTTTAGGAGATAAAGCGAGTGGTATTAATGTAAGCTACGCATCAGATCCTTATTGGGGTGAAAAAATTGCCGCTCTTGCATGGAAGATGGACAGTGAGGGCGGAAAGAAAGATCAAAATAAATATTCGATAGGTATTAAGGACACTGTGTCAACAGCACATACAACATTAAATGTACGAAAAGAGGCAAGTACTTCTGCTACAAGTCTGTATAATACGGGAACTTCCTCCAATTATGCATTTCTGATATTGGGAGAATCCGGAGATTTTTATAAAGTGCAGAGTGATCCGGTGTTAAAAGCGGATAGAGGAGGAATTGAAAGTACTTCCGGAAAATATAATTCATCTTCTATGTATGCTTATGCAAGTAAGCAATATATTAAAAAGATTAATACAGGTACCTCTGGATTAAATGGAGGAAACACAATACCAGACACTAAGAAAACGGGAGTAATTTATAGCACACATATACAGTCAGACGGCTGGCAGGCGTCTAAAGCCAATGGCGAAATATCTGGAACAACAGGTGAAGCAAAACGAATAGAAGCGATAAAGATTCAGCTTTCTAATATTGGTTATACCGGTTCAGTCCAATACAGTACACATGTGCAGTCAAATGGCTGGAAAAACTGGGTATCGGATGGTACGATCGGTGGAACGACGGGCGAAGCAAAACGCATGGAGGCAATTCGTATCCGTCTGACGGGTGAAGCAGCAAATCATTATGATATTTATTATCGTGTACATACGCAGACATATGGCTGGCTTGACTGGGCAAAAAATGGTGAAATTGCGGGTACAACAGACGGTGCAAGGCGAATGGAGGCAATACAGATAAAATTGGTTTCAAAAGGAAGCCAGGCACCTGGCAGTACGGTACAGGCATATGTACAACCATTAACACAGTACTCGGCACATTTGCAAACATATGGATGGAAAGAAAGTGTATATGGAGGTGGCTATGCAGGGACGACAGGCGAAGCAAAACGTATGGAAGCTTTCAGACTGAAATTGACAGACCAGAAATACTCAGGTGAAATTAAGTATCGGGCGCATGTTCAAAGTAGTGGCTGGCAAGACTGGAAAACGAATAATGCAGTAGCAGGTACGGTTGGTGCTGCAAAAAGAATGGAAGCCATAAGAATTGAACTTACGGGAAAAATGGCTCAAATGTATGACGTATATTATCGTGTACATGCGGAAACATATGGCTGGCTCGACTGGGCAAAAAATGGAGAGATAGCAGGAACAACAGGATGTGCAAAACGATTAGAATGTATACAGGTTGTTCTGGTAAAAAAAGGTGCGGCGGCACCAGGTAATACTCAAAAAACGCATGTGATCAAATAAAGTCATACTATGAAAAGGAGGCAGGATCATGTATAAGAAAATGATATCATTGACTGCAATTATGGCAATGATCGTTACATTAGTTATGCCGGCCAGGGCATATGCTGACGAAACACAGGCAGAATCACAGCCTGTATTAAAATATTCGGTATTAATGTCAGGGGCTTCTGAGTGGCAGGAAGCAGACAATGGAGAATATGTGGGTGAGCCAGAGAATAAAGATGCTGAAATATCCAAATTAAAATTAGATGTTTTGGATTCTGTAACAGAGGAAAATTTGAATGGAATCACATATTCGGTAGCAGATCCAGAGGGAAATTGGAATGAGTATGTAACAGCCGGCCAGGAGACTGGATTTGACAGCGAACAGAAGATAGCTGCGTTCAAGATAAAATTAACAGAAGAACTGGCTGAAAAGTATAATATTTACTATCGCGCATATGTTCAAACTGATGATCAGAGTGAAGGACAGTGGCTTGGCTGGGCCGAAAATGATGCCACATCCGGAACTAAAGGATATGATTGTGGCATAAAGGCCATTCAGGTTCAGTTGACAGAGAAAAGTACAACTGTCGATTTAGACACAGCAAATTCATACATAGTAAAGACGGATATAGTACCGGAGGAAACAGTGAAGGTGGTATATCAGGCTCGTGTAGCAAAAATCGGCTGGCAGAAAAAAGTAGAAGATGGCGCACTGGCAGGAACGGAAGGAAAGGCGCTTTCTATTGAGGCGTTAAAGATTAAGCTTGCCGGATTATCAGAAGAAGATCAAAAAGACAGTAAAATTATATATAAAACTCATGTACAGTCATATGGCTGGCAGAAAGAAGTAGAAAACGGAGCACTTGCAGGGACAACCGGACAGGGAAAGAGAGTAGAAGCAGTATCTGTTCGTCTGGAAGGTGCTATAGCAAAAAAATATGACGTGTACTATCGTACGCATATACAGAGCTTTGGCTGGCTTGACTGGGCAAAGAACGGGAAAAAGGCCGGAAGCAGTACTTATGGAAAACGTTTAGAAGCAATTGAGATCAAATTAGTGAAAAAAGGTGAAAGTGCACCAGGAAGTACGAAGAAAGCTTATCAGGTACCAAGAATTCAGTATCAGACCCATGTACAGTCTATTGGATGGCAGAAAAAAGTAAGTGATAATCAGATTGCAGGGACAACCGGACAGGGAAAAAGAATTGAGGCAATAAAGATTACACTTCCGGATTCTGACTATACAGGAAATGTAGAATATCAGGCATATGTACAGGGAATTGGATGGCAAAGCTGGAAAAAGAATGGTGAACTTGCAGGAACAAGCGGTCAGAGTAAGAGAATTGAAGCGATCAGAGTGAAGCTGACTGGTGAGATCGCAAAGTATTATGAAGTGTATTACAGTATACATCTGGCAAAGATTGGCTGGTGTAATTACGAATCTGCAGGAAGAGTAACAGGAACAATTGATCTTAGTAAGAAGATCGAGGCATTGAAAATATGCCTTGTGAAAAAAGATGCAGAAACGGCTCCGAATACAAGTGGTGTAAAATATGTGGAAGGATATAAGAGTGGTAACTTCTATTATAATGGATATATCAAAGGTGTAGGAGCGACAGGTAATGTATCGCAAGGAAATACAGTAGGGACAATCGGCAAAAAACAACAGCTTCAGAGCCTTACATTATATCTGGATCAGTCAAATAAACTTGCACCATCAGGAACGATTCAATATGCGACACATATTGCAAAAGAGGGCTGGAAGGACTGGTCTGATGCAGGTACAACCAACGGGGCATCTACAGGAACGAATGGAATGGAAGCTGTGAAAATCAGACTTACCGGTAATCTTGCCAAATATTATGACATATATTATCGTGCACATGTACAGGGATATGGCTGGCTTGGCTGGGCAAAAAATGGCCAGGCAGCAGGAACATCAAAAATCGGATACAGAATGGAAGGATTACAGATTCGCCTTGTATCAAAAGATGCAGCAGCTCCGGGGAAAAATGCTAATTATTATACAGAAAAGAAAAAGACTGCGACAATAGCAGTTAAAGACCAGATGCATCTGAGAGCATTGGCGTATGCAAGTAACACACGGTATCTTATTCTGGTAGATACGACAGCTAACAGAGTAGGAATTTATAGCGGTTCAGTCGGTAAATGGAATGAAGTGAAAAAGTGGGTTTGTACTACAGGAGCAAAATCAACTCCGACAGTGAAAGGAACATTTACTGTACAGGGAAAAGGAAAATCATTTGGATCTGGATATACATGCTGGTATTATACACAGTTCTATGGAAATTACCTGTTCCACTCTGTACTGTATAAACAAGGAAGTATGTCTGTAATTACAGATGGAAGACTTGGAATCAATGCATCACACGGATGTGTTCGATTAAACATTAATAATGCAAAATGGATATATGATAATATTCCGCGAGGAACAAAAGTTGTAGTATATTAGCAATAAAGGCAGGTCATTTGACCTGCCTTTGTTATACACAAATCTTTTTGTGAAATTCGGATTAATCTCGTTGGAAAAGATCACGGGTATATACTTTGTCCTTAACATCGTCAAGAATCGGATTATATCTGTTGGCAATAATAGCTTGAGAAAGTTTTTTGAACTGCTCTAAATTATTGACTACTTTGCTTCCAAAAAATGTGGTTCCATCTTCCAGGGTTGGTTCGTAAACGATGACAGTAGCTCCTTTTGCTTTGATTCGTTTCATGACGCCCTGAATACTGCTCTGACGGAAGTTGTCGGAATTGCTCTTCATCGTAAGACGGTAAACTCCTATAGTACATTCTTTTTCCTGGGCAGCAGAATAATCACCATGATTGTTATAATCATAATATCCGGCGAGATTGAGAACACGATCAGCAATAAAATCTTTTCTTGTACGGTTGCTTTCGACAATTGCGGACATCATATTCTGAGGTACATTATCGTAATTGGCCAGCAATTGTTTGGTATCTTTTGGAAGACAGTATCCTCCATAACCAAAAGATGGATTGTTGTAATGCGTTCCGATTCTCGGATCGAGACATACACCGTTTATAATATCTTTGGTATGGAGTCCTTTCATTTCTGCATAAGTATCCAATTCGTTGAAATAAGAAACACGTAATGCAAGGTAAGTATTAGCAAAAAGCTTTACGGCTTCGGCTTCCGTAAATCCCATGAACAATGTATCAATCTGCTCTTTAAGAGCCCCTTCCTGAAGAAGTGCCGCAAATGTATGAGAAGCCTTCACCAGTCGTTCATCGGAAGAATCGGTAGATACGATGATCCTGCTTGGATAAAGGTTGTCATATAAAGCTTTTGATTCTCTTAAAAATTCTGGACTGAAGATAATATTAGCTGTGTTATATTTTTTGCGGACAGATTCGGTATAGCCCACAGGGATCGTTGATTTGATGACCATGATCGCATTCGGATTTACCTTTAATACAAGTTCGATGACTGCTTCTACTGCAGAAGTGTCAAAATAATTTTTGTTACTGTCATAATTGGTTGGAGCAGCAATGACGACGAAATCAGCATCTTTATAGGCGGATTCACCATCAAGAGTAGCAGTCAGGTCAAGATCCTTTTCGACAAGGTATTTCTCGATATAATCATCCTGAATAGGGGATTTTCTGTTGTTGATCAATTCTACTTTTTCAGGAATGATATCTACAGCAGTTACGTGATTATGCTGTGCAAGTAATGTCGCGATGGATAATCCGACATATCCGGTTCCGGCTACCGCGATATTTAAAGGTGAAGGAGAAGGAAGCTTGGTATTGCCGGCATCAACAAATAATGTCTGGGGTTCAAAATCAAGCGTTTCTCCTAATTGCTCTAATTGAGGAATAGAAGGAATAAAATCTTCTTTTTCCAAACGTGAGATCATAGAACGGTTGATCCCTGTGATATCTGCAAGATCCTGCTGGGTCATGTGTTTTTCTTTTCGACGATTTGTTACAAGATTTGCGAGAAGTGATTGTGATAGTTTTTTCATGATTTGATATCCTTTCATTTATAATGAATACTAAATGTTATTTAAAACAACGTTTGAATTAAAATGACATAAATATTGTATCATGAACATAAGAAAATCACAATGTTTTAGTGATAAAAAAGGGGAAGATACAAAAATGTGTTGCTTAAAATAACAATCGAAAGAAAGTACTGATACTTGTGGGAGAAATTTTGCATTATAAGGAAAGAGAGCGCAGGTTATGGAAAAAAATGGAGTCCCGTAAGATTAAAAGTGTCAAGGTTGATTGCCATATGGAAAAGTGATATAATAGCGAAAGGTCTAAAGAAGATTGGAGAGGACATGAAAAAAAAGCAAAAATCTATCAAAATAAATTTGATAATGAATACAATAAAAACGTTAATGAGCCTGATATTTCCGTTAATTACATTTCCGTATGCGTCAAGAATCTTAGGCGCTACAGGGATAGGCCGTGTTAACTATGCAAGTTCTATTGTGTCTTACTTTTCTATGTTTGCAGCGCTGGGAATTAGTACATATGCAGTAAGAGAAGGAGCACGGATTAGAGACGATAAAGAGAAATTCAGCAAGTTCTCACGTGAAATGCTGAACATAAATTTGTGCACAACGTTTATCGCTTATTGTGCATTGGCTGTTTTTTTAGCGTTACCTATTTTGGGAAATTACAAAAAGTTATTAGTAATTTCAAGTTTAAGTATCATTTTTACAACAATAGGAACAGAGTGGATTTTTACAATCAAAGAAGAATATGCTTATATCACGAAAAGGGCAATCTTATTTCAGATCATTTCATTGATATTATTGTTTATATTGGTTAAAAATAAAAATGATTATTACTGGTATGCGGCATTGACGGTTATTTCGTCAGGAGGATCTGCTTTTTTTAACTTGTGGCATTCGAGAAAAATAGTCGATTGGAAACAGAAAAAAGAAAGATTAGAATATAGAAAGCATTTAAAGCCGATATTAATGATTTTTGGAACAAGTGTTGCATCCAGTATCTATATGACAATGGATACAACCATGCTTGGGGCATTTCGTGGAGATAAGGCTACCGGAGTCTATACGGCAGCTGTAAAGATTAATACAATTGTAAGTACATTGATAGGAACGATATCAGCGACTATCCTGCCAAGAGTGTCTTATTATCTGGGAAATAATTTGAAAAAAGAATATGAGAAGCTGATGAAAGAATCTGTAGATATTCTTTTTATGATAGCGATACCGGCGGCTATAGGAATGATCTGTACCAGTGATATTTTGATATTAATATTTAGTGGCAAAGAATTTTTAACGGGAAGTATGGCGGCAAAAATTTTATCTGCTAAAGTTGTAGTTGGAGCTATTAATCGAGTGCTGGCTTATCAGATTTGTATTCCGCATAAAAAAGATAAAGAAGTATTGATATCAACAATTGGCGGAGCAGTGTTCAATTTAATTGCGAATGCATTATTAATACCAATGTTTGGTGTGACTGGAGCATCGGTGGCAACATTGTTCTCTGAAATAATTGTGTTTGTTATCTTGACTTACTATGCACGTAAGATATTTAATACAAAGATGTTATATACAAGAGTTATGGTGTACTTTGTAGCAAGTGTATGGTTTTTTGCGGGAAGATTTGTAATGAATATGATAACGAACAGTGTATTCATAACTTTAGTAGGAACGGTTGCGGGATGTTGTCTGGGATATTTTATTATTTTGACAATAATCAGAGATCCGTATTTGAAGCAATTTGAAACGCAGTTTTTTAATAAAATAAAAAAGATTAAAGCTCGATAACATTAAAAAGAAAAATGTAGAGGATAAAATATGAAAATAGTTTTTGTTGTTTTACACTATCTGGCAATAGATGAAACGTACAAAAGCGTGGATTCAATTGAGAAAAAAATCGATACAGACATGTATAAGATAGTAATTGTTGATAATGCGTCCCCGGATAAATCAGGTGCATTATTGAAAGAACATTATAAAAATGATGACCATGTAGAAGTGCTTTTAAAT
>OGWX01000608.1_pt1 | contig 25612 bp, 18 predicted proteins | sample 1576151 | NCBI WGS metagenome assembly OGWX01 (sample SAMEA3541591, study PRJEB24748) | human gut metagenome | biome: human gut; feature: human-associated habitat; material: faeces | place: China | collected 2012
TTCCGTGTAATGTGAGCACTTCTTATTATATCGAAAAAAAGAAGTCGTGCAACACCTTGATTTTCACACTTTAGTGAGGTAAAATAAGGAATAGTTTTGTACGATATATTTTTGGAGGAATTAAGAAATGATTAACATTAGGGAATTACATCATAACTACAAAGATTATGATGGAAAAGTCGTAACCATAGGAGGCTGGGTGCGAAGCATTCGTGATTCAAAGACATTTGGATTCATGGTTGTAAACGATGGTACCTTTTTTGAACCGGTTCAGGTGGTTTACGCAGATAAATTAGATAACTTTGAGACAATTTGCAAATTAAATGTAGGTGCAGCTGTGATTGTTACCGGTGAGGTAAAGGTAACACCAGAGATGAAGCAGCCGTTTGAGATTCACGCACAGGAAGTCATCATCGAAGGTGAGTCTACACCGGATTATCCTTTGCAGAAAAAGCGTCATTCTTTTGAATATTTGAGAACGATCAGTCATTTGCGTCCTCGAACCAATACATTCCAGGCAGTATTTCGTGTGCGTTCTTTGACCGCATATGCGATTCATAAGTTTTTCCAGGAGAGAGACTTTGTGTATGTGCATACACCACTCATCACCGGTAGTGACTGTGAAGGTGCTGGAGAAATGTTCCAGGTAACGACAATGGATCTAAACGATGTGCCAAAGAAAGATGGAGCAGTTGATTTTTCACAGGATTTCTTTGGAAAACCTACAAACCTTACAGTAAGTGGTCAGCTCAATGGCGAGACTTATGCCATGGCATTTAAGAACATTTATACATTTGGACCTACGTTTAGAGCAGAGAATTCTAATACAACACGTCATGCAGCAGAATTCTGGATGATTGAGCCAGAGATTGCATTTGCAGATTTGACAGATAATATGATGCTTGCAGAGAGTATGTTAAAATATGTGATTTCATATGTGCTTGAGAATGCACCAGAAGAAATGGCATTTTTCAATCAGTTTGTAGATAAAGGTCTGATTGAACGTTTAGAGCATGTGGTAAATTCCGATTTTGGATGTATCACTTATACAGATGCGATTACAGAATTAGAAAAGCACAACGATGAATTCGATTATAAGGTATTCTGGGGCTGCGATTTACAGACAGAGCATGAGCGTTATTTAACGGAAAAGATCTTCAAGCGCCCTGTATTCGTAACCGACTATCCAAAGGAGATTAAGGCATTCTACATGAAACTTAATGAGGATGGTAAGACCGTTGCGGCTATGGACTGTCTTGTTCCGGGCATTGGTGAAATCATCGGTGGTAGCCAGAGAGAAGATGATTATGAGATCCTTCGCAATCGTATGGCAGAGTGTGGTTTGAATGAAGAAGATTATGGATTCTATCTGGATCTTCGTAAGTATGGTTCTGCACGTCATGCGGGATTTGGACTTGGTTTTGAAAGATGTGTTATGTATTTGACAGGAATGGGTAACATCCGTGATGTGATTCCGTTCCCAAGAACCGTAGGCAACTGCGATTTGTAATTTGTACAATGACTGTGCATATGCGAAATGCGTGTGCACAGTTTGATTTTTAGGAATTTTTATGGGAAGGGAAGGAACAAAAATGAGCAAAATGTATATTCCAGAGGATTATGTTCCAGCTCTGAATTTAAAGGAGACACAGATTGCAATCAAAGAGGTGAAAGATTTTTTTCAGAGACAGATTACAGCAGAATTAAATCTGCATCGTGTATCTGCACCAATCTTTGTTACACCGGAATCTGGATTGAACGATAACTTAAATGGCGTGGAAAGACCGGTCACTTTTGGCATTAAAGAACAGGGAGACCGTCAGGTTGAGGTGGTACATTCTTTGGCAAAATGGAAAAGAATGGCACTTGGCCGTTATGGTTTTTCTGTTGGAGAAGGTTTGTATACGGATATGAATGCGATCCGTCGTGATGAAGATACCGATAATATCCACTCGATTTATGTGGATCAGTGGGATTGGGAAAAAATCATCACAAAGGAGCAGAGAACGGTAGAAGAACTGCAAAATGCAGTGAAGTCTGTTTATGATGCGCTTCGTGTAACGGAAAAATACATGGCAAACAAATACAATTACATAGAATGTATTTTGCCGGAAAAGATCTTTTTCATCACATCGCAGGAATTGGAAGATATGTATCCGAAGGATACACCAAAGGAGAGAGAATATAAGATTTGTAAATTACATGGTGCAGTCTTTATTTCGCAGATTGGTGATAAATTAGCATCTGGTGAAAAGCACGATGGGCGTGCACCGGATTATGATGACTGGTCACTCAATGGTGATATTCTCGTATATTATCCAGTGACGGATATTGCACTTGAGATATCATCTATGGGTATTCGTGTAGATGAAGATGCGTTGCAGCGACAGCTGATTTTGGCAGGTTGTGAGGAACGGTTGCGTCTGCCATTCCAGAAGGCAGTATATGAGAAAAAATTGCCATATACCATTGGTGGAGGTATTGGACAGTCCCGTATCTGTATGTTCTTCTTGCGCAAGGCACATATTGGAGAAGTACAGGTGTCTGTATGGCCACAGGAAGATATTGATTATGCTAAGAGCAGAGGCGTCATTATTTTATAGAAAGTATGGGGAAAAAATATGAGCAAACAAATTCGGAATGAAGAGATGGATCGTTTGTTGGAAGGAATTCTCCTTCTTAAGTTTTTCGAAGATCTGTGTACCGTAAATGAGATGGTATCTTTATGCCAACGTTTTGCAGTTGCAGCAATGCTGCGAGAAGACAAGACATATCTGGATATAGCGGAGCAGACAGGCGCTTCTACAGCAACAATCAGTCGTGTGAATCGAGCATTGAATTATGGCAATGATGGATACGATATGATATTGCGCCGCTTGGAAGAGGCAAAAGAAGAGAAGTAGTTTGCAAAACGAGGCAAAGAGGAACGAGGGTGAATAAAATAATTCTTGGGACTTGTCATGTGGTTTTAAAAACTATATAATGTATTGTATATCACATGGTAGGTGTCAGGAGGATAAAGATGCAGTCAGATATGCGCGCAGCTCTCAATTTGATATTAAAAGAGTTTACAGAGTTGGATTATGTCCATCCGGAAGATATTCCCAATATTGATTTATATGTGGATCAGGTGACAACATTTATGGATTCCCAGCTTGCCACATCCAAGCGGCATGAGGACGATAAGATTCTGACTAAGACCATGATCAACAATTATGCTAAAAACGATCTTCTCCCTCCACCGGAAAAGAAAAAATATTCCAAAGAACATGTGCTGACTTTGATCTTTATCTACTATTTTAAAAGTATCTTAAGCATCAGTGACATCCAGAGTATCTTAAATCCGATCACGGACAAGTATTTTGGAAAAGGCAGCTCCGAGATGAGTCTTGAGGATATCTATAAAGAAGTTTTCGGTTTAGAGCATCAGGAAACCTTAAATATCATGAAAGACCTTGCAAAAAAGTTTAACACCTCCATGAAAACTTTTGAGGGAATGGAAGGTGAGGACGCGGAGCTTTTACGGACATTCAGCTTTATCTGTATGTTAAGCTATGATGTCTACCTGAAAAAAACAATTATCGAGCGCATTGTCGATCAGATGCTGCACGAAGAAAAAGATCCTTCCAAAAAAGAAAAATAAAACCCGGTGCTGAATGGAACACTGTCTATACCAGACATGATCCGTGCAGCTCCGGGTTTTTCTTTCTGCTCCGTTTTTACGCTTCGTTTGTCTCTGATGCTGCCATTCTGGCAAATACCATGTCATATCCGTCATTTCCATAATTTAAAGAACGGTTTACACGGCTGATGGTCGCTGTGGAAGCACCTGTTTTCTCTGCAATATCAAGATATGTTTTCTGGTCACGTAACATCTTGGCAACCTCAAATCTCTGTGATAAGGAAAGCAGCTCATTCACAGTGCAGACATCTTCAAAAAAAGTATAACATTCTTCTCTGTTTTCCAGGCTTAAAATCGCATCAAAAAGATGGTCTACTGCCTCAGTCCTTAGTTTCTTGCTCATTTTACTTTCTCCTTTTCATAAATCAAAATGATATCATCTTTTACTATAATCAGAAACTTCCAATCTACGCACATTTTATCATAGTAAAGTTTTAAAGTAAATATCTGTTTTACACACTAAAGTGTTACAGATGCAAATTCTATAATAGTCGAATCCAGTCGAAAAAGCAACACTTATTTTCATATTAACTATAACTTTAATTTATACCTGACGGCATCCTGTTATTCTCCCAGAAAAACAGCCAGAAAAGCGGTCAGACGCTCCATCTCCTGCTGGGTTCCGATGCTGATACGCAGATAATTGCTAATTCTCGGCTTGGAAAAATAGCGCACGAAAATGTTATGCTCCCGGAGTGCTTCAAATATTTCTTTTGCAGGAACTCTTTCATGTGTTGCAAAAATAAAGTTGCTCATGGAATCCCCAAAGGAAAATCCAAGCTTTTTCAGTTCGCACTTCGTCCATTCCCTTGTAGCGATGACTTTCGCACAGGTTTCCTCAAAATACTCCCTGTCCCTGATTGCCTGCACACCAAGTACAAGCGCTGTCTGATTGAGCGTGTAGGAATTGAAAGAATATTTCACATCATTGATATACCGGATCAGCTTTTCATTTCCCATCGCAAAGCCAAGCCGCATACCTGCCAGGGAACGCGATTTTGAAAAGGTCTGTACCACGAGAAGATTGTCATATTTTTCGATCAGAGGCAGCGCAGACTCCCCGCCAAAATCAATGTATGCCTCATCCACAACTACGATCACATTGCGGTTGTGTGCAATGATATCCTCAATCTCTGAGAGCGGCATGAGGATTCCGGTCGGTGCATTCGGATTTGGGAACACCACGCCGCCGTTGTCCCCATAATAGTCCTCTTTTCTTATCTGAAAATCATCATCTAACGCTTTTGTCTCAAATGGGATCCGAAGCATATCTGCCCACACATCATAAAAAGAATAGGTGATATCCGGAAACAGGATCGGCTTTTTGCTGTTAAAAAACGTCATAAATATCATGGCAAGCACATCATCAGAACCGACACCGGTAAATACCTGACTGCTCCTGATTCCATAATAATCTGCGATCGCATCGACCAACACTTTGCAGGTCGGTTCCGGATAAAGCCGCAGCTTATCTGTATCAAAGTTCTTCAGAGCCTCTACCACTCCCGGTGCGGGCGGATATGGATTTTCGTTGGTATTCAATTTGATCATGTCCGGCTGGTTTGGCTGTTCTCCCGGAACATACGGTTCCACTGTTCTTACATATTCTTCCCAGTTACTCATAAATTTTACTCTCTCCACTCTCTCGATTTTCCTGATATATTTCACAAATTCATTACAATCTGCTCATTTCATTCTGTATACAATCCGTAATCTTCTGCCAGTTTTTCAAACGCAGTCAGGGCATTTTTCACCGTCTCATGGGAAACACAGTAAGCAAGACGGACATAGCCTGCACATCCGAATGCGCTGCCCTTTACCATGATGATATTGTATTTTTTACCTGCTGCAACAAATTTTTCTTCGTCTGCATCCGGAGATTTTACCCACATATAAAAAGCGCCTTCCGGTTTGATGCAGTGAAAACCTAGCTTTTGCAGTCCTTCGTATAACATCTTTCTGTTTTCATCATAAAATGCCAGATTGGTTTTCTCATCCAGACATTTTGCAACTGCTTTCTGAAGCAGGGATGGCGCATTCACAAAACCGAGGGTACGGTTAGAAACAACAATGCCGTCAATGACCTGATCTGCGTTCTCCACCTCATCCGGAACGATCACATATCCGATACGTTCACCCGGAAGGGAAAGAGATTTGCTGAAGGAATAACCCACAATGGTATTCCTGTAATACTTTGTGAGGAAATCCTCCTGATTTCCATCGTAGACAAGTTCACGGTAAGGCTCATCGGAAATCAGATAAATTTCGTGACCAATCTCTTTTTCCTTCTTTTCCAGAATCCCAGCCATCTTCTTCATGGTTTCTTCATGATAGATCACACCGGTCGGATTGTTTGGCGTGTTCACGATCACTGCCTTGGTCTTTTCATTGACCGCTTTTTCCAAAGCAGCCAGATCCGGCTGGAATGTTTCAAAATCCGGCGCTACCTCCACGACTGCCGCATCAAAATTGGCTGCATAACTCTTGTACTCTCCGAAATATGGGGCAAACACGATCACCTCGTCACCCGGATCTAAGATTGTTTTAAAAATAATGTTCAATCCTCCCGCTGCTCCCACTGTCATCACAATATTATGGGAAGTAAATGCAGTTCCAAAACGCTTGTTTAAGTTCTCTGCAACCGCCTGACGGACATCCGGGTAACCGGCATTGTCCATATATCCATGTAAAACCAGCGGATCGGTCTCATCCACCAGTTGCTTAATTGCCTCGTTCAATGCTGCCGGAGCCGGTGTTGCAGGATTCCCCAATGAAAAATCATACACGTTCTCTCTTCCCACCCTGGCGGCAAGTTCATTTCCCTCTACAAACATTGCACGGATCGCAGAACTTCCCTGCAATGCCTTCTGTATTTTCTGTGAAATCATATTCTCTTCCTCACTGTTTTCTTACTCTCGAGTCATTTTTCTGCGGTCTGCACCGTAAATGTGCAGATCCACGGAACAATTATTACTTTACAACAATACTGTATGAAAGTAAATAGATAAAAAAAGAAAACTGCCACAGGACATTTTCCTTACGGATACTGCCCCGGACAGTTTTTGTTTATTAAAAATACTCCCCTGTATTTTTATGCATTGACGGTATCTACGAACTTCTGGAACGCTTTTCTGCCTTCCTCTGTGCATTTGTAAACACCTGCGTCCAATAAAACTTCTTTGAACACAAGACCGATTTCTGTCTGAATGATCTCATGTAATTTTTCCGGTGTAATCTCACCTTCCAAGCCGCTTCCCGCCGTAAATCCATACTTAGGCAGAAATTCTTCCACCCAGTCTGCATGTTTTGCAAGAACTTCATCCTCACGGATTTCTGCGCCGTCTAAGATTGCCTGCTCTAATGCAGCCATCTCATCTTTTAATCTGGCTGGAAGCACTGCAAGTCCCATAACCTCGATCAGACCAATGTTTTCCTTTTTGATATGATGAAGTTTTGCATGTGGATGGTAAACACCCAGCGGATGCTCCTCCGTCGTGATATTATTGCGGAGTACAAGATCTAACTCATAATCATTGCCGCGTTTTCTTGCGATAGGAGTGATCGTGTTGTGTGGTTCGCCCTCTGTCTCTGCAAAAATAAATGCATCTTCATCCGTATAACCTCTCCATGCAAGTAAAATCTTATCTGCTAGTTCGATCAGGCGCTCTTTTTGTGGTGCGCTGATACGGATCACGGACATTGGCCATTTTACGATTCCGGCTTTCACATCCTCAAATCCTTTGAAGGTCAGCTCTTTTTCGACCGGTGCTTTTGCCATGGCAAACTCATAATGTCCACCCTGGAAATGATCATGGCTCAAGATAGATCCTCCAACAATCGGAAGATCCGCATTCGATCCGACAAAGTAATGTGGGAACTGCTCTACAAAATCCAACAGTTTTCCAAAGGTTGCTTTCTCGATTTTCATCGGTGTATGCTCTGCATTAAAAACGATGCAGTGCTCATTGTAGTAAACATATGGAGAATACTGGAAGAACCAGTCACTGTGATTGATCGTTACCGGAATAATCCTGTGGTTCTGTCTTGCCGGATGGTTCACACGTCCTGCATATCCCTCATTCTCTTTGCAGAGAAGGCATTTCGGATAACCGCTCTGTTTTGCAAGCTTGGCTGCCGCAATCGCCTTCGGATCTTTTTCCGGTTTGGAGAGGTTGATGGTGATATCCAATGTTCCAAACTCGGTATCTGCAGTCCATTTCTGGTCTTTTTTGATACGGTATCTACGAATGTAGTTTGTATCTCTGCTTAATTTGTAAAAATAATCGGTTGCTTCCTTTGGACTGATCTGATAGAGTGCCTGGAATTTTTTGATCACTTCGCTTGGTCTCGGCACAAGCATACTCATGATCTTTGTATCGAACAGATCCCTGTATGTGATCGTATCCTCCGGCATCAGTCCATCTTCTGCTGCATAATCGAGCATCTCATTTAAGATGCCTTCCAATGCTGCCTCTGCGCTCTCCTGTGTCATCGGAGTTCTCTTTGCATAGGCTGCTGCCACCTCATCGTCCAATTCATCCAGATGAAAAAGTTCTAACAGGCGGTTAATGGTAAATCTCCTGTCTTCCGGCTCTACCAGCCCGGTCACAAGACCATATTCTGTCAATTCTAAAATTCTTTCCTGAATCATTGTGTTATCCTCTTTATCTTGAAATCATTTCGATCATTGTGAAACTCTTCACGATCTATATTGAATTTCACAATGGTCTGTTAAAATCACTAAGCCAGTTTTACAGGGCCGTCACCGATCTCAACTACATAGAAATCAGCAGCGTAACCGATTTTATCTTTGTAAGCAGCACCTACTTTTTCAATAAAGGAATCCACTGCCTCATCCTTTACAATGCTGACGGTACATCCACCGAATCCTGCACCTGTCATGCGGGAACCGATCACTCCGTCTACTTTCCATGCCTCTTCCACCAATGTGTCAAGCTCGATACCGGTTACTTCGTAATCATCACGAAGGGAAACATGGGAGGCGTTCATTAACTCACCAAACAGAGCAACATCGTTATTCTTTAATGCTTCCACTGCCTTGATGGTTCTTTGATTCTCATAAACCGCATGTTTTGCACGTTTTACCCTGACAGGATCTTTGATCGCATCTTTGTACTGTTCAAACTGTTCCTCCGTGAGTTCACCAAGGGAATCAATTTTAACAACTTTCTGGAGTTCTGCCAGTGCAGTCTCGCACTCACTTCTTCTCTCATTGTATTTGGAATCTCCAAGTCCACGTTTTTTGTTGCTGCAGGAGATCACGATCTTTGCATTTTCCAGCTTGATCGGTGCATACTCATATTTTAAAGTTGCTGTATCAAGGAAAATCGCATGACCAGCTTTTCCCATTGCGATCGCAAACTGATCCATGATACCACAGTTTACGCCGTTGAATTTATTTTCAGAGAACTGTCCGATCAGTGCAAGATCCTGATTTGTCACGTCGAATCCAAACATATCTTTTAAAATATATCCGGTCAGAACTTCAACGGATGCAGAAGAAGAAAGTCCGGAGCCGTTTGGAATATTGCCAAATAAAACAAGATCCATACCCTGCTCTACTTTCATTCCCTTCTCGCCAAATGCCCACATAACTCCCTTTGGATAGTTCGTCCAGTCAGCTTCTTTTTCCGGCTTTAATCCTTCTACTGAGGACTCAATCACACCGAGCTGCTCAAAATTCATGGAATAGAAACGAAGTTTCTTATCATCTCTTTTTCTTGCCACACCATATGTACCAATAGTGAGTGCACAAGGGAAAACGTGTCCTCCGTTGTAATCGGTATGCTCACCGATCATGTTCACACGTCCCGGTGCAAAATAAACACCGATTTCACCCTCATCCCCGAATAACTCTTTAAATTTTGCTAATACATCTTCCCAGATCATAAAATCCTCCTTGTTTTGCGCATCTTCCGTTTCCTGTTACTATCACATTATCATGTTCGTTTTTACATTGCAACCAATTGACCGCAGACTGCAACAATAAAAAAGAAAGATGCAACATTTTTACATGTCACATCTTTCTTGAAATTAGTTTTCTTCTAACATAACCTTACATTAAGTATCACGGACGCTGTCCGTCTTTTTCCACATTCTGCTTAAACAAAGCCAGAACCTGCTCTGTGATAATGTTCCGGATTTCTCTGTTTGGCACTGCAAGTCTGAATCTTTTTGTATCAACTCTGCCTTTATGCGTAAGATATCCCGCCATGAAAAGTGTACTCCAAAGGTTATCCATGGATGCATACAGTTCATTATAAGTCAGATCCTCACGTATATCTTTTTCTACGATTTCACCATTTACAAGTCTCTCTAAGTCTGTTTTTGCCAGCCCCTTTGCTGCTCCTGCACTTTCTATAAAATGTTTCAGCACATCGTTTCCACTGGTATTAGTCCAATAATTCTCCGGTGGAAGCATCGGATTCCTTCTGTGCGCATCGCAATAATTAATGACATCCCACGGGCAATAAACATCTGCATTTCCAAAGCGGTATCCGTCATACCACTCTTTTACCGTTTCATAGTGTGTATCCTGACCGTAATAATGAAGCATTTCTTTCACTTCATCATCGACAAATCCAAACGTCTCATCATACTCTTCATCAAGGATTGAATTTGTCTTAAAATTGTTCAGTCCTGTAAAAATGCTCTCCTTTGCCACACGCAGACAGCCTGTTAAAACTGCAAATTTCAAACTACTGTTTGTCTTTAACACGTTTTCAAATAAATTTCTGACAAGTAAAACCATCTGGTCATAGTAACCATTCTCGTTTGCCTTGGCAAGAGGTACATCATACGCATCAATGAGTACAATCACTTTTTTCTCATAATACTTTTCCAGTAATGCAGTCAGCGTTTTCATACTGTATACAAGTGTGTCCTCGCCCATATCTCCTGTAACAAGCGACATATATTCTGCCTTGTCTATGTCATCTAACCTATTTCCACTCATGATAATCCGGTGCATTTTCGCTTCTTCCATCACAATCCGTTTCAACAGGCTGCGTGCATTTTCGTAACTGTCTGCATTTACCCCTTTTAAACTGATTGATATGACCGGATACTTTCCCATATATGCATCACATAAAGCCTTATTCTTAGAAATATATAATCCTTCAAACAGCGACTGATCTGTACCGATTTCAAAGAAACATTTGAGCATACTCATATTCAATGTCTTACCAAACCGACGTGGACGCGTGAACAGATTGACCTCTCCCCAGTTATTTAAAAGCTGCTCGATCAGACTGGTTTTATCAACATAATAAAAACCATCTCTGCGGATTTTTTCAAAATTGTCAATTCCAACAGGTAATTTTATAAATTCTGCCATAGCCGCCTCTCCAAACTATTTTTTTTGCAATTTCTACTTAAGTATAACAAATCTATCTCATAAATGGTAACGTTAAATGTAACTGTATTATAGGCGATGAACTGCTCTTTATTTGGAATATAAGAAACATAGCGCGAAGCAAAGATATTGTTAGGCAAACCGCCGAGAGCATATCTTATGCGTTCTGTTTTCTATATGCGTAAAGATATTCCTGTGCTTTTTGCAGTGAAACATTCAACTTTTTTTGAAGTCTTGCTAAAATATCCTCCTCGGAAAGTCCAAAGTCATTCCCCATTTCAATAATACCTTTTGCCTCTCCTTCATTCCATGTTTCCTGAAATACACTGACCATACCTTTCTCTCCTTCCCCAATCAATTCATTATAATCAATTTTTCCATTCATAGTGCCTGCTACTGTCATAATAACAGCTTTGTCTACCTTATGTTTTCTTGTATAATCTATTGCTTTTTCTTTTTTTCCATCTGTTCTTCCACTTCTGCTTAAAAGAATTTCAAGCAGATTAAATAAATCCTGATTATTTACATTATGCAATACCAGATTATTTTTTCCAGCTTCCACCAGATGTATTTTATAATCATTCACAAATGTTTCCATTGCTTTTGGAATATTTAGCATCCCATGCAAAGATACTGCTCCATCCCACGGCTTCTCACCATAATAGATAACGATTGTAATAACAGGAATAAATTTATCTGTTTTCTTCATTCCCGACAGATATTCATCTTCTGTTAATCCTTTTTCTTTTTTACGCTTTGCCGCATTGTCATCATACTGCTTTTTGTATGTACTATAATCATATCCCATCACTCTTAACGGCATTGCATAATGGATACATTCCTGTCCCTCCAATCCAAGTATAACAAATTCAGCATCATAAGTGGTAGATTTTTTTCTGATTTTAACGTTATCTCTTGCTGCCACAATACTCTGTATATACTCCTTGTGTTCTAATACCAAAGATTCCTCTGTATCCATATCTTCTAATTCTTCCGGTTTTATAACCTTATTTCCATTAAATAAAACTGCATTAAAAATATCTGCAAACTGTTCGTTATTCCGCCAGTAATTCTTTACTACAGTATCTGCTTTCAATACTTTTTTTCCCATATATAATTGCTCCTTCCTATATACCTGATATTTCAGGAAAATAGTTTCGTCGCTTTTTGCACTTGCAGTTTTAACTGGATTTTTATGCAGACCTTGCACCCTCAATTTGATAAAAAAGATTTCCTTATTACCATAACTTGTATCGAAAAAATTGTCAATTTGTTTTTGACATAACATAAATATAGAAAAACAGCCCCTTTTTCACAGGGACTGTCCTTCTTGTAATTTTATTTTCTTATCACTTTATTCCACATCAACCTTCACCTTCGGTAAATGCCAGATATCATCCACATATTCCTGAATCGTTCTGTCGGATGAGAACTTGCCGGAATGTGCAATGTTTAAGATAGCGCTCTTTGCCCAGGCGCTCTTGTTCTTGTAATACTCCATGATCTTCTTCTGCGCTTCTGCATAAGAACGGAAGTCTGCAAGAATGAAGTAAGTATCCGCGTACTGTGTGCTGTGTGTATTCAGCAGTGAATTGTACAGGTCACGGAAAAGTTCGGAGTCGTTCGGTGAGTAGAATCCGTTCACTAACTGTGTCAGAACTTTGCGGATATCCTGATCCGTGTTGAAAATCTGCATCGGATCATAATCACGGTTATGCTCATGTGCGATCACTTCGTCCGAGCTCATACCGAAAATAAACATATTATCCGGTCCGACTTCCTCGTACATCTCAACATTCGCACCGTCCATCGTTCCAAGTGTCAGGGCACCGTTTAACATGAACTTCATATTACCGGTACCGGATGCCTCTTTACTTGCAGTTGAGATCTGCTCGCTGACATCTGCTGCTGCAAAGATCCACTCTGCATTGGAAACTTTGTAGTCCTCGATAAATACCACTTTGATCTTATTATTGATACTCTTATCATTGTTGATCACTTCTGCAACGCTGTTGATCAGTTTAATGGTAAGTTTTGCATTTTTATAACCGGCTGCTGCCTTTGCACCAAAAATGAATGTTCTTGGAACAAATTCCATATCCGGATGCTCTTTGATCTCGTTATAGAGATACATAACATGAAGGATATTCAACAGCTGACGTTTGTACTCATGAAGACGTTTTACCTGTACATCAAAGATGGAATCCGGATCAACATCAATTCCATTGTGCTCTTTGATATATTTTGCAAGACGTACTTTATTCTGGTGTTTGATCTCAAGAAACTCCTGCTGTGCTTTTTTATCATCTGCATAAGGCGCAAGTTTCCTGATCTGGGAAAGGTCTGTGATCCAGCCTTCTCCCACATGTGCTGTCACCCAGTCAGCCAGAAGCGGGTTCGCATGTGCTAAGAAACGTCTCTGTGTGATACCATTGGTTTTGTTATTGAACTTCTGCGGCATCATCTCATAGAAATCTTTTAACTGTTCTTTTTTCAAAATCTCTGTGTGCAGTCTGGCAACACCGTTGACAGAATAACCTGCAACGATTGCAAGATGCGCCATTTTTACCTGACCATCATATAAAATTGCCATTTTTGCAATTTTATCATTGTTGCCCGGATACTGCTCCTGGATCTGTAAAACAAAACGGCGGTTGATCTCTTCCACGATCTGATATACACGCGGAAGCAGTCTCTGGAAAATCTCGATCGGCCATTTTTCGAGAGCCTCAGCCATAATGGTATGGTTGGTATAAGCAACACAGTGGGTTGTGATATCCCACGCATCCTCCCAGCTTAAGCCTTCCTCATCCAGCAAAATACGCATTAACTCTGCCACTGCAACCGTCGGATGTGTATCATTCATCTGGAATACTGCTTTCTCAGGCAGCTGATGGATATCCTCATGATGCTTTTTGAATCTTGCGATCGCACGCTGTAAACTTGCAGATACGAAAAAGTACTGCTGTTTTAAACGAAGCTCTTTTCCCTGAATATGATTGTCATTCGGATAAAGGACTTCCACCAGATTACGAGCAAGGTTTTCCTGCTCTACCGCTTTGTTATAATCTCCTTTATCAAAGGAATCTAACTGGAAACCTTCCTTAGGCTCTGCATCCCAGATCATCAGCGTATTTACCATATGATTGTCATAGCCTACGATCGGCATATCGTATGGGATCGCCATAACGGACTGATAGCCTTCATGAATAAACTTCGTGTTGCCGTTTCCCATGTCTTCGGTACGGACATAGCCACCGAATTTGATCTCGTAGGAATACTCCGGTCTGCGAAGTTCGAATGGGTAGCCATTCTTTAACCAGTTATCCGGTACTTCTACCTGAAAACCATCCGAAATCTGCTGTTTGAACATACCATAACGGTAACGGATACCGCAGCCGTAAGCTGCGTATCCAAGTGTTGCCAGTGATTCCATAAAGCATGCTGCAAGACGTCCAAGACCACCGTTTCCGAGTGCCGGATCCGGCTCCTGATCTTCGATCACGTCAAGATTCAGTCCGATTTCTTCCAGAGCTTCTTTCACTTCTTTGTAAGCTTTTAAATTGATCAGGTTATTTCCAAGCGCACGGCCCATCAGAAATTCCATTGACATATAATAGACAATCTTTGGATCCTGATCGTCAAATGCCTGCTGGGTTGCCAGCCAGTCATCGATCACAACGTCTTTTACGACATAGGATACTGCCTGGAAAATCTCCTGCTGGCTTGCCTCTTTTAACTGTTTGCGGTACATATGACGGACTGTCTCTGTTACCTCATTGATAAATTTTTTCTTATTGAAGACTGCTGCTGTTTTAGACATTTCCTTATTCTCCTTTTTTTACACCTAAAAGAACGGTTTCCCCATTAATATTCCATTCTTTCTGGTATCCATCCACACTGCCAGCTACAACATCAAGTCCGAGTACATCTGCTTTGATCGCATCACCATATTTGTCAAAGATGGCAGCCACTTTGTCATCTGCCTGATAAGAGATCATGATCTTATCCATCACTTCGAATCCTGCTTCTTTTCTCATGGTCTGGATCTTGCTGATGATCTCACGCACAAATCCTTCTTCAATTAACTCCGGTGTTAAGTTGGTATCAAGGACAACGGTTACTGTATTGTCCCCCTCCGTTACATAACCTTCCATCTGTGTCATTGTAATTAACAGATCTTCCTCTGCTAATTTTACATCATCACTGACAGACTTCAAAGTGATAAATCCATTTTCCTTTAACTCTGCCATAGCAGCGTTTCCGTCAAGCTCTGCTAAAGCTTTCTGGATCTGTCCTAAATATTTTCCATATTTTGGTCCCACGGTACGTAGCTGTGGTTTGAACGTATAGCTTGTGTAGGAGCTTACGTCATCGGTAAAGGAAACTTTCTTCACATTCAGCTCATCTTCGATGATCTCTTTGAAGTACTCTGAAAGTTCAAATGGAGCTTTGACAAACATCTTTCCGATCGGCTGACGGTTTTTGATGTTTGCTGCATTACGGCACGCACGACCCATAACCACGATCTTTAATACCTCATCCATATTTTTCTCTAACTCTTTGTCGATGTATGCTCCATTTACAACTGGGAAGTCACATAAATGAATACTTTCCGGCGCATTTTTATCAATGCTGCATACAAGGTTCTGATAGATTTCCTCTGTCATGAACGGGATCATTGGTGCTGCACATTTACAGATCTCTACTAACGCTGTGTAAAGTGTCATGTAGGCATTGATCTTATCCTGCTCCATTCCTTTTGCCCAGAAACGTTCACGGGAGCGTCTTACGTACCAGTTACTCATATCGTCCACAAACTCATCGAGTGCTCTTGCAGCTTCCGGGATCTTGTAACTGCCAAGGTTATCATCCACAGCGCCGATCACGGTATTTAATTTGGACAGTAACCATTTATCCATCACGGATAATTTATCATATTCCAGTTTATATTTTGTTGCGTCAAATCCGTCAATGTTTGCATACAGTACAAAGAATGCATAAGTGTTCCATAAGGTGCTTAAGAACTTACGCTGTCCCTCCTGCACTGCTTTTCCATGGAAACGGTTTGGAAGCCATGGAGCGCTGTTGATGTAGAAATACCAGCGGATCGCATCTGCTCCGTAAGTCTCTAATGCATCGAACGGATCGACTGCATTTCCTTTGGATTTGGACATTTTCTGTCCGTTCTCATCCTGTACATGTCCTAAAACGATAACGTTTTCATAAGGAGCTTTATTAAACAGTAAAGTGGACTCTGCCATCAGGGAATAGAACCATCCGCGTGTCTGGTCTACCGCCTCGGAAATGAACTGAGCCGGGAACTGCTGTTTGAACAAATCCTGATTTTCAAATGGATAATGGTGCTGTGCAAACGGCATTGCTCCTGAGTCGAACCAGCAGTCGATCACTTCCGGCACTCTGTGCATGGTCTTGCCACAGTCAGGGCATTTGAAGGTCACAGCGTCGATATACGGTCTGTGTAATTCCACTTTGGCATCATCCGGGTTTCCGCTTTTCTCTGCTAATTCAGCGCGGCTTCCGATGGACTCCTGATGTCCGCAACCTTCACATTCCCATACATTTAAAGGAGTTCCCCAGTAACGGTTACGGGAGATTCCCCAGTCCTGAATGTTCTCAAGCCAGTCACCAAAACGTCCTTTACCGATGGATTCCGGGATCCAGTTTACAGTATTATTATTACGGATCAGGTCATCTTTGACTGCTGTCATCTTGATGAACCATGACTCTCTTGCATAGTAAATAAGCGGTGTATCACATCTCCAGCAGTGTGGATATTCATGTTCGAATTTTGGTGCGTCAAATAATTTGCCCTGCGCATCCAGATCTTTTAATACTTCAGGGTCGGCTTTCTTTACAAATAATCCGGCATAAGGTGTCTCTTCTGTCATCTCACCTTTTCCGTTTACAAACTGTACAAACGGAAGATCGTACTTACGTCCAACATTCGCATCATCTTCACCGAATGCAGGAGCAATATGAACGATACCGGTACCATCAGACATCGTTACATAAGTATCACAGGTAACAAAATGTCCTTTTTTGTGCTGTTTTGCTGCCACTTCTGCTGCACATGCATATAACGGCTCATATTCTTTGTACTCTAAATCTTTTCCGGTGTAAGTCTCTAATACTTCATATGCTTTGACACCTTCCTCTTCATTTCCAAGCTTTCCTAACACTTTGTCAAGAAGCGCCTCTGCCATGTAGTAGGTGTATCCGTCTGCAGCTTTTACTTTGCAGTAAGTCTCATCCGGGTTCACACAGAGTGCAACGTTGGATGGAAGTGTCCACGGAGTTGTGGTCCATGCAAGGAAATAAGCATCCTCTCCGACAACTTTGAAACGTACCACTGCGGAACGCTCTTTCACGGTCTTGTAACCCTGTGCAACTTCCTGCGAAGAAAGTGGTGTACCACAACGAGGGCAGTAAGGAACGATCTTGAAGCCTTTGTATAACAATCCTTTGTCCCAGATCTGTTTTAATGCCCACCATTCGGACTCAATAAAGTTGTCATCATAGGTGACATATGGGTTTTCCATATCTGCCCAGAAACCAACGGTTCCTGAGAAATCTTCCCACATTCCCTTGTATTTCCATACAGATTCCTTACATTTTTTGATGAAAGGTTCCATACCATACTCTTCAATCTGCTCTTTTCCGTTTAAGCCGAGCATCTTCTCTACCTCTAACTCGACCGGGAGTCCGTGTGTATCCCATCCGGCTTTACGCGGAACATATTTTCCCTTCATAGTCTGGTATCTTGGGATCATATCTTTGATAACACGTGTTAATACGTGTCCGATATGTGGTTTTCCGTTTGCAGTCGGAGGTCCGTCATAGAATGTGTAGGTCTCTCCCTGTTTGCGCTGTTCCATTGATTTTTTGAAGATGTCATGATCTTCCCAGAACTTCTCTGTCTGCTTTTCTCTGTCAACGAAGTTCATATTTGTTTCAACTTTGTTATACATATAATCCTCCTCAATCTAAACAAGGCTCTCATCCTGTAAATAGGACGAGAGCCTTAAATGATCGTTGTACCACCTAATTACAATGTACAGATTTTATAAAAATCATATACCCGTTCCCTGTAACGTAGGAAAAACGTCAGTGCCTACTCAGTCAAAACATTTCGGACTGCGACTGGGAAGTGATGTTCATTCCTAAGATACTCGCACCGGTTCACACCAATCCCGGCTCTCTTTGCCTTTCTCTTAACAACTACTGTCTTCGTCATCGTCTTTTCTATTTGCAATGAATGGATCATTGCCTTTAACCTTCTGTGATTATACAGAGATTTCCCCGAAAAGTCAAGATTTTCCACCTATCTTAATGACTTTCGTTTCGTCCTGCTGATCACATCGATAAATCTTTCGCGGATGTTCTGGATCATCAGATCTTCCTCCCGGTCATTTCCGTCAAACGGCACAAAACCGCCTGCCATCGTAGCATGCCCGCCACCGCTTCCGATGCCTTTTAACGCCTTGCTTATAATTTTTCCGGCATCTAATGTGGGACGCTCACTCCGCACAGAAATTTTGATCCCTTCTTTTTTTCTGGAATAGACCACTGAAAAAGAGACTTCCACCAATGCAAGCATAAAATCTGACACACTGGCGATCAGAGCCTCCGGGCAATCCCTTCCGGTATCTGCAAAACTGATATTCTCAAACACCTCAATGCTTGAGATCGCCTTGGAATACGCCATCAGATCTTCAAAATAGAGTGTGCTGTTCTCTAAGAGATAAATCATATCCTGATCACACAGGTCAAACATGCGCCAGATCATTTCCATATCCATCTTGCATACGCCTCTCGACAATTTCTGTGTATCCATACGGATTCCAAATGTCAGCGCTGTTGCAATTCTTTGATCCATCGGTATTTCATTTTCAAAAAAATATTGTGCTATGATCGATGCGCAAGCCCCGACACCCGGCCGGATATCCGTAAACCGGTACTCCGTTTTCTCATAAACCGGATGATGGTCGATGCAGATGATCTCATCCCCGGTCATATCGATAATGTTGGAATTGCCCTTCTGCGCATCTACCAGGATAACCTCGTCGTCCTCCGTGAGTTCACTGTCAATATTCTCAATATTTACCAGTCTGATGTCCAAAATCTCTCTCAGCTTGTCAGTACTGTAACGGTCGATTTTCCCCTTATAGCAGATCGTCGCATGAATCCCGCGAAGCTTTAACAGTTCCTGCAGGCCGAACGCACTTGCGATGGCATCCGGATCCGGAAAATTATGTGTCTGGATATAAACGTGTTCTCTGTTGATCTGTGTTACTAACTCATCTAATTTTGTCATATGATAAACCCTTATAATTTCTTACCGCAGAGCAAAATATTGGTCTGCTGTCTCTGTAAGTTCCTCAAATGTATGGATTTCCGGCACGTCCGCTGCAATTGTTCCAAACCCATATGCTGCGTGGATGAACCCGACACCTGCGTGGCAGCTGGCATCATAATCCCCCTGGATATCGCCGACATACACTGCCTCTGTCAACCCGTTCCGGTCTGCTAATAATCTGATATTATCGCCCTTCTGTCTCAGATTATTTCCATAACACTCTATATCTTCAAAGTATTTTCCAAATCCGTAATGATCTAAAAATGCCTCTATATAACCACTCTGGCAGTTGCTCACGATGTAGAGCGGATACTTTTCTTTCAGTGCAGAAAGTGTCTCCTCCAATTTTGGATACAAAACTCCACCATGCTCTCTCAGGTAGTCATTTTCCATGGAACAGCACTGATCTAACAATTTCATGCGCGCCTCTTTTTCCAGTTCCGGGAAAAGAATGTCTGCGATCACATCCATGGTCTTTCCCATAACCCCCTGAATATCCTGCTCCGTCAGTTTTTTATCAACAGAGCCATCCTGTTTTATGGCAAGATTCCATGATTCTGCAACGTTCGCTGCCGAGTCCCACAGCGTTCCGTCCATGTCAAAAATAATTCCTTTTTTCATACTTCTCCTTTTCTATCCATTATCCACAAAAATTTCTTTTTTAACCAAGATTATAAACTTTTGTATATTTTTCTTTGAAATAACGAATCAGCGGTTCTGCTGAAACTTCTTTGCCGCAGACGTATCTGATCACTTCTTTCGGGCTTCTGGTAGAACCATACTGATGAATCTTCTCATTCAGCCATTTTGTAATCTCACTGATTCTTCCCTCCGCGAGCAGCGCATCCACAGAGCCAAGTTCTTCCTCCAGACGATCTAAATACATGCCGTCATAAATACTGCCAAGCAGATAGGATGGAAAGTAACCAAAAGAACCGTCAGACCAGTGCATATCCTGCAAAATTCCTTCCGCATCATCTGCCGGAGTAATCTGTAAATATTCCTGCATTTTCTGATTCCAGAGTGCCGGAAGTTCCTCCACTTTCACATGGTCGCGGAAAATTGCCTTCTCGATCTCATATCTTAAAATAATATGGAAACAGTAAGTCAGTTCATCTGCCTCTGTGCGGATAAAACTGTTTCTCACATGATTGACTTCCTTATAAAATTCATCCAACGAAACGTCCTGAAGCTGTGGCATTTTTTCCTGCACTTTTGCATAAACCGGAATCCAGAAATTCTTATTTCTTCCAAGAATGTTCTCATAAAAACGGGACTGGCTCTCATGGATTCCCATATAACTGCAGCTTCCCGCTACCGTTCCGTCATAATCCGGATTCACATTCTGCTCAAAAATCGCATGACCACCCTCATGGATTGCCGAATACATCGCACTGAGCGGATCATGTTCATAAAAATGATTGGTCACACGCACATCCTTTGACGAAAAATTCAGTGTAAACGGATGTGTAGATTCCCCGGTTGTTCCTCTGTTCCAGTCAAATCCGATATAACTCAGCAAAAGCTTCTCCACTTCCTTCTGCGCATTCTTGTCAAATGAAACATGAAACTTGCTGTCATCCGGCTGTTTCGCTGCAAGCACTTTCTGCACCAGAGGAATCAGCTCTGCTTTTAAATCTTCAAACAGGCTGTCCATCGTAGCGGAATCCATTCCTTTTTCATACTGGTCTAACAGTGCGTCGTAAACTTCTTTTTTCGGATCTGTGTAACCGGTCATCTCCGCTGTCATATCGATCATTTTCTGCAAATGTGGGGCAAAAACAGAAAAGTCTGCTTTTTCCTTCGCTTCCTCCCACGCATTCTCCGATTCCGACTGTGCTTTCACGAAGCTTTCATAAAATTCTTTTGGAATTCTGCGATTTCTGTCCATATCTGTTTTCATTTTATTTACAACAAACTTCCACTTATCGTCAAGCTTTTCAAACTCTTCCGGCTCTGCCAGTGTATCCAATAACGTTTTCAGTTCATCCGAGGTCGACATGGAAAACTGCTCCGTTGAAAAATAAGTGAGTGCATCGCTGTGTCCTGCAAATCCTTCCTTTGGAGTGTTGGTTCTCATATCCCAATACAATAATGTGTTCACATGGTTGAACTGTTCCATTTTCTCTAAATATTTCTGTAACTGTTCTAACTTATCGTTCATCATAATCCCCTTATATTTTTCCGTAATCCTGTTATCTGATTAGTGGTCGTCATAACAAAAACCATGCAGGTATTTTTCACCCACATGGTTTTATCTTATCACATAATATTTATGCTGTCACTCGCTGTTTCCGAAGAATGTTCCATGTGATCGCAGCTACAACAATTGTTAAGGCAATCACCAGAGCCACAATTCCCTGTGGCGTGAATTTTCCACCCAGAAACAGCCCTAATTTCGCAAGTTCACCGGAAAGCTTTTCATTCTTTGCAATATTCATGGGAACCAGACAGATTATCATCCAGACCGCCCATAAAATCCATAACACTTTCATGCCATATCTTAAAATAACTGCGCCGAAAAACATTTCCACTGCTGTAAATACGACCAGGACACCTGACAGATAGTTCCATGTAAAAAAGTTTGTCAGGTCAATTTCCATAACCGCCTGTGGAAATGCATTTTCCAGCAAAAACTTCTCAACTACACCAAACACAACGATCTCAAGTTCCAGCACTGCGATCTCCAGCAGATTAAAAAGTACATAGCCTGAGACAAAGCTTTTTCTGGTCGCACCCAGGGAAATTGCCATGTTAAAATCCCCCATAAAAGAAAGAGTTTTCCCAAATAAATGTATAAAAGCAAAGGCGATGACCGCCAGCATGGTTCCGGCTGTTGCACAGGTATTCTCTTTTGCCACGTTCATCACAATAAATACAACGATCAGACCAATTAAGTATCCCACAGCAGTAATTCCAAGAAATTGCAAAAGCTCTGCTTTCCGCACCTTACACTGAATCAAAAAACTGTTCATTCTTTCCGCCTCCCAACTTATGCTTTCACTTCGTAATGTCTCATTTCACGGAAAAGTGCCATGACACTGACTGCATACAACGCAATGCTGACAATCGCTGCTATCGCAAGCAATGTCCATACTACATTCGTCTGTATTCTGTTGATCCACGCCATGATCTGGTCAATAAATCCAATTCCTGCCACAATACCGATGACTATACCTAATACCACCATGACGATTCCTATGATCATTCCTTTCATTCCGAAATGCATCTGTGCAACCGAGACAAGCTGCCCGATCGCTGTCATGAATATAAACAGAACTGCGATCAAAGCATTCAGCTTTCCATTGAACTTTCCACTGCTCATAATCCCTGCAAATACCAGAATGATATAGGCGCTTACTACATAGACCACACAGAAAATCTGTGCGCCAAAGACTGCCTCCCTTCTTCCGGAGCCAAAAGACAATGTCAGCGGAAGATAAGATCCCACATAAGAAACCGGTCCGATCATGGCAAATAAAACGCTTATGATCCCGCCATAAAAATAGGCTGTTTTCCAGAAATCCCCAAATACCCTGCTGCTTCCCATATTAAACAGGAATCCATATACAACCATAAAAATCAACATCATGCCGGTCAGCTGCAATCCTGATTTTCCCCAGAATCGAACATTTCTCTTAATAATCCTGCTCTCTGCCATGTCTACTCCTCCATTCCGCAAAGGGATACAAACAATTTTTCCAGATTGAGTGCCTGTATGGTCACATCATAGCCTTCTGGCAGCTTCTGTCCTTCCTCCAAAAGGATCGTCACACTCTTGCTTCTTCCCATCTTCTCTTCATGATGTCTCTCATAGCCTTCCGTTGCCTGATCCACAACTTCTGCAAGACCACTTACATGGTAGCTTCTCTCCAGAAGTTCCTGCGTATTTTCTTTCAGCAGCACCTCGCCATTTTTGATCATGACCACTTCTTCCATCAGGTCTGTTGCTTCCTCGATAATATGTGTGGAAATAACGAAGGTACGTCCGGTCTCTGTATATTCCTCCATCAGTTTATGGTAAAAATAATCACGCATTACAACATCAAGGCCTGCCACCGGTTCATCCATAAACGTAAAATCGGCTTTGCTTGCAAGTGCTACGATAATCGTCACCATGGACAGCATACCTTTGGACATTTTATTGATACGTTGCTTTGTATTCAGTTCAAACTTTTTGATCAGTTCCTCCGCAAGTGCCTGATCCCAGTTTGGATAATAATAGGACGCAGTTTTCAGATAATCTTTTACTTTCATGCCGCTCACGCCGCTTCCATAGAGATTGATGGACAACTCTCTGGAAAAGCAAATGTGATCTAACGCCTTGCGGTTCTCCCATACATTTTCACCATTCCATGTCACAGTTCCTTCGGATGCCGGATTCTGTGCGGACATAATGGATAACAATGTCGTCTTTCCGGCACCGTTTCTTCCGATCAGTCCATAAATCTTTCCTTTCTCCAATGTGAGATTGATATTCTTTAACACCTGTTTTTTTCCATAAATTTTACCAATACCATTACATACGATTGATTCCATGAATCATCTTCCTGCCTTTCTTTTCACAACTTTAAAATACATTTTCCTGTATCATTCCTCTTATTTGCATGATTCCATGCTTCCGGTATCACTGTTTTCCATCCGGACAGCTCCTTACTCTTCATTGCCGGATTGTATCAACTGAATGACTTCTTCTTTTCCAAGTCCGATGCTCGCTGCTTCCTCTAACAGTTTTTTTACATAGTTATCATAAAATTCATTCTTTCTCCGGCTTAAGATTGCCTCTTTCGCACCTGCTGACACAAACATTCCAATCCCTCTTTTCTTATATAAAACACCTTCATCCACCAAAATATTCACTCCTTTGGCTGCTGTCGCCGGATTAATGGCATATAGCTTCGCCAGTTCATTCGTGCTCGGCACGCGTTCCTCTTCCAGAAGAATATCCCTTAAAATATCTGTCTCGATCATCTCTGCGATCTGCAGATATATGGATTTCTCCTGCGTCAAAATCTCATTCATGCATGATATACTCCTTTCTTTCCAGTAATTATTCTGTTGCTGACAGCTTTTCAAATGCGCTTATCTGTCCTCTTGTTTTTTGTTTGTTATGTGGTTCATTACTTATGTAATTAACCATAGCACCAGGGCATGTATTTGTCAATCCCTTTTTTATTTTTTTCTCTGCCCATTTCCCGCCGGCCCGGCTGAAAAAAACTTTTTGTCTCTTGACAAACGCTCAGATCCACAGTATATATATTAAATATGAGCAAGGGCGTTCATTTTTACAGCAGTATATTTCTGCCTTAAAAATGGACGCCTCTTACGTTTTCAGCAGCAATCGTAAAGAAAGCAGGTAAGATTATGAAATATTCGAAAGAAGAAGTTCTCCAGTATATGCGGGAGGAGGACGTGAAATTCATCCGTCTGGCGTTCTGCGATGTATTTGGAAGGCAGAAAAATATTTCCATCATGCCGCAGGAGCTGCCCAGGGCTTTTGAGTACGGCATCGCCATTGACGCATCTGCCATCACCGGCTTTGGCGATGAAAGCCATTCGGACCTGTTCCTTCATCCTGACACGGATACGCTGACGGCCCTGCCCTGGCGGCCGGAGCACGGACGCGTGGTACGGATGTTCTGCAGCATCACCGGTCTGGATGGAAAAATCTTCGAATGTGATACCCGCTCCCTGTTAAGGAGGGCCGTCCAGGACGCGGACAGGGCCGGATACCAGTTTTTCTTTGGAGCGGAGCAGGAATTTTATCTGTTCCGGCTGGACGACAACGGAACGCCCACCAAGATCCCCCATGACCACGCGGCCTATATGGATATCGCCCCCGAAGACAAGGGCGAGGATATACGCCGCGAGGTCTGCCTTATGCTGGACCAGATGGGGATCCTGCCGGAAAGCTCGCACCATGAGGAGGGGCCTGGGCAGAATGAGATCGACTTCCGCTATTCTGACCCTCTGACTGCTGCCGACAACTCCATGACCTTTCAGACCGTAGTAAAGACCATTGCCGGGCTGAACGGCATCTTTGCTGATTTCAGTCCCAAGCCATTGGAAAACAAGGCAGGAAACGGCTTCCATATCAACATGTCTGTAAAGTCCTCCGACGGCGCCGACCATATGGATCCCATGATCGCCGGCATCCTGGATAAAATTTCAGATA
>OGWX01000646.1_pt1 | contig 24791 bp, 20 predicted proteins | sample 1576151 | NCBI WGS metagenome assembly OGWX01 (sample SAMEA3541591, study PRJEB24748) | human gut metagenome | biome: human gut; feature: human-associated habitat; material: faeces | place: China | collected 2012
AAAGTGCTTGCTCTAAAGGTGTATACCACAAAAACAACGCAGCAAGAAAAGTTTCCCGCGTATCCAAAGCAGTTAACTCTATTGCTTAATTCTAATTGATAGAATAAATAAGGAATTTAAAAAGAACAGTCATCCCGTCAGTGACTGTTCTTTTTTGTTGCTCTGTATCCGAAGGAAACTGCCAGTGGTAACTTCTGCAGGTATTCGAAAATCCCGGAAACTGTCCATTTCAGACAGTTCCCGGGATTTTTGATCACGCCGGATTCTTCCGCGCATATTTTACAATTAAAAGTTCCACACTCAGCACATCGCTCAGCCTTCCGGTTTTCACCTCTTCCTCTGTCTGTGTAAAATCTTCCACCGCCTGACGAAGCTGAGCTGTTGTGTATCTTCCGGTACAGCCGGTATAATTTCGAACCACGAAACTCTGCAGTCCCGTCCTTGATGCAATCGTTTTCTGATCGCATCCAAGCCGCTGCAGTTCTTTCACCTGTAACAGAAGATTAAACTGTCTTGCCAGCAAAAAAAGAATCCTCATCGGCGGCTCCTTCAGCGCCAGAAGATCATAATACAGATCCAGCGCTTTCTTCTGGTTCTGCTCTGCCACCGCCTGTACCATCGCAAAGATCCGGTTATTGATCTGCGTAGTACATACCGCATCGATATCTTCCCCTGTAATCACAGATCGATCCATGGTATAACATAACAGTTTTTCCAGTTCTTTTTCGATATTACTCATATCCGTACCGGTTTTCGACAGAAAATGCTCCATATCTCTCTGAGTGATCTGTTTTCCCTCCCGTTTCATGATACCAAGCACCCAGCGCATCAGTGTTTTCTCATCCTGCACCGCAAAATCCACCACCCTGCCGATCTGCTTGACTGTTTTAAACATTTTGCTTCGCTTATCCACCTCTTCTTCAACAAACAGAAGATACAGATAATCTGGAAGATTGTTCAGATATTCTGCCAATTCCGGGCACTGATTTTTGAAAAATCCGGTATTCTCCAGCAAAATGATCCGTCGATCAGAAAAAAACGGCATGGTTTCTCCAAGTGAGATTACTTCTTTCACATCAATTCCCTTTCCTTCGAATCTGGATTCATTCATCGTATCTCCATCCGGATTCCATGCCTGAAGCAACTTGTTGCGATACTGTTTTTTCAGATAACCTTCTTCCCCGAAAAAGAGATATGCCTGCTTATACTCCTGATTTTTTATATCTTCCAATACACTTTTCATCAAATCTTCTAACCTTTCACCCAATTTTCCTCATCTGGATTTATTATACTGTTTTTTTCCTGTTTCGGCAACCGGCATCATCAGCAAAACTCCGGAATGGTTACTGCTCAGTTACTGTTCACTCCGTGCCCTGCAACATGCTCTAGATATTCTGTTACCAGAACCTCCCTCCCCCTCTTCCTTATCGTAATCGCACCACTCTTCATCGTATACCGGATCTCACATCCGGTTTTTTTTAACCGATCTACCGTATCCGGTGACGGATGTCCATACCTGTTTTTCATTGCACAGGAAATTACCGCTAACGACGGTTGTACCTGTTCCAGAAACTCCCGGCAGGTGGATGTAGCTGAACCGTGATGTCCTACCTGCAGGATCTCGCAGGCAGGCAGATTCTGCAGCAATTCCCTCTCTTTCTCCTCCGGAAGATCTCCGGTAAACATCGCCCGGACTCCCTCCCATTTCCAGAAAAGTACCAGCGAACCCGCATTGGGTTCTGCAATCTTTTCCTGTTCTTTCGGGTAAAGAACCACGGCTTCTGCCTTTCCGATTGTCAACCGGTCTCCTGCCCGGATCTTCCTACAGGCGGCTCCCGCTTCTTCTGCCAGCTTTTTCAGTTGTTTTCCCTGTTCCGTCCCTTCCATCCAGTATGGATACATAAGATTTTTTACTGTCAGCCAGCCTTTTTTTCCTTCCTCCAGTACTTCTGTTACGCCATTGATATGATCCTGATCTGTATGAGTGAGAACTACTGCTTCCAGACAGGATATTCCCTGCTGCTTTATGTATGGAAGAATCACATAAGTTCCCACATTTTTCTGACTGGTACTTCCCCCGTCAAGCAAAAGTGTCTGCCCGCCGCTCTGTAACAGGCTGGCATCTCCCTGTCCCACATCCAGAAATGTAATCTTTTCTCTCTGCTGCCAGGGATGTGCCATCAGCAAAAGCAGCAGTAACATACTGCATAGTTCCATTCCCGGAAATATTTTCCACCATTTTTCTCTTTTTATCAGCTGTTTTTCCACTAAAACCAGCAGAAAAATCACCAGATAATACCCTGCAATCACCGGTTTTGACGGTTGACCCGGAGTCCACATACCAACCGGCAGCTTCTCGGATATGTTCCCGATTTCCTGATATAGCTGCAACATTCCATAGGCCGGACTTCCCGCAAGACTTCCCAGAAATATATTCCATCCTGCCAGAACCACTCCCAATCCCCCGGAAGCAATGATTACCGGAAGTAAAGGAATCGCCACAAGGTTCCACAATATCCCCACCACTGACACCTGATAAAAAGTATCCAGCATTACCGGAAGAGTAAAAAGCCACAGATACCAGCCAGCCCGTATGTTTTCCAGTATTGCTCCGGCACTGCTCCCTTTTCCTCCTTTCCCTCTGTTCTTTCTTTTTTCTTTCTCCCCGATGCTCCGAAAGATTTTGTTCTTTTCACTGACATACCACCCCACACCGATCACAGCACAAAAAGACAGTCTGCACCCACCATCCAATATCAGATCCGGGTTATCCAGGAGCATCAGAATCCCGGCAAACGCCAGCGCAGACAGCAGATCGTAGGAACGCCCGAGAAGTCTTGCACCCTGAAGTACAAAAAACATCAGTAAAGCCCGTACCGCTGTGGTGGGCTGTCCGATCAGGATACCGTACCCCGCCAGCACACCAACAGAAAGTATCACCCAAACCGGCATGGGAAAACCCAGCCGTCGGAGAATCCCGGCGACTGCCAGGGCAAGAAGGCTGATATGCAAACCGGAGATGACAAGCACATGGCTGATTCCCGCTGCCTGATAAAGTTCTTTGATATCCCCGGACAGTTCCCTCTTTTCGCCAAACAACATAGCCTCGAGTATGCCTGCCTCCGCATCCGGATAGATTTTCTCACATCGGTTCATCATTTCTGTCTTCCATATTTCTACAACTTCCCTGACACCGGATCTCTGTTCTTTTACTTCCAAAACAGTCGGATTCTCCAGATAAAAATCAATTTTCTTCCCGCTTTCGTAGATTCTTCGGTTAAATTGTCCCGGGTTGCGCGGAAGTTCCGGCAATACAAGCATCCCCTCCATTCGGACATGCATTCCTTCCCGCAGACTGTTTATTTTTTCTTCTTTTCCTGTACATTTGATATTTCGAATGGGATAATTTTTTGTCGATCCGGAACGGATCAGAATTGCTTTTTTCAGATAAATAACTGTGCGGGTGGTTTTTTCAATACGGTACACCACTCCTTCCGCCTGTACCTTCTGCTCTTGTTCTGCCCACTGCCATGGTTTCTTCCCGGCGGGAAATTTCCATATCCAGGAACCTCCACACCAGTCCGTCACCAGAATAATCAGGATCAGTCCTGCAAACAGCAGGCAGAGAGGACGTTTTCCCGTCAGTCCTCTCCTCCTTTCTCCAATTCATGATTGACCTGGAACAGTTGATTCATATCCACTTTATCTTTAAATAGCAGAGAAGTATCTCCGTTAATGGAAATCTGTACCTGGCTTACATTGCCTGCATCAATCAGAGAATTGACAATCGAGTATATCGGAATCTGTGCATCTACCGGCAGTGCCTCATCAACAAACTGTTTTCCAAGATTCACATAAGCGATTCCATCTGCCACAGATACCCCGACGATTCGTGTATCGGACGGAAGGGTGGCATAATGTCCACTCTCTCCCGGACCACGAAGCAATTGTTCTACGATAACCTTTTCAATCGGTGTGTTACCATTATAATATACCTGACGTGCCTCCGGTACCAGTTGATTGCCTTCTTCATTGGTAAAATAAAGGTTGAGTTCCTTATACTGATATGCCATAATTTCTTTTCCTGTGTTTTCCAGAAAGCTGTCCAGACTCATGGCTCCTATCTCCTGCCCCTGGGAATCAACGATAGGTGTTCCTTCCGCAGTAATCGTAACCAGATAAATATTTGGAATCTGTACATAATCTTTTACGATGGAAGCTCGCAAAAGCACCTCATCTACCGGATTCAAATCATGATATTCCTGATTAAAATCTACCCGAATCATCCCGTCGTCATCCACACAGCTCTGTATCTCAATATTCTCCGGGAGCAGTGTATGCCCTTCTGCATTTTTCTTATTCAATTTTTCTGTCATCTCTTCCAGCATGGTCTGCGTGGTCTCCTCGGACGGTACAAAACTTTCCGCAAGGACTTCTCCCTGTTCTTCATTGATATAATAAATTTTGTATTTACTCTCTGTCTCTTTCTTTCCACAGCCGGAAAAAACAACAGCCCCAAGCACCAGTGCCATCACCAATACTGTTATTTTTCTTTTTTTCATATTCTCACCATCCTCGATCATTCAATAAACGTCAGCGGGATCCGCACTGAAAATGTAGTTCCTTCACCCACCTGACTCTTCACACGGATCGCCCCGTGATGCATCATGATGGCACTTCTTGTAATCGCCAGTCCAAGACCGGTTCCTTCGATCTCTGTGGAATGCGATTTGTCTACCCGGTAAAATCGTTCAAAGATGTGATCAATGGATTCCTCCGGAATTCCAAGGCCGGAATCGGTTACCGTCACATAAAAATACTTATGATCTGCATTCAGTGATACTCTTACCCAGCCTTCATCCTTATTATATTTGATCGCATTTTCCACCAGATTGCTGATGGCAAGTGACAGTTTTGTCTCGTCAATCTCCGCATCCACCGGACGGAAGCCTTCCAGAATCAACTCAATATTTCGTTTCGCAGCGATCGGATGCAGACGTTTTAGGATCATATCCAGGAGTTCATTGATATTGACCAGTTCAATGTTCATGTTGGAAGCTTTCTTATCCAGTTTTACAAGTGTCAGCAAATCTGTGATGATCTTACTTTCCCGGTCAATCTCCGCTGCGATATCCTGCATAAATTCCTGATACAGTTCCACCGGTACATTTTCCTGCCCAACCAGTGAATCTGCCAGCACTTTCATGGATGTCAACGGTGTTTTCAGCTCATGAGACACATTCGATACAAACTCCTGACGGGAAGTATCCAGGGATTGTACTCTTCCAAGCATCTTGTTAAACGCATCTGTGATCAGCTCTGTTTCCGTATAATCCGGAACTGAAATTTTCTCATCCTGGAATCCATCTGTGATATCCTCAATAGCCTTTGTGATTTTTGCAAACGGCTTTATCAGGATTCCGGCCAGAATATATCCGAAGATCAGCACCAGGACACCGCTGATCACAAGAATCCGCAGTCCTTTCTGCTCAAGAATATCAATACTTGAGACAATTTCTTCCGTTGAAATACTGATCAGCAGAACTCCCTGTGCCTGTTCTCCATCTGCACCGGGAATCGGCATAGTCATCTCGATATAACTGTTTTTCCTGTCATAATAGCTGCTCTCTTTCAATTTCTGAAAGCACTTGACCACTTCCTTGGAAATCATATATTTTCCTTTGTCAAGATCATATGTATCCTTGATTACCTGAAAATCCTGATTCACAATCAGAATACGGCCACTATATACATTAGAGAGCATTGTCAGCTCACTGTTGATTCCCTCTGAGGACGGATTCTGGAGATAATTCTCTTTTGCCAGCTGATTCACCAGGATATCACACTGATTCTTTACATTCAGCTGTCGGTTTGATACCGCCCGATCCTCGTAACTGTTTACGATTCCCTTTTCCACAATGATACTTGGCACAATACCAATAATGATCAGAATCACTAAAATTCGAAATCGCAGACTTTTTACAAATTTAAATCTGACTTTCCAATTGACTTTCATACTGTTCCTCACTGCTGTTTTTTTATACGGACTTTGACTCGTTGCTCGCGTAAACAAAGAATGCAGGTTTACACGCCTGACATACCGGCTGTGTTTGACCTGCATTCTGGATCTTACGCCTGAAAATAATATCCTACACCCCATTTGGTATGTACGTATTTTGGTTCGCTGGGATTGCTTTCAATCTTTTCACGCAATCGACGGATATGTACATCCACCGTCCGCACATCTCCGGGATATTCATATCCCCATACGATATTCAACAGATTTTCACGGCTGTATACTTTATTGGGATTAAATACCAGAAGTTCCAGTACATCGAATTCTTTCGCAGTCAGATTGATCTCTCTGGTACCGATAAAGACTCTGCGGCTTTCACAGTCCAGTCGTAATTCTCCGACCTCTACCATTTTTGCTTTTGTCTCCTGTGTGGCATTCTTACCGGCACGGCGCATAATGGCTTTAATTCTTGCTTTTACTTCCAGAATATTAAAAGGCTTGGTAATATAGTCATCCGCTCCATACTCCAGACCAAGGATCTTATCCATATCCTCGCCCTTTGCTGTCAGCATAATAATCGGAACATCTGAAAATTCACGAATCTGCTGGCATACCTCAAGTCCATTCATCTTCGGAAGCATCAGATCCAGCAGAATCATGTCATATTCTTTATTCTTTGCACATTCCAGGGCTTTCTCCCCGTCGTAGGCACAATCTACTTCCATACCGTCCTGCTCCAGACTGAACCGGATTCCTTTTACGATTAATTTTTCATCGTCTACAACCAATACTTTCTTCGCCATTCTTTACTCCTCAATTGATCCTGATCTGATCTTTCAGCTTTTCATATGTTTTTTCTTTGATGCCTTCCACCTGCATCAGCTCCTCCACACTGGAAAAGCTGCCATGTGTCTCACGATATGCAAGAATCGCCTGTGCCCTTGTCTCTCCAACTCCGGTCAGTGTCATCAGCTCTTCCTTTCCTGCCCGGTTGATATCTACCCGGTCATCCAAAATGGGATCTTCTTCCTGCAGTTTCTTTTCCATCTGCCCGGCTTCCTCCATGGTGTAGATTCGGATTTTCTGACCATCTGTCAGAAGATCTGCCTGATTCACCGTCTCCAATGAAGCCTCCTCTGTACCACCGCCCGCCTGTTCCAACACCTGAAACACCCGGCTTCCGGCCTCGATCCGATAGACCCCCGGATTCCTGACTGCACCGCATACATCCACATAGATCCATTCCTGCAGAGGTTTCTCTTCCTGTTCCGGCTTTTCATTCTGCGTCTCTGACTCCACGTTGTATACCGTTTCCGTATCCTGCTGTTCTTCCAGCGAACCGGTTTCCGGTTGGCCTCGTTTCAATATGCTGTCCTGCGTACCACAACCGACAAATATCAGCACCGGCAAAAGCATCCATAGAATTTTCTTTTTCTGTTTCATCTGCACGCTCCTTATCGCTTTCGCTCTAAGGCTCCCTCCATGCATACACAATTTATTTTACCCAATTTTCATCTGAATTACAAGACTGTAAACCCGAAATAATTCACTCCCACTTAAAAAGAACAATTCCTGCAACAACAATTGCCGTACCTGCCAGTTTTTTCCATTCAAAAGGCTGTTTTTCCACACCGAAAAGTCCGAACAGCTCGATCAGATAGGAAACCACCAGTTGTGCGATCACAATCAGCATCGTTGCCTGTGCCGGTCCCAGTTTTCCTATACTCCTGATCACGGTCACAGTGATAAATGTTCCCAGAATTCCTCCAAGCAGTGTATATTTGTTTTCAACCTGCCACAGTGTTCCAACCGAATCTCTTCCTGTAAAAAACCATGCTGCCACACAGACCAGAAACGCCGTCAGCTGCACCCAACCTGTCGATACCCACAGACTGGACTGTTTTGTCACCTGTGTATTCCACACTCCCTGGATACTCATCAGTGTTCCTGAAAGAATTGCAATCCATATTCCAATCATAAAAAATCCCTCCATACCATAGATCTGTTTTTTACTATAGTATGGACGGATTTCTTACTTTTATGATTACAGGAATCGCATTATTTTAATTTCCAGATGTCCTCATTGTACTGCGCGATCGTTCTGTCAGATGAGAAGAATCCCGCTTTAGCAATGTTGATCAGTGCTTTTTTGTTCCAGGTCTTACGATCTTCATAATCTGCATAGACCTTTTCTTTTGTTGTGATATATTCTTTTGTATCCAGCAGTGTCATAAACCAGTCTTTTCCGATCAGTTCTCTGTGCAGACGGGTCAGACTTTCTTCATCACCGATTGCAAGCAGTTCTTCTCCTGTGATAAAATCTACCAGTTTGTGGATAAGCGCATCCTCTTCATAGATTTCTTTGGAACTGTAAGTACCTGCCTCGTACAGATCGATGACATCCTGTGGTTTTCTGCCGAAAATATAAATATTCTCTTCGCCAACCAGATCCCGGATCTCCACATTTGCTCCATCTTCGGTTCCCAGCGTCAGCGCACCATTTAACATGAACTTCATATTACCGGTTCCGGATGCTTCTTTGGATGCCAGCGAAATCTGTTCGGAAATATTGGCTGCCGGAATAACCTTTGCTGCTTTGGAAACATTATAGTTTTCAATCATCAGTACGCGGAAATACGGTCTTACCTCCGGATCTTTCTCAATCAGTTCCTGCAGACACAGGATCAGATGAATAATATCTTTTGCAATCACATACGCCGGTGCTGCCTTTGCTCCAAAGATCATTGTGATCGGTGTGGACGGTTTGTTGCCCGCTTTGATGTCCAGATATTTGTAGATTGCATAAAGTGCATTCATCTGCTGACGTTTATACTCATGAAGACGTTTTACCTGTACATCAATGATGGAATGTTCATCAATAGTCAGTCCCTGGGTTTCTTCCATGTATTCTTTGAATTCCAGTTTCTTTTCCATCTTGATTTCTTCCAGCTTGTTCAGCACTGTTTCATCATTTTCAAAAGCCAGCAGTTTTTCCAGTTCTGTGGCATCTTTCTTGAATCCGTTTCCGATCAGAGATTCAATATATCTGGTCAGCATCGGATTACAATGCATCAGCCAGCGACGGAACGTGATTCCGTTTGTTTTGTTGTTAAAACGTTCCGGATAGAGGTCATAGAAATTTTTCAGTTCTGAGTTTTTCAGAATCTCTGTGTGGAGTGCTGCCACGCCATTGACAGAAAATCCGTAATGAATATCCATGTGTGCCATGTGCACTCTGTCCTGCGCATCGATGATGTAAGTGGACTCATCTTTTACTGTTTTTCGCACTCTTTCATCCAGTTCCTTGATGATCGGAACAAGATTCGGAACCACTTCTTCCAGGTATTCCATCGGCCATTTTTCCAGTGCTTCCGCAAGAATGGTATGATTGGTATATGCACAGGTCTTACTTACCACTTCCACTGCCTCATCCATAGTAAATCCTTTTTCTTCGGTCAGCAGACGGATCAGTTCCGGAATCACCATGGAAGGATGGGTATCATTGATCTGGATCACTGCATGATTATTTAATTCATGCAGATCATATCCTGCATCCTCCATCTCTTTTAAGATCAGCTGTGCGCCGCAGCTTACCATAAAGTACTGCTGATAAATACGGAGTTTGCGTCCGGCATCATCAGAATCATCCGGATACAGAAAGAGCGTCAGATTTTCCTGTACTTTTTTCTTATCAAAATCGATACTGTTTTCCGGTACGATACTTTCATCAATAGTATCCACATCGAACAGATGCAGGCGGTTACATCCGGAATCATATCCCGGCACATCGATATCGTACAGAACACCGTCCAGTGTAAAATCTTTAAATGGTACTTTACAGGTAAAAGACTGTCTGTTTAACCAGCTTTCTTTTGTGATCCACGGATTTTTCAATTCCTGCTGTTTGTGATTGGTGAATTTCTGCTGAAACAGACCAAAATGATAATTCAGTCCGATACCGTCTCCCGGAAGACCAAGCGTAGCAATAGAATCCAGGAAGCAGGCAGCCAGACGTCCCAGTCCGCCATTTCCAAGAGAAGGCTCCATTTCCAGTTCCTCAATCTCACACAGTTCATATCCATGAGATTTCAGGACTTTTTCTGTCTCCTCATACAGACCCAGGTTGATCAGATTGTTAGATAACAATTTACCGATCAGGAATTCTGCAGAGATGTAATACAGTTTCTTCGATCCCTCGTTTCTCTTCAGGTTACCGGTCGCTTCTTTCGTGATCTCCATCAGTGCATGAAACAGTTCTTCTTTTGTACATGTATCCAGTGTCTTATGAAATCTTTTTTCCAGTACTTCCTGCAATCTTTTTTCCATAATAATTTTCTCCTCTAAATAATCTCCTCAATTTACTGTTTACATCGGGCAGTTGACTCCCTTTGTATTAACTCCCCTTCATAGATCAGCTGCCGTGGCTTTTCTTTTCCTTTGATCAGATCAAATAAAAGTCCTGCCGTTGCCTTCCCGATCTCTTCCACCGGCTGACGGATCGTTGTAAGACTCGGAATATAAAATCTTCCGGCATCCATACCGTCAAATCCCGCCACAGAACACTCCTCGGGAACAGATATTCCCGCCTCCTTCAATGCCCTGCAGGCTCCGATCGCCAGTGTATCTGCCGTCGCATAGACGGCGGTAAATGTTTCTCTTTTCAAAAGCTCCTGCATCAGCCGGTAACCGGACTGATAAGAATATGTGTCCCTTTTTTCATCCATGTAACACACCAGTTCTTCCCGGTAAGGGATCTGATACTGCTCCAGTGCTGTCCGGTATCCCATCAGACGCAGCTTTCCGATACTGGCATCATTTTTCGGGGCTGTAATAAAAGCAATTTTTTTATGCCCCAGCCCGATCAGATACTCCGTCATCTTATAGCTTTCCTTGAAATCATCCACCGATACGGAAGCCAGGGATGCACCCGGCATCCCCACCGTACAGATGGTACTGAGTACGCAGGGAATCTCCATCTGACTGATCTTTTCCTGACTCTGAGAAAAACTACCTCCCAGAAACACCAGCCCCCGCAGTCTTTTTTCTTTTCCCACACGAATCGCCACATCCCACTCATCTTCCTGTTCGTCCACATATTGCAGGATACAGCTGTAACCCTTCTTTTCGCACTCCCGTTCCAGAATTCCTACCAGTTCACTGAAAAACGTATTGCCGATACCTTTGACAAGCACCGCGATAGCCTTTGCATCATTTCGTTTCAGATTTCTGGCACTGTTATTCGGCACATAGTTGGCTTCCTCAATGGCTTTTAATATTTTTTTCTTAGTTTCCGGATTGATATCCGGATGATTATTCATAGCCCTGGACACGGTACTGACGCCAACATGGCATTTTTTTGCGATATCTTTGATTGTCATGCCTGCCACAAGACCACTTCCTCTCTCTTTTACAATCTTCCGAACAGCTTGTTCAGATGACACATCCTTTCAAGCATCTCGTCCGTTACCTGCCCCGGCACCAGACGCCACTTCCAGTTGTTGCCAAGAGTGGACGGAAGATTGATTCTTGCCTCTGTTCCCAGACACAGATAATCCTGCAGCGGAATCACCGCAAGGTCAGCCACGGAACCAAGTGCCAGACGGATGAACTCCCACGGACGTTCATCTTTCGGTGTATCCGCATTGTTCATATAATCTTCTGCCAGTGCGTTGTCTTCCTCACACATATCGTCCAGCCATCCACGAACCGTATTATTATCGTGAGTTCCGGTGTAAACCACACAGTTATGCGGATAATTATGTGGCAGATAGTTACTTTCCTCTCTTGAATCAAATGCAAACTGTAATACTTTCATTCCCGGATATCCTGTATCTTCCACCAGTTTCATAACACTTTCCGTCAGATATCCCAGGTCTTCTGCAATGATGTTTGCATCGCCCAGTTCTTTTTTCACTGTATGGAACAGATCAATTCCCGGACCCTTTTTCCAGACACCGTTTTCTGCTGTCTTGTCACCGTACGGGATCGCATAATACTCATCAAATCCGCGGAAATGATCCACACGAACCACATCATACAGTGTAAAGCAATGTCTCAGACGGCTGATCCACCAGGCATATCCTGTCTGTGCGTGGTAATCCCAGCGATACAGCGGATTGCCCCAGAGCTGTCCGGTAGCTGCAAAAGCATCCGGCGGGCATCCTGCCACTGCCAGCGGTGTACTGTTCTCGTCAAACTGGAACAGCTCCGGATTCGCCCATGCATCTGCACTGTCAAATGCAACGTAGATCGGAATATCACCGATGATCTGGATATCTTTTTCATTGGCATACTGTTTCAGTTTCTCCCACTGTTTTGCAAATTCATACTGCTGAAAACAGATAAAATCCATCTGTTCTTTTAATTCCACTCGTTTTTCTTCCAGGGCAGCTTCCTGTCTTGTCTTCAGTGGTGCCTCCCACTCGCTCCAGGCAATTCCGCCCAGGCTGTTTTTGATCGCCATATACAGACTGTAATCTTCCAGCCATTTTTTATTTTTTTCCACAAAGGTTTCATATGCCTGATCCGGCACAAATCTGTGGAACGCTTTCTCCAGAAGTTCAAATCTGCCCATATAAATTTTTTCGTAATCCACATATGCCGGATTACTTCCAAAATCCACACTGTCACACTCTTCTTTTGTCAGCAGTCCTTCCTCGATCAGTGTTTCCAGATCAATAAAATACGGATTACCCGCATAGGTGGAAAAGGACTGATACGGGGAATCTCCATATCCGGTCGGTCCCAACGGCAGAATCTGCCAGTACTTTTCACCGCCTTTTTCCAGCTGGTCCACAAACTCATAAGCTTCCTTTGAAAAACAGCCGATACCATACGGAGACGGCAGGGATGTTACAGGAAGTAAGATACCACTTGCTCTCATTTTTTATCCTCCTTTAGATTTTCAGTGCTTTCGGAAACGTTATCGGTAACGTTTCCATTCCTTGTAATCTGACAGTATCATATTATATGAAAAAAAGCAAGAAAAAAATGTAGATTTATCTCACATTCTTTTCCTGCTTTTTATATTTTGCTTTTGTAACCTTTTTCCTACCGATATTCTCCCATAAAAAACAATGCTACTGTTCCCGGTCCGGAATGGGTTCCGATCGTAGCCCCGATCGTATTGATCAGAAAACTTTCATATCCGAACTTTTCTCTGACCAGTTTTGCCACATACTGTGCATCCTCCTCACAGTCACCATGACTGATAAAGATAATATCATTTTTATCTTTCCAGCTTCCGATGCGCTCTTCCATCATGGAGACCAGCGTCGCCAGAGATTTCTTTCTTCCCCGTACCTTACTTAATGGAATCAGATGTCCCTCGTCATCCACGTGAAGCAGCGGTTTCAGATTGATCATTGTTCCCACGATAGCTGCGGCTTTTGATACTCTGCCACCTCTGTACAGATGGAACAGATCATCTACGGTAAATACATGGCAGAAGTTCTGTTTGTGTTCTTCCAGCCATGCAGCCACTTCCTCCATGGACGCTCCCGCTTCTTTCATCTGTACTGCCTTGTAGACAAACAGACCTTCCCCGAGAGATGCACACAGCGAATCCACTACGATGATCTTTCTGTCCGGATATTCCTCTTTCAGTTCTTCTGCTGCCAGCCGCACACTGTTATAGCTTCCGCTCAGTCCGGAAGAAAATGCCAGATGCAGCACATTATTTCCCGCTTCCAGAATCGGACGAAGTACATCTTTCGCTTCCTCACTGTTGACCTGAGATGTGGTCGGCATGGATCCCGATCGCATCCGACTGTAAAAATCTTTGAAATCCAGCTCATTTTCTTTGTTATAAGTGATTCCATCCAGCTGGTATGTCAGATACATATATTCTACCTGATGTTCTTTATAGTAAGAATAAGGCAGATCTGCTGTATTATCTGTCGTAATTACATATTTTTCCATACTCTGTCCTCCCCGCACTTTTACGTGTTCCCGGAATCTTTCCGTACCTGTTTTGCGAAATGATTTTACCGGAAAACTTCCGAGATACATTTTTTTCCATTTTACCATCAAAGAACCTCTCTTGCTTTTTTCATCTGTGCATCCTTACTCTCCCATTCTTCCTGGGAAAGTTCGTTAAACTGCGACGGACTGGTAAATTCTTCCGCTTCCTCCGGCCAGTCAACCTCCACATCCGGAGTGATACCGGTTCCCTGGATGTTTACTCCGTTCGGTGTGTAATATTTCGAAGTGGTCAGTTTGACCGCGCTGCCATCTCCCAGGGCAAAGGTCTGCTGTACGATTCCTTTTCCGAACGTCGTGGTTCCCACCAGGGTTCCAACCTCATGATCTTTGACAGCCCCGGAAAAGATCTCTGCTGCACTGGCACTGTTTTCATTGACCAGAACCACCAGCGGAATATCGATCGGTGTTTTTCCTTTACAGGTATGCTCCGTCCGGTGTCCGCTCTTATCTTCGGTATACACGATCATACCTTTCGGGAGAATCTGTTCCAGCGTATCGCATACCGCTGTCAGAAGTCCCCCCGGATTTTCCCGCAGATCAACCAGAAGTCCCTTCATTCCCTGTTCATTCAGTTCACTGTAGGCTTTCTTAAACTGTTCCGAAGTGCCATCGGTAAATTCTGTAATCTGAATATATCCAAGGGAATCGTCAAGCATCCGACTCTTTACTACCTTTACTTCCACCTTTTCCAGAGATACTGTGATATCGGTAGTCGTTCCATCCCGTTCCACAGTCAAAACCACCTGCTTTTTGTTATCTTCCCGGATGATTTTGGAGATCTCTGACAGTTCTTTTTCAGTAATATCCTTTCCATCCACTGCCGTCAGGATATCTCCTTTCTGAATCCCTGCCTGCTCTGCCGGACCGCCTTCTGCCAGATCCACCACACTGACAACTCCGCTGTCCGGATCCTTGGACATCGTAAGTCCCACACCTGTATACGCCCCCTGTGTGGACTCCTGCAGCAGCTTGTAGGCATCTTCGGAATAGTAGCCGGAATAAGGATCCTGCAAACTGGCTACCAGTCCACTGTACATACCTTCTTCCATCATATACTGGCTGTCTTCATCACCTTCTTTGTAATCCAGATAATATGTATCCACTAATTTTGCTATTTTGGATGCTTTACCAAGATCACTGAGGCTCAGACCCTGTTCTCCGATCATTGGAACGGATCCAAAGCAGATAAAGTATCCGATACCACCCACAATCACGGTTACTGCCACACCCCCGGCAAATCCTTTGATCCAGGTTTTCATTCTTTCTGTCATCTCTGTTGTCTCCTGTCTGTTACTGTCTTCTCCTGCAATTTCTCAGTTTTTGCAGAAACTCATTCATATACAAAGGGGGCTGCCGCTTTCCTGCTGCATCCCCCTTTGTATTTTTCTTTTATAAATCTCTGTTTCCTTACTGTTCCCTTTTCATCAGACTCTCAGATGTTTACGGATCGTGATCACACTACCGAACAGTCCGATACCCATACCAAGGATCAGCGCCACCGGTGTCAGTACTTCAAATACCTGTGTGACACTCATAAACTGTACCACACTGCTCAACATACTGAACTTGGTAAGAACATATTCGATCACTTTCTTGTACATGACAAAAAGTAATACCAGCGGAATGATCGCTCCGATCAGACCGATGATCATACCTTCGATCAGAAACGGTGCTCTTACAAAGAAGTTCGTCGCACCGATCAGTTTCATGATTCCGATCTCCTCTTTACGGATCGAAATACCGATTGCTACCGTGTTGCTGATCAGGAAGACCGCCACACAAAGCAGGATCAGAATGATCGCCACGGATATGTAAGTCAGTAAGGTATTAAAGGAAGATAAGGTCTGTGTCGCTCCCTTTAACTGGTTGACTTCCCGGACACCATCAAGTCCCTCAATATATTTTACCAGGGCATCCTGATGCTCGATCTTGTCCACATAGACAGAATAACTGGATGAGTTTGCCAGCGGGTTATCGTTCTTGAACCCTTCTGCCATCTCAGATGCCAGTTCTGTATTACCAAAATACTGTTTGGACCATTCGTCCCAGGCTTCTTCCGCCGACACATACTCTACTTTCGTTACGCCTTTATAGGACTTGATCTGTTCCCCGATGCTGTTGATCGTCGCCTGATCCACCCCATCATCAAAAAGTACCGTAACTGCCACACCCTCCTCTGCATTCTTTACGATATACCGGAAGTTGATCAGCAGTGAAAAGAACAGACCAAATAAGAAGATACATGCTGTCATGGTGGCTATGGAAGCCGCGGAGAACATGATATTTCTCCATATATTTTTGATTCCCTGTTTGGCACTGTAGCCGATTGTACTAATCCTCAAGATATCCACCTTCCTCTTCGTCGCTGACAATTACGCCTTTCCTCATGGTAATTACGCGCTTTCTGAATGAATTGACGATTTCTCTGTTATGGGTTACTACCAGAACGGTAGTTCCTCTCTCGTTGATCTCTTCGAGCAGTTTCATAATCTCCAGTGAATTCTTCGGATCCAGATTACCGGTAGGTTCATCTGCCAGAAGAATATTCGGACGGTTGACCAGTGCACGGGCCAGTGCCACACGCTGCTGTTCACCACCGGATAATTCTCTCGGAAATGATTTGTACTTTTCTGCCAGTCCTACCAGTGTGAGAATCTCCGGCACACGCTTTTTGATCACCCGGTTCGGCCTCTCGATCACGCGCTGTGCAAATGCTACATTCTCATATACATTTCTATCTTTCAACAACCGGAAATCCTGAAATACAACGCCTACCCCACGACGGTATTTCGGAACCTTTCTGCGTTTCATCTTGCCGAGATTCTGATCGTTAACAATGATTGTTCCGGAAGTCGGTTCCAGTTCCTTCAACAGTAATTTAATCAGCGTAGATTTCCCGGAACCGCTGTTTCCTACTATAAATACAAATTCCCCTTTATCAATGTGCAGTGATACGTCGTTTAAAGCCGGCTGGCCTTTGGCGTAAGATTTGCTTACATTTTCCAACGTAATCATATACTCCTCCTGTTTCTATTCTTTAATAGTCTAAGGTTTCCATATACTTCATATATCGTACAACCATAAGAGCAATCTTGAAGGTGATTGCATCTTCAAACACTCTCAGATCAAGACCGGTGCTCTTCTGGAGCTTATCCAGCCGATATACCAATGTGTTTCTGTGAATGTACAGCTGACGTGATGTCTCAGATACATTCAGACTGTTCTCAAAGAATTTGTTGATGGTCGTGATGGTTTCCTCGTCGAAATCATCCGGCGATTTATTCTCGAAGATCTCCTTTATAAACATCTTGCACAGCGGAATAGGAAGCTGATAGATCAGCCGGCCGATTCCCAGTGAACTGTAGGCAATAATTTCTTTTTCATCAAAGAAAATCTTTCCGACATCCAGGGCCATCCTTGCTTCTTTGTAAGAACGTGAGACCTCCTTAAGTTCTTTTACAATGGTTCCGTATGCAATATGCACAAGTTCATCCTTCTCGCGTACCGCCTGCAGAATCGATTCTGCGATCTTTTGCATCTCTGCATAACCGTCGCCGGGATTTACTTCCTTCACCACGATAATACTCTTCTCATCCACAGCGGTGATAAAATCGCCCTTTTTCCCCTGAAAAATATTTTTTACATTTTCAAGAGCCGTATAATCTTTTCCCTGACCGGTTTCCAGGATAAACACCACACGTTTTGTTTCCACATCAATGTGCAGTTTTTTTGCTCTGTTATAAATATCCACCAGAAGCAGGTTATCCAGTAACAGATTTTTGATAAAATTGTCTTTATCAAAGCGCTCTTTGTAGGCCACCAACAGATTCTGGATCTGAAATGCTGCCATCTGACCGATCATATACGTATCTTCACTACCCCCGCTGACAACCAGTACATATTCCAGCCGATTTTCATCATATACTTTGAAAAACTGGTTTCCCTGTACTACCTGACTGTCCGCAGGAGACGCGGCAAATCCTAAAATATCACTGCTGCTTATTTCCGGATTCTGTGCTGTGAATGCCAGGATTTTCCCCTCTGTATCGGCCACACAGAAATCACTTCTGGAAATATTTTTCAAACCATCCAGTGTGTTTTGCAGTATCTGATTTGAAATCATAATCATACCCTCTTTCAGTACATAGTTTATTTAGAATCTGCTATCCACCCCTGATAAGCAAAGTCTCTTAAATCATATTCTAATATAAAATACACAAAAAATAAAGAGAAAAACATGAAAAAGTAACAATCAGAGCAGATTTTCACATTTTGTTCACACCTTATATTCCTGAAATCCTTCTCCCAGAACCTCCCTGGCATCTGTAACGATCATGAACGCTTTCGGATCCACCTCCACGACCGCTTCTTTCAGCTGCACGATCTGCTTTTTACCTACAACGGAAAAAAGCATCAGCCGTTCTGTGCCGGCATACATACCCTGTGCATGAACACCGGTCACCCCACGGTCCAGATCTTCGAGAATTCTTCTCGATACCTCTTCCTGATGATCCGTAATAATATATACTGCTTTCGCATAATTCAGGCCTTCCTGAAGACCGTCGGTTACTTTTCCCACGATATAAATTGCCACAATGGCATACATTGCTTTGGTCGGTCCGAAAACAAAAGCTCCGATCACCACTATCATCCCGTCAATCACCTGCATGATCCGTGCAATCGAGATGTGTTTTACATACCGTTGGATCAGAGATGCCACCAGATCCGTTCCACCGGTGGTTCCACGCCCTAAAAATACCAGACCGATACCGGTTCCCTGCATAACACCACCGATCAATACCGCAAGCACCATATCCCCCTCCACCAGTGGAATCACCGGGATCACAGTCAGCCAGAAAGACAGACTGACCGTGCCCCAGATGGTTTTTGCCATAAAGCCAAAGCCCATAATTTTGATACCAAGGAAAAACACGGGGATATTCAGCAACAGGTTGGTCACTCCCAGCGGAATACCACCCGGAAGCAGCGGTTCCGTCACCGATTTTACAATAATTGCGATACCGCTGAAACCACCGTCTACGATCCCATTCGTATCAAATGCGGACTTCAGTGCGATCGACATCAGTGCCGTACCGATAAAAATCAGCAGATAATCTCTGATCCATGGTTTTTGTTTGATCATACTCTTCATTTCTTCACCACGCCTTTTCTTTACCTCAAAAAAGTATCCTGAAAACCAAAATTGGTCCACTAAACCACATTATGCCCGCTGTCTGAAAGCTCTGTCCTCCCGGTTATTCTACCCGAAATACAGGTTTTCATTATTTTGCATAGTAATGATTCAGTGAACCAATTTCAGTTATTTTTTATAAGTGATATATTTGTTCTCTGCCAGAATGCGGAAAAACGTTGTCAGCCGTTCATAAAGAGGTTCTGCCTCTTTGCCGAAATGTTCTTTCACTTTCTGTCCGATCTCATAGATGTTCTGTTCTCCGTCAATTTCTTTCCAGATAAAACTTCCGAATGCATCCATGTGAATCTGGCTTACCTTCGGGCGGTTGAAAGCGATTTGAGCCACTTTGGCGGCGATGCCACGGTGAGTGACCTCCACCGTGACGATGCCTCCTTCATCCTCCTGCCAGGGAAGCTGTGGATTCTTTACAGGAACAAAATCCAGATAATTTCTTTTATCTCGCATTATTTACTTTTTGTCTTACTCCATACAGAGAATTTCAGCAGACTCAGGATCATCAGCGCCAGCACGATCAGTCCGACGATGTTTCCTGCAGCACCGGACAAATTAAACAGACCACCGATAATAGCAGCGATACTGTTGTCACCCACTTTAATGATAGCAAGAACTGCCATCAGGATACCAACCAGACCTTCGCCGGCGATCATACCGGCACAGTACAGCGTACCGTTGCTGATCATTTCTTTCTTCTTTGCTTCTGCTTCTTTCTTCTTATCCAGGAACAGACGAACTACACCACCTACCATAATACCGCAGGACAGGTAGATCGGCAGATACAGACCGATGGCAAACGGCATAACCGGTACACGAAGTACTTCCAGAGCAAGAGCCAGGAATACACCCATGAATACCAGTACCCACGGAAGTTTTGCATCCATGATACCTTCCACGATCATTTTCATCAGAGTAGCCTGTGGTGCAGGGATCTCTGCGGAACCAAAGCCCCATGCTTTGTTTAACAGAGACATAACACCTGCGATCGCGAAACCGGAAGCAACAACACCGATCAGCTCACCTACCTGCTGTTTTGCAGGAGTAGCACCCACGATAAATCCGGTCTTTAAGTCCTGAGAAGTATCACCTGCGATCGCTGCGATGACACAGATGATAGAACCGATTGCGATTGCACCGGTCATACCTGCCATACCGGTGTTACCGGTAGCTTTCAGTACAAATGTGGAAATCAGCAGAGTTGCGATTGCCATACCGGAAACCGGGTTGTTGGAACTTCCGATCAGACCAACCATTCTGGAAGATACGGTTGCGAAGAAGAAGCCAAAGATTGCGATCAGGAATGCACCCAGAAGGCTTACCGGTACAGATGGTACCAGCCAGATCAGGATGATCACGATCAGAATAATTCCGAGAACAACCGGCATCTTCATGTCACGGTCAGTACGGACATTTGTTCCGCCGGATGTATTTTTCAGACTCTTCATTGCTCCGGCAAATGTTTTTATGATCAGTGGCAGAGATTTCAGAAGGCTGATCACACCACCGGTAGCGATCGCACCGGCACCCACGTATTTGATAACGTTAGACCAGATAGCACTTGCTCCGTTTGCTTCGTAAACTTCTGCGATAGTCTGACCTGCCAGACCGGTGTTACCAAGTGTGGCAAAATCAATGCTTCCGCCGAAGAAAACAACTGCCGGAATCAGAACCAGCCATGCAATGATACCGCCGGCAAACATATAGGAGGAAATGGATGGTCCACAGATGTAACCAACACCGATCAGTGCCGGATAGATCTCCACACCGATCTGGCCTGCATATCCTTTAATATTCGGGGTTGTAATATCGGACGGAACAATTTTCAGTCCGTCTACGATAAATTTGAAAGCAGCACCAAGTCCCATACCTGCAAATACAGTAGAAGCGTTAGAACCTCCCTCTTCACCTGCCAGCAGAACTTCTGCACATGCCATTCCTTCCGGATACGGCAGGATTCCGTGTTCTTCTACGATCAGTGCTTTTCTCAGCGGGATCATGAACAGAACACCCAGGATACCACCAAACAGGGCGATCAGGGTAATCTCCAGGTAACCGGGCATATCAATTTTTCCTTCCTCTGCCCACAGGAATAAAGCCGGCATGGTGAAGATTGCACCTGCCGCTAATGACTCACCGGCGGAACCGATGGTCTGGACCATGTTACTCTCCAGAATGGAGTTCTTTTTCATGATCACACGAATCACACCCAGAGAAATAACTGCTGCCGGAATGGAAGCAGATACAGTCATACCGACTTTTAATCCCAGGTATGCGTTTGCTGCGCCGAATACCACTGCCAGAATAATACCCATCAGAATCGATGTCACGGTAAATTCCGGAAGAACTTTGTCCGCACTGATATAAGGCTTAAAGCTTTCGTTCTTCTTATCCATTTTCTTTTCTCCCTTGTCTCATCCTCCGAACGAAGAGGATTCATATTCAGTCTCCAAACTGCTACTAAAACTCCAACAGCCTAGAGTCATACTACCTTACTATAACAAAATCCCCTGTCGGATTCAATGAGAAATATTAACAATTTTCTTCTATTTGTTTGTTCAAATAGCTACCAACGATGCGGGAAAATCTGGAAATATCACGAATATAGGCAAAGTCCCGGCCAAAGATCTTTTTTTCTGCCTCCAGATCCTTCTCTTCTCCCGCGAACACTCCCAGTACAGACACTCCCAGATTTCTTAACCGTCGTACCTCTGTTCCGGTATCCCGTACTGCATATTTTCCCTGATACGGCTGTGGATTTCTCCCATTCGGGCGGTTTAAAATCACATCGTAAGGTCTTCCGTCACTGAGAATGATCATGATCTTACGCTCCTCTTCCCGTTCAAGGAGTCCCAGGGAAGCTGCCCGGATGGCCAGTCCATCCCGGTTGTTGGAAGATGTGGTAAAATTAAAAATCTTTTCATTTGCCGATGCATCTTCATCATATTCCCGGTAGCGCTGCATAATCGTATGATCCCAGAAGGTACAAAAGCTCATCACACGATGTGGGATATGCACGCTGCTCAAAGCCTGCATGATGATATATGCCTGCAGCGCCACCTGTTCCTGCCGCACCCTCTGGGAACCGCTGGCATCGATCAAAACATCCACCACAAAGGTGCTTCCGTCTGCCGGACAGATCTGGGAAAACAGTTTGGCATCCCGGCTCCTCCCAATCTTCCAGAGTCTTTCCGGGCAGATCTTTCCCCTGTCGGAAAGGATTGTTGTCTCTTCCTGCCGCATGGCCATGGCTTTTTTCAGAATTCCGGAAAGAATCGTAATATTCTGTTTTACCGTCCGGTGATTGTCATAATAAGCGTATTTATTTTTCCCCTGTTGTTTTTTTGCATACTCCAGCTGATAATTTTTCTTCACCGGATTGGCCAGAATTCCATCCGTAAAATACAGTCCACAGTCTGCATGGATACCGCGGCATAACTGAAAATTAATCCTTTTTTCTTCCAGCGGCGACAGATAGGTTTTCCCGAAGTTCAGTTCAATATACGTATATACTTTTTTCAGCTCTTCTTCTGATACCCGGACGATCTTTCTCTTCTTGGAGCTTTCTTTCTCGTCTTTTTTTTCTTCTGCGTGATTCTGTCCTGTGGCGGTCATCTGCTGGCTCATCTGTTCCAGGTAGGCTTCAAAGTTTTCTTCATACATCTCTTCCGTCAGAAAGTCCCGCCAGCTGTATTCCATCAGTTCTTCCACTGTGACAGCAAGCACTTTTGACAGATCACCGTGTATCTGTTCGAATCCCGGATCTACCCAGGCATTATAACAGTCATCGATCGTGCGGATCACTTCCATCGTGTCAGCTGCCTCCTCCAGCGGCTCGATCCGATCCAGCTGTTTCCGGATCTTTTCTTCACACCGTCTTTCTCCGGTCAGCACCTGACGCATCATCGCCAGCTGCAGCCGCCCGAACTCTGATTTCACCATCGTATCCATCTCGTGATCCAGCACGTATTCATATGCTTTTTTCTGAATCGAAGTCACACCTTTTCGCTCCCGAACGATCCGGTCTCCCACCGCTTTTTCCATACACAGCTGCGCGATTGCCACCAGTGCATCCTCACGGGCACCCAGATAGACTTTTTTTACCAGATACATACTGAGTTTTTCTTTTTCAAAATATTTTGCAAAGGCTCCCTGTTTGATCCCGTCGTACAGCGCGATATATTTTGATTTCAGAAAGGCTTCCACATCCGGCTTCGTCTCAAGCGTGTAATCGCCGCACACGGTCCAGATGATATTTTTCATTCTGTTTGCAATTTCTAACTGTCTTTCTTCCAGTTCCCCTCTGTTCATCTAAAACACCTGCGCTGCGGTCCATTCTTCCGGAATTCTGGTCATGACCACATCTTCTACAATCTCTTTTTCAAATCCGTCAAAACACTTATTGATCACACCCATCCTCACAGCCAGAGACGGTTTCAGTCCCTGGCGGATTGCCCGCAACGAAGCAAGGATTCCTCGAAGATCCAGAGCTTTTGTGGATATTTCTCCGTTCTCCGCCTTTTTTTGCAGATCCAGAAAAAGTCCGATAAACTGTTCGATGGCTTCCGGTTTTCCCTCTGGGAATGAAGTGGTAAATATTTTTTCCAGGGTTTCTTCGTTCTGGTCCGGCATCTGAATCACAAGAAAACGGGATACCAGCGCTTCGTTCAGTTCCTTGGTCCCCGCATAGCCGTAGTTCATCGTTCCGATAAAACGTGCCGCGGGATGCAGCTCAATCTTGTCATATCCCGGCACATCGATACTTCTTCGATAGTCCAGAGTTGCATGCAGCACAGATACCGCATCGTTTTTTGCCATATTGATTTCATCCAGTATGCCAAATCCACCGTATTCCGCACATTGATAGATGCTTCCTTTTCGCAGTTTGACCTGATTATCTTCAAAGGTATCCGTTCCTATCAGATCACCGCTTCCTGTGTTGACATGGAAGGAAATGTTATAAGTGGGTCTTTGGAAGATCCATGCCAGATTTTCCGCCAGAACATTTTTTCCGGTGGCTTTGGAACCGGAAAGTAACAGGTTTTCTTTCTGCAGCAATGCGGCAATTCCCATCTCCAGAATCTCGGTTCCGTAGAAAGGCATCATAGGATCGCTTACCCGGTATTTTACTTTTTCTTCTACCGGGTACTGATTTCTGAATTCTTCTACTGCGCGGATCAATTGGGGATGAACTTGCTGTTGTTCCAGATATGTTCGTACATCCATCGTTATTTTTTCTCCTTTATTCACAATTTGTTCATTTTTCTTTCAAAATACATTCACTTTTGCATCATTATTTTTTCATTTCTGTTGCATATAATACATTATAACAAATCAAAAGAAAGATACAAGCGAATTACTTTTGATAACACTTTTTCATAATTGTGCCAGGTACCTTTGGAAGGAGGTAGCTGGCACCCTCCTTTTTATGGGGAAAATGAGTTGTGAATATGCGGACGCCGACAGAGGGCACACAGCCAGGGGCAGGGAACGTGGGCAGGGCAACTTTGAGCTAGCCGCCAACTCCGACTATGATTCACGAGGGTCAGCTGACCCTCGCGAAAGTCTGCGTAGGCGTCGGATCTC
>OGWX01000681.1_pt1 | contig 23924 bp, 18 predicted proteins | sample 1576151 | NCBI WGS metagenome assembly OGWX01 (sample SAMEA3541591, study PRJEB24748) | human gut metagenome | biome: human gut; feature: human-associated habitat; material: faeces | place: China | collected 2012
ACGGGCGTGGGCGAACGTCAGGCCAGGGCGAGCTCACGCATCTGGTCGGGCTCGATGACCTTCTTGTGCTCGCGACCTTCCTTGGCGCCCTCGGCGCGCTCGAAGGCGTCGACCTTCTTCCAGCCGGCGAAGTCGATCGGGCGAATGCCGCGCTCGGCCAGCAGTCGATCGATGGATTCGGGGGCGCGGTCGGCTGCCACGCGGCCACCTTCAGCGGCCTTGGCCAGATCCTCGAGCATGTTGGTCACGATGGCGAGCGCATCGGACTTGGTGGAGCCAATCAGACCCACCGGTCCGCGCTTGGCCCAACCGGTGGCGTACAGGCGGTCGCGCACTTCGCCGCCGTCGGCCTCGGTGGTGATGCGGCCGTCGCCGTTGGCGTTGGCCAGGTGAGCGCCGTGCTCGTCGTAGGTGATGCCGGGGGCTTCGGCGGGCTTGTAGCCGATGGCGTGGTAGACGGCCTCGACCGGGTAGTCGGTGAACTCACCGGTGCGGTGCATCTTGCCGTCGGCACCGGTTTCGGTGCGCTCCACGCGAATGGCCTTGACCTTGCCGTCCTCGCCGAGGATCTCGGTGGGGGCGGAGTTGAAGTGCACGTAGTACTTGCGGTCGGCCGGGTTGCCTTCGAAGTCGACGTCGCCGTCATCCTCCATGTCTTCGGCCATCTCGCGGATGGCGAACAGCTCTTCGACCATCTGACGAGTGAGCTTGTCCTTGCCGGCCACCTCGATGGTCTCGTCGTCCAGATCGAAGTCGTCTTCGTTGATGATGAGCTGCACGCCGGGCAGCTTCTCCATCTCGCGCAGTTCCTGCACGCTGAACTTGGCCTGGGCCACGCCACGGCGGATGAACAGGTGGAGCACCTTGGCCTTGTTCTGGCCGATGCCCTCGTACACGTTGTCCGGAATATCGGTCTTGGCCTTGAGGTCGTCGGCGTTGCGCATGAGTTCGCGGGCCACGTCCATGGCCACGTTGCCGCCGCCGATTACGGCGACGTTCTCGGCCGTGAGCGGCCATTCTCGGGCACCGGTGGGGTAACCGTCATACCATTCGACGAACTTGGCGGCACCGTACACACCTTCAAGGTCGGCACCGGGCAGGTTCAGCGGCTTGTCCTTGACCGCGCCGGTGGCGAACAGCACGGCGTCGTAACGGGCCAGCAGGTCGTCAAGGGTCACGTCCTTGCCGAATTCCACATCGCAGTAGAGGTGGATGTTCGGGTTGTCGAGCGTCTTCTCAAGCGCGGAGGCGATGAACTTGATGGACGGGTGGTCCGGGGCCACACCGTAACGCACCAGGCCGAACGGCACGGGCAGCTTCTCGAACAGGTCGATGCGCGCTTCGGTGCCGAGGCCAAGTTCTTCGCCCAGCTTCTTGAGCTGGCGCAGGAAGATATCGGATGAGTAGACGCCGGCCGGGCCAGCGCCGATAACAGCAATGCGGAGTTCAGTATTCACGGATTCAGTCACGCGCTCTAGCCTAACGCAAAGCCTTCCGTTGCGACAGAGGGAGGGTGGTGGGAATTCTGTGTATTAGGCCATAGTTTGTGCGTTTGGGAAACCTACGAGCACTGCTAATGTCAGATTATGGGTTTCCCTATTGGTCAAGTTATTGCCGTTCTCATTCCAAGAAGCATGCAAGGCGGATCAGGCCCTTACTCCGGATACGTTTATGCTGCAAGGCGGTTATCCACGCATTTATGACACGAGAATGCCGCTCAATCTGTTCTTCTCGAACTACATCGACACTTATATCGAACGTGATGTTTCCGAATATCTTGATGTACGCAATTTGGCTGAATTCCGCCGATTCTTGACTCTTTGCGCACTCAGTTCCGGAGCACTCATAAACTACACCAACATCGCCAATGAACTTGGTGTAAGTCCGCGAACCGTAAAGGCATGGATGTCGATTCTGGAATCAAGTTACATCGCATTCCATCTCATACCGTTCTACACGAACGCACGCAAACAGGTGGTCAAAACGCCGAAACTCTATTTTTATGACACTGGCTTGCTGTGCCATCTCTTGGGCATTCGGACGGTCGAAGCACTGGTTGCGCATCCCAAGTTCGGCGATATATTTGAAAACCTCATCATTGCGGAAACCATGAAACAGCATTTGAACGCCAATCAGGAGCCACAATTATTCTTCTACCGCGATGCCAGCAAGGTCGAGGTGGATTTGTTGGATTTCACCGATCCTAACAACCGTATGCTCATAGAAATCAAATCCGGACAAACCTATCATGACCGGTTCGCCCGCCATCTCACTTTAATTGGCAATGTTCTCGGTATACCGTGTGAGCAACAGTACGTAACCAGTCGGGTTGAGCATAGTTATGTCTCACAAGGAATCCGCGTCACCTCCACCCCTCGATTGGCTAGAAGGCCGACGGTAAAGAGCCGCCGCAGAGCAGTAGGAATTCTGTGCAATCAGTGAATCCCTTGAGGCATTAAAGACGTCACCTCCAACGGCTCTTTACGACCTCGATTGCATTCATTAGGTCATTTCTTCGTCCATTAGGTCGGAGGGTGCTGAAGCCATCCCTTGGAACGGCGGGGTTTCAAGGGCCGCTCCGACCAAGGACCGACCTAATAAACGTCAAATCGACCTAATGAATAACTCCGATGCTATTGCTGCTTTCGTGGGTGGGATTTCCGTTTCCGCCACGTCACCAACCGTATCGCCCCGATTATGTTTCGATGCGGTGGACTCGACATACGACCATCCCGGTCAGTCAACTGACCTACAAAAACAGCAGAAGCCTCATATTCTTAATCAGTCCCGATCAATTAGGGCAGTGAGGGCCCAGAGGATGCTCACCACGTCGATGGCCTCCTGGAGGAAGGCACCGACGACGACCGGAATGAGATCGAACGCGGCGGCAATCATGCCGATGGTGGCAAGCACAAGGCCCGCGATTACGGCTTGAAGCATCACGCGCTTGGTGCGGCGTGCAATGGCGATGGCGCGCGGCACGGCGGCGATATTGTCATTCATAATGACCACCTGAGCGCTTTCGGAAGCGGCGGTGGATGTGCCGTCGGTCATGGCCACACCGATATCGGCGACGGCGAGCACCGGGGCATCGTTCACACCATCACCGACCATCATCGTGACGGTTTTGCCGGCTCCTGTAGCGGCCTTGACTGCGGCTACCTTATCCTCCGGGAACAGTTCGGCGTGAACCTCGTCAATGCCGACTTCGCTGGCAATGATATTGGCGGAAGCCCGCTTGTCACCGGTAAGCATGGCGAGCTTGGTGACGCCCAACTCATGCAGTTTGGCGAGCGCTGCCTTGGCGTTGGCGCGCGGCACATCGCGCAGCACGATGCGCGCGATCAGCTGACCATCAACAGACACATACGACGCCATTTCGTCCGGCTGAAGCAGCCCAAATCGTGTGCGCAGGTCATCCTCAGACCGACTGGGGGCGGTCCGATCGACCGCCAAGAATCCTTCCTCCCCGGCGGCCGCGAAAGACAGCCGGCCAACGCGCACCGCATGTCCGTTCACCTCGCCGGAAACGCCTTTGCCGGCATCTTCATTGATATTCTTGATGACCGGATACTCCCGTCCATGGCCGGGCCAGCTGGCCTCCGGCTCGGGGCAGAGCCGCTGACCATCCTCGAACCGCTGGCGCAATCGGGCCATCGCCTCCGTTCCGGCCTTGGCGATGCCTTTGGACAGGATGTGCACCGAGTAGCTTTCCACCACGCCGGCCATCATCAGCACATGGTCTTCGTTGAGACGGGTTGCGGCACCGGGCAGCATCTCGACGCGCACGACCTGCGGCTGCTTGACGGTGAGCGTACCGGTCTTGTCGAAGAACACCTGCGTGACGCGGCCAAGGTTTTCCAGCACGTCCTGCGCTTTGATAAGCACGCCGGCTGCGGCGAGGCGTCCGGTTCCGGCGATGTACGCCACCGGTGCGGCGATGAGCAGCGGGCAGGGCGTGGCCAGCACCAGCACCTGGGCGAATCGCGTCGGCACCCCGGACATCGCCCATGCGATGCCGGCAATCATCAGCGAGAGCACGGTAAAGGGCACAGCCAAGCGGTCGGCGGTTTTTACCACGGCCGGGCGCGACTCCTGCGCGGAGGCCACGAGCTCGAGGATGCGCTGGTACTGCGAATCGGCGGCCACCTGGGTGGCACGCATGGTCAATGCAGTCGAGCCGTTCACCGCGCCGGACATCACACGGGCGCCGGCGAACACTTCACGCGGCACCGGCTCACCGTTGATATTGCTCAGGTCGAGCGTGGCCGTGCCGGACAGCAGCTCACCGTCAACCGGCACAGTTTCGCCCGGCAGCACCATGAGTACATCGCCCAGCTGCACCTGCTCGACCGGCACCGTGTCGAAGCGGTGCGCGGCGGCCGCAGCCGACGCCAAGCCCACACGCCGGAAGCCATCGGACGAATCGCCCTTATCGGTAGCAAACCCACACCCCACACCAGGCAGGTTGACGACGTGTGCGGTCTGCGGCGCGGCTTCCATAAGCGCGGTCAGACTGCGCTCGGCCTTGGCTTGGGCGTATTCCTCAATGGCCTCGCCGGACGTAATCATCAGCGTCACCGCCCAACTTGCCCAGTATTCGGCGACGGCCACGGTGGAGAGGATCGCGACCACGGCCAGCACATCAACCCCGACCTGCCCGTGGCGCAAATCGTCAATCATGCCGCGCACAGTGTCAATCACGATAATCAGCACCAATGCGATAACCAGCCACTGGCCGAAGCCCGGATTGCCAAGTACCGGAATCGCCATCGCATTGCCCCACGGACGCCAATCGCCCAGTAAAGCCAGCGGAATTGCGGCGATGACGACGACCGGAAGCATCGGCACAAGCTTGCAGATGTCGAGAATTTTGGTGAAGAATCTGATGAGTGCGCCCATCATTGCTCCTTACGCTCGTATACGGAGTCGATTGCGGTACGGCAAGCGTGGCCCGCGCAATCGGCGCTGCGGTCACGCCTTGTTAACCCACCGGCGGCTTTGCCTGGGGCTTCGCTTTGCTCGGCTCCCGCGCGACCTTCCGATACACGGCGTAAAGAAATGTTCAGTTTTGTATTGAATTATGCGCTTTGTTCGGAGCACCGCCCGAACTCAGTGCTTGACCTACCCTATCAACGAGCGTTGCGCGACATGCCGGATATCGAAACTACGTTGGCGGCATGGGCGCAGGGCACAATAGCGCATACGAAAGGCCCGTGGCAGGAGTTTGCTCACTGCCACGGGCCTTTGCTTGTCTGACACGGTGTTCAGCGGTTACCGCTCAACACCGTGTGACGTTGTCGAGTCGGCTTTACCACAGGCCGAATGGGTCGGAGAAGCCGCCGCCGTCACCGGTGCCGCCATCGCTGTTGCCATTGCCATTACCGTAACCGTTCTGGCCATTGCCGTTCTGGTTGTTCTGGTTATTCTGGCTGTTGCCGTTGGAATCGGAGCCGGACGAACCGTTCACCGACGACTCCTCCTGATCGAGCGTCACGTCCACATTCATGGTCTTGCCGTCGCGCACGATGGTCAGCGTCACCTTGTCTCCCAAAGCCGCGGCACGAACGTAACCAAGCAGCGAGTAGTTGTTGTTCACGGCGTTGCCGTTGAAGGCCACGATGGTGTCGCCCTCCTTGAGGCCGGCCTTGTCGGCCGGGCCGCCGGAGACGACCGCGCTGCCGGTGGCGCTGGACTTGGTGATGGTCGCGCCGCCGCGGGTCACGCCGTCGGCTTCAACCGTGTCGGACTTGATGACCACGCCGAGGGCAACGTGCTTGACCTTGCCGTCCTTGATGATTTCGTCGGCCACACGCTTGACGAGGTTGGACGGGATGGCGAAGCCGATGCCGATGGAGCCGGCGGAGTCGGAGGAGGTGGCGGTGGAGGCGATCGAGGAGTTGATGCCGATCACCTGGCCGGCCGCGTTGAAGGTCGGGCCGCCGGAGTTGCCGGGGTTGATGGCCGCGTCGATCTGGACGGCGTTGGTGACGATCTCGTTGTTGTTGTCGTCGGTCACGGTCACCGGGCGGTTCAGGGCGGAGACGATGCCGGTGGTGGCGGTGTCGTCGTAGCCGAGCGGGTTGCCGATGGCCATCACGTTCTCGCCGACGGCGAGCTTGTCGGAATCGGCGAATTCCACGGCCTTGAGGTCGCTCGGCGGGTTGTCGAGCTTGATGACCGCAAGATCGGTGGTGGCGTCAGTGCCGACGAGCGTGGCGGAATACATGTTACCGTTGGCAAGCGTCACCTGAATCTGCTGGGCACCGGAGATCACGTGGTTGTTGGTGATGATGTGGCCTTCGGTGTCGATGATGGCGCCGGAGCCCTTGGCGGTGCCGTTGCTCAACGCGGTCTGGATGGAGACCACGGAGCCGGAGACATCGCTGGCGACAGTCTGCCAGTCGGGGGCTTCGCCGCTCTTGGCGGTGGCGGACCCGGAGCCGGACTTATTCGAGCTGACGTTGGACAGCGAATTGCTGGTCGGCAAGGTGATCAGGCCGCTGGTGAGGGCGCCGTAACCGAGGCCCAGGCAGAGGGCCGCAGCCAGAACGGCGGCGACCACGGCGATGAGGATGTTGCTCGCCGTCTTGGACATGCCCTGCTTGGCGGGGCCGGGCTGACCGGGCTGTCCCGGCTGGGTCGGACCTTGACCGTTCGGCGTACCGGTACCGGGAGTGCCGAAACCGAACAGACCGCCCTGCTGGGGCTGCTGGCCATTCTGGCCATTCTGACCGGACTGGCTGGCAAACGGGTTGCCGTTGTTCTGCTGCGGCTGCGTGGGCGGATTGAACGGATTGCCGTTGCCCTGCGGCTGCGGGTTATTGGTGTAGTAGGGATTGCGGTTGCCCTGCTGGCCCTGTAGGGTTTGCTGTGCAGGCTGACCGAACGGGAATTGCTGCGTGGGCTGGGCATTGCTGCCGGCCTGGCCGCCCTGCTGGCCCTGTGCCTGAGTCGGGGTCGGACCATAAGCGCCATATTCCGGGGCCGGACGATACAGCGGAGTTGTGGCCGAGGTCTGGCCTGCGGCCGGTGCTGCCGGAGAAGCCGGCGAGGAGGAGACCACCGTGCTCTCGCCCTTGGCGGAGGCGTAGTCCGGGATGGGCTCGGTGGCGGCAGTGTCGGTAGCGGCTTGCGTAGGCTGCTGATCGGCAGCGAGGGCGGCCGAGGAAACCGGGGCTTGCTGCTCGCTGGAATCGCTGGCGTTGCCGGCATCAACCGAGTCGCCACCCACAAACGGGTTCTTCGGCTCGGCGTTGCCGGTATCGGCAGTACTATTGGGGTTTTCGTTATTCCGCGGGGTCTGGTCGACGCCCTGCGGGTTAAATTCGTCAGCCATTGCTGCTCCTTTTCCTAAATTCCTATCACGTCTGTTCGGCGGCTATTCGGGCACTTGCCCATTGCCACTTCTCGTGTGCTACCTCAGTAGTAAAGGCAGTCAATCTGGAGGTTTTCTGAACGTTGATTGAAAGTCTATGCGTAATCATCGCAGAGTCTTATGGGCATCTCGGCTTCGAGGGGCTGATTTCCTGTTTCGGGAACATCTACTTGCACTTCAAGGGGCTGTTCGCGCGGTCAATTCCGAGTATCAAGGGCCCTCATTTAACGCCATTCCGCCATTTTTGCAGCCGGCCTACTTGACCGGGAGCCCCTTGAAGCGGAAGTAGACGTTCGGGAGCGGCGAAATCCGCCCCTCGAAACCGAGTTCTTCACAATTTCCGGCCCTTTTCTGGCCCTTCTGCCTAAAGTGAACATATGACGATCAGCCTTCTTGAACATCCGTTGGGCGCACAGCCCGGACAGCCCGGCGACCGCAGCGCCTTCCATTTCGAAACGATCACCCGCCTGCCATCCACGGCCAGCGGGCTTGGGCGAGACGGTGCCCGATACGGCCGCACCGGCATCATTCACACGCCCCACGGCGATATTCGCACGCCTGCCTTCGTGCCGGTGGGCACGCAAGCCGCGATGAAGGCCGTGTTGCCCGAGCAGATGAAGGATCTAGGCGCACAGTGCCTGCTGGCCAACGCCTTCCACCTGTTCGAGCGCCCGGGCGAGGACGTGCTGGACGCGGCCGGCGGCTTGGCGCGTTTCATGAACTGGGATGGGCCCACGTTCACCGATTCTGGCGGTTTCCAAGTGATGTCGCTGGGCGTCGGCTTCAAGAAGACGCTGGCAATGGACGTGACCGGCATGAAGTCGGACGACATCATCGCCAAGGGCAAGGAGCGCATGGCCTGGGTGGATGAGGACGGCGTGACGTTCAAGTCGCCTTTGAATGGTGACGCACATCGTTTCTCCGCTGAGATTTCGATGGGCATCCAGCACAAAATCGGCGCAGACATCATGTTCGCGTTCGACGAACTCACCACGCTGATGAACACCCGCTCCTACCAGGAGGACTCGGTGGAGCGCACCTTCCGCTGGGCCCGCCGATGCGTGGACGAGCACCAGCGGCTGACGGCTGAGCGGCTGGGCAAGCCCTATCAGGCCTTGTATGGCGTGGTGCAGGGCGCGAATTACGAGGATCTACGCCGGCGCGCGGCCTCGCAGATCGCCTCGCTGGACTTCGACGGCGTGGGAATCGGCGGCGCAATCGAGAAGCGCATCATTGGAGACACCTGCGCGTGGATCTGCGACGCGATGCCGGAGAACCGCCCGCGCCATGTGCTGGGCATCGCCTCCGTGGACGATATCTTCGCCTGCGTGGAGAACGGCGGCGACACCTTCGACTGCGTGGCCCCCGCACGTTGCGCCCGCAACGGCGCGATCTACACGAGGTCGGGCCGATACAACATCAAACGCGCCCAGCACAAGTTCGATTTCGGCCCGCTGGAGGAAGGATGCGACTGCTACACGTGCCGTCACTACTCGCGCGCATACGTCGACCACCTGCTTCGCGCACGCGAATTCAACGGCTTCACGTTGGCCACGATTCACAACGAGCATTTCTTCGTGAAGCTGCTGGACGACATCCGCGCCTCGATCGACGGCGGATACTTTGATGAGTTCCGCGACGAAGCGTTGGCCCACTTCTACGGCAACGGCGAGCGCCGGCCAGGGTTGTGAGTTTTTCTCCTTCGTTGCGGCTTGTGCCGAACTTCTCTCTGCTCCCCTCGCTGAGGCTGAGACGTTAAGCAAACAGCCCAGTGGGCTGTTTGTAGTCGAAGGTGAGACGATAGTCGAACCAGCAGGTTGCAGGCAAGGCCCGTCCTTAATTGCGGACGAGCTGTCACGAAGTGACTGAGGGGAGTGCCGCCACCCTCAAAGATCACGGCGCCCGCAGGAGACCCACAAGCGATATATCCCTGCCTCCCATGCGACACGCCGAAGATTGCATGATTACCCAGCCGGGTGTAAGTTAGTCGATTGTCTGCGAGTGTGGCGGAATGGTAGACGCGCTGTCTTCAGGTGGCAGTGAGTGTATGCTCGTGGGGGTTCAACTCCCCCCACTCGCACGCAGGGAGAAACCCCGGAAAACGTTGGAATACCAACGCTCCGGGGTTTTCTCATATGTGCCAAGTACTGGAACCTCATCATCGCCGGCGCCGTATGCTTTGCGCTACGCAAGCCGAATCCCGCCCCCGGCTGGTTCGAGTTTCACGAGGTGTTTCACTTGGGCACGATTATCGGATACGCCTGCCACGTCGTGGCGATTTATCTGATTGCCTGCGCGCTGTAGGTTCGCTCGCCCAGCACCGAGGCGGGCCTTCATACGTTACGAGATAGGTCCTTGACCAGCCAGCCGTGACGACCGCCTTCATAGACCTCGTCAGTGAGCCGGTAGCCGCGCTGTTCGTAGAACTTGTAGTGGTCGTTTTCCGAGTGCACGGCAGCCATGGTTCCGCCGGCTTGCGCGATGCGGCGTTCGGCATCGGCCAGCAGCCGCGAGCCGATGTGTCTGCCTTGCGCTTCGGTCAGCACCGCGAGCCGCGCGATGACGTATCGCCCGGGCTGGTCGGGATGGTCGGGGTCCGCATAGAACCGGCAAGTCGCCACGGGGCGATTACGGTCGGGCTGGCCGGACTGGCCGGACTGAATAGACGAGGCCGATTGCGCGGACAGGCCGGGGCGATCGGACGAATCGACCGAATCGAACGCCAGCAGATGCACGGACGCGGCATCCCATTCATCGAATTCCGGCCGCCAGTCGCGTTCGCGGATGAACACCTGCTCGCGGATGGCGCGGGCCGCGTCGGGCAACCGGTCGTATGCTTCGATTCGTATGGTCATGAGCGCCAGTGTAATGCGTCACGATAACCGACAAAGCCCGGCGCGCCGGGCGGGCCCAGGCCCCGGCTGCGCTCGATGAGCTCAGGCCGTACGCGCGATCTGCACGGCGGTGCCGGACGCGGTGACCATCAGCATGCCGTTGTCGGCGCCGAGCACCTCGTAGTCGATGTCCACGCCGACCACGGCGTGCGCGCCCATCGCCTCCGCACGCTGCTGCATCTCGGCGATGGCCTCGTTGCGGGCACGCATCAGCTCCTCCTCATAGCCCTGGCTGCGGCCGCCGAACATGTTACGCAGGCCCGCGCCAAGATCCTTGAACATGTTCACACCGGACACCACTTCGCCGAAGACGATGCCCTGATAGTTGGTGATGGTGTATCCGTCGACGGACGGGGTGGTGGTGACGAGAATCATGGCGAGGCTCCTTTGTCGGCACTTACTTGGATATCGTCATTCTATCGTCAGCTGCATATGCATCACTGTATGATTAGGGGCAACAAGCAACGATGCACCAGCAACAGGGGGATACTATGAGCAGTTCAGAACCGGAGTTCAACAATGCACGAGAATACTCGAGCCTTGAAGAAGTGATGAACACACTGCTGACGGCAAGGGGGAAATCATTCCGCGAACTCGATCAAACGGGAAGAGCTCTAACGGGAGGAAACAAGGGTTCTCTCGGCCAAATCATCGAAGAGTCAGTCTTAAAATATGCCATCAACTCCGACGCCGCACCCGATATTCATATTGGCGATACCAGTTATGAGTTAAAAGTAACCCCACTCAAGCATATTAAAAAAGGCAAACAAACCTCAGCTAAAGAGCGCTTAGTCATCGATATCATCAATTATCTAACGCTCGCTGACGAGACCGACTTCGAATCCTCAAAAATGTGGGATAAAGCGAAGAATATCATCCTCGTTTACTACTACGATGATCGCACCGATAAGAAAAAGGAATTGCGCATCGACTGCAAAGTGCTTGCTTCATATCTCATGAAGTATGAAGCAGATGATCTTGCTACAATCAAAAACGATTGGCATGTCATTCGAGATAAAGTCGCTTCCGGCCACGCTGATTCGCTCAGCGAATCCGACACCAATTATTTAGCTGCATGTACAAAAGGCGCCAATTCCAAACAACTTCGAGAGGCACCAGCACCGGCGGGCGCGAACACCGCAACCATATTTGCCAAACAGCGTGCATTCAGTCTGAAAACTTCATACATGACTGCAATTGCGCGGAAATTATTGGCTCAAAAGAGCGAAACCGTTCGCTTGCCGATACCACAAGAACAAAACCTTGATGAATACGTGGCAGCCAGATTCATTCCTTACACCGGCAAATCAAGCAGAGACATCGCCTTCGAGCTCCAAGTGTCAGTAGCGCCAACAGCCAAGAACTATAATTCGAGCCTCGCCTTTGCGATGTTGGGCGCCTCAAAATCATCAATTAGTAAGATCGAACAATTCTCGAAAGCTAATATCAGCCAATTTAAGTCAGTAACCATATACCCGGATGGCTTACCTCGCGAGCATATGTCATTTAAGGCCATTACGGATGGCCAATGGGAAGAATGGGCCAATCCCCAAACTAAATGGGAGCAGTCATTCGTACGCGACTTCTTCGAAACCAGCAAGTTCCTTATTATGGTTTCAAAATCGCCGATACCGTATCAATCCGGCCATGACAAAGCGAAAGACATTTTCAAAGGTGCATTCCTTTGGAATATGCCTGAAGACGATATCGAACAATACGTGAAACCCGTTTGGGAGACAATGCATACCTTGCTGGTTGCGCACACCCCGTTGAGCTACGGGATTCGCGGTAAGAATCTCATTCCAGGATCATCTTTCAATTCAGTGTTCCACCTCCGCCCTCATGCGAGCAAAGGAAAGGATAACGGGAGTGCGAAGGATCGGTCCATCCTGCCGAATGGGGAAATTATTACCAAGCAGTGCTTCTGGCTCGATCGCCGCTATATAGCCAGAATCATTGCCAGTAACCTGTGAATCATCTCACTCAGAACGTGAAACACCGGCATCTGCAGCAATTACTACACCAATACGATGGGGGATGCCTGTCACCAAGGCATTCCCCATGCAGAAGGCCCGATGTCCATCCGTCATACCAGTGTCAGTCCAGCCACGAGGAAACATCTGCAACTGATCGAGTTCATCCGGCACAAGCCGACGCAATCTACCATTTTGTTCAACGACATGCTTCGTCCGGCTGGCGCCACGGCCGCCTTCTCCAGTTAGAATGGTTCGACTCGGCTTATCCAAAGCATCGGGGAAAGCCACCGGCCCTTCAGAATACGTGTATTCATATCCGTTGCGAGCGGTTCGTTGCTCCTTTTTACCACCCTTAAGATATTCCCATGAACTCAAATTGTCTTCGATGAAAAACTCTGATGGCACTTCGCTAATCGAAACAAGCTTATCACCCAAAACCGAATGCTTGCCGCTATACACAGGCGTCGCTCGACAGGTGAATACCTCACCATCCTGCATAACACCTACATCCTTAAATTGCGATACTTTCATGCCTTTGCCGAATGTATGAGTCATCTCATAGGGGTCTTTCCCAATACGAAAACGCTCTACTTCGAAACGACTATCAGCCACAATCGGGAATGCACGGGCCTCTACTCCACTATGGAAAAGACGCTCTTCCATATCCCATTTTGGAGCATCTAACTCTGCATAAATGTATACGCGGCGCCTACGCTGCGGCATCCCATATTCAGCAGCATTAATCACATGCCATTCAACGGAGTAACCGAGTCGATACAGACAAGATAGGATGATGGCAAAGTCACGCCCACGCTGAGAGCTTGGCGACTTCAACAAACGGTCAACATTCTCCAGTAGCACATATTTCGGGTGTCGCATTTCAAGAAGCTCGTTGATACTCCACCAAAGCACACCTTTTTTACCTTCAATACCTGAGGCAAGAGCAAGAGGCTTCGCTACCGAATAATCCTGACACGGAAAACCTCCAACTAGCATATCAAACTCAGGAATTGACCTCTTACCGTCCTTGACTTCTTGTAGTACAACGGCGATATCTTCATTAACGCAGCTTCCCTCACCGAATCTTTTTTCGTAGCACCGCCAAGCAAACTGCTTCGACTCTTGCCCATTGGGTTCCCACTGATTCGCCCACACGGTCTTGAAATCGCCAGCTGGCTTCATATCAAACTCGGGATGCGCAGCATCATGGTAGCCATCCAATCCAAGGCGGAAGCCCCCGACGCCAGCAAAAAGCTCGGCTATGCGTATAGTCACAAAATCCTCTTTTTCTACTAATATACTCACAAATGATCACAAAAGATCCTCTAAAATTACTTAAAAACGTTGACTTCCACACCGAATCAACACATAAACGACACACTTCTTCGCGCGGCAGTTTACGCCCACCTCCCTATGCCGTTGACAGGTGAGTGAATCAGCAGCCCCATTAACCGACGCAAGCTTTCCGCTTGCACCCCCAAATGCCGAAATTGGACACCCACTAAGTTGCTATACCATTAGTTCATCAACTTTCCGAGGAGATATCCTAGACAGCATGAACATGCAGAGTGGCAGTAGAACACGTGGACCGAAATGGTCTTATGACGAGACTCTTGCCGCGTTTGGTCTGTACATGATGCTGGATCAGCGACAGCGGAACGACAAGAATAGTCCTCATATCGCGCAACTTGCTGTTGGACTGAATCGTACCGCCGGCTCGGTCTATATGAAACTCATGAATCTTCGGGCCCACGATCCCAACGAACGCGCACGAGGGGTATCAGGCTTGGCCCATAGCGGGAAACTCGAAATACAAATTTGGCAAGAATATCAGGAGCAGAGCGACAAGCTACTCATTCTGGCTTTGAAAGGCTATGTCAATTTCATTGAGAAAGTTCCTCTACCAACTCAGAATTCACGCACTCGTCGAACAATGCACTCGTCTTCTACTCTGCAGAAATCGTTGGTAGAAGAGACGACCAGCCTTCTAATTGATGCTTCGAGACCGCTCACTGTCTCGGGACAACAGCAGACTACAATGGCTCCGCTCGGATCAGAACATGAGACAACAGCATTATCGCGGGTCAATCAAAGCTACTTTCGCAATGCCTTGGTCGCAAATTACCATGACACTTGCTGCCTGACCGGCATCAATATTGACCCGCTGCTAATCGTCAGCCACATCAAACCGTGGAAGGCCTCGACCGGGTTTGAGAAAACGAATGCAGCTAACGGCTTGTTGCTCAATGCATTCCACGACAAAGCCTTTGACCGCGGATACATGACCATCGATGATGATTATCGAGTACATATATCCGCTCGGGTTCCGCACACCGATATCAATGATTATTGGCTGTATCAGTTTGAAGGGCGTTATATCACATTGCCTTCTTCAAATCTGCCCTCGCACGAGTTCATCGAATACCACCAGAAACACGTGTTCTTGACTGTCTGAGGGGTCCTCGGACCGAATCTTTCGCAGACCGCAAGCAGTCAGTCAATAGGCCAAGCACTGGCAGGTCGGCAACGCTACAACCTTCTCAGCGACGCCAAGCGGACAAAGACTGGCAGAATGGCAACACTAATAATGGCTCAGTGGTGACGAGCTGCCAGTTCATGGCAGGACGGCGACACTAAGAGCCACTTCAGCGATGCCATTACGCCAAGCACTGGCAACTTGACACCGCCAAAAGGCTCTCAGCGGCGTTTGCCGGCCAAAAGCTGGTAGGTTGGCGACGGTGGAGCACCTATTTGAGCTGGTCGGCTGACCATCAGCTCCGCAATCGGACGGCAGCGGCCATTCCGCCGTCGCCGTAGGCGGGGTGGGTCATGAAGGCTTGGCTGACGGTGGTGTCGCCGCGCATCAACGATTCCCACATGGCTAGGCGGCTCATGGAGATGGCTTCGACGCCGAGAATGGCATCGGCGAGGTGAGCGGCGTAGAGGTCGCAGTGCTTGTTGATCAGGAAGCGCATAAGGTCGAGGCGCTTGGTCATGCTGGTCACGTTTGAGGAGGCCGGGGCCGTGCGGTATTCGACCAGCGGCTCGGGGGGCGATGCCGATATGAGCCGCGCCTTCCCCGGTGTTGCCTTCCGAAGCCAATCCGCGCTCCAACAGCGACAGGAAGAAATCCCAGTCCTCGAAGCCGCTGCGCATCGACTCGTCGTAGCCGCCGCAGCGCTCCCACGCGACGCGGCGGAAAGACCGGCGTTCGCCTGGCCGATGAGGTCGATGGCAACACCATTCGTATCCATCGCCCTGTGCCGGCAGTCGTCAAGAATGGCGTTCAGCATCTCGACGGATGCGTGGTCATCGGATCCATCGTCCACGATGATGATGCGTTCCGGGCGGACCGTCTGGGCCACCCGCCGGCGGCGCGCGCTGCCTCCCACCAGCGGGAGGTACACACTATCCCCGGCTAACGCTGATGCATGTGCGCGGGCGCGGGCTTGGTGCGGACTTTGGTGGTGAAGTAATCGACCTCGATCTTCCACACTGTGACGCTGCGCACCTGCGCGTCGGTGAATTCGACGTGCGGCATGTGCGCCTGCTGCGCCATCAGCGCCTGCAAGCCGTGGCGGCATTCGTCCAAATCCTCGACCAGCGAGGCCTCGCCATTGCCGACGATCGACTTGAACACCTCACCCCAGTTGCACACGGTACGGCCCGCCACCACCTCGCAGTCGGTCTGCATGGTGAAAGCCACGGGCAGACGGCCACCGGCGGCGGCGCGAATCGCGTCGAGCTTGCGGCCGCGCGGCGCGGAGTGGAACCAGAGCGTCAGCTTGCCAGTCGCATCGTCGTAATCAAAGCCGAAATTCAGCGGCACGATAGTCAGGCCCTCGGCATCCGCATAGGCCACTTCGACGATGTCGCAAGCGGCGACAATCGCGGCGATCTGCTCGGGATTGGTCACCTCGCGGTCCGCGCGGCGCATCATGCGATGCTCGCCGGCGACCGTGTGCTCATCCTCACGCTTGGCGGGCTTGCGAGCGCCCGCAATATTCTCCATGCTCATGCCTGCTCATCCCCATCCACAACCGAAATCCAGTCGCCGTATCCTTCCTCGGCCATGCGCGAGCGCGGCACGAAGCGCAGGGCGGCGGAATTCATGCAGTAGCGCAGGCCGCCGCGGTCGGCCGGGCCGTCGGTGAACACGTGGCCCAAGTGAATCTGTGTGTCCGACGTGCGCACTTCGATGCGGTCGCGGCCCGGAATGCGGTGGTCCTCATGCTCGGTCAGCAAGTCACCGGCAATCGGGCGAGAGAACGCGGGCCAGCCGCAGCCGGAATCGAACTTGTCTCGCGACGAGAACAGCGGCTCGCCGCTGACGATGTCCACGTAAATGCCGGGCTCAAACTCCTCGTCATACTCGTTGACGAACGGGCGCTCGGTAGCGGCGTTCTGTGTGACCGCGAACTGCTCAAGCGTCAGATCCCAGATGCGTTCCACGTACTTCTGACGGCGTTTTACGTTCGCGATTGCGGCGATCGGCACATGGCAGTAGCCGCCGGGATTGTTCACCAGATAGTCCTGATGATGTGCCTCGGCCGGGTAGAAGTTGCGCAGCGGTTCGACCAGTACGGCCGGGCGCTGCGGCTGGCGGTCGACCAGCTGCTCCAAGGCCGCCACATACACGGCGCGCTGCGTCTCGTCCGTGTAGAACATGCCAGTGCGGTACTGCCGGCCGCGGTCTTCGCCCTGCTGGTCCACGGAGAACGGGTCAATGACCTCCAGAAACAGTAATGTCAGCGTCCGCAGGCTGACCTGTGCCGGGTTAAACTCGACTTTCACGGTTTCGGCCGCATCCGTGCCGCCCGCGCATACCTGCTCGTAGGCCGGCGATTCGACGGTGGATTGCGCGTAGCCGACCGTGGTGTCCGTGACGCCGTCGACGTTCTGGAAGTAGCGCTCCAGCCCCCAGAAGCAGCCGCCGGCGAAGTATGCGGTTTGCGTATTGCCGTCATTGTGTTCGTTACGTTCGCTCATGCGCCCCACGTTACTACGTCGAGGCGGCTCGCGATGCAGTCAACGACACCTCTGCACCGGCAAAACCGCTTTCGAGGGGCTGATTCGGCCTTCGCAGGAGGTCTACTCCCGTTTCAAGGGGCTGGTCGGCAGCTAGACCGCATGTAAAAGCCCATCCGCGTCAACGCCATTCCGCCGATTTTGGAGCGTGAATACTCGGCCATCAGCCCCTCGAAGCAGGAGTAGACCTCCCGGAGAGGCCAAATCAACCCCTCGAAACGGAGATAGCGCCTTCTGCGCCCTTCTCGCTGGGCTTTCGCCGCTCAAAGAGGTACATTCGGGCTTCTGCAGAATGCTTTCTCCGTTCAAAGAGGTACCGAATACGGGAAATCCCGAGTACAAACGCCGTCATTGCAACGCTCATACTCGGGATTTCAGAGTTTAGGTATCTCTTTGAAGGCAGTTAGCTGTCCGCAAGAGGCCAAATGTACCTCCTGAAAGCAGATAGCCCCATCTTGGGCTCGAATCGGTCAGTCTCCGTGTCCGTACGTGAACGAACAGGCAAACGGCCTAGAGCCTCAACCGCGAGCACAATTGTCAGGGTCCGCCCCGCACCCTACGACCGCAGCGTGCTGAGCATGCCGGCTACTTCGGCGGGCGTCACGCTGGGCACGTAGGCGCGCACCACCGCGAGCCCGATCTGCGGCAACGCCGCCGGGTCCGGGTAGCACACGTAGACCGGCGCTTCGGTGGGCTGGAACTTGCGCTTGAAGTTGAACAGCGAGTGGAAGCCGTAGGCGGGCTCCATCCAGTCGGCCACGATCTGCAGCGCGTGTTGGAGCACCTGCGTGCCTTCGCCGGCCGCCACCCCACCTTCCCGGGCATTGTCTCGCTCGGGGTTCATGCCGGCCAAGGGTGCCGCGGACAGGCTCATGAACTCCACGGCATGCTCAGGATCCGCAAGCCCCTCGTCGCGCAGGCGCTCGGCCATGCGCGCGATCAGGAACTCCATAATGCCGTTGGGACTGTCGGTGCGATGGCGCATGAAGTCCAGCGTCCAGCCGACGATGCGCCCGTCGCGCCAGGTGGGCAGCCAGCTGGTGACGCCCAGCACGCGCCCGTCCGCGTCGATGGCGTAAAGCAGCCGCACGCGCGGGTCGCGCAGTTCCTCGACACCGCCGAGCGTGAACTTCATTTCCGGCAGCGCCTTGAGCTGCGCCCACTCCTCGGAGATGTCCTCGATCTGCTCGCGCACATCGAGCGACGCTTCCAGGAACGTGGACTGCACATCGGTCACGCCGTCGCGCTTGGCCTTGTTGATGGCGGTGCGCACATCCTGCCATTTCTTGCCGGTCGTCTTCCAGCCGCGCGGGTCCACGACCATTTCGCTGCCGACCTCGATGGAGCTCCAGCCGGCCTCCAGCAACGCGTCGCGCTGTTCGCGATGCACGCTGTAGAACACCGGCGAAAGCGACCGCTCCACGCAATACTGGGTGAAGCCGGTCAGGTCGTCCATCCACTCGGAGGGCTCGCCGAACGGCCCGGTGCAGGTCAAGGCGATGCCGTTGAGCACGCGATATGCCACGGCCGATTTGCCCGTGGGCGAGAGCCAGTAGCTGTTGCCTTCCCACGTAGTCATGAAGCTCATCGATTCGCCGCCGGTTTCGACCAGCCGCTCGGCGCGTGCCTGCGCCCGCTCGTTCGATTCGCTCACGTCGCTCATCCAGCGGATCACCACGACCAGCACCACGATCCAGAACACCAGGCCGACGCCCTGATACACGATCGAGGCCATCGGGGTACGCGGCACGAACGACAACTTCATATGGCTCAGGAAGCCGATGGGCAGGAAGCGCCCCGGCAGTTCGGCCAACAGCGACGAGGCCGTGGCGCGCGGCGAGAAGGCGTCCGGCTGGGCAATGCCGTACATCAGGTACACGGCGGCGCACGCCAGCAGAACCAGCACGATGGCGCCGACGCCGCCGATCAGCCGGCGCCAGCCGACGCGAATCGGGAAGTGCTTCATTGCCGCAGCCAAGGCGATGGCGAAGATCAGCGGTGGCAAGGTGTTCGTCACGCAGGCGGTGATTGCGCCGTGCTGCAGCAGGGAGGTCATGCCATCCGGCGCAAAGCTCAGCGGCACGACCAGGTAATAGGCGATGGCAACGCCCGCCGTGAACAGGTTGATGGCCACGGCGCAGGTGGCCGCGAACCGACGTCCGCGATACAGGCCCCACGCCAGCACCAGAGTCACGGCGGTGGGCAGCAGCGAGCGCAGTACCGCGCCGGGCATCGAGGCGCGCATCAGGTCGAATTGCAGGAAGCAGCCGCTGTGCGTGGCGCCGGCCAGGCAGCGCGCGAGCGTGCCGTCGTCGACGGAGACCGGACTCATGAGCAGGCCGACTGTGCTGAGCGGCCCCGCGTGATTATGCGAGGTGATGGCGATGACCGGCCCCAGCGCCAGCACCACGGCGATGGCCGCGAACATGCGCCGCGCCTCGAAGGAGGTGCTGCGCAGCCAGTGCCATCCGGTTTCGGCGTGCGCGGGCGACCCGGCCATCACGCGGCCGACCGCGTGTCCGATCAGCGCGGCGGCGAGAATGCAGTAATCGCCAGGATTGCCGCTGTAAAGCAGCGCGACCAGAATCGCCACGTAGCCGATCAGCCGAATACGCCGCCGCAACAGATGGCTGCAGAACGCGCTGGCCGCCATAAGCTCGCCGACCGGCAACACCAGCGGGCTCAGGGCGAACTGCATGCGGGAGACGAATTGGGAGTCCTGGAACAGCCATCCGGCCGCCGCACACAAGATCAGGCCCACGATCACGCCGCCGAGCGCGCAGGCGAGCGCGGTGCCGACGGTACGTGCGCGGCCAAGCCACGGCTCGGCGATTGACAGCATGACGAGCCACAGCACGGCATCAAGAATGAGCTGGATGACGCCGCGCGCCAAGAACAGCGTGCAGAAGAGTTTGCCGAAATCGAATTCGGCCATGCTGGTGTCGAGCCGCAGCGGGAACGCGAATCCGGCCATCGCGACCACCAGCCACACCACCAAGTTCAGCACCACCAGCGCCACCGTGGCAGTGATGGCCAGTCGATGACCGTCCGCCCACTGTCGCACGTCGCCGGCCAGTTCGCGCCAGCTTTCCGCCGCATGACTGTTGTGCTTACGCGATTCTTCGCTCATTGCAACACCTCCACTTGTGGGTACTCCTTCAACGATTTCGTCATCTCGCCCAAGCCGGTCCGTTCGCCGAACCAGTCGAGACCGGGCCGCCAGACCGCCTGCACCGCGTGCCAGTCGTGGCCGGTGCCGGGCACGATCAGCTCGGTGACCTCCATGCCGGCTTTGCGCGCGGCGTCGGCGATCGTGCGCATGTTGCTAATCGATTCCTTGTCCCGTTCGCCAGCACCGGTGAACAGCGCCTGCTCGGGCGTACCGGTGGCGGCGATGGCGTTGACCGGCACCTGTTCGTCGTACGCCTTGCGGTCGCCGGCGAAATACTCCTGGACCATCTTGGCGACGCTGCCATTGGTCGGCTTGAGTTCGCCGTCCACCGGCAGCATCGCGCCGTAGATGTCGGGGTGGCGCGGGACGAGCTGCGTGGTGCAGGTGCCGCCTTGCGAGAACCCGCCCATCGCCCACATGCGGGCCGATTTGGCCACGGGCAGCATCTTCTTGGCCCAGTTCACCACGTCTGTGGTGAGGTAGGTTTCGGCGTTGCCTTGCGTGGTGTCGGCGCACAGGCTGTTGTGCGTGGCCTCGCCGTTCTGGTCGGGCACGAGCACGATCGGCGCGAGCCCGTCATGTTTGGCGGCGTACGCATTCATCGTGGCGGCGATGTTGCCGGCGTCGATGAGGCGACTGGGGCTACCGGGCTGCCCGGCCAACAGCTCCATCACCGGCAAGGCCGGCGGACGGTCGGACAGCGCGGCGGGCGGCAGGTAGATCATCGCCTTGCGGGCCGTGAAGTTGGATTCGGTGTTCGGAATGTCGACGGTGAGCACCTTGCCTTGGCTGGGCATGGACGGCAGGCTGCCCTTCCGCGCCTTGCTATGCCAGTCGCTGACACTCATCGCGGCCTTGTGTACCTCGATTGAGCCGAGCGAGGCGTACGGCGTGTAGCCGACGAGGGTGCCGATGGTCTGGTATTCGCCGTAAATCGAGTCCACGCCGAGCGCGGTGGACAGCAGCACCAGCGGCACCAGCACGACGGCCAGCGCACGGCGGACCCCGCGCAGGGTCACGGCTGCGGCGATCACGAAGCCGACGCCGGCGATGCCGCCCGCGATGGTGAAGATCACCGGCCAGCCCAGCGATACGCCGAACACCATAAACACGTCGGACACCAGCCATGCAACCAGCAGTCCAGCCGCGCCGGCGAGCACGGCGGCAATCAGCGAGACAATCAGCGGGTGCAGGCGGCCGCGCTTCTTACTCTTGCTCAATGCCAGCCCAATAATCAGTATGATTGCCGCGATCGCGGTCAGTCCGAACACGGTCCGCGGCACGATTCCGCGGACCAGAGACAATTCCATGAACGTTTTCCAAACGGAGTTCTTCATCCTTCACCCCCGCGCTCCAGGCTCCTCGCCTTGTAAGCTCACGCAACACTAGCGCGCGATTCATAGAGCGTCACCCAATTTCACAAAAATTGTCGCGAGTTCTCATGGTTTCCCCAGACTCCGTTCAGCGCCTGTTCACATCCGGTCTGGCGCCCGCAGTTCAAGGCCAGTGTCGGCGCTGGATTAGCGGCGCGCAGGCTTGTCCCAGCTTCAGCCGGAAGCAGGGAATATGCTGGTGGATATGACTCACGCAAACGAACAACGTCCAGCAGCGACCGGCAATGCCGCCGATAACGTGTCTGACGCCCCTACTGGCCCCGCGACGAGCGCGGCGGCAAGGCCCACGACCGTCACGGCTGATGGCACAACAGCCACAAACGCCGCGGCCAGTTCAACAGCAAAGCCCGCAGCCAGCACCTCTTGGGCCAGGGAAACCAACCCACGTCGAGCACTGTTGACGATTATCGTCACGGTGGTGGTTGTGGTGGCCATCGTACTGGGGCTCGGATTCTTCGTGAACTGGGGATTGGCGGCCCTTTTGGTGATCATTATGATTCCGGGGGCGATTTCGCTGGCCGTTCTCGCCAAGCACCCTGAATCCACCGGCGGGCGCAGCATGTTCGGCATCTCCGATCCGAATACGCTGCTTGACCCGATTCGCCGCCCGTCCGAGCGCCGCGGCGAGTAAGTTGCTGCTGCCCATCGGGCGGTAATTTATCCATGGGGCGGTAAAAGGCCCATGGGGCGGTTTGAAGAAATTGTGAAACCGCAGAATAAAGTCATTTTGGGATACCGCCCCATGAGGGTTTTACCGCCCCATGGGATTATTACCGCCCCATGAGCAAAGTCACCCCGCTATTTGCGCGCACTGACCAAGTAATTGAGCACCGATCCGGCGGCCACCAGCAGCGCGCCACACCAAAACGGCAGCGACAGCGCCAAACCCAGCAACACCGCACTGGCCCCGGTGGACAGCACCGGCGTGGCATAGGACGCAATAGCCAGCCGCTCCATAGACCCATGCAGAATGCCGTATCCCCAGCAGGCATAACCACCGCCAATCGCCGCCGCGGCAATCAGCACAAACAGCCATGCGACCAGACTCGGCGGCTCGGCCGGCCATCCCTGCCCGGACGCAAAGTGGATAATCCACAGCGCCACGGCCACGCAGGGGAAGAACAATGAAGTGCCGTCCACCCCATGACTCATGGCTGGCGTGAACACCGCGTACACCGACCAGGCAAGCGCGCCCACGAACGCCAGCGCGTAGGGCAAAGGATTGGTGGCGATATGCTGCACGGCCGCATGCCAGTCAAGCCCGGAATTGCCGCCGACCGCCAGCACCACGCCGGCAGTGGCCACGATCGCACCCGGCAACACCTTGACGACCGCGTGCTTGCGATGGGATACGCCCGCCGACAGCAGCACCATCATCGTGGGCCACAGATAGTTGACCAGGCTCACTTCCACCGAGGATGCGTCGGTAGAGGCCAGACCCAGCGAGAGGGATATCGACGATTCGTAAAATACGAACAACAGGCCGCCGATAATCAGGTATTTCTTGGGGAACTCGCGAATCGGGGCCGGGCGCCGGAACATCAGCAGCAGGATGCCGCCGACCGTGTAGATCAGGGCCGAGCCAAGCGTGGCGCCGAAGTTTTCGGAGACGATGCGCACGGTGCCGGCCATGAAGCTCCACAGCAGGATTGCCATCAGGCCGATGGTCGTGGCGCGCGCGGATACGACGTGGCCGCCGGAACGGCTTGCCGCCGGTGCCGGTGTGCCGCTTGCGTTCTGTGCGCCGTTCGCCATATGTCCGCCTCGCTCGCATCGTTTCGAAGTCACTCTACCCATCGGATGTGTACAGCGGCAGAACGGCACGCGACCGGCGCGCGAACAGGGTGGGGTTCGGTGATTGAAACAGCAAAATGCCGGGTAGGGTAAATCCCTACCCGGCATTTGCATTGGCTATGTTTCCCGCCGTCTGTCAGGTTAGTCGGCGTTGAAAGCGTAGGGCAGACGGCGTGGGAAGCATGGTTTGGTTACGATTTATCTCTCCCCCACCCGCTTCGCGGGAGCCCCCTGGCGGGTTCTAGTGATCGTTGCAACACCTGACCTACCGCAAGGAGGGTCAGGTGA
>OGWX01000688.1_pt1 | contig 23789 bp, 13 predicted proteins | sample 1576151 | NCBI WGS metagenome assembly OGWX01 (sample SAMEA3541591, study PRJEB24748) | human gut metagenome | biome: human gut; feature: human-associated habitat; material: faeces | place: China | collected 2012
CCCCCGGCTCGAGCTTTGGCCCGAGCGGCGAGGGCTACGTCCGTTTTGCCCTGACGATGCCCGTTGAGAAGATCGGCGAGGCCGTACAGGCGATCAAAAACAGCGGCATCCTGGGGTAATTTGCCCGCTATTTAAGGCGGCTGGGGGGTGCGCTGTGTTTGCCCGCCGGGCACACGCGGCAGCCGCAGACCTTCCGAACCGATGCAGGCATCGTCCCCTACAGCGTAGGGGCGGATTCCATATCCGCCCGGGCACCTTGCCCCTGCCGCATACGGCCAGCGGGCGAACGAAAAGTTCGCCCTGGCAGAGCCATCCCTCCTAATAAAGAACACCGCCGATCCGGGTCACGGGTCGGCGGTGCTTTTTTGAACAAATCATTGATTACTGTGCGTTTTCACGCAGAGCGGCACGCATTTCCTTCTGGATAGCAGGGGTCGTTTCCACCTTCTGCATCAGGGCCGCGATCAGCTCGGGCAGCTGCTTCGCGGGCAGCTGCTCTGCAATGACCGAGGCCAGGTACTCAGCGTGGGACATGGCAGGCTCAAACGTGCGGGCATAGGTCTTACCGCTGCGCACGAAGCCAACCTCCCGCAGAACACCCTTCTCCATCAGGCTGTTCAGCATCGAGAAAATCGAGCGTTCCTTCCATTTACGGTCAACACAGGTTTTCACGACTTCCGTCTGTGCCATCGCGTGATCCGCCTGCCAAAAAATTTCCATGATCTGTTGTTCGCTTTTTGTCAGATGCACGTTGGTATACCTCGCTTTAAAAATTGTCTACATTTCTATAGTATCCGCTTGTCAGCGAAATGTCAATGAGTTTCCGAAAATTTTTCAAGTTTTTTGTGTTATTTTATAACGGTTTTACAAATCTGACACATTTAGCGGACAGCTTCGTGCATTTCCCGATTTATGTCATAGATTCGACAGTTTACAAAAGTGTGGCATATATGTGGCACGTTCTGCCGCATCACGCCACACTTTTGCCGCAAATGGTATTTCGTGTACCCCCCCCCCGTCATTTTTTAGTTGATTGCATTCTCTTTGCGCCGTTCCTGTCATTCCGCCGGCCACCGGCCGCGCAGGTACTCGAGCGCGCGCTTTTCCAGCCGCGAAACATAACTGCGGCTGATGTGCAGCGCCTGCGCCGTCTGCTGCTGGGTCTTGGGCGCACCGTCAAATCCATACCGCTGCCGCATAATAGCGCGTTCCCGGGCAGGCAGAGCGTCCACCAGCGCACGCAGCCGGGCGGCGTCGGCGCGGCTCTCGCAGCCGGCCTCCATGTCGGCTTCATCGGGCAGGGTGTCCGCCAGCGTCAGCTGCCCGTCCGCCTCGAGCGGCTCCTGCAGCGACAGCGTCACTCCCGTCCGCCGCCCCCGCCGCAGGTCCATGCGGAGCTCATTCTCAATACATCTGCTCGCATAGCTGGCAAAGCGCTTGCCTTTGGCGGGGTCGAAGGTATCCACCGCCTTGATAAGCCCAATCGTGCCGATGGAGATCATGTCGTCCTGTGCGCTGTTCCCGGCATAGTATTTTTTGCAGATATGCGCGACGAGCCGCAGATTGTGGCGGATCAGCGTATCCCGCGCCTGTGCGGCGGCTGCCCCGCCCTTTTGCAGATCGGCAAAGGCCGCGCGCTCCCTGTCCGGCGGGAGCGGACGCGGGAAGGACCCGCTTTCGAGATGCAGCGCCAGATACAGAATATGCCCTGCCGCCGCCTGCAAAAACAAACCAAAAATGCCCAGCATACACACCACCTCGCGGAAGTGTATGCCGGGCATGGAAATTTTATTCTGTCTTTTGGGTGGCGAACGCCGGGTTGGCGGCGCGGGTCTCCTTGCCGTAGACGGTTTGGCGCTGTGCAAAGGCGCGGCGCACGTCGGCGGGGACGTCCACATGGGCGATGAAGCCTTTTTCTTTACAGCGTAAACTGCACCGCGCAGAAGGCGGCGTAGATCGCCAGGAGCAGGATGCCCTGGGCGCGGTTCAGCTTGCCCTTGACGAGGGCGGGGACCGTCAGGATCAGCATGACGGCCAGCATGACCGGCAGATCCAGCACAAGGCTGGAATTGATGCCAAACAGCGTGGCGCTCTGCGGGATGGTGAAGGGTGCCAGCGTGATCGACATGCCGCTGACCAGCACAAGGTTAAAGACATTCGCACCGACGACGTTGCCCAGCGACAGGTCGCTGTGGCCCTTGACCAGCGAGGTGATGGCCGTGACCAGCTCGGGCAGCGAGGTGCCGAGCGCGACAAACGTCAGAGCGATGACGCTCTCGGGCACGCCGAGGGCCTGCGCGATCAGGGTGCCGTTGTCCACGAGCAGATTTGCGCCGACGGCGATCAGCACCGCGCCCAGCACAAGCAGGATCAGCGTCTTGGCGAGGGGCATTTCCTCCTCCTCGGACGCCTCTTGCGCACCGGCGGGGGTGTTTTTCATCTGCAGCACGTTGACGGCCATGTACGCCACAAACGTTGCCAGCATGATGATGCCCATGACGCGGGTGAATCTGCCGAAAACATAGGCCGCAATGCAGTAGATGGCCGCCGCCGCGAAGAAGAAGGCGACGGGGGTTTTCAGCGTTTTGGGGTCTACCCTGCCGGGGCGCACCGCAATCGTGATGGCCGCGATCAGTGCCGCGTTGCAGATGACCGAGCCGATGGCGTTGCCGTAGGCAATCTCGCCATGGCCGGACAGCGCGGACATCGTGGAGACCATGACCTCCGGCAGCGTCGTGCCGATGGAGACCACCGTCGCGCCGATGAGCAGCTCCGGCAGGTGGAAGCGGCGGGCCAGTGCGGACGCGCCGTCAACAAACCAGTCGCCGCCCTTGATCAGGAACAACAGACCGACAATAAAAAGCAGCACAGGGATGAGCATATTGATTCCTCCGTTAAAAATGCACGTTATGTGTCGGAAATTATATTATACCACGGCAGTCCGGGCGCCGTCAAACGGGGCGGGGTTTAAAATGTAAAAATGCAGCCTTTCGCGCGCATGGCTCCCCCCCGGAGGGGGAAGCTGTCAGCGGCCCCGACCACTGACTGATGAGGGTCGACCTTGCAGATGCTGCCCGTTTACAGGCTACTGCCGTGCACACGCCCCTCATCCGGCCCTACGGGCCACCTTTCCCCGCGGGGGAAGGCAAAAAGCCCCCAATTTTTGCACACTTTCCCGCGTTGTGTCCTGCCAACACAAACACAAAACCCCGCAGGGGGTACCTGCGGGGCTCTGTGCATAGAGGGGTGGGAAAGTATATAAAGGTCAGTGAATGTCTTGATTGATTACAAATATTATTATAGCAAGTTTTCTTAAAATGTCAAATGTCAGACTTGCATTTTGGTTTTCAAAAGATTATAATAAAGTCATTCCTACTTAATTTTATTTAGCAAGCGCACAAAAAAGCATACTTTTCCAATTTTGTTAAAGATAACAGTGATTGTATACTTCACTTTATTTTTTTGTGCGCATTACACAAAACAACGACAAGGAGTCAATCCATGGACGATTTGGACCACAAAATCCTACAACTGCTGGCGGAAAATGCGCGTATGCCCGTTAAGGACATCGCCCAGCGGGTCAGCCTGACCAGTCCCGCCGTATCCAGCCGCATCCACCGCCTGGAGCAGGAGGGCGTCATCGGCGGGTACACTGTCGTGCTGCGCCACCCCGACGCGCCCGCCCGGGTCGAGGCGCTGATCTCGGTACTGGTGGACGCAGCGACCCGCGCGAGCTTTCTGACCATGATCGAGCAGGAGCCGCAGGTCTTGCAGTGCTTCCGCGTAACAGGCAGCTACAACTTTATAATTAAGGTAAGCTGCACCGACATTGACGCGCTGGAGCACCTGCTGACCAAGATGCAGAAGATGGGCTCCACCAACACCCAGATCATCCTGAACACCCAGCTGGACCGCGGTCTGGCATTCGACGAATAAGCGAGGTTTTTATGGCACATTTTTGCAAAAACTGCGGTCTGCTGACTGCCCCGTACGACGAGCGGTGCCCCAAGTGCGGCGCACCGCTGCCGCATATCCCGATGAGCGAGGCTCTGTTGGAGTCCATGCGTCAGTCCCCGGAGGGTACCGCTGAGACCGGCGAGCCGCTGTACGAGCAGGACCTGGAGGAGGACCGCATCGACGCCATGAGCCAGGGCGCGACGACGGCGGCCATGCTGCTGTTCGCCATCCCCATCGCCGGGTTCGTGCTGGCGGTGGTGTGGAGCTTTGGCGGCACGCAGGACCCTGCCCGCAGGCGGCTGGCCCGGGCGTACCTGATCCGTGCGCTGGTCGTGGCGGGGCTGGTCATCCTGTTTGTGGCTGTGGCCGCGATGGTGTTTACCGCCGCGCTGCACAGCCAGCTGGCCTACTACTATTACCGTTGAGGAGGCGCCATGAAAGCATCTGTCATCATCCCGAACCTGAACGGCGCGGGCTGGCTGCGGGATTCCATCGAGTCCGTCTGGGCGCAGACCGAGCAGGATTTTGAGCTGATCGTCATTGACAACGGCTCCACCGACGAGAGCCTGGACATCGCCCGCAGCTACTGCGGGCGGGACCGCTACACTTTAATTGAAAACGCCGGGAACACCGGCTTTTCCCATGCGGTGAACCAGGGCATTGCGATTGCCAAAGGCGAATACATGGCGCTGTTCAACAACGACGCCTTTGCGGAGCCGGATTGGCTGGCGGAGCTGATCAAAACCGCCGACGCCGACCCGAAAATTTTTGCGGTCAGCAGCCTGATGCTGCGCTACTATGAGCCGGAGCTGGCCGACGACGCGGGCGACTACGTGACGATCCTGGGCTTTGCCTGCAAGCGCGGCGACGGCTTAAAGGCCAGCCGCTATACAAAGCCCTGCCGTGTGTTCAGCGCATGCGGCGGCGCGGCGCTCTACCGCAAGTCGATTCTGGACGAGATCGGCGTGTTTGACGAGCTGTTTTTCGCCTATTACGAGGACGTCGATTTGAGCTGGCGTGCGAACAATTTCGGCTACAGGAACGTCTACTGCCCCACGGCCCGCTGCCGCCATATCTGCGGCGCGACCACCGGCGCTGTGCGCTACAACCCGTTTAAGAGCATCCAGAGCGGGCGCAACAGCATTCTGCTGCCCTACAAGAACCAGCCGATTTTGATGTTGGTTTTGAATTTTATCCCGATGCTGCTGGGGTATCTGCTCAAAGTGCTTATGTTCCGGCTGCGCGGTTTCGGCGGGGATTACGCGAAGGGCTTCCGCGAGGCGTGGGCGGCGCTGCCGAAGATAAACAAGCCGAAATTCAAGTGGCGGAACCTGCCCAATTATGTCTGGGTGGAGTTCAGTCTGATCGCCGGGCTGTTCAAGTACATTGTGTACCGCGTGCAGCGGGCGTTGAAGATCACGTGATGGGGGCCTTGCCTTTCATTTTGCTGCGCTGTAGGGGCCGGGCAGTTTCCGCAGACTCCCTTTTCTCTTACTTTCTTCGAGAAGAAAGTAAGCAAAGAAGCTTTCAATGTCTCAACCAAAAAGCACCTGCTGGCCGGTCACACGCATACCGGTCAGCAGGTGCTTTTATTTTACTTGTTCAGAATTTCTTTGGTTCTTTCTTTGCAAAGAAAGAACATCTCTCGTTTAATCCTCATCCGCAAAGTTGCCCAATGCCTTTGCCTGCTCGATGACCTTGTTCTCGAGCATCTGCGGCAGGGTCTCATACCGGACAAACTCGAAGGTGAAGTAGCCGCGGCCCTGGGTCAGCTGGCGCAGGAAGGTGGTGAAGTCCTGCATCTCGGCCACGGGGACCTCGGCCTCGACGACCTGCAGGCCGTCGTCATCGGGGTTCATGCCCAGCACGCGGCCGCGGCGCTTCGTGACCTCGCCCATAATATCGCCGGTGTTGTCGGCGGGGACGTGGGCTTTCAATGCGCCGATGGGCTCAAGCAGGACGGGGCCGGCCTCGGGGATGGCGGCCTTATACGCGAGTTTGGCGGCCATAATGAACGCCATTTCGCTGGAATCAACAGGGTGGTAGCTGCCGTCCAGCAGCGTGGCCTTCATGCCGACCATCGGGTAACCGGCCAGCACGCCGTGCTCGGCGGCCTGACGGACGCCCTTCTCGACTGCCGGGAAGAAGTTCTTCGGCACGCTGCCGCCGAACACGTTCTCGGCAAACTCGATGCCCTCGCCCTCGATGGGCTCGAACTGGATCCAGACGTCGCCGAACTGGCCGTGGCCGCCGGTCTGCTTCTTGTGGCGGCCCTGCGCCTTGCAGCTCTTGCGGATGGACTCACGGTACGGCACGCGCGGATTCTCGAGCGTGATCTCGACGCCGAACTTATTCTTCAGCTTGGCCAGCGCGACCTCCAGATGCTGGGTGCCCAGACCGCTGATGATCTGCTGCTTCGTCTCGGGGTCGACCACGAACCGGATGGCGGGGTCCTCCTCGATCAGGCGGGCCAGCGCGCTGCCGACCTTACCCTCGTCGCCCTTCTTGGCGACCTTGACAGCCATGCGGTAGCTGCTGATGGGGTACACAGGTGCGGGCAGCGCCACGACGCGGGCGGGGTCACACAGGGTATCGCCGGTCTTGGCGGTGGCCAGCTTGGCAACTGCGCCGATGTCACCGGCGGCGATTTCGGGCGTGTCGGTCTGCTTTTTGCCGCAGACGGTCAGCGTCTTGCCCAGGCGCTCCGGCTGGCCGGTGCGGGCGTTGACGGCGTTGCTCGTCGCGGTCAGCCTGCCGGACAGCACCTTAATAAAGCTCAGCTTGCCGACAAACGGGTCGGCCACAGTCTTAAAGACGTAGGCGCACAGCGGGGCGGCGGGGTCGGCGGTGATCTCCACCGGCTCGCCGCCAGACTCGCCCACGGCGGACGCGGTGTCCGCGCCGGGCAGCAGCACGTTCATGTTGTAGAGCAGCATATCCAGCGCCTGCGCGTTGACGGCAGAGCCGCAGAACACGGGCGTGATCTGGCCGCTGCGCACGCCGGAGGCCATGCCCTGGACGATCTCCTCTGTGGTGAAAGCCTCACCCTCGAAGAACTTCTCCATCAAAGCCTCGTCGGTCTCGGCGATGGCCTCGCTCATGGCCTGGATCAGGCCCTCAAAGCGGTGGCCGATGTCGGGCAGGTCGATCTGGACCTGCTTGCCGCCTTCGTATTTGAAGGCCTTCTGGCTGAACAGGTTGATGTAGGCGACGGTGCCGTCGTCCAGACGGACGGGCACGACGCAGGGGCAGACACTGGGGCCGAACTTGATCTTCATCTGCTCCAGGATCTTAAAGTAGTCGGCGTTTTCCAAATCAGCCTTGGTGACAAAGATCATCCGCGCCTTGTTGTTTTTCAGCGCCAGCTGGTACGCCTTCTCGGCACCGACGGTCACGCCGGAACGCCCGGACACACAGATCAGCACGCTCTCGGCGGCCATGATGCCCTCGGCAGCGCCGGTCTCAAAATCAAACAGACCCGGTGCGTCGATCAGGTTGTACTTGATGCCCTCGTACTCGACGGGGACAACGCTCGAGTTGAGCGATGCCTTGCGGCGGATCTCCTCGGGGTCAAAGTCGCTGGCGGTGGTGCCGTCCTCGACACGGCCCATACGCTCGGAAGCGCCGCTCATGTACAGCAGTGCCTCGGTCAGCGTCGTTTTGCCGCAGCCGGCGTGGCCGGCCACCAGAATGTTGCGGATGTCTTTGCTTGCGTAGCCCATGGATCGTCAAACCTCTTTTCGCGCCGGGGCTGCTTCCGGCAGCCCTGCGGCGTAGAATTTCATTGCGGCGCAGTGATTTTTGAACACTCCCGCCTGTTTGATACTACTTTACCACATTGTTGTGGAAATTTAAACAGTTTTTTCGGATTTTTTGTAAAAATTTTTAGGCAAAAGATTGTGGAAAGTGTAAAAAACAGACCCTTGCCTCCCTCTGCGAGGGAGGTGCCCCCGCAGGGCCGGAGGGAGAGAACCTTTCCATAGCCCGAAATATGTCGGATTATCGCAAGGTTCTCTCCCCCACCGCCTGCGGGCGGAGCCCCCTCGCAGAGGGGGCCAGGGTAATGAAAAAGCCGCACAGCTTTCACTGTACGGCTTAACGGCTCACTTATTTTTCCTTCTTCGCCGTCTTTTTGCGGCGGCGGGCGCGCCCGCTGTCGGCCTTGGCCTCGGGAACATAGAGGCTATAGCTCAACAGGTAGCGGCCATGGGCAGGGATGCGGTAGAACGCGGCCTTGATGCGCTCCAGCGGACCGGTGCCGCTCTCGGCGGTGCTGCCGCTCAGCATAACAACATACTGCATATCGGTGTAGCGGGCGGCCACATCGCACTGGCGCAGATTCGTGCGGATCAGATCGCCCAGCTGCTCCACCATCAGAGCGGTCTCGGCAGCATCGGTGTTCTGGCTGGGAGCCACGGTCAGGATCGCCAGGAATACCTGCAGACCGTAGCGGACCTGCACGCCGCGCTGTACGCGGTAAATTTCCTTGAACGTCTCAAAGTCGCAGATACAGGCCCCCGTGTTGTCGGTATCCGGCAGGGCAGAGATCAGCTTGGAGACCTCACTCTCCATATTGCGGTCTGCCTGGCGCATCTGGCGGTAGGCAGAGCCTGCGCGGCCCGGCTCAATGGCATGATGCAGGCAGCCCATGGCGCTGCCGCGGCGTGCCAGATCCTCCGCCTCCTCGTGGCGGCCCAGCGTCTCCAGCGCGACGATCTTTTCCAGATAAAGGCGCTCCTCGTAGGGGTCCAGCTCCAGCGCGCGGGTACACAGCGTAACGATGCGGGTGCTCTCGCCCCATTTTTTGCAGAGCTCCAGCAGGTTTAAAATGGCTGTGCGGTACTGCCCATGCAGACGCACGCTGACGCTTTCGACCCACGGCTCGGACGCAGACTGCGGCAGCAGGCGTCCGTCATACAGGTTGACGATCTGTTCATAAATGCGGCTGCGCTTCTCGGCATCGCTCTCCTTGCGGGCCAGCTCCGACAGGTCATTGACCTCAAACACATCCACGCTGCAGTCCAGATGGGGGTTCCACTGGTAGTAGCCGCGGCTGGTCACGATGCAGCCCTTCATCTCATCCAGACCCTCCGCGTCGATCATAAGGCGGAAGCGATGCAAGATGGCGCGCAGGGCCATGTCCGGGTTGGTGGACCGCTCCCCTGCCCACAGGGTATCGGTCAGTACCTTGTGGGAGACGCGCTCCCCGCGCCGCAAAACGAGATACTGCACCAGCGCCGTTGCCTTGCGGGACTGCGCCAGCTGTGCCAGCACGGGCTTGCCGTTCACACGGATCTCAAAGCCGCCCAGCATTTTGATTTCAATTGTTGCCATCCTAGTCATCCTCTCTGCTCTGATGTCCATGACGTTCCTGCATTTTGTCCGGCACACAGGTATTCATGTTTTAAAGTATAACGAGTCCATTTGAATTTGTCCAGTACATCCGCCGGGATTGTAATAAACTTTTCAAAAATCGTCCCGGAGGGCACCGCTCACGACTCCGACGATGCCTTGCCGTCCCAGGTGCCGGGTTCATACAGGATGACCGGCTCACCGGGCAGCTGCACAATGGCTTTTTGGGTGCACAGCGGCACGATCTGGTTGTCGGCGTCCCGCTTGGCCACAGTCAGCACCACCGTCATAGCCGTAATGCGCGGGGTCTTGGTTTCGTCGCCGTCCTGCGTCCAGCTGCGGGCGTAGAAATGCAGTTCGCTGATGAACAGCCCCATATAGGCATCCCGGGGATAGGCCGTTGTGTAGCCGTAGGCAACGTAGGGCAGTGTGTCCGTCACGTTGCCGTCCGCGTCCTTGTTCTCTTTTGTGTGCTGCGGGTTGCCGTAGTGCCCGGCGCCATTCAGTTCATCGCGGTAAAACCGCATGTGCAGGTAGCCGTTCAGCGCATTGGCCTGTTCCGCTGTCAGCAGTGCTGTGCCGTCTGTCTTTGTCAGCATCGGCACACAGTCCTTGTCGATCAGCTCAATGTGGTTGGGGTAGACGCTGAATTCCAATGCCGTGCCCTTGCTGTAGTCGTTACCCTTGGACGCAAAAACCTTATCCAGATTGTCAGATTCCGTTGCGCCGTCGGTGAAGCGGATATAGCCGTTCGCCTCGAGCACCTCGCCGCGGATCGTCTCAATGAGCGCGTCGGCCAGATTTTGCGCGCGGGTCTGCTGCTGGATGTCCATATACGCCTGCGCACTGGGCTGTATCAGCGTGACCGCCGCCAGCGTAAAGATCGCCAGCAGCACCATGCAGACGATCAGCTCCACCAGCGTTGTGCCGTTCTGGTTTTTCAAACGCTGCTTCATGGGTTGGTCGTCCCTTCTGCCTTAGACTTCCTGCTGTAGCGGTAAAATTTGTGTGGGTTTTCGTCGTCAGGTGCGTATGTCTCCACGCTGTCCAGCTCGACGCCGTTCACCGTAAATTCATTGTAATCGCCAAAGGAGAACTCCAGCTCATCCTGTTCCTTCACCCAGCGGGGGGCCGCGTTATTGGCCGGGTACAGCCCGGCGCAGAAGGCATAGGCTGTCTCCCGCAGCGTTTCGGCCTTTTGGGACATGGCGCGGGCGTACCGCAGCGAAACGACGAACATCGACGTAAAAATCATCAGCAGCAGGAACGACACAAGCACTTCCACAATGGTCTCGCCGCGCTGATTTTGTAAAGTATGTTTCATAGCGGGTCACTCCTGTGTTGTGCCGGTGCTCTGTTTGGCACCGCGGGTGTAGGTGATGGAATCGGGCTGCTGGCTGGTGTCGCAATGGAACGTCAGGCGGTTGCTGCCAATGTTGTCGGCAGTAATGGACTGTTCACCACTGCCGGGGGCGTAGAACGTCAGGTCGTTAATGCGGTAATACTTTCTTGGACTGTCGTTTATTGTGTAATACACCTTGGGGAATGTATTGTTTTTTGCCTGGCTGCCGTCGCTGTCGTACTTCACTGTGCGGTCGTAGGTTCGCGTGAAGGCAAAGCTCTCGCCGTTTTTCGTGACTGTCACCGTAATGTCCAGCTGTAAATCGACGATTGCCATGCCCTTGCGGTTTTCGCCCTCCAGTGTGTCGAGCAGGTTGCGCAGGTCTGTGGCATTGGTACTGTTCGCCGTCTGGTTCAGCTTGTCGGCACCGTCGCCCGGGCGGCGGCGCAGTGTTACCGTGATGGCCTCGGCCCCGCCATCAGGCTGGCTGCCTTTCGGTTTCCAGGCGAACTCCTTGGGCTGGGATTCCAAATCATAGATGTCCTTGCCGTAGCTTTGGGAGAACATAAACTGCTCATTGACGAACTTGGCAAAGCTGCTGTCCTTCTTGTTCAGCTCCCCTTCCAGCACGTCGGAAAAGCTGGTTGCCAGCTGGTAGGCTTCCTGTTCCAGCAGCTGGCGGTTGGCATTGGCCGTCAGCACGGAGGCCGCATAGACCAGCGCTGCCGACAGCGCCACAAACAGCGCGCCGATGCAGAGGACCAATATCATCGAAAGCCCCTGCTCCCCGCGCAGAATGCTGCGTGCCCTGCGGTGCATAATGCCACCTTCTTTCCTGAAATAAAATTACGATGCGTCGCTTGTTTCCGTCTGTTCCGGGGGCGCGGTTTCCGCCGCGTCCGTCTCATCCGGGGCAGCGGCGGTCTCCGGGGTTGTCACGGGCAGTGCCGCACGGGCCCGCATCAGGACCGGGGGCACGCTTGCGGGGGCGCTTTCCGCCGCCGTGCTTTCTGCAGTCTCGACGGGCGCGACGCTCTCCGCGGAATCCATACTCTGGGCATCCTCCGCCGCATCGGCGGTGTTCGTCTCGTTGACGGGGACCTTGACCTTGCCGGACGCAACGGTCTTATCGTCGCCAATCGAGTGCGCCAGCGTCTGCAGCGTCACACTTGCGGTGAACTTTTGCAGCTCGCGCGAGTCGTCCTGCACCTTTTCCTGCAGCTCGGGCAGGGTGATGCGGTAAACAGGCTCGGCACCGTCCTCCTGCACCAGCTCCAGCATGGGAACCGTCTGTGCCTTGTAGTACAGCGTACCGCCGTCCTTTTCCACCGTGCCGGTGACGTCATAGGGTTGCGATTCCCAGCCGGTCAGGTTGTTATCTTTGTCGTAGACAGGCTCAACGCTCAGGTCGTACCAGATGCGGGTCTCGTCGGTCTGCTTTTCAAGCTTCGTCGTTTTGTCGCCATAGGTCTTGGTGACGGTTTCGATTTCCCCGCGCTTATGCGTGATATTGCCGTCTGCGTCCTTCACGTCCCTGTCGTAGGTCGTCACCGTAATCCTGTAGGGCTTTTTGTCCTTGTCCAGCGGCGTGACGGTAAAGGTATAGCTGTCGGTCAGGTTGCGCACCGTGCCGTCGGCCTGGGTGTACTTGTTCACCGCGGTCCACTCCACCGTAAAGCGGCGCAGCTCCAGCGGGGCCGTACCGCGATTGCTCTTAAACTCGGGGTCGCTGTACAGGTTGACCTCCTGCGTGTAAACGGCATTGCCAAGTGCGCGTTCCGGTTCGGCGGTGTCCACGGGGGCGTCCAGCGTGATGGCCGGCAGCTGCGCCTTTGCGGCATCCTGCAGGAAGTAGAACCAGTTCGACGCTGTCGTGCCGTCGGTGGGCATAACGCGCACCGCGGGCAGCAGGTATTGTTTTGCATGGTCGGGCGTCAGCGTAAAGCCGTTGCCGTCGGGCACAAAGGTATAGCTGGCGGTTTTGTCGTTGGCGCTGGCGCTCCCGCCCACCGTGCGGCTGTCCTTCGGGATGACCAGCTCGGCGTTGCCATTGTTCAGCATTTCGTCCAGTTTTTTGGTCAACTCCTGCTGGGCCTCGTACTTGGCCTGCCCGGTGGGGGTATTCTGCCAAGCCTTGGCCAGATCGGCAATTGTATTGTAATTGCCCACACTGCTGAAGATATAGCCGGTAAAGTAGACATTGCCCTGTGCGGCTTCCTCCAGCGTCATGTTGAGCTTGAGGTCGTTCAGGAACGTCTCCTGATTCGGGCTGTTGTTGTCAAAAGCGACGTTTTCAACCACAGGTGCAGCGGCGCGGCGGACGATGGTCTCGGACTGGCTCAACGCGCCGTCCGGGCCGTCAAAGCAATTGGTACCAGCCTTGCTGCGGGCAATGACGCGGAAGCTCATCGCAACGCCCTGATACTGCTCCATATCCAGCGTCAGGCTGCCGACATTGCCCGTGGTGGGCAGCGTCAGCACAGTTTTGCCGTTGGCATCGACGACGCACAGGTCATAGTGGCCAATGCGCGCGTCGTCGGACGGCGACCAGCTGACCGTGTAGAGCAGGGCATCCGCGTTGTCGGTCTCGCCGTTGACGCGGGTGATGGAGCTCGGCGCGCTGATGCCGGGCAGGCGCTGCTTAACGCTGTAATCCGCCACAGCGGACGCGCCGATTTCGGTGGTGTTGGCTGCCGCCACGCGGGTGACCTCGAGCCGGACCTTGTCATAGCGCCAGCTGTCGCTGCCGTTGGCCAGCATGGTATCCACGTTGACAGGCAGGGTAAAGCTGCTGCTGCCGCTGTTCTGAACCTTATCGGCCAGATTTACGCCGTCCTTCAGCGCAATTTGCTCCTGACCGGTCACATTGCCGTTCGCGTCCGTCAACAGGCCGTAGAGCTTGATGCTGTAGGTCGGCGTTTTCGCGTCCATGTCCTCTTGCGTCCAGTTGAACGTATAGGTCAGCTGATTGTTGTCCGGGTTCACCTTGCCGCCGTCGGTATCTTCGGCCAGCGTCGGGGCTTTCAGGACATTCAGGTTCAGCTGCTTGAAGATGATCTGCGGGGTCGTCTGCGTGGCCTGTTCAGCCCATTTCGGGTCATCGGTGCGGCTCACGTCGGAGAAGCAGAGCGGCGTCAGATGGGCATAGGTATAGCTGTGCTCGCCCGTGCGAACGATCTCATAGCCGTTCTTCCACCAGATTTCTTTGTCGGTGTCGTTTGTCTCGTTCGCATGGCTGGCGATGGCTGCGGACACTTCGTCCGCCGTGGCATCCCAGCGATACTTCATATCGCCCTTGCCGCTGGTGACGGGCACCGCGACAACGAGGAAGTCGGTGTAGTTCGTCATGGCATCCGACGGCAGGCTGTTCAGGTTGAAGGTGACGGGAGACCCTGTCACAATGCCCTCCCGCGCGGCCAGCGTGATGTACTGGCCGTTCAGGGACTGCCCGTTGACCGTGTCATTGCCCAGATATTTTGCCAGCAGCATGACACGGTAGGTCGGGCTGCCGTGCTCGCTGCTGTCGCTCTTGACCTTCGGGGTAAAGCTGAACTTCACGGTTGCTTCAAAACTCTCCGCTGTCTGGCCGGTGTAGGTCACATACTCCGTGTCGCCGTCCTTGTTCAGCTTGCCCAGCGGCAGACCGTCCTCGTCCTTGCCGTTATCGCCGTTGTGGTCACGCCACTGGGACGGGAGATAGGTCTCTGACTTGTACTGGGCCGAGCGCAGATACTTTGTACTGCTGCTGTTGTCCGGGGTTGCCAACGCCGTAAGCGTCAAAGTGCGTTCCAAATTTTGGGTCAGGCGGATGTACTGCTTGCCATTCTGTCTGCTGAAATAATAAGTATGCCTTCCATCGGTCAGCTTGACGATCCAAGCCTCGTCTGTCGGGTATTCGGCGTAGTTTTTCAGCACCGCGACAACTTCATAATTGAATTCGCTCCCTGCTTCATCCGGCGTCTGGCACTGCTCCCAGTCAAAGCCGCCGTTCTCACGTTTGACCAGCCGGAACTCAATCTCCGGTGTCGGCAGGGCGTGCATAAAGGTCTGCACGCCGCTGGTGTTGGGGTTATCAGGCTGCTTCGGGTCGTCGTTGGTGTTGTAGGGCGTTACACGCACGACGAAGTTACCCGTCCACGCTTTATCTGCCACAAAGGTATAGCTGCGCTGGTAGACGTCCGCTTTGAGATAGGGATCTGCATCCGGTGCGACAGTACCCTCAGCGTCGCAGGGCAGAATTTCAACACGGTAGTAAGCGGCGGGGCTGGCTGTCGTGTCGTTCGGCTCGTCCCACGTCACTTCATAACGGCCATAGACGTTGTTGTCCGCGTCCTGCACCTGGCTGGCCTTGACGTTGATTTTTCCCGGCTTGGCGGGCTTGGTGCTGTCCAGCACGTACTTATAGTAGTTCTGGATGACCTCGTCGGTGATGTCGGTAATATCAACGTCTTTTGTGACCTTACTGTTCGCGGCTTCGCCGAATTGCAGCATCACAGTCGCTCTCTGGTTGCCGGGATTGTTATCTTGGCCCGCGCCGGTATCATCGAAAATGTAGGCTTTCTTACCGTCGGTCTTGATATAGGCAGAGTTTGGTTTGGCAGGCGAGCCCGCAGATGTAAGACCGCTAATCCACCACAGACTGTACGCTGCGCCGTTCCCACCCTCTGCCAAAGCGGGCAGGAACGCAATATAAGGATTTGTCTGACTATCGACGTTATAGCCTATGTACAGACGGTGTGCTTTTACTTTTTCCGAGGACTTGTTCCAATCTATCTCGTTGTAGACCGAGTCACTTCCTTGCTCATCCGCTTTCTTCCAGTTACCTGTTGTACTGTTCGGTTTTACTGTGGTCAGTTTACGGGAATCTTTCTTAAAGAAGCTCTTGCCTGCATTTTCGGAATTTTCAATATAATAGTTGCCGTGGCCGGTGACATTCTCGCCACTCAGGCGCAAATAGGCAATCGGGAACCAACCTGTACCAACCGTGGCAAAGCAATTTGTGACATTGGTTGCTTCTTTCGACCCAGAGCCATTACCGCGGCTGCCGACAATTCCGATTTTTCTGCCACACGTAAAGTCTGTATTAAGGTTTCGGCAGCGGTCAATATTTACCGTAACATTATCAATGTTCCCCTTGTTGTACGGGCCGATCCATGCCAGAATGCCGACTGCCTGCGATTCTGCCTTGATTGCACCGCTATTGACGCAGTCGATGATGTTCAGCGTCATAATATCGGTGCGCATCTTCATCTCGATTTTACCGATAATGCCCGCGCAGTCATTCGCGCCGTTTGATTCATACCAGATTTCACCGTAGTTACGGCAGGAAAGCACATTTGTGGTGCCGCCGGAAATAGGCTGGTCAATAAAGCCGACAATACCGCCGACTGCACCGTAACCGCTGTTTTTGTCGTTCGTGTTTGTTGTGATTTTGCCAAAATTGAAGCATTTCTGCACGGTTCCGCCGTAGTCCAGCCAATAGGCGATCACGCCGCCCACATTGGCCGAGCGGCTGTTGAACACACTGCCGCAGTTGACTACCTTGCTGACAGACCACCGGTCATCGCTGCGGTTCTGCTGCTGGCCAATGACACCGCCCACATGGACAACAACACGGCTGCCGCCCTTGTAAATGTTGTCATTGTCTGTATCATTCTTGTTATTCACGCGCGTAAACCGGCGCACAGCGGCACAGTTTACCACAGTGTCCAGCACGCTTTTGTCTGTGACGTTGGATTCGTTCTGGCCGACAATACCGCCGACGGTGGATGCCGTTGTCGCATTGTCAGAATAGACAAACCACTGGCCGGTGGCGGAAGTGTCGATTGTACCGCGGAGAGAGTTAAAGCCTGCCAGACCGCCCAGATAACCGGCGGCACGGACGGTCTCGCTGTTGTTGCTGCCGCGCAGGGCGACAAGCAGATCATTGGCGGCAAGACCTGTGTCGCTGTAAACGTTCGTGTAGCCCTTGTCCGTCACAGTGTCAACGCCCTTGAGGCCCGCGTAGGTCTTGCCTGTGGTCAGCTCTGCCGCCATGCTGTTGATGCCGGCATTGGCATCTGCCGCACCCAGCCAATTTTCAACCTGTGCAACAAGGGCGGGTGGTGCTTCTTCGTCGCTGACCAGCGCTTTTTTGCTGCCGCTGCCCTTGATAGTGCCGTTGTTGGAGCCCGCGACACCGCCCACAAAGCCGTAACGCGCCGTGATGATGCTGCCCGCGCCGTTGCTGCTGCTCTCGGTGGCGACATAGCTGTTGGCGATTTCGACATTGTTGCGGCCCGCAATGCCGCCCACATGGCTGGCACTGGCGAGCTTTTCGTCTGCGGTCTGGGTCGTGGTGATGTTGCTGATACCGCTGACCTGCAGTTTGATGTATTTGACCTCACAGCCGGTGATTGTGCTGTTGTTCAGACCGGCAATGCCGCCCACCGTGCTGCCGGTGCTGCGCGCACCGACGGAGACAAGGCCGTCCGTGTCCGCGTTGCCGCCCATCGTGCCGGAATAGGTACACCGCTCCAGGGTACCGTCGTTTTGGCCTGCGACGCCGCCCAAATTTGTATATTTATCAAGATTTTGTGTAAGGTCCAGCAGAACGTTGGTGCTGCTGACCGTGCCGTGCTTCGTGGTGCAGCCCACCGCGCCGCCCAGCGTGACGGTGTTGGTGCCCGCGCGCAGGCCGTCGTTCAGCGCCAGCGCGCCGTTTTCGACGCGGCAGCCGGTGACGGCACCATCGTTCATGCCCGCAAGGCCGCCGATGGTGACCGCCGGGGTGCTGAACCGCACGTTGGCGTTTTCCGCCAGCTTCACGTTGCGGATGGTCGCGCCCTTGCCGTTGTACGCCGCAACAGCGCCGATGCTCTCCGACGTGCCGGTGATCGTGCAGCCGCTTACGCTGCTGTTGTTTTCCAGTCCGGTCTCCTGGCCGATGGTGCCGAAGTTCGTGGCCGTGACGCCGCCCGCCGTGCCGTTGGCCGCGGTGACGGCGGCGCTGACCTGCACATTCTCAATCAGCGCGTCTTTATTATTATTGCCCGCGATGCCGCCCGCCTCGCCGTTGGTGGCGTAGATCGGATTCTGGGCATGGCTGCAATAGCTGATCGTGCTGCCCGCGTCGTTCACGCCCGCAATACCGCCCGCATATTTTGTGCTGGCGCGCACCGAGGCGTGGTTCTCCACACGGGTGATTTCGGCACGGTTCGTACCGGCCACGCCGCCCGCGTAGTTGGCGGCAGTGACGCTGCCCCAGACCGTGCCGGTGGTGTTTTCAGCGCTGTAAATACTGCCCTTATCCGTATTGATACCGGCCACGCCGCCCGCATAGTCGGTGGCGGTGACACTGCTTTGCAGCTTGCCGGACAGCGAGATATTGCCGACGTTGGCACCGGCCACGCCGCCCGCATACTGGTTGGCCTCTACCGTGCCAGTACTGTTGTTCTCTGTGCAGATGATGAGGCCCTTGCGGGTGCTTGCCGCAGCGTCAACGCCCAGGTTGACGCCCGCAATGCCGCCGACATAGTTGTCGCCGCGCACAGCGCAGTCTTTAACCAGGTAGGCAGACTGAATAAGACCGCCGTTGACGCCCGCAACGCCGCCCAGATAGGTATACCCGGTTTCACGGTTGCCGAGGGACGCCGCCATGCTGCCGCCGGTGATCGTGCCCTCGTTCCAGCCCGCAAAGCCGCCCGCGGCGCACTTGTGAGCCACTGTGCCGTAGTTTATGCAGTTTTCCAGCGTTGTGTTGGGTGTGGCATAGCCGATGATACCGCCCGCCAGTGCGCCGTGCGCGGTGCCAAAGTCATAGCGGCCACCGGCCAGCGCGTTCAGCGATACGCCGTTTTTAAACGCGCCGTTGTTGGACGGGTTCAGGCCGCCGACGGACAGGGCGTTCTGCGTTGCGCCGTTGGTTGCCTTTTGAATCGTCAGCTTCGTATTGGCGTCGTTTGCGCCGACGATGCCGCCGACGTAGATGTCGGCCTGCAGGTTGAGCTTGTTCCAGAAACCGGTCAGGATGACCTCGCCGTCCGCCGTATTCGCGTCGGTGCTGTCGGTCAGCACGCCGGTGTTCTGGTCAATCGTCGGCAGCAGCGCCTCCAGCGTGACCTTTGCGGGCTTGGCCGCCAGCAGACGGTTGTAGCCGATGATGCCGCCCGCGACGGCGTCGGCCTCGACGCGGCCCGAGGTCACATTGGTTATAAACGCGCCGTCGCCCGTCACGGTGAAGCCGCCCACCGGCAGGTTGGCGCCGATGACGCCGCCGACAAGCTGCTGACCCGCCACGCGGCTGACCTTCACAGTGGCGGAGGGCAGCGTGGAGGCGTAGTTCAGGCCGATCATGCCGCCGACAGCCTTGCCCGCCGCCACGATCTGGCCGCTGATGGTCAGGTTCTTGGTGGAGGAGATCGTCGCATTTTCATCGTTATAACCGGCCACGCCGCCCACGTAGTTGTTGCCGTACAGAATGGCACCCAGCGTCGGGGTGCCGTTCCTATCCCACGTCACAACGCCTTTTTTGCCGTTGCAGCCCGCGATGCCGCCGACGTAGTCGGCGCAGCCGTTCAGCTCCTTTAACAGGTTGATGCGGCGGGTGTCGGTGGCGTTGTCGCCGGACATACGGTTGGCGCAGTTCTGCACGGTGGCTTTGGCAGTCTTGTCTTCACTGCCGCCCCAGTCGGCATCATTGACGCCGACGATGCCGCCGACGTAGGCCGCGTTCTTTCCAAAGGCCGCGACCAGACCCGTATTGGTCATGCCGCTGATTTGGCTGTTGCCGCCGTTGACCGACACGATGCCGCCGACGTAGCGGCTGCCAAAGACGTCACTGCTGTTCGTATCGTTCTTTTGTATGTGTACGCCGCTGCCGGTAAAGCCACCGGCCAGACCGCCCACAAACCGGCTGCCGAGCACGTAGCCCTTGCCAGTCTTGCAGTCCTCCAGCGTAATATCCTTGCCGTAGCCGACAAGGCCGCCGACGAAATCACCCTTGAGGGGGCTGGTGTCGGTCAATGCGCCGTTTTCGTCGAAGCCTGCCTCGACCTGCTTCTTGAGCTGGGTCTCGGTCAGGTCGCTGCGGGTCACGCTTTCGCAGCCTTGCAGGGTCACGCCCCTGCCGTAGCCCGCAATGCCGCCGAAGAACTGTCCCAGCACCAGGCTGCGCGCATCGCCCGCGGTATCGCCCTTATAGTTGGCGCCCGCGCTGACCGTGCCGTTGTTCCTCAGGCCCGTCAGGCTCGGCGTGCTGGTATTTGCGCCTGACGTAAACAGGTTGCCGACGATGCCGCCCGTAAAGCCGTTGCCGGTCACAAAGCCGTTGTTGACGATGTTCGTATCACCGTTCGTTTTCATCCGGGCGGCGTCCACCGTGCCGAACACGCCGCCCACGCCGACGCTGCGCCAGAGGGAGTTCTTGTCATTCGGCTCGGCTGCCGCGGCAGCGTAGCGGGCCTTCTCGGCCTGCTGGTCTGGCGCTGTGGTCGTTTCCACGTTTTTCGTGTTCTCGTCCACAAGCAGACCCGCCACCGTCACGTCCGACGCAACGGTCAGATTCTGCATGACGGACTCGGCTTTGGGTATGGCAACGCCGACGAGACCGCCAATGCCGCGCGGCTCGTCTGTATAATAGGTATAGCTGTTGCTGCCAGCGTCCGGCGTCTGCTCTATGCGCTGCGTTGCGGTGGTAGTGTTGTCAAACGCCAGCGCCGCGGCCACCAGCGCACTCGTCGAGGAGTTCGTGCCGCGGGTCAGGGCGCAGTTTTCCAGCGTGCCTGTGTTGACGCCGCAGAGTGCGCCGACGGCGCGAACATCGCGCCAGTTCTCGTCGTCCTTCGCCAGCGCCGTGACGAATTTGGTCGCGGTCAGCTTGAGCTGGTCTGCCTTCGGCAGCGTACCGGCGTCGACAGTCTCGGTCTTGACGTTGACCTGAATGTCCGGGTCGCGCAGTGTGATGTAAGAAATTTTGCCATTGTTCTCGCCGATAAGGCCGACATAGTGGTCGGCCAGCTCGTCCTTCTCTGCCTTGCCGGTTTTTGCAACGGACTTGCTGCTCAATTGCAGATTGAGGATGGGCACACGGGTCGTCTTGTTGTTGGCAAGGCCCGTTGTTTTACTCGTAAGTACGATTTTTTCGCCCAGCTCCGGGATCGTCGGCCAGGCGACAGGGTCATTGAGGGACGGCACCTTGGCCGCCGGGTACCGCTCACCCGACGCGCAGTAGACCGTGACGCCGCCGCCCGTCCAGTTCAGGCCGGTGCTGTTGCTGGCCTGGGGGGTCAGCGTGTAGGTGCCCTCGCCGGCAATCTTCCAATCGGCAGACCAGCGCAGGTTGTACAGATGGCGGAAATATTTCAGGTCAGCCGTGACCGCCGTGCCGCCCTTGGCCAGCAGGGTGTTTTCCTCGTTCGTCGTTTCCTCTTTGCTGGCTGTGTAGGTATCGCTGTAGTTCTCCCGCGGCTCGGCGCGCATGGCAATGTAGATGTCCTTCGGGTCGTTCAGCAGGCGGGTGATGCTGTACAGGCTCGTGGCGGCAACCTCGTCGTTCTCACACGCACGCAGCAGCGCCGCGTCCGCCATGGCGTCCAGCGTCAGCACAAAGCTGCCCTTGTTGTAGCTTAACGGGAAGTAGAGTTCTTTCTTGGTTTCCGTCCGTTGGCCCGCATTATCATACGTATAAATCGTGACAGGCATCTTGGTGATGACCTGCTTGTTATCATCCGCCGCACCCGCGGTGTCGCGCTTGATCGTGATGGTAAACAGCGGCTTCGTCTTGCCGGTATCCTTGGCATCGTAGGCCGTGGCCGTGTAGGAGGTGTCCAGATCGCCGAGGCTGGAGTTGCCGCTCCAGCTCAGGGTCAGCGTCTCGCCGTTCGTCAGGCGGGGATTCTTGACCTTCAGCTTCGTCTGCACCAGCTGCACAACGTTGACGCGGTCCTCGGCAGAGTAGTAGCCGACAAGGGTGTCATTGCGGCGGTGGTCATAGCTGCGGTCATAAATATTCGTAGCACCGTCCTGATTGAAGCGGAGCTTATCGGATTTGGTATCGTAAAAGACCGAGTAGACCTGCCCGCTCTGCACGTCGATCTCGACACAGATCGAGGCATTCAGCAGTGAGGCGTCGTAGATGTAATCGCCCAGCAGCTCCTTGACCAGCGCGTTATGGTTGCCGTCCGCTGCGCCGGTCTTGTCATAGTATAGTGCCGCGATATAGGTGTTCAAGTCTTTCTGGGTGCGCCCATCGAGAGGTTTGCCGTTCGCATCAGTCAGACCCTCGGCAAAGTGCTGACCCATACTGCCGCTTTTCGTCACCTTATCGCGGAACGCATCCAGCTCCCCCGCCGTCTCCATCCGGGTCAGGGAGATCTGCGCCGTCTGGAACAGCGTGCGGGCGTTGGCCTCGTTCTTTTCAAACCGGGCCAGCCGCGTGTAGGCGATCAGCCCGCCGCCGACCAGCGCCGCCAGAATGGCCGTGATAGCCAGAACGACCATCAGCTCCACCAGCGTAAAGCCTTTCTTTTTGTTTTTTCTATTTTTATTGTACTGCACCATAGATGCTCCCGTCGTTTCTCCGGTGAAAGGTTACAATTAGACACAATATCAGATTATATATATTGCCATTATACTCGGAATGTGACGTTTTCGCAACAAACTCCGCGAGATTTCAGCAAATTTACACCAAATATAGTGGGTCAGCGGCAAGTTGTGCACGATTTCGCCATAATTTCCGTTAGCTTTGAACAAAAAACAGAGTTTTTTTCGCGAAATTTCTTGCAAATACAGGCCCGGCACGCTATACTAAATAGTGCGTTATTATATGGTAGAGGATGTGTAACAATGCTGGCAGCACGACTGGGCGCATGGCTGCGCCATACCGGGGAACGCTGGGCCAAAGCTGCGTTTGCGGAAAAGCTCGCCGTACTGCTGGCGCTGGGCGCTGTCCTGTATACTATTGTGACCGGCGCGGCGGAGCTGCGCTATCAGGCCCGTGCGCGGGAGGCCCTGGCTCAGGTCAAGGCTGCGCGGCTGGCGGCCAGTGCCGTGTCTGCCCAGTGCTACTCCGCCGGGCAGACGTTCGCCGACCAGACAAGCGCGGACGGCTTTGCGGACGGCATTGCCGAGGAAATCCGCACGCTGGGCTCACTGCCCGGCACAGTGACGCTTTTGCAGATCGACCCGAACGGCTACACCGTGCAGCGGCTCCTGTATCAGGAGAACGGCATGTACGCCATCTATGATGCCGACGGCGGTTACCGCGTTTTCCGCGCGGAGGACCGGCTGCAATACGGCGCGGGGGTGGGCCATGCTGCTGCTTGAGCTTCTGCTGGGACTCATTCGTTTTCTGCTGGGCGCGGCGCTGTTCAGCTTTATGAACGTCGTCGCGTGGCGGCTGCCGCGGGGCATGGACCCGCTGAAGGGCCGCAGCGTATGCCCGCAGTGCGGCCACACGCTGGGTGCACCGGACTTAGTGCCTGTGTTCAGCTGGTTATTCTTGCGCGGGCGGTGCCGCCACTGCGGTGCGCACATTCCGGCGCGGTACCTGCTGGTGGAGCTTCTGGGCGGCGTGCTGGCGCTGGGCTGCACTTGGCGGTACGGCGCTGCCTACGCCCTGCCGGGCGGGCTGTTCGGCATGAGCTGGGCCGCGCTGCTGGCGCTGGCGGTCTGCGGGATCTTGCTGAGCGTTTCGCTCATTGATGCCGAGACGCAGACCATCCCGGACCGGCTGAATCTGGCGCTGGCGGTCTGCGGCGCGGTGAGCGTGCTGCTCTCCCCTGCCGACTGGCTGCCACACATCATCGGCGCGCTCTGCGTCAGTGTGCCGATGTTTCTGCTCTGCCTTGTCATCGACGGCGCGTTCGGCGGCGGCGACATCAAGCTGATGGCAGCCGCCGGGCTGTTCTTGGGCTGGCAGAATACGCTGCTGGCGATGTTTTTCGGCATTGTTTTTGGCGGTATGTACGGCATATACCTGCTGGCCGCCAAAAAGGCAGGGAAGAAGGACCACTTCGCCTTCGGCCCGTTTCTGTGTGCGGGCATCGTGATCGCGATGCTGTTTGGCGGGCCCGTTTTGGAATGGTACTGCGCGTTTTTGTGATGCTCCTTGCCTCCCTCTGCGAGGGAGGTGGCCCCGCAGGGCCGGAGGGAGAGAACC
>OGWX01000693.1_pt1 | contig 23736 bp, 27 predicted proteins | sample 1576151 | NCBI WGS metagenome assembly OGWX01 (sample SAMEA3541591, study PRJEB24748) | human gut metagenome | biome: human gut; feature: human-associated habitat; material: faeces | place: China | collected 2012
TAATAGATATAGATATTGGCTTAATAGATACATTGGTGACTTGTTAATATAACTGACATTAATGGTGTCTATTTAAGACTTATTGTATAGGTGTAAACGAAAGAGAGACTACACTTATGACAAGAACTTCAAAATATTTAAACCAAGATACTATCGCTGCTTTACAATCTTTTCAAATCGAAAAGATTGATCGTGAAATCACTGATTACCTAGATACAAACAATAAAATGAATACGTATCATTTTGAATACTGTCCTAAATGCGGATGTTATCATCCTCGTTTAATTAAGAGCGGTTTTGCCAACTCTGGTAAACAAATGCTTCGTTGTAAAGAATGCGGAAAACGTTTTGTCGTGGACCGCGGTCAGCTTACTTTTTATTCTCATCAAGACCAATCCAAATGGAATGAACTTATCCTGAATACATTGAATGGTGTATCTCTTAAAGAAACAGCTGCTAAAATCAACGTGAATGAACGTAATGTTTTTAATATGCGCCATAAACTATTGGTTAGTCTAGGAACTGAGGAGCGTCCCATACACAATAGGTAATGAAGTTGAAATGGATGAAAAGTTTACTCCATACAATCATAAAGGCACTAAGATTGATCGAGTAGTACACAAACATCGTGGAACACCTTCTACAAAAAGAGGATTATCGAATCAGCAGGTATGTATTATCACTGCAATACGGAGATTCGAACAAGAACATTAAATTATGGAAAGCCATCATCAATAGATTTATAATCTTAGGTAAATGTCTTGAATCAAAATCTTTTGTAATGCTAGATGGTTCTAACAGTTACAACGAACTTTTAGAAAGTTAGAACTGTACTAATAAAGTGCTAATCAGTCATGAGTCATATGATAAATTCAATCATTTAAATACAGTGAACAGTTTCCATAAATTGATTGAAGAAAGGCTGCAAAAATATAAAGGGGTAGCATCAAAATATATTAATCGATACAATGCTCTTTTTATCATGCAAAGAGAAACGCAAGGAATGGATAATACAGAAAAGCTACAGTACGTACTACTTAGGTTGAAAAACATTTATAAGATCACTTGCTTAAAGGATTTGAAAAACGAATGGTTGTTCCCATAAGTGATAAAAAGAAAAATTATTGGAAAGTCACCAAATTGCAAGTCAAGCTTTGATTTAATCAATATTAAAATGACTATTTTGCGTCAATACAATTAATTTATTTTATAATATTTGGAGAAAGGATAATCAATTTAATAATCTTAAAATAAACGATTGATTTGAAATTTAATTTATGAAAAATAGTGTGTATAAGAACAATTTGAATGATTCATATTTTAATGAACTGACAAATATATTCAAGGAAAAGAACTGGGATATTAATGATATTGAGGTAGAAAATATTTTTAATAATTTTTGTCAAAGACTAACCGATTTAAAGTCTGATGAAAAAAGAGAATTGATTCTAGATTTAACGAAAAGATATGAATGGATTAAATTTGATGTGTATGAATCATATTTGTTAGATGTTTTTAACCAATTATTTTCATCAAGAGAATGGAATCTTTTTTGGAAACAAAGGAAACCAGGTAAAAATATATGCATTACGTCTTTAAATGATAATCCAAATATTACAAAAAGTGGAAGTGTTGTTTTATATTTAATCCAATCATTTGTATTACGTGTAGAAAGTTATTTTGCTAATGAACAAATAAGATTATTTGACAATTTTGAAGCGCTAAACAAACATAAAAATGAATTTGATGTTATTATCTACGTTGATGATTATATAGGAAGTGGCTTATCGGTTTTATCAGGATTGAATAAAATCAAAGATATAAATTGCGAAAAGTATATTGTTTGTTTAGCTGCTCAGCAAGAGGGAATAGAATTAATTAAAACCCAAACAAATATTAATGTTTATGCTAAATTAATCAGAAACAAAGGTATTTCAGATTACTACGATGAGAATGTTAAAAAGCATAAATTAGACTTAATGAAACAAATTAGTCAAGAACTCAATGCTGGTAAGAATAATTTATTAGGATATCATGATTCGGAAGCGTTAATTAGCTTAATAAGAACACCAAATAATACATTCCCAGTTTTTTGGTTAGAGAATAAAAATTATGGAAATGCACCATTTAGCAGAAAAACAAATATAAAATTTGTGAGAGAGTAAAATCATGAAAATTAATATAGAAAAACATATACTACAAACTATTAAGAAAGGAAATTCTATTACATCTCTGTTTAGTTTAGGATTTTCTTATGCACAAATATTTAAATGGTTGTACGAACTAGAAAAAAATGAAATGATATATAATAAAGAAAATATTAGAATGCTAACATCAAAAGGTAAATCAAGATTAGAAAAATTAAATCAAAAAAAAACGGTAGTAATCTTGCCGTTAAATGAGTATAAAAAAGAAAGAAAGGACATAGACGAAGTATATCTTCCGTGATAGAATATGTAAGACTTATAAACTTTTAGACTTTGCATTTTATATGCGGGAATAGCGAGTCGTTATTCTTTGGAGAATGGTTTTTACTAGCCATTCTAGAAAAGATTTAATTTCTCACAGGAGTTCTAAATTTAAATCTTTTCTAGCTGCTTGTAAATTGAATATTTTCAATTTACTACGCCATACTTAACAATTATTATTTTAATTGTTAAGTATGTGATATTTTTTGTGAAAGTTTATAAGTTTTTTTGGTATAGAAAATGAATTGGGATATCTATAAAGAAAATTTTATTCATGAAGCAAAAAAACATCATAAGAATGAAAACTATATTAATAAATGGCTTGAATATGCACATAACCTTAATTCAAAAAAATTACCCATAATATATGATCAAAATCATTTATGTGAATTAATTGGATTTGATAAAAATTATGTTTATGCAATAAGCAACGGAGGGAAGCATTTCTACCGTACTTTTGAAATAAAAAAGAAAAACGGAGGTACAAGAATAATTCATGAGCCTCTTCCAAATTTGAAGGATATTCAGCATTGGATTTTAAAAAATATCTTAGATTATGTCGAAGTAAGTCCATATGCAAAAGCATATCGTAAAGGTTATTCGGTTAAAGATAATGTAAAATTTCATAGGCGTCAAAAAAAGGTTTTATGTTTAGATATTCATTCTTTTTATGATAGTTTAAAATCAAATTTAGTTTTAGATGTGTTTATTGAATTAGGATATAAAAATGACGTTGCTATTATGCTTACTAACTTATGCTGCTTAAATTACAAATTACCACAAGGTGCACCGACTAGTTCTAGTTTATCAAATATAATTATGAAAAATTTTGATTATTCAGTTTCGGATTTTTGTAAAGATAATGCTATCAGGTATACTAGATATGCTGATGATATGACTTTTTCTGGTGACTTTGATGAAATTAATGTAATTCGATTTGTTAGAAATGAATTAAAAAAAATAAATTTAAGGCTAAACAATCAGAAAACAAGAGTCAGAATTCAAGGTCAACAGCAATTAATAACTGGTATAGTCGTGAATGAAAAAACTCAATTACCCAAAAAGAAAAGAAAAGAAATTAGACAAACTATGTATTATATAAAAAAATATGGGATTAATGAACATATGAATTTTAAAAACATAGATAAAAGTTATTATTTAGAACATATTATGGGAATTGTAAATTATGGTTTGTTCTTAAATCCAAGAGATTCTGAATTAATTGAGTATAGAAGTATTTTACAGGTTTTAAAAAACTCACAAGATTAACAAGACTTAATAGATATATTGGTGACTTGTTAATATAACTGACATAAATAGCGAAGATTTAAGGTTTATTGTATATACGATTGAAAGAGTGAATACATTTATGGCAAAAACTTCAAAATATTTAAACCACTACAGTGTTCTTTTTGTCATGCAAAGAGAAATTTAAGGAATAGATAAAACATAAAAGCTATAGTACGTACTACTTAGAATGAAAAACATGTATTAGATTATAATAGTGTAAATGGATATCAATATACTCTCAAATTAAGTGGAAGAATATGGATCGATGAAACCTATATAGAAGATTATAATGTTTTGGGTTCAGATTATATTAATCAAAAGCCTAGAGGATTATCTAAAACTCAAATATGTATAGTAGTTGCCATAGATTCCAATAAAAATATGGTAGCAATTATATGTGGTCGTGGAAAACCTTCTAGCGACCGTATATATAAAACATTGCATAATCATATAAGACCAAATTCAATAATTGTTCATGATGGAGAAAAAGCACATAATAAGTTAATTCGTGAATTGAATTTAAAATCGGAGCTAACTATATAAGGCCAACACAAAAGATTCATCATATTTTGAAAAAATGGGTCTTATAAATAACATGTGCAGTTGGATTAAAAGATACATATTGAGATTTATAGGTATGGATGTAGAAAATTTACAAACATATTTAAATTGGTTCATTTATTTACAGCGTTGTAAACGCGACAATGACAAATGGCCAAAAAGTGAGCGTATATTAAGCCATTTGATCCTTGAAAGAACTAGATATACCCGTAAATAAAGGATTTGTCAACCACACGATTGTAGATTAATAGAAATAAAATTAATTGATAAGCAAATTTTTGGTATACTAATAATGGGTGATAAAGATGACTAAAGATTCTAAAACTTTTGATGAGTTTTATTCATTGAAAAACAATACAATATGTTCCATTGATGAAGTTATTAATTATTCTGAATCGAATAATAGAAATATTGAACCATATGACCAAGATATGTATTGTCCTGAGTGTAAAAAAGCAAAATTGACATTTGTTCATAAGACTAAAAAAAAGCGTGCTTATTTAAGAAAAATTCCATCTTCAAATCATGAAAGTGGATGTTCGTACAATTATGAGTATGTATCAAATAAAACTATTAATACTATAGTACATTCCATGAGCAATGCAGAAATTGATGATCGATTAAATGCAATGATGAACATGTTATGTAAAGATACAAGTGCTAAGAATCAATCTTCTAATAACGAGGCAACTAAATCTAAAAATCCTATGCTTATTCGTCGTAATACAGGTAAAGTTATAAAGACTAAAGCAATTCCTCGTAAAAGTTTAAATTGTTGGGTTGATCACAATGAAAATATATATGCTTATTATGGAAAAAAAGTAAAATTAAAAGTTGTAGAGAAACATAAAAAATCAGATGGTAGTATTTTTTATTTATTAGAAATACGTACTAAAAATACTAAAGGAGAATGGAATCTTAAAGCTACTATTTATAGACATAAAAAACCTTTGGATATTGACGAAAATGTTTTATATAATATAGCTTTTATTGGATTTTTTGACCCAGAGTATGAATTTTCAATTAGATTATTAAATTGGAAGGCTCTTAAATATGAAATTGTTTAATAGTGAATTTAGTTACATAATTTAGGAGAAATAAGATACATTAAGAAAGGAGTCATTATTTATGGAACAACAATCATCTATAGGTAAAATATTTACCATTCCGTATATTGATGCTTTGATTGAAAAAAAGCAGATTCCTACAACTTTTAAAAAGTGCATAGTTCGGTATGTATCTAATGACGATGAGATAACGTATGGAGAAGTAATAAGTAAAATTTATGCATATATGGATAAAGAATATAGAAATGAATATTTTTAATCAATTATTAGTTCAAAAACATGATTTATATAATACGGCTGCTTTAACAGAGTTGCCCATTGCTGATTCGAAAGCTGATTTTGTGATGATAAATGGTAAAGGTGTTGTATATGAAATAAAGACAGATTTAGACAATTTTCAGCGTTTGCAAAATCAGATTAATGACTATTACAAGATTTTTAGTTATGTAAATGTAGTTGTTAGTAAAAATCAATTGAAAAAGGTTCGTGATGTATTAGAAGATACAAAGGTGGGCATAATAGAATTAACAAATTCAGGAAAATTGATTAGTAGAAAGAAAGCTGGCTGTAATAGAGAGAGCTTATCTTACGAAGCAATGTTTCGTGTTCTTAGGAAGAAAGAATTTGAATCAATTTTATTAGATTGTTTTGGAAAGTTACCTTCTGTAAGTGATTTTGTTTATTATCAAGAATGTTTAAACAGGATTAAAAAAATTAATATTGTTGGATTGCAAAAAAAGGTAATGAAATGCTTAAAAGAACGAACGTTATTATCTGTAGATGATGTGTTTGAGGAAAGAGTTCCTTCAGAACTAAGTTTTTATGTCTATTTTTCCAAAAAAAATCGATTGAAATATAACAAATTAGATTGTTTTCTTAATAAAAAGTTGGAGGTTTAAATCATGTATTTACCATATTTGAGAGGCAGACAAAACGAATTACTTTGCTTAAGGGAGTTAGTTGATAATAATTTATTATCAAGTCATATTGTTCCAATAATTGAACCAGTGCGTTATAGTAGTACTTTGTTTTCAACAATAAAAAATTTATTGCGGCTAACAAGGATATTATTATTATAAGAAATCCAAGCGTAGGTAATTATGATAGTGATATTGCTGGAATGAATGATAAAATCAATAGTCAAGAGAGTGAAACTAAGAAAAAACAAATGCAAAAAGAGTTTGAAGAGAATCAGAAGTTATTGGATGATCCTCACGTTATTAATGGATATCTTTGTAATAAGATAGTTGTTAAAAAATGCTTGAATAAAACTATTCCTGTAGAAAACATTGCATTGATTAATACTGATCTTTCTAATCTCGATTTTTATGAAGAAAATGGGGATTTATCGAACGCAAAATATACTGTTATTCCAAAAGATGAAGATTTTCATGATGTGGTGCAGGATAATGTGATTGTTTTAGAAGATAGCTTTAAAAAAGCAAAAAGAAATCAAGACTATCTTGATAGAGTTGATGAAATGTTTAGTAAAACTCATATAACTTACAGTAAACATGGCTATAAAGGGTTTTCGGATTACTCTATTGTAGGAGAGGCATATGATGAAAGTGGGTTTGCACCAGTTGCAGTTGCCATTCATATTCTTTATTTTGATGAAAAAAAATATTTACGAGTGCATCATTTTGTTTCTGATACAAATTCAAGAAAATATGATACTCCTGGAAAATTTGGTGAGGCAATGAAAAATTTAATTGAATGGGAACGTTTTGATTCGATTCCTAGAACACGTGGCCTTACTCGTCTTTTGGAATACTATAATAAAGGAAAGTTTCCTGGATTAGGACTTTCAAAGAAGTATTGTATTATGCACCATTTAGAATTAATAGGAAAATATTTTGGAGATGTAGAATGATTTGTTGTTCTAATTGTTTTAATGATCAAGAATTAATAGCGCAAATTCAAAATATTGGACGCAAAGGCACATGTCCAATATGTGGAGCTAAAGATGTTTTTATATATGATTCTGAATATGATTATTATGAGTCGACATTGGAAGATATGTTAGAATCTGTGATTGATATTTATGTGCCTGAATCTGAATTACCTCCTTTGTATCCTGAAGGTGATAAGGATTATTTAATAAATAGACTGTGCAAGGATTGGAATATGTTTGTAAATAATCTCAGTCATGTAGAAATAATTGTAAAACATGTTGTTGAGAATTCTATATTTTTGTCTACTAAACTACTGGTTGAAAAAGTGGGCATACCTCAATTATATGAGGAAGAATATCTTTCACAGCATTCTATTTTATTCAAATGCAATTGGAATGAATTCAAAAGACATATAAGAAATGTTAATAGATTTCATAATGATTTTGTAAGCAAACAATTGTTAGAAGAAATATTAGAACAAGCTAGAATAATTATTCCCAAGAATACTATTTTTTATAGAGCAAGGGTATCTAATGAAAGAGGAACTCTAGGATTTTCTAAAGAAGAAATGGGAGCTCCACCTTTTGATGTTGCAACAGCAGGGCGTGCAAATTCAAAAGGACAAAGTTGTTTGTATTTATCAAATGAAAGAATAACAACTTTAAAGGAAATACGTGCACATGCATTTGATTATGTCACAATTGCAGAGTTTAGATTGTTAAGAGATATACAAGTACTAGATTTATGTTCAATTACACATAGTTCGCCATTTTATACGAATACAAATAAAGTTGATTATTATGTTAATGAGAGAATATTAAGTGCAATAGAGAAGGATTTGGCAAAACCTATGAGCCGTTGGGATAGTGATTTAGATTATTTGCCTACGCAATATATTAGTGATTTTGCCAGATTTTGTGGATATGATGGTATTAGGTATTTTAGCACTTTTGATAAAGAAGCATACAATCTGGCCCTGTTTGATTCATCCACATGTGAATGCTTAGGTTGTAAAAATTATCTAATAGGAAATATTAACTACAATTTATCGGATGTATAGTGATATTAAAAGATAAACATTAAAGAAATTTTTGCTATACTTTATAGATAAGTAATAACTATTAACTAAAGGATTTTTCCTTTAGCTTTTTTTATGATATATTTATATAGTATGTTTTATTGTGAGAAAGGGAGGCTTTTATGGTAAACAGTAGAATGGATCGTACACAGAATGATGTACGTGAAATGGAAGAGATTGATTTATTAGAATTATTTAGGGCTATATTAAAACATATAAAGTTAATTATTGTTTTATGTATTTTATTTGGTGTGGGTGGTTTCTTTGGAACAAAGTTATTGATTGCTCCAACATATACGGCTAGTACATCAATTTATTTAACACCACAGATTAGTGAGAGTGGATCTTTAGATTATAATTCACAGATGGCGAATAGTAAATTGGTTACGAACGCAGTGAATTTACTAACTCAAAATAACATTATGTCTGAGGTAGCTAAAGATGTTGGGTTAGAGAGTGCTGATAGTGTTAAAAAGCTTGTGAGTGTAACGAATGAATCTAATACAGAGATTATTACAATTTCTGCTACGACTAAAGATCCTAAATTATCTAAGGATATCGCAAATGATACAGTAAGTACTTTTATTCGTACTATGCAGAAGAATTTGAATGTTCGTAATATTGAGGTTGTTGACAAAGCAAAATTGTCTTATATTCCTAGTGGTCCGAATGTTAAGAAGAATACTTTATTAGCGACTATGGTTGGTTTTGTACTTGGTTGTGGTTATGCAACGTTGAGATTCTTATTTGATAATCGTTTACGTACGAAGGAAGAGGCAGAAAAGTATTTGGGTATTCCTGTATTCTGCGAGATACCTGAACTATAATGGCTAAGTATATTGATTTGCATTCTCATATTGCTTGGGGTATTGATGATGGTATGCCTTGTGTTGAGGATGCAGTGAGTTCATTAGAATTAGCTAGGAAGGATGGTATTGTAGGTATTTGTAGTACACCGCATTTTATTCCTGGTCAATTAGATGTTCATATCTATAATGAAATGGTAACTCGTCAATTGGAATTAAGAAAGTTGAGTCCTATCCCTATTTATTTTGGTGGGGAAGTTATGATGAATAGTGAATTCATTGAAGGATTAGAATTAGATTTGTATCCGACTTTAAATAGTAGTAAATACATGTTAGTTGAATATAATGTTCTTCGTGATATTCATTCGATTGATTATAGAGATGAATGTTTATATGAATTGAAGATGAAAGGCTTTGTTCCTGTACTGGCTCATATTGAAAGATATTTCCATGATGGTTTAGACTATTCAATCATTAATCATTGGGTAGATATGGGTTGTATACTACAATTGAATCGTACTTCAATTCTTGGTGTAAATGGAAAGAAAATACAGTCCAATGCATTAGAGTTATTAGACAATGGATATTGTGATGTAATTTGTACAGATACGCATAGAGCCAGTGGAAATCGTATTGAACAATTGAGTGATGTGTATTCAGTTGTTTCTAAGCGTATTGGTTCTGAGAATGCGGATATCTTATTTTATGAGAATCCTAAATTATTATTGAGTAATAAAGAAATATTAAATATTGAGGTTGAAAAGAAAAAGAAACTGTTTGGTTTCTTTGGGAGATAGAAATGGCAAGAAAGAAAAGAAATCAATTTGATGTGGATGAAATCTATCGTGGATTACGTACAAATATTGAATTTAGTCAGATGGATGATGCGATTCAAGTGATCAACGTAGTTAGTACAATTCCGAATGAAGGAAAGAGTACAGTAGCTTGTAATTTAGCTCGTATTATGGCGACTAAATATAAAAATGTTTTATTAATTGACTGTGATTTAAGAAATGCTTCAGTTCATAAAACACTACAAATTTCTAATCGTTCAGGATTAACAAATATTATTTCAGAATTTAGAGAAGGCGTAAGTATTCATTCATTTGAAGGAGTACAAGATGTGCAATATGATGGTGGATATCCATTATCTGTAATTACAGCAGGACATAAAGTACCAAATCCTAGTGAAGTATTAGGGTCTAAAAGATTAACTAAATTCTTAAATCAAGCACGTCAAGAATTTGGATATATTATTATTGACTGTCCGCCAGTTGCGGTAGCATCAGATGCCATTCCACTATGTAACGTGAGTGATGGTGTTCTATATGTAGTTGACTCTAAAACATCGGATAAACGTAAAGTTAAAGCTGCTATTAATGATGTTGAAAGAAAGGGTGGTCACGTTATGGGTGTAGTACTAAATAAAGTTAAATCTGCAAGTGATAGTAATTATGGCTATGGATATGGGTATGGAGGAGAAGACAATGGTAAAAAGAAGAAAAAGAAATAGTTTTATTATTTTAGCTTCAACTCTATTATTAACTGGATGTGGCAATAGTAATTTAGAAATCACTAAAAACGACATTTTAGAAGTGGCAAGAGATGATGCGAATGCCACTAAAAAAGAATGTTCAAATGTATCTATTCAAGAAGAAAAGAAATACTATACAGTAAGCTTTGATACAACAACAGGATCTTATGAATATAAGATTGGTAAAGATGGTATTATACAAGAAAGAAATTATAAAAGAAGTAATAGTGAAGAAGTTTCTTCAACTGAACCCGTAAAAGAGAAGAAGGAAGAAACTAAAGTTGAAACTGAAACAAAGAAAGAAGAAAAAAAAGAATCAACTTCTTTTGATGAAAATCAACAAGCAGCTATTGATGCAGCTCTTGCCAATGCAGGATTAGGACAAGAAGATGTAACAGATATTGGTTGTACTTTAGATGAAGCAACACAACAATATACAGTCACATTTACATTCCAGGATATCAAAAATACTTGTATGGTTGATGCAGCTACATTCACTGTATTATCTTCTATTCAAGGTTAGATGTACCTGTTTTTGACTGAAAAGGACGTATGTTGTTCTTTTCTTTTTTTTTTAGTACAATAGTTTATATGTAAATTGTGAGGAGAATTCTATATGTCAAAAATAGGAAGATTAAAAATATTTATTGAATTCGTATTTTTCTGGATATTAATACAGTTCTTGCAGGCCATGAATATAGCACGATTTGATGATGAAATAGCTATTAAGTTATGTGCACTATATTTTTTGATGCAGATTTTAATTGGTCGTTATCAAGGAAAAGTATTGTTAATGTATGATGAAATACGATTATTAGTATTAAGTCATGTTGGTTTTTTCTTTGCGAGTTTTTTAGTGTTTCCATTTTATTCCTTGTCATTTCGTAAATTATATGGTTTTGTGTTTTTAACAATCTTTTTGTTTGTTTTTGCAGGATTTAGTTCCAGATATACTCATAAATGGTTTAGAAAGAAATATAAACATAATACTTTAATTGTTGGTGTTGGCCATACAGCTGCACAACTTGCCTTTGTATGTAGAGGAAATAGTTACTCGTTGTTGGATGTACAAGGGTTTTTAAATTGTAAATCATATGGTATTCATCAGGAACAAATTGTTTCTGAGAATAGAACAATAGGAATTGAAGATGTGGATTCATTTATTGAATCACATCATATTGATACTGTATTAATTGCGATTCCTGAATTGAAACAGAAAAATTTGAATTCTTTATTCGAATTATTTAAGAACAAAGTAAATGTGATTAAGTATTTACCACAAGTGAATGGCCTAGTAACGTTTGATACAAAGGTTGAGGACTTTGATGGAATTTTAATGATTTCAAATTCTCGCGGTGTTAACCAGGTTGGTTCTTATTTGTTAAAACGCTTAATGGACATTTGTGCAGGATTATGTGGAGTTTTACTTTTGATTCCATTAACTGTTTTTGTATTTGTGAAAAATCGTAAAGAAGGAGATAAGGGGCCTATTTTCTTTACACAGAATCGTATTGGTAAGGATGGTAAAGAATTTAAGATGTATAAGTATCGAACTATGGTGCTTGGTGCGGATAAGATTCTTGAAGAGTTAATGGAAAAGGATCCTGCAATTCGCGAGGAATATACTGTGAATAAAAAATTGGCAAATGATCCTCGTATTACAAGTGCAGGAAAATTCTTGCGTGAAAAGAGTTTAGATGAATTTCCACAATTCATTAACGTTTTACTTGGTCAAATGTCTTTGATAGGTCCTCGACCTTATTTGCCACGTGAAAAAGAAGATATGGGACAATATTATGATGATGTTGTTGCATGTAAGCCTGGTATTACAGGTATGTGGCAAAGTCATGGTCGTAGTGATGTGGACTTTGACCACCGCTTAGTTTTAGATGAATATTATTATCGCAACTGGTCATTCTGGTTGGATGTAACATTATTATTTAAAACAGTTAAGCAAGTTCTTTATGGAAGAGGGGCAGTATAGACATGAAAGAACAAAATAAAGTTTTAAGAGGAATTGGAATTGCATTATCTATTTTGTTAGTTGTAGCATCATTTTATCTTTTATATCAATTGATTAAAATTAATGTTTTACCAACTAAATTATTATTTTTAATTACCATTATATTTGTATTATTAGATGCCATATTTGCGTTATTGTTGTGTTATTATACAAGAGCAGTTGTTTCAAAAATCATTTGTGTTGTTATTACTTTAGTATTTATCTTTGGTTCTTGTATGGGTGGATATTACATTTCTAAAACAGGTAGTTTATTAACAAATATCACTAATGTAACTAAACATGCAAAGAATACGGTGAGTGTTGTAGTTAAACAATCAAGTGATATAAAGAATAAATCACAATTGAATGGTTTATCTGTTGGTACATTGCGTACTATTGGTACTCAAGGATCATCAAAAGCTTTAAAAGAATTAAGTAAAGATGGTATTGTGATGAATCAAAGTGAATATGATAGTTTAAGTGCTATGTTAGAAGCTTTCTACAATGGTGAAGTAGATTCTATTATTATCAATGAATCGAGTCGTAGTCAAATCCTTGATATGGAAAGCTATGCGGATTTTGATAATAATACAAGAGTTGTTTATCAAACTTCTTATAAAGTAGAAAATACAGATAAGGCAAACGCCGTAACTGACATTACATCAAAACCATTTAATGTATTAATTTCTGGATCGGATACGCGTGGTGGATTTGATGAAAACGGTCGTAGTGATGTGATTATGGTAGTTACAGTTAATCCTAAAACAAGTACGATTTTGTTAACTTCTGTACCTCGTGATTTCTATGTAACTACAGCTTGTGATGCAGCAGATGGTTGTATGCAAGGGGCATTAGACAAAATTACACATACGGGTATTCATGGTACAAATACTACAAAACGTACTGTTGAACAATTATTAGGAATTGAAATCAACTATACATTTAAAGTCGGATTTGATGCAGTTACTGAACTTGTAGATGCTGTTGGAGGAGTGGATGTAACTGTTGCACCGGGTTATGCGGTGAATAGTTTAACTGCTTTATCTGGATTTAGTGTTCATGAAGGTGTAAATCATTTAAATGGTGAACAAGCTCTTGCGTTTGCACGTGAACGTTATGCATATACTGAAGGGGATCGTCAACGTACTAAGAATCAACAACTTGTTTTGATGGGAATTGTTGATAAGATTACAAGCCCTGCAATTGTTCAGAACTATTCATCTATAATGGATGCAATGTCTAATACATTCTCAACTACAATGTCTAGTAGTGAGATTTCGGATTTAATTAAACATCAAATTAACAACAATCCAAAATGGAAGATAGAACAGTATATGGTGGATGGAACAGGTGATACATTAATGTGTGCTGAACTTGGTGATGCAGCTAGTGTTATGGTTCCAGATCAGAGTACAGTTAAATTGGCTAAAGATAAAATTAATGCGGTTTTGGCTGGTAAATCAGCTGATGATGTAAAATAATATAACTGGGATGGGTTTGCCTATCCTTTTTTTTTGTAGTATGATAATTGGGTCTAAGGAGAGTTTAATATGCGAAAAAATAAAAAGAAACCAAATAGAGTAGGAAAGGTATTTGGAGTCATCTTTTCTATTTTATTAGTTGTTGCAACAATGTATTTGTTGTTTAATTTAGTAAAATTAAATGTATTACCAACAAAAATCTTATTTTTGATTACTGTTGTATTTGTACTTTTAGATTTGATTTTCATCTTATTATTGTGTTTTGCTACAAAGGGTGCTGTGTCTAAAATTATTTGTATTATCTTTACAATAGCTATTGCATTAGGATCATGCATGGGTGGATACTATATATCAAAAACTGGTAATTTATTATCAAATATGACGACTGTATCTTCCAATGCAAAAACAACTGTAAGTGTAGTTGTTAAGAAATCCAGTGATTTGAAAAAGAAGAATGATTTAGCTGGACATAGTGTAGGTGTACTACAAAACATTGGTACAGTAGGATCAAACAAAGTATTAAAAGATTTAAGTAAATCTGGTATTGAAATGAATCAAACACCATATGAAAGTATGACGGATATGTTAGCTGCATTCTATAATGGGGATGTAGATTCAATTATCATTAATGAATCAAGTCGTGATCAAATTACAGATATAGAAGAGTATGCTGAGTTTGACAAGAATACTCGTGTTGTTTATCAAACTAGTTATGAAGTAGAAAATACGGATAAGGCAAATGCGGTAAGCAATATTACGAATACACCATTTAATGTTCTAATTTCTGGATCCGATACACGTGGTGGATTCGATGAAAATGGTCGTAGTGATGTAATCATGGTAGCTACAGTGAATCCTAAAACGGGTACTATCTTATTAACTTCAATTCCTCGTGATTACTATGTTACAACAGCTTGTGATGCAGGTGATGGATGTCAACAAGGAGCTTTAGATAAGATTACGCATACAGGTATTCATGGTACGAATACAACAAAACGTACGGTGGAACAATTATTAGGCATTGAAATCAACTATACTTTTAAAGTTGGATTTGATACTGTAACTGATATTGTTGATGCGGTTGGTGGTGTAGATGTAACTGTAGAACCAGGTTATGAATGTAGTAACTTCTTACATGCTCCAGGATTAAGTGTACATGCAGGTGTGAACCACTTAAATGGCGAACAAGCATTAGGTTATGCTCGTGAGCGTTATGCATATAGTGAAGGGGATCGTCAACGTACTAAAAACCAGCAACAAGTTCTTATGGGAATTGTTGATAAGGTTACAAGTCCTGCAATCGTAACTAACTATGCTTCAATTATGGATAGTATGGCCAATACTTTCTCAACTACAATGTCAAATGATGAAATTACAAGTTTAATTAAATATCAGTTGAACAAGAATCCTAAATGGAAAATTGAACAATCTATGGTTGATGGTACTGGAGATACACAAATGTGTGCAGAACTTGGAAATGCTGCTTATGTAATGGTTCCAGATCAAAGTACTGTTACAAAGGCAACAAATAAAATTAATGCTGTTATGGAAGGAAAATCAGCTGATGATGTAGAGTAAGGAACAAATCCTTACTCTTTTTGATTTATGGGTATATAATTTAAGTGCGAGGTGTTGTTTATTATGGAAACTGCTGATTATATACAAAATAGAATTAATACTAATATTCGTCATTATGAAGAATTAAGCAAGAAGTATCATAGATGTCATATTGGTTTACTTATTTCGGTTATTAGTTGTTTAATTTGTGTGATTGTTTTAAATGTTATTTATTTAATTGTACCTGTTATTTGGTTGATTCTTTCAGCATGTATATTAGTATTAGCTGGCCTATTCTTATTATTCTTTGACGTATTAAATGACTATTCTTCTAAGTCTTTAGAATATAAGTATAAAGCGAATCTATTGAGTTATGAGAAGAATCTATATCAGGCTAAAGAGAGTGGATTTAAAGGTTTTGCGTTTCGTTGTGAAAGATTTATGTAGTGATTATGGTGGTTATAACAACCACCATTTTATATGCAGATTTGCCAATTGTAAGGGATTTATTATATAATATGAAATTGTGAGCTATATAAGAGTTTATAGGAGATTATTATTATGCCTAAAAAGGATGTTAAACTTTCACAGAATGTGAATGGTAATGGTAAAAAGAAAAAGAAGAAAAATAAACGACCAATCAGCAAGTTCATGACAATATTTATGATTGTTAGTTTGGCTTTATTGATTTTTCAAATCATAAAATTAAATTTATTACCTGCGAAATTAATAGTATTAGTTTCTTTGGTAATGATTATTTTATGCTTGATTATTCTATTAATATTTCACTTTAAAGCTAAAAAGTTTTTGCAAAGAATATTAGCAGGGTTCGTTGCACTTTGCATGTGTGTGGGTCTAGCTTATGGTAACTATTTCATTTATAAAACAGATAATACGTTTGATGTAGTTACAAGTCTTGCGGATAGTAAGGCAACAATGACGTCAATTGTTGTATTAAAAAGTTCTTCAATTAAAAAAGAAAAAGATTTAAAGGGTAAGACAATTGGTACTATTTTAGATATGGATAAAGTAGCTACAAAGCGTATGTTGAAGGATTTGGATTCTGACAACATCAAATATAAGACAAAAGATTATGATGCTTTATTGGATATGATGGCTGCTTTATATGATAATAAAATTGATGCGATTTGTTTAAATGAAAAGTATCGTGATATTCTTCATGAAGCTGATGGATATTTTAATTTTCAAACGGATTCTCGAGTAGTTCATCAAAATGTGCATTATACAAAGGTAGAAAAGAATGATAATCCAAGTGACCCTGTTAATGATATTTCAAAGGATGCATTTACAGTCTTAGTCAGTGGTAATGATTCTTATGGTACTTTACAAGATTCAAATACGAGAAGTGATGCCAACTTATTACTTACTGTAAATCCTAAAACTGGAACCATTTTGATGACAAGTATTCCTCGTGATTATTATGTTGAACTTGTTTGTCCGGAAGATGATCCTGAATTAGCTTGTCCAGAGGGTAGTTATGATAAATTAACGCATTCTGGTTTAATGGGTATTAAGAGTACGGAAAAAACTATCGAAAAGGCTTTGGGTATTAAAATTAATTATAATGTTCGAATCAACTTTTCAAGTGTTGTTAACTTAGTAGATGCTTTAGATGGAATTGATTTGGATATTAAAAAGGGTGAAGAAGTAGATATTTTCTATGTAAATAGTCAGCCTGGTTTAAGCGTTGGTAAACATCATGTGGATGGTGAGACAGCCTTAGCTTTTGCACGTGAAAGACATGCCTATTTGGATGGAGATAACCAGCGTGTGCGTAACCAACAAAAAGTATTTAAAGTTATTTTCAAACGTATAGTTTCACCTAAGATGATTACTAACTACGGTAAGTTTATGGACGCTTTAGCAGTGGCATTTGATACAAACTTGTCTGGTGATGAAATCAGTAACTTTGTTAAGTATGAATTAAACAATATGCCGGATTGGAAGATTGAATCATATGCGATTGTTGCAGAGCCTGATTATCAATTCTGTTATCAATCTCAATCTTATGCTTCCGTTGTTCAACAAAATGACATTATGAACGAGGTCGCTAGAAAGAAAATCAAGGCAGTATTAAACGGAAAGAGTTCTACTACAGTAGAAGATCCATCAGGTTATTCGCAGACAGCTAGTGAAGATAATTCGGTCGGTAATACAGAAGAATTACAGAACATGGGAATTCTTAATTCATCTGGTAATGATTCTAGTGAAGACGAAGAAGATTATAACTATGATTATGATCAAAGTTATGATGATACAGATTACTACAATCCAGATGATCAATATTATCAAGAGGATACGTACGAAGATTCTGATTATCAATAAATTGAACTAAAGTGATGCTTTTTGGCATCACTTTTTTTCTTAAGTTTTTATTAAGTAGTTGAGTTAAGAAGGTATTCATTTTATAATTGAATCAATTGAGAGGAAGATTGAATATGTTTTGTAAAAATTGTGGGCACGAAATAAGTGATGATTCTAAATTTTGTTCAAACTGTGGAACAAAGGTAGAAGTAGAAGAAGATATTGTTGTACCTGTTGCAGTCGTGGATAAGATTGAAGAAGAAGTTAATGAATCTGAAGTTGAAACAAATAAAGAAGAATCAGTAAATGAGAATGAATCAACTACATCAGTCAAAGAATGGTACTATGTATCGAACAATGATTCTAAAGGATCATTCAGTATAGAAGAGATGAAGGCTAAGATTACTTCTGGTGAAATCAATGGTAGTACTCTAGTTTGGAAGGCAAGTATGAAAGACTGGGAAAGACTAGAGAATACGGAATTAAACGAATTTATTTCTACATCATCTTCAAATGATTGGTATTATGTAGAAAATAATGATTCTAAAGGTCCTTTTAGTGAATCAGACATGAAAGGATTTATTGATAGTGGTGTATTAACTGGAAATAGTTTTGTATGGAAAACAGGCATGCAAGATTGGCAGAGACTAAAGAATACGGAACTTGCAGGTAATGAAACAGTGCATGTAGAACCAAGTTTTTCATTTACTACTGGAGTTGTAAAAGAAAAGAGTATTGGACTATGTGTAGTATTAAGTCTAGTTACATGTGGAATTTATAGTATTTATTGGCTATATACAATTGCACATGACTTAAATGATTTATGTGAAAGTCAAAACCAAGAAAAAGGAGCTGAACCAGGACTTGTTGTTGTATTAAGCATTGTGACATGTGGAATTTACTTACTATACTATTTATGGAAGGCTGGTAAAATGGTATCTAGTCTTACAAGAAGTAATGGACATCATCCTAGTGACGATAGTATTGTATTAATGGTATTATCTATACTTCAATTATCTTTAGTATCCTATTGCATCCTTCAGAGTCATATTAATGGTTTCGCAAAAGACTAAATATTTAGGAATAGTTCTCATACTATTCCTTCTTTTATTATTCTATAAATGCCCCTTTCAATTCATAACAGGATTGCCATGTCCAGGATGCAACATGAAAACAAGCCTGTATTATCTTCTTAAAGGAAATATTCAATTATCTTTGTATTATCATGCTCTATTAATACCCACAATCATTTGTGGCGTTCTATGCTTGTTAAAACCCAAGAAAACAAAAATGATATTAATTCTATGGTGTGCACTCATGATAGTGTATTACATTTATCGTATGATTCTTTATTTTCCAAATAGTCCAATGATCTATTCAAAAAATAATTTAATTTATTTATTATTTAGACACGCATAGTGTCAATTAATGTTGTAACTTGAAATTATAAAGGAGGACATACTTATGTCAAACATATATTTTACAGTTACAGGATTACATCATTATTATGGAGATTCATTTCTAGAAAAAGAAATGATTGTTTATTTAATGAATATAACGGATGGGCAAGCCCATCCAATACGGTAAAATAAGTCCAGTTGATACGGTGACGAAGTCCATTGAATCCGTTGTATAAGTCCACACCTATATTGTAGATATAAACTATCATCCTCCTGTTGTAAGATAAAAACAGGTAAGTAAGTATACTTATCTAGTCTTGCGATTAGGAGGTGTTTTTTTATGCGAGATGTTAAAAAAGTTTTGGAAATGAGATCACAAAACTATAGTCAGCGACAGATTTCTGTATCTCTTAAAATTTCAAGGGATACAATAAGAAAAATTTTTAATGTAGCTGATGACAAGAAAGTGTGTTGGTCATCTGTTAAAGATCTCAGTGAATCAGATGTCCAAAATTTATTATTTGAACAGGAGACGAAAATCAATTTATCCATTAAGCAACCTGATTTTGATTACATCCATAAGGAACTGTTAAAGCCAGGAACCACAATCAAACTGCTATGGGAAGAATATGTTGATGATTGTCGGTCAATCAAGAGTCCTTTTTACCAGTATAGCTACTTTTGCGAACGATATCGTGATTACGTTAAAAAGCATAATCTTACGATGCATATCAATCATAAACCGGGTGATAAAATGATGGTTGATTGGAATGGCACCCGTATGTATGTGTATGATCGTTACACAGGAGAAGCAATCCCTGCATATTTATTCGAGGCAACATTACCATTTAGTATGTACAGTTATGTTCAAGCATGTCCAAGCATGAAAATCAATGATTGGGTCGATTGCCATATCCAGGCTTACCGTTATTTTGGCGGAGTTACAAGACTTCTGATTCCAGACAATCTAAAAGTAGGAATTATCCAAAACAAGAAATATGAGGATCCAATATTAAACAAATCATATCAGGAAATGGCAGACTATTATGATACAACTATTATTCCAACAAGAGTGCGTAAGCCTAAAGATAAGGCAGCTGTTGAAGGCGCGGTTGGAGATTGTACAGTAGCCATTGTCGGTAAACTTAGAAACAGGAAATTCTTTTCGTTTGAGGACCTAAACAAAGCAATTATCAAAGAATTGGACAATTTCAATAACAGACCTTTTCAGAAAAAGGAAGGTTCCAGAAAAAGCGTATATTTAGACGAAGAACTTCCGTTTATGAAAGCTCTGCCTGAACAGCCATTTGAGTTGAGTGTATGGAAACGAGCTAAAGTTCAATTAAATTATCATATTTCGATAGAAAAAATGAATTATTCTGTGCCATATGAATACGTTGGAAATTATGTAGATGTAAAAGTCACAAAAAGAACTGTAACTGTATATTATAAAATGAATCAAATTTGTACCCATGATCGATTATATGGTCGTATCAATCAATACTCAACAAATGAAAGTCATATGCCGGAGAATCACCAAAAATTTCAATGGAACAAAGACCGTTTTATGAAGTGGGCTGCCTCTATTGGAGACAATACTTCGATTTTAGTTTCCAAACTGTTTGATCGTTATAAAGTTGAAGAACAAGCTTATAAAGGTTGTATGTCATTGTTGAAACTATCAGATAAATATGGAAAAACCAGACTGGAAAATGCGTGTCAATTGGCGTTGGATCACATCAGTCAGCCTGGCTATAAAAATATTAAGATGATATTACAGTCAAATCAAGATTTGAAAGATAAAAATGATAATGTACAAAGTGAATGTGATATGCATGCCTTTGTGCGAGGAAAAGACTATTACGGAGGCAGGAACAATGGATAAGAGTGAATTGATAGAAAAATTGAAGAAAATGAGATTACCAGTTATTGCAGAACAATATGAATTACAAAGTGCAAACCCAGAATACAGTCAATTATCATTCGATGAACGGTTCAGCGAATTAATTGATATGGAATATGATAGTCGAGTAAATCATACAATAGAAAGATTTATCAAGAATGCACATTTTTATGATTCTACAGCAAGTATGGAATCAATTAATTATAATCCAGACAGAAAACTCGATCGCTCGCAAATGGAGGAATTGTCTACAAACAATTATATAAACAACGGTTTAAATGTAATTTTTGTAGGGGCATCCGGCTGTGGTAAAACATGGTTATCAAACGCTTTGGGGATCCATGCCTGTAGAGATAGAAAAACAGTTTTATATATTCGATTACCAGAACTATTCTCAAAATTTGAAGAAATGAGGATTCAAGGAAAATATAATGAATATCTAAAAAAACTAGGAAAGTATGATTTAATGATACTAGATGAATTCTTATTAAAATCGACAAGTGAATCAGAAAGAAGTGACCTACTTGAATTGATGGAAATAAGGTGTAATAAGAAATCAACAATATTCTGTAGTCAATATTCATTTGATGGTTGGCATCAATTATTAAATGGAGGACCTATAGCGGATGCGATATTAGATAGGATAATAAATTCATCTTATTTGATTACATTACATGGAAAATCATTAAGAGAAACATACTCTAAATTAAAAGATAAGAAATAACCAAAAAACACGGTTGATTTAATTTGACCGTGTTTTTTAGTGGACTTGTATTACGTATTAAGATTTAAAAAAGATGGACTTCTTTAACGGATTATGTGGACTTCTGTAGCATATTGCATGGACTTCAGATAGCGGAATACTCAATGAATTTTTTTATACTTCATTCTTTTTATCTCAAATTTAAATAATCTACTCATAAGAATCAGCTCCAAACGTAATTAAATCTTTAAACCTATTATAAATTAATTCTTCATTTTGAATTTTTCTTATGGTTTTGAATTTTGGTATAAAACAATAAACTTCCCCATTTAATTTAATTATTTCATTAAGATTATGCGAGACATAAAAAACAACGATATCTTTTTGCGAAACAGAGATTAAAGCATCTAATAAAAATTGTCTATTTGTAATATCTAAAGCATTAGAAGCTTCATCTAACAATAAATATTTTTTATGTAGTGCCAAGCTTGAAAAAATTTCAACTACTTTCTTTTCTCCACTACTAAGTTTCTTTACAGTTTGTCTTTCAAGTTTCTCTACAAACTGATAAATATTACCATATCTACTCTTAACATAGTTACAATTTTCATTTCCAAGTAATAACATTATGTCTTTCACTTTTACTTCTTCAGGTATTGAAATGTAATTTGAAACCATAAAGTTCATATTTAGTAATTCACTTGGAACAACACCTCTCATTGGATTAATTATTCCAGCTAGTGTTTTAAGTAACGTAGATTTTCCACAACCATTATCTCCGACAAAAGATATTATCCCATGATCAGGCACACTAATCGAAACGTCTGAATAAAGTAAATTTGAAGGATAACCAATATCTAAAGTAATTTCCATTTAACGTCACCTCTTTTTCCTATCTATAAATTAACACAAAAAAACAAGGACTATTTAATCCTTGTATAAAGTGGCGTATTTTATGGATGAAATGGAATAATTATTAACACAGAAAACATATTATCCGTTATGTCCATTCTTATTTCTCCTTGATATTTACTTACCACAGATTTCACACTTTTAATTCCTAAGCCGCTATGACCTTCCTTAGTAGACATAAGTTCTTCTTTATTGTATCTAATTTCATTATTAAAGGCGTTTTTGATTTTTATCACAAGATTATTTTTAACTTCTTTTATTCGAAGAATTATTTGCCTTTCTTCAGAAATATTAGTATTCACTGCATCAATAGAATTATCAATAAGATTAGATAGTATAGTAACTAAGTCATAATCAGAAAGAATTTCTATATTTGTGTCATCACATTTCACACTCAATTCAATACCATTTTTCTTTGCTTGATCAAGCTTATCGTTTATTAAAGCTTCTAAGATTTTATTATCTGAATAAAACCGTATATTATCTTTATCAATATGAGACATAATATCATTCACATATACACTCATGCATTCTGGCAAATTATCTTTAATTACAGATAAATGATTTTTTAAATCATGACGAAAAATACTATTTTCTTGATCTTGATTTTTAACATTTTCATAATATTTCATCAATAGATCAGATTTTTGATTCACAATTCTCATTTCTTTTTCTAAAAGATTATTATTTACTTTTGTTTGTGCACTATAGACCAAAAATAAATCCAAAAGTAAAATAAATAAAATGACAAAAC
>OGWX01000731.1_pt1 | contig 23109 bp, 20 predicted proteins | sample 1576151 | NCBI WGS metagenome assembly OGWX01 (sample SAMEA3541591, study PRJEB24748) | human gut metagenome | biome: human gut; feature: human-associated habitat; material: faeces | place: China | collected 2012
CAAACATTGGCTGATAGAGAACCGGCTGTGTAGTCGGAATGGATGCATTTGCATCGCCCATCTTAGATGCAATGATCATACCGCCTTTGATGATGATATCTGGTTTTGCACCAAAGAATACAGGATTCCAGAGAACGAGATCTGCAAATTTACCTTCTTCCACAGAGCCCACATACTGGGAAATACCGTGTGTGATCGCCGGGTTGATGGTATATTTGGAGATATAACGTTTTACACGGAAGTTGTCATTGTCATGTCCTGCATCTTCCGGAAGTGCACCTCTCTCATCTTTCATCTTGCTTGCTGTCTGCCAGGTACGTGTGATAACCTCACCTACACGTCCCATAGCCTGAGAGTCAGAGCTCATCATACTGAAGATACCCATATCATGAAGAACATCCTCTGCTGCGATTGTCTCAGGACGGATTCGGGAATCTGCAAATGCAACATCTTCCGGAATTCTCTTGTCAAGGTGATGGCAGACCATCAGCATATCCAGATGCTCATCCAGAGTGTTTACTGTATATGGCATTGTAGGGTTTGTGGAGGATGGCAGTACGTTCGGAGCTGCTGCTGCGCGGATGATATCCGGTGCATGTCCACCGCCTGCACCCTCTGTATGATAAGTATGGATGGTTCTGCCGCCGATGGCTGCAAGTGTATCTTCCACACATCCACCTTCATTTAATGTGTCTGTATGGATGGCAACCTGTACATCATATTCATCTGCCACATTCAGACAGTGATTGATAACTGCAGGTGTTGCGCCCCAGTCCTCATGGATCTTCAGTCCCATAGCTCCGGCCCTAACCTGCTCAATGAGAGGAGCTTCGTCTGAGCAGTTACCTTTTCCAAGGAAGCCTAAGTTCATCGGGTATTCCTCGGCTGCCTTTAACATCATTTTTAAGTTCCATGGTCCAGGTGTACAGGTAGTCGCATTTGTACCGTCTGCAGGGCCTGTACCACCACCGATCATAGTAGTTACACCGCTGTATAATGCACAGTCGATCTGCTGCGGACTGATGAAATGGATATGGGTATCAATTCCACCTGCAGTTACGATCATTCCCTCTCCTGCAAGTGCTTCTGTAGATGCGCCCACTGTCATTCCGGGTGTCACACCATCCATGATGTCCGGGTTTCCGGCTTTACCGATTCCTGCAATCTTGCCGTCTTTGATACCGATATCTGCTTTTACGATTCCTGTAGAGTCTACGATCAATGCATTGGTAATTACCAGATCCAGATCTCCGTCTTTACTGCAGGTTTTTACAGACTGTCCCATACCGTCACGGATTGTCTTGCCGCCGCCGAACTTTACTTCGTCTCCATAGGTTGTATAATCTTTTTCTACCTCGATCACAAGGCTTGTATCTGCCAGACGTACCTTATCTCCTGTAGTCGGGCCATACATTGCCGCATATTTGCTTCCGGAAATTTTTGTACTCATTGTTGTCCCTCCTTACAGAAATCCTTTTAATTTCGCAGTTTCCATGGATGCTGCTTTTGTATCGTCAGTTGCCTGGGCGCGGGTGAGATCATTCAGTCCGAATACTCTCTGTCTGCCTCCCATTTCTGTAAGCTGAACCTCTTTTTCTTCACCCGGCTCAAATCTTACAGATGTTCCTGAAGGAATGTCCAGATGATATCCATAGGCTTTTTCCCTGTCAAAAGAAAGGCATTTATTTACTTCAAAGAAGTGAAAATGAGAACCGACCTGAACCGGTCTGTCGCCTTTGTTTGCCACTGTTACTGTCACTGTTTTCTTGCCTTCATTAAGTGTGATCTCACGATCTGCGGCCATAATTTCACCGATCTTCATGCTCATTCTCCTCCTTACTGAATTGGATTATGTACTGTCACAAGCTTGGTTCCATCCGGGAATGTTGCTTCTACCTGGACTTCACCGATCATATCAGCAACACCGTCCATTACGTCATCCTTTGTAAGAATCTTGGTTCCAAGCTGCATCAGCTCTACTACTGTTTTACCATCTCTTGCAAGCTCCAGGAGTTCAGAACTGATATACGCAAGTGCCTCCACGTAATTCAGTTTCAGACCTCTTTCCTTTCTCTCTTTTGCAAGATTTCCTGCCATATGAAGCATTAATTTTTCCTGTTCTTTGGGATTCAGCCTCATGATATTCCTCCTCTCGAATTGTGCGGATTATAATATGCAAAAATCTGTTACTGTTCACTCCGTTCTCAGTAACGTAGCCAAAACACCTCGCGGGATAGTGGTGTGTGAACAGTAACAAAAATCTTCGTAGTACGCAAAAAAGAGCAGTCAATGGGATTCTTTCTCAGACCCCATTGTCTGCTCTTTGCACGAAAATTTTTATATAGGGGATTATAACTTGTGTTTCTTTGATGGTCAAGATGTTTTTTGTGAACTTTTTGTTTCTTCTTCTATTTCCATTATTCTGCTACAAGTCTGACCAATTTCCCAGATATCTTTGTTTAATTCTCCCCTTGACGATAAGCGCCCCCAAAGGTGTATCATAGTTTTGTGTTAAAGGAGGTAAACTATTATGTTTGAGACATTAGGAGAAAAGGCTGAAGAAAAAGCAATGGTGCAATTCCTTGAACGCTTTACGGACTATCCATTTCTGGTAAAGTTCAAGAATTCCGAATATCCAATCGGAGAGGGAGAACCCACATTTACAGTAAATTTTAAGGAAACAATTCCTCTGGCCGAGCTGCTAAAAAGCACTTCCCTGGCATTAGGCGAGGCTTATATGCGGGGAGATCTGGATATTGAAGGAAATCTTTACGAGGCACTGGATCATTTTCTGGGACAGATGAGCAAATTTTCTACCAATGAATCTGCTCTGAAAAAGATCATGTTCAGTTCTACATCCAAAAAAAATCAGGAAAAGGAAGTCACCAGCCACTATGATATCGGAAATGATTTTTATAAATTATGGCTGGACGAAACCATGAGTTATTCCTGTGGCTACTTCATTCATGACGATGACTCTTTATATCAGGCACAGGTTAATAAAGTAGATTATATTCTGAAAAAATTACACCTGGAAGAAGGTATGAGTCTTCTTGATATCGGCTGCGGATGGGGTTTTCTGCTGATTGAGGCTGCCAAAAAATACAAAGTACATGGTACAGGAATCACTTTAAGCCACGAACAATATACAGAATTCCAGAAGCGTATCAAAGATCAGGGCCTGGAAGATTATCTTACAGTGGAACTGATGGATTACCGTGATCTGCCGAAACATAACTATCAGTTTGACCGGGTAGTCAGTGTGGGAATGCTGGAACATGTTGGCCGTGACAATTATCAGCTCTTCCTTGACTGTGTAGAGAAAGTTCTGAAACCGGGCGGATTATTCCTGCTTCATTTTATCAGTGCACTGAAAGAACATCCGGGTGATCCATGGATCAAGAAATATATCTTTCCAGGCGGAACTGTTCCCAGTCTGAGAGAAATCCTGAATCATATGGCAGAGGACAATTTCCACACTCTGGACATTGAAAATCTGCGTCTGCATTACAATAAAACTCTGCTCCACTGGGAAAAGAATTTCCGTGAGAATATAGAAAAGGAAAAGACCATGTTTGATGAATCCTTCCTGCGTATGTGGGAACTTTACCTGTCAGCATGTGCTGCAACCTTCCATAACGGAATTATTGATCTGCACCAGATTCTGATGACTAAAGGGATCAATAATGATCTGCCAATGACACGCTGGTATTAAAATAACTGCCTGGATTTTTGTTTTTGAAATCCAGGCAGTATATATATGATATTCCAGTACAGACCAGTAATCCATAGCAAGGGTTCTGAGCTGAATTTCTACCAGTTCCTTCTGTCTGCTCCTCTTCCTTTTTCCTCGGAACCGGCTTCTCACTCTGCTTATCCTGTTTTTTATTCTTTGATTTCTTTTTATTCATGATAGCCTGCACTTTCTGAAAATATTTGTATTTTTTATAATATATCATCTGCAGAGTATTTACATCAAAATCTATGTGATATGCAGGCAAAAGTTACTGGTAAATAAAGCCCGGTATTTACTCACTATTTTAAGTATCAAGATTTATTCTATTTACAGGATTTTTGCCAGAAATTCTTTCGTTCTCTTATTTTCGAATCCGACGTTTTCAGTGAACAGTAATGAATCATCACAAAATTCATACAAAACGACACAGGATTCCATTGCTTCGCTGCATATCTACATGCTACACTAGAGTGTATCTGAAAAATCATTCCCGCAATCTGCACGCCCCACTTTGCGGTATATTTTGTCCGAATTCGGTTGTCGTAGCCCACTACGACGCCCTCATCCGAACAAAATCTCCCACAAATTGTGACGCACATCTTGCGTAAAGCATTTTTCAGACACGCTCTAGATTACATATCTTATGGGCATTTCGCCCGCAAACAGAAGGATTCAGGCCAGAAGGCCGGGAGGTTTTTATAATGATTATTTACGTTGATGCATCCGTGATCCAGACCGGAAACGGAACAAAAGAAAATCCATTCAAAACTATTCAGGAGGCCGCTGCAAAGGCACTTCCGGGAGATGAAGTCATCGTTGCACCGGGATTATACCGTGAAGCTGTTAATCCGATTCACGCTGGAACGGCAGACAAGCGTATCACCTACCGTTCTGCAATAAAAGGACAGGCGCACATTACAGGAAGTGAAGCTGTCAAAGACTGGGAAAATGTAGAAGGCACTGTATGGAAAGCAGTCATTCCGAACGGAATCTTCGGTGATTATAACCCATTTACTACCCTGGTATCCGGAGATTGGTTTATCGCTACATTTATTGCTCATACAGGAGATGTATATCTGAATGAAAAATCCATGTATGAAGTAACCACTCTGGATAAAGTTAAAAATCCACAAAAAAGTACTATCTCATGGGATCCTGATTTCTCTGTATATACATGGTATGCAGAACAGGATGAAGCCAATAATCAGACAATTATTTATGCAAACTTCCATGAAAAAGATCCCAATAAAGAAAATGTTGAGATCAGTGTAAGAAGAAACTGCTTCTATCCGGAAAGTGAAGGAATCGGATATATCACTCTCTCCGGTTTCCGCATCAGTCAGGCTGCTACTCAGTGGGCTCCCCCTACCGCTTATCAGGAGGGAATGGTCGGTCCTCACTGGTCCAAAGGATGGATCATCGAAGACTGTGAAATCTATGAATCCAAATGCAGCGGTATTTCTCTTGGTAAATATCTGCAGCCTGAAAATGATAACAAATGGTTAAAGTGGAAATACAAAGACGGAACTCAGACAGAACGCGACTGCATCTGCCAGGCTTCCTATGAAGGATGGGATAAAGAACACATCGGTTCCCATATTGTGCGCAGATGTGAGATCCATGACTGCGGTCAGACAGGTATTGTAGGACATCTTGGAGGCGTATTCTCTGTTATTGAAGACAACCATATCCACCACATTAATAACAAGCAGAATCTGGCAGGAGCAGAGATCGGCGGTATCAAAATGCATGCTGCTATCGATGTTATTTTCCGCCGCAACCATATCCACAACTGCACCCGTGGTCTGTGGCTTGACTGGCAGGCACAGGGAACCCGCGTTACAGGAAATCTCTTCCATGACAATGCTCTTCCTAATGACTTCGAGGCAGGGGATGACGCTGTCACAAGCGTAGGAGAAGATATCTTCGTTGAGGTTTCCCATGGTCCGACATTGATCGACCACAATATCCTGCTGTCTGACCGTGCACTGAAAATTGCAACCCAGGGTGTTGCCCTTGTACATAACCTGATCTGCGGCGGCTTCGTTTCTGTTGGTATCGGTACAGACAACGGTGCACCTGATATTCCATCTCCGAGATATACTCCATATCACACCAAACACGGAACTCAGGTTGCAGGATTTATGACCATCCTTCATGGAGATGACAGATTCTACAACAACATCTTCGTTCAGAAACCGATCCGTCCTTGTATGCAGGATCTGGCTGATCTTATGGGTAACAATGGAAATATGTGGGATGACTGCAATGTGATCACAGGAACTTTCAAATTTAACGGATATCCAACCTTTGATGAATGGAACAGACAGTTCGAAGGTTACTGCGGAATGGGTTCTGAGACAACTGGCAACTGCTATTATGATCATCTTCCTGTATGGGCATCCGGCAATCTCTATTTCAATGGAGCACGTGCATGGGAAAAAGAAACAAATGCAGTCACAGATGCAGAACACACTGTAGATATCTCTGTTGAAGAGAAAGAAGATGGCTGGTATCTGAAGACCAACCTGTATGATATCATCAAAGAAGAAAACGACGGTATCATCTCAACTGAAACACTTGGTATGGCATTCGAACCGGAGCAGAAATACGAAAATCCTGACGGAAGCCCGATTATCTTTAATCAGGATTTCTTTGGAAATCACAGAGATGTCAAAACTGTCGCAGGACCATTTACGGATAAAAAAGCATCTGAGCAGAAGCTCTTTTAACCTGATATCCATATAGTCAATAGCTTTACCATATATAAACCATACATAAAAACAGCTATGAAGAGTACAGATATTTTTATCTGCTGCTCTTGCATAGCTGTTTTCTTATTTTGTCATACTTTTATTATAACAGTCCTAATAAATAATGCATTTAAGACAGTTCAGCAGAGTGCGAAAGACAAGGAAGATATATGACGCAGAATTTCACACTCTGATGGGCTGGATTATGATGCATTATTTACTCGGACTGCTATAGATGCAAGCATTTTTGTAGACTTTCGGATGCACCACAGGCATGTCGGAAAAATATAGCAGGTTGCTGTGATCCAGGCAGTCTGGTCTGCGAAGCAGATGGCTGTGAAGCCAAAAGTTCCTACAAATCCAAGACAGACAACTGTTCTGGCGATCATTTCTGTTACGCCGGAGAAAACGGCTCTGCCTGAATATCCAAGTCCTTGAGTTACCATACGGGCGACATTGAGAATACCAAGACTCCAGTAGAAAAATCCCATACATCTGAGGTATTTGGCAGAGGCATCCAGAACTGCCACCGCACTCTTTCCAACAAACAGCATAGAAAGTGTATGCCCTGCAAAAATCAGTAAAATTCCTGCCGCAATACCATATCCTACTCCCACTGTAATACCACAGCGCAATCCTTTCTTAATCCTGTCAGACTGTCCTGCTCCAAGATTTTGGCTGCAGAATACAGAAGCAGAGGTTGCGATAGCATCAAATGGACACATGGTAAACTGCTTGATCTTCATTGCTGCAGTAAAAGCTGATACATATGTACTTCCAAGCCCGTTGTTCGCAGACTGCATAACCATACTTCCGATAGCTGTGATGGAGAACTGAAGTCCCGTAGGCATTCCCATTGCCAGAAGTTCCTTTACTGCATCCCCTTTTATTGTCCTGTTTTCTTTCTTGAGCCACAGAAGTTTCATTTTGCGGATAATAAAAATAAGGCACAAGATTCCACTGATTGCCTGTGCGGAAATGGTTGCAATGGCAGCTCCGGCACATCCAAGTTTCAGCACTACGATACAGAATAAATCCAGAAAAATGTTCAGAACAGCAGATAACGCCAGAAATATAAACGGTGTCCTGCTGTCTCCCACTGACCTCAAAATACTGGACAGATAGTTATATAAAATCGTAAAGGGAATCCCCAGGAAAATGATTAACAGATAACTATATGCATTGTCATAAATGTCCTCTGGTACAGATAAAATATGCAGAATCTGAGGACATAAAACACTGCATAATGCTGTCAGGATCACTGCGATTCCTGCACATAATACAGCTCCATTAAAGATATAATCCCGCATTTTTTCTATTTTCTCTGCACCGAAATATTTAGCTACAGGAACACCAAAGCCTGTACAGCTTCCCATGCAGAATCCCAGTACCAGAAACTGAATACTGCTGCTGGCTCCTACACTTGCCAGTGCTTTTGCGCCAAGAATCTGGCCTACGATCGCAGCATCAATAATATTATAAGTCTGTTGCAGCAAGTTTCCTAACAGTAAAGGAAACGCGAACTGTAACATCAGTTTCAGCGGATTGCCTTTTATCATAGATGTAGTCATTTCTATTTATCCCCATTTCTATATTTCTTTAACAATTCCAGCCGATAAAATTATCTGCTTTACTATTGATTTGATTGAATTCCCATTAAAATACAAATATCAATTTCAACAAAATCCCTTCATTATCATAACATTCATATTTTTAGTTTCAATAAGAAATTTTGACATATTTTTACACTATTTTATCTTGAAGCCGAGTGTTTTCATAAGTCAGGTGGATATTGCAATTGCATCAGGAGACTTTAATCTATTCAATTAACAAAAAAAGCCCTACAAAACGCCATCCAAGCGCATTGTAGGACTTTATATATTGACTTAGCCTTTAATACCGGAAGATGCAATACCTTCTACATAATATTTCTGCATGAAGATGAACATGATGATCATTGGGATTGCAGAGATTACCAGTGCTGCCATGATTGCACTGTAATGTACAGGCTGTGTTCCGAAGAAGGACTGAACTGCAAGCTGGATCGTACGCTTGTCTTCACCGGTCATAACCAGGAATGGCCACATAAAGTCATTCCAGTGAGCAACGAAATCAAGGATAAATACAGTTGCATATACAGTCTTGGAAATTGGCATAACAATCTTGAAGAAAGTTCCTGCCGGACGACATCCATCAATTGCAGCCGCCTCGATCAGATCATCTGGAATATCACAGAAAAACTGACGGAACATATAGATGGAGAAACATTTTGCTACAAAAGGAATTACCAGTGCTACAAGTGTATTTACCCAGCCAAGCTGTGACATTTCAATATATAACGGAAGCATGATTGCTTCCATCGGAAGTACCATCAGAGCTACTACCAGGTTCATGATTGCGCCCTTTCCTTTGAACTCAAATTTCGCAAGCGCATAACCACACATGGAGTTTACAAGCAGATCAAGAACCAGGATGAGTGCAATGTAAAGCAAGGTGTTCTTAAATACCTGAGGAAGATTCATTCTGGCAAATACTTCTACATAGTTATTAAAAGAAGCCGATACCGGAAAGAATGTTTTCAGTGAGTTCATATTTGCAAAAATCTGAGATTCCGGTTTCAGAGACGCGGAAATCATCCAGATCAGAGGAGAAACAAAGATAATACCTATGACAATATTTCCAAAATAAAACATAAATTTGGAAAAAGCCGCAGAAAATTTCATTGATGATTTTTTCATTTTCCTGTCCTCCTTAATCAGTTGCAGTAGTTACTTTCTTCATTAACAGTGACATTGCCACAACAATAACGAAGAATACAGTTGCGATTGAGCAGGCATAACCAAAGTTACCTTTCTGGAAGCCCTGTGTATAAATGTAATATACCAGAGTTTTGGTGGAGTTCTTTGGTCCGCCCTGTGTCATGATATATGGCTGTGTGAACAGCTTCATTGCCTGGATCATAGTGATCATAATAACATATTTTATAGTTCCTTTCAGTCCCGGAAGTGTGATAAACAGGAACTGATTCCATTTGTTTGCACCATCTACAGATGCTGCCTCATACTGATCTTTCGGAATTCCCTGAAGACCTGCCAGGAAAATCATCATCTGATAACCTGCGCCCTGCCATGCAGACATGAAGATAATGGAGTTCATGGCTGTATGCTCATTGCTCAGGAAATTAATAGGATCCATTCCCAGTGATACCAGCAGAGAATTAATAAGACCAGTGTTTGGATTTGCATTGTAAAGTACTGACCACAGAACAGAGATAACAACCATGGAGGTTAACTGTGGACTAAAATACATTGTTCTGAATATTGCGACTCCGCGGAATTTCTTTGAAACCAGAAGCGCCAGTCCAAGTGCCAGTATACACTGTACAGGTACAACAACTACTGTGAAATATACAGTATTTTTCAGAGCCATCCAGAAGTTTTTATCCTGGAACAGTTTCTGATAGTTTTCAATACCAATCATCTTTATGGCATCCGGTCTCATAATCTGATATTTAAATCCGGAATAGTAAACGGTATAGATCATCGGTACAACCAGAAATGCGATCAGAAGGATAACTGCCGGAGCAGTAAATGCATATGCAGTGATTCTCTCGTCACGTTTTCTGCCTGTCAGCTTCGTCTTAGCCATAATCCTTTCCCCCTTTTAACAAACTTAAAACGGCCGCACCGCACCGCAGAAGCGATGCGGCCAGGTTTCTATCCTGATTATTCAGCGTAGTATGTTTCGTAATCTTCTGTGAATGTTTCTGCTACTGTATCAAGTTCAGACTGGATATAATCATCATCAACTTCTCCGTTTGTAGCTGCATCAGAGAGGATATTTGTCATTGCTTCAGCATATGCAGAAGAGAATGTTGCATAGGAAGGTGTTCTTGGACGCGGAACTGCTGTGTTGTTCAGCTGTTCAACCATAAGTGCACGTGATCCTTCTTTGTAATCAGCCATTGCTTCTTCATCATAAGCAGAGTTACGTGTTGCAGGTTTTGCGATTGCATCTGCATAAGTTGCTACATTTTCGCTGTTCATCAGCCACTGAAGGAATTCGCCTGCTGCATCCGGATTCTCACAGTCCTTGCTTACTGCTGCTGCCCAGTCACCACAAGGAGAAACTGCTGTACCTGTTTCAGATACCGGATAGTATGTTACACCCCAGTCAAAATCTGCATTTGCTTCCAGAGTTGCAACTTCCCATGAACCACCAAGCATTGTTGCACATGCACCGTTTAAGAACTCATCTGTGATCGGCTCAATGTTTGCATATCCTTTTGCAATAAGATCTGCAAGGTAAGAAGTTGTTTTTACTGCTTCTTCGCTGTTTACATATCCGTCAGCTTCCTTACCATCCTCGCTGATGTAGTCTTTTCCTTCAGAGATATACATTGGCTCTAATGCATATGGAAGACCTTCACCATGATCCATGATAATGTGTGTTCCCACATAATTATCTGTTGTACACTTTTCAGCGATCTCTGCCATCTCATCCCATGTGATCGGGTTGTCTAATGTACGGGAATCAAGGTCATCTGTATCAACACCGCACTCTTTGAGGTAATCTTTATTGTAATAGAATGCTACGGAAGATTCTGTTGCTCCGATTGCATATAACTGTCCGTCATAGGTATTCTGGGCAATGGATGAAGGAACGAAATCAGAAAGATCATCCTCTGTAAAATAATCATTCAGCGGAATGCTGATTCCGTTTGCTGCATAGTAGGAAACCTGCGGTCCGTCTACATAGAAGATATCCGGAAGGTCATTGGATGTTACTGCTGTAGCAATCTTGTTGTCATATGCGTAGGAATCGGAACGGTCGATTGCTTCACGTGAAACCTGGATATTCGGGTTTGCTTCATTCCACTCTGCAATCTTCTCAGTCCACCATGCCTCTACCTGTTCTCTGTCTGTCGGGCTCCAGATTGTAATGTTTACTACATCACCATCTTTTGCCATTGCCGGTACTGCACTGAACATTGTAGTTGCCGCCATTGTGAGTGCCAGAATTACGCTCATTCTTTTTTTCATGTTTCTTTCCTCCTGATAAAATGTATTGGTTGTTGATGTTACATCTCCTTAATCTCGTTCGGGAAATGTCATTTTTATGAAACCCGTTCCATGTATTTTCTTTTTTAACCACAGCTATTTTGCTGTGGTTAAAAGCTTTATTAGTCCTTTTGTGGAACCCGTTTCATATGATGGTTTTATCATAATCTCTCTTGCCTTATTTGTCAATATATTTTAACTTAAAAATCCTGTTTTTGCATCAATTCGTATATTTTCACAATATAAGTTATCTGTTTTTATATATTTTTCACAATCATATCTGGGTTTTTTCTTTGCTATATTTATATTAAATTTCCTATATTCCGTTATTTTTTATATGTTTCCAAAAAAGAGAGAGGGAAAATAGAATTCTCAATTTTCCCCCTCTTCTTTCTATTTATTTTTTCATTTTTATGGAACCGTTACCATTTTTTTACTGCCGGCAGATATATGGCACATTGCTTTAAGCAAATATCGTTACTGTTCACTCCGTTCTCAGTAACTTAGCCGAATATCTGTATTCTGCGGATTTATTTCCAGATGGATTTCATTTCACAGATTTTAACCTGCGCTTCTTTATCACTGTTCAGACAGAAGATTCCCTGGCTGCTGCTATTGTAAAACAGTCTGGTTCCTGCATCTTCTCCATCATTTAAATATACCTCAATTGTTCTTCCGTCTACAAAAATTTCTGCATTTCTGCATTTCTCCACAGAAGAAACAAACTGTATCTTGTCACTCTTCACACCAGCCATTTTAAAGAATACTTTTCCCCCTTCTGCAGTCAAACTGATGGATTTATCCCCATCCTGACCAAGAAGAATGTTGAAATCTCCTGTTTCTTCAAATGATATAGATGCATAATATCTGTTATCTGCAATGGAGCCGACTTTGATTTCACTGCCTGTGCCTTCATATACTGTATCCCCCAGAAGAGTATAAACTTCCTCTACAGGTTTTGTATATACATGTTCATTCTTCACATGGAGCTCTCTTGGCAGAGTCATGCTTCCATAAGCCCCCGGCTCTGTAGCAATATGCTCTCCATAGAAATCACTGATCCAACCGATCAGGATCCTGCGGTCTTCATGCTGAAAGCTCTGCGCTGCATAGCAGTTGCTTCCAAAATCCACCCACTGCTGTGTATGGACATCCATTGCATCACCGTTCCAGTCTCCCACATAATATCTGCACTGCTGGAATCTTCCATATTCATCATAATGACTCATCCATGCGCCCATAGCTACATATTTATCATCCAGCGGGAAAAAGTCCGGACACTCAATGGTTCTGATCTTTGTTTCCTCTGTAATCAAAGGACATCTGTACTTCCAGTTCTCTGCATCTTCAGATTCATACAGAAGAAATGTTCCTTTTTCATCTACGCATGCACCTAATACAATATAATATTTCTCACCAATTTTAATTGCTTTCGGATCACGGAAATCATAGTTAGTACCTTCCGGTTTCTCCCTGATAATCTCTTTTTCCGGCTCAAAATGAATCATATCGCTACTCTTTGTCATTGTCTGATACTGAATAGTTTCCCATCCGTCATCCTGGGGTCCGATATGTCTTGTGAGATAGAAGTACACTTCATCTCCCATCGGAAGTGCACTTCCGGAGAAAGCACCTCCTTTAATCGCAAGATTATCCAGAATTTCTTCCTGAGGCTCTAATACAACCGGAAGATGTGTCCAATGCACCAAATCCTTACTTGCAGCATGTCCCCAGTACATATTATTCCACTCCTGTCCAAAAGGATTCAGCTGATAAAAAAGATGATAATAACCCTTAAACCAGCAAAGTCCATTAGGATCATTATTCCAGTTCACAACCGGTGAAAAATGATACTGCTCTCTGTACGGAGTGCCAATGAATTTAAAAAATTCTTCTTTATTCATTGCTTTAAAATTATCTGTGGTATTCAGTACGCAGATTCCATTCTTCAGGATATTTTCACATTCGCTTAAATAAGCAAAGGTAATGGTGCAGTCCTGTGCAGTAATCTCGTATTCTGTATCTTTATCTGTCGGGAACTTGATCCAGTTCCCATAGATATGCTGCAGTTCTTTTATTTCTGTTTTGTTTTCTTTTACCTTCTTCAGGCTCACACTACCTTTTTTCCCGGCTTCTGGTTTTACAAATAATTCCAGACATTCATAGTTTCCTGTGTACATATGTAAAAATCCCCTTTCTGAATTTTGTCTCCGATTCACTATATATCTATAGTACTGACCTTCTGCCGACATAATCTTACTATATCATAGCAAAATCACGAGGAGTTTCAATAAAATATTTTGACATTTTTTTATACTATTTTATCCTGTATGATCCCATATAAAAAGGATGCCGAGAGCAAATCCGACATCCTTTTTACTGTTAACTTATGTTTATTTACAGTAGTCCTCATAAATAATACATTTGAGAGAATCACTATAGAAATGATGCAATTTATCTGTTATCCTGCTACTATTATTCGCCTCTGTGTTTACCCTGAGACAGATCCTGTTATCATATTAAATACAGCCCGTCAATTTCAGATGGAATATGTGAAAGCAGTAGATGAGATCCGACAGCAAAACAGGATTCTGAGAATACATTAAGAAAAAACATCTGGATAGAGCAATGTAAGGATTATATTTTTAAACATTTACATGAAAAAATCTGTATTAGGGATATTGCAGAATATCTGCATCTGAATGCGAACTATCTGTCTGAACTGTTTAAAAAATATAAAACATTACACTGACAGATTTTATTTTAAAAGAAAAGGTAAAGCTTGCCAGAAATCTCCTTTCCTATTCTCCATATTCCTATATTGAAATTGCAACTTATCTTGGCTTTTCATCCCAAATCCACCTTGAAAAAGTATTTAAAAAATATACAGGTATGATAATGCGTAGTATGTAAAAATACGAACGGAACTTTGGCTGAAAATGGATCAAGGCTATGCATGTGTGATGTGCATAGCCTCGTTATAACTATACGAGAGTATTATAAATTTTCCCAGTTCTCTTTGATTACTGTGCTTTTTTCTTTTAAAATCATGAAATTTTTTACAATTTATAATAATGCAATCAAGACAATTCCGTAAATTGCGAAAGACAAGGAAATATCTGCAGGCGTGCTAACGCACGACAATGATATCTGAAGCAGGACTTCACGCTATGATGGGCTGGATTGCTTGCATTATTTTATGGAATTGCTATAGTATAATATATGTAAAAAATAAATCAGAACGTTATCCAATGCGATGTATTGTGCAAAAAATAATGCCAATAATAATTTATCAATGTCATTTAATTTTTATTTAACCGGAATTCCCCGAAACACATTTTCTGCAAAATCCATAACTGCTTCATTTTCTCTGCATGTATCCAGTATTATATTATCCAATGATGCCTCATCAACATGTACTGCTTCAATCGGAAGTTTAACCAGTTCATCCATACTTAACAATGCTCCAACCTGCGCATCAAAGCAGGATTGATTTTCTTCACTTTCTTTTTTATCAGTTTTTGTAGTTGCCACAATATGATTGTTTGCAATGTAATTTTCTCTTCCGGAAACCAAACGAATGATTATCGGTTTTACGCCTGCCGGTTTCAGATATTGCTGTTCAATCGTCTCCGAAATGTGATTAGCAATCAGTGAATTGCTACTTCCCTGAATATGAATCAGGCCAAAATCATCCTCTAATCCATTATCATATTCCAGCATCGGAGGCCATGGTTCATGATCTCTGAGAAAATGATTGGAAGATATGAGATTTTCTCTACAATTTTCCATTATCAGCATTCCCGGATAAAAAGAATGAAATCTGTTTGCAGTTACTGATGATCTAAGAACACCCTTAAGATGTACTATACTTTTTCCTCTTGGAAAAATGTTATTGGAAGTAATCAGAAGTCCTCCAAAATTTTCGGCAAAAATTGTATAACCTCTATAACCAGCCCCCATAAGATTATCTGTTATTTTAGATGCCTGTCCGGCTCCACGAAGTTCTACACAATTTCCACATTCTGCTATAAAATTATCATGAACAGATAATGCATCAGAATTGTAAAGAGTCACTCCATGCTCCAGATAAATAATACCCATGCCTGTAATTCTGAAAGAATCCTGTGCACTGGCTACATAAATTCCTGTTTTTCCATTTAAATATGTATTCTCTGGATCTCCATTTCCGTCATCTACAAAATGGAGTCCATCAATACAGAAATTTTCAAACTCCACGGAACTGATTCTCGGATCTCCCTCTCGTTCCACCAGAAAAGCAGCACCGGATCTTTCATCCCCCTTTAATGGTTCCAAATCTACCAGAATCCTGCTACCGCCCGGCCAAATGTCATGAAGATCCTTCCACTGTTCTTTTGGCACATTATATCGGATACTTGAAGACACAAATCCATGTCCTGATCCTTGGATTTTCAAGTAACTGATGTCAATTTTCACCTGCGTTTTTAAATGATAATCTCCAGACGGAATATAAATTACTGCTCCCGGTTTTCCTCCATCATTTACATTTGTATCCTTCTGTCTGTTCTTGATGTCTGCAATGATACTGTTGATCACTTCTCCGATATCCGTATATGGGTTACCTACCTGCCAGTCAGTGACATCATAATAATTATTACGTTTCATTTCAATACTCCTCCTGCTTTCAGTTCATGTCAAGCGGATATTCGCAATCCGCTCCGCTACTTGATTCAGTTAAAACACTCCTGCAATCCATATGCTTCATAGTCTCTGATTACCGCTCTTCCACCAAACGCAGATATACTTATTGCATCCTGATCATTTCCTGCAAAAATATTATTGGAATGATTATTTCTGTATTGATCTGTAAATATCTCCAGAGAACTCTGATCTGAAAAGATATGTACATCCAGACTTTTTTCGCTGACCTTAAGTACACTTCTGGATGTTCCTACACTCCATCCATCTGCACAGCTTCTGTCTACCAGCAATTCACCATTTTTCAGATCAAAAATACAACGGGATTCTTTTTCTTTTCCGCATCTGAGCTTCAGTTCTACCCTGTCTGCATCAGTTTCTTCAAGATCCAATGTAAATTTCATCTCAAAGCTGATTCCATCTCCTGCTTTTAACTGCTGAGGTGTTTCTGTAATCTGTATTTCCCGTTGTGTAAATTTGTTTTCACGGATTTTTTCCATTTCCTCTACAGGAACAAACGCCAGCGTTCCATCCTTGCACATCCGAACTTCACGAATCACATTAAAAAATCCGCACCAGCCCTCCTGATAAGTAGGTCCCCAGTCCTTAAAGAGAGGCATCCATTCCCATTCATTCGCCCAGGCAACAATCAGACGTCTTCCATCAGGAGCAACCATGGACTGTGGCGCATAAAAATCAAATCCCCAATCCATTTCACCACTGATATGCCAGTCAAATTTTCCTGTTTTGTAATCAAAATCTCCTGTCAGGTATACTGATGTATGATCTCCTGAGCCCATTGGAGAAAAAGTGAGAACATATTTATCGCCAAGCTGATAAAAATCCGGACATTCCCACATGAATCCCCATTCTCCACGGCTTTCTGCCAGCACGTTTAAAAAATTCCAATGATAAAGATCTTCAGATTCATATATCAATGCTAATCCTCTGTTATTACGACTGGCCCCTACAACCATATAATATTTATTTTCATGCTTCCATACCTTTGGATCGCGGAATGAATCCGGCTGAATACCTTCCGGTGCATCAAAGAGAGGATTTCCGTCATACTTTTCAAAATTTATTCCATCTTCACTTATAGCAAGACACTGGCTTTGCTCACTTCCGTTTCCATGATTTGCAGTTGCCGTATAAAATACATATAACTTACCTTCGTGTTCGATTGCACTGCCGGAAAAACATCCACCTTTTTGATAATCATCATACTCTTCACTGGGTGCCAATGCCAGAGGCAAATATTCCCAATGAACTAAATCTTTGCTGACTGCATGTCCCCAATGCATACAATCCCAAAATCCATTATATGGATTAGTCTGATAAAACACATGATACTGTCCGTTAAAAAAGATCAGTCCGTTAGGATCATTCATCCACCCACTCTGGGGCATAAAATGATAATGCTGACGCATTTTTCCATTTTGAACAATCATCTTTTTACTGTCAATTTCTTTTTGCGCGTTTTCTATTCTTTGTCTCATTAATATTTTATTCACTGGCTTTCTCCATTCTTATTATCCTTTTACAGCTCCTGCTGTCATTCCCTGAACAATGTATCTCTGTGCAAACATTGATAAAATCATTACCGGGAAGCTAAATAAAAATGCTCCTGCACACATCGGTCCAAGGTCAAGATTATACGCTGACAGGAAACCGGCAAGACCTACTGTAAATGTTTTAGCATTCATACTGGTCAGCAACAGAGAAATAAGAAAATCATTCCATGCCAGGAACAATGTAAATATAAAGGCAGTTGCAAGTCCCGGCTTACAAATCGGCAAAATAACCTTTCTGAATGTCTGAAGGCTGGAAGCGCCATCTACATATGCAGCCTCATCCAAAGTAGACGGTACTCCCTCATAAAAACTAAGCATTGTCCACATTACAAAAGGCATGTTTACTGCCGCATAAACAATAATCAATGCAATTCTGGTATCATACAATCCCATATTACAAATAATCTCATAAATAGGTACTGCAATACTGGATGTAGGAATCATTTTCAGACATAAAATCAATACCACCAGCCCTACTGACAGCTTCGCTCCAGATCTCTGAATAGCATATGCAGCCAGTGAACCCAGGATAACTGCAATAATTGTACTGCAAACTGCTGTAATCAAACTGTTCAGCAGATACCCACCCGCGTTCATTCTTACAAATAATTGAGTGAAATTTTCAACCGAAAAGCTTTTTGGAAGAAAAGATGGCGGAACAGCAATTACCTCTGATCCAGGTTTAAACGAACAACAAATTACATAAATATACGGAAGCAGCCAGAATATCGTAATAATTATAGAAATAATAACTGCTATTTTTAGTTTGATACTATTACCTTTCTTCATTTTGGTCTCCTTATTGAATCCTTTTTATTACTGTTTTTCTTTGACAGCTTTTACTTTTTCTTTGGATTCCATAAACTCTGCATAAATACTAATGTAAACACTACAAGAACTATGATAAAGATAACAGCCATTGCACTGGCATATCCTGTATTATTATACTTTACAAGTGTCTTATAAATAATAATACTAATTGTCTCTGATGAACTGTTAGGTCCACCTTCTGTCATTGCCCAGATAATGTCAAAAGTCTTTGCCGCATCTATAATTCTCACTGACAATGCTGTCAACAGAACCGGTTTAATTCCCGGTATTTTTATGTAAAAAATTTCCTGCAGCTTACTTGCTCCATCCATTCTTGCTGCTTCTGACACGCTGGTATCCAATCCCTGAAGGCCAGCCAGAATCATCAGCATCATAAACGGTGTAGTCAGCCATATATCTGCAATACAGCAGGCGATCAATGACCATCTGGAATCTGCAAGCCACAAAATATCACTTGGACTGGACAAGATTCCTATTCTGGTCAGAAACTCATTGACAATACCAAAGTTTGAACTCATCATCAATTTCCAGATAAGACCTGCAACCAGCGGTGCGATCATAAGTGGTGTCATCATTAATGAACGTACTATTTTACTGCCCTTATAATCAAGTTCAAATAATAATGCAAAAATAAATCCTAAAACTGTTTCCACAGATACCGCAATCAAAATATAAATCAATGTATTTTTCAGCTGCTTCAAAAAACCGCCAGCTGTAAATGCTTTAATATAATTATCAAATCCAATAAAAGTTCTGGCTCCTGTAATTCCAACCTTAAAGAAACTGTCAAATACCATTTTAAAAATAGGATAAATCAAAAAGGCACCCATGAAAATCGCGCCAGGAAGAAAAAACAGCAATAGTGTTTTTTTTGATATCAATTTCATAATATTTCCCGCTTTCTTATAAAAATCAAGGGCGATTTACTCCCTGCATCATACATCATAGATTAGTAAATTCATAGTTAGTGTGTTCGATGTCCAGGTAAAATCACCCTTGATTTAATTACATTTTTTATTATTTGGTAGATGTCTGCAATCTGCTTTTTCTTTATTACTTTGTCACTTTACTTCCCAATTGCTTCAATCTCTTCTTTTGCAGATTCAAGGGTTTCTTTCACATCTGCTCCACCAAGACAGGATTCTACAACACCTGTAAGAACCTGCTCTACCTGTGACCAGGTTGAAATCATAGGTCTTGGCTGAGACTGTTTTTCATTCAATGTGTCAAGAACTGCTGTTGTATGCTCATTACCAGCCTCTTTTCCAGCTTCCTCATAAACAGAAGTTCTGCCGGCAATTTTAAGGGTTCCGTTCATATAATCTGCATTATGATCGTACATATATTCTACATATTTCAGTGCCATGTCTTTATTCTCAGAATTTTTCATTACACATTCATACCATGGACCTGTGGTTGCTCCTGCTCCTGCACTGCCGGCAATCATTGGTGCACATCCCACCTTATCTGCTCCAAGTGCCTCAACAGCTGCAGGATACTGATGGCTCCAGTTCAACTGCATTGCAACTTTACCATTATTGAAAAGTTCCTGAGACTCTGTAGAAGCAGTAGCCAGAGAATCTGATGGCGTACAATCTTCATTTGCCATTTCAACCATAAAATCAAGCGCATCCACATATGGCTGATCTGTAATATTTACATTTCCATCCTTGTCATATACTAATCCATCTGCACCGGCCTGGCAGGCAAAATCAAGGAAGGAACAAACTGCGTCAGAATCACTTCCAAAAACTGTTGTTCCGTACATATCGTCTGTTTTCATTTCTTTTGCCAGTGCTTTATATTCATCCCAGGTCTTTGGCACTTTATCTTCCGGAATCAGATCTTTTCTGTAAATAAGGATCTTAGCGTTTACCCACATCGGATATCCCAGAAGATTACCATCTACTGTTCCGCTTTCTTCCAGCGTTGGAAGGAAATCACTGGTATCTGCATCTGTAATTGGTTCGATTGCATCAGCAAAAGTTGCCAGCCATACGAAATCCATGCATGAAACATCATGAGCAGCCTGTCCTGCTTTAATTTCGGTAGAAAGCTTATCATACATACCAGTATAGGCAACAGCATCAACAACAACCTTACAGCCTGTTTCTTTCTCAAAATCAGCTGCTGTATCATTGGCAAGTGCCTCTGCAGGTGAACCACTTTCTACAAGAACTGTAATACTGCTTCCATCGTCTTTTTTCTCACCTGCAAAACAGGGAACTGCCATTCCTGTAAGCATACTTCCAATCACAGTTGCTGTAATTAATGAATTAACAATCTTTTTTCTCATTTTTAATCTCCTATTCTTAAAGATTCTAAATTCCATGATATTAAATATCATGCCGTTCCATTTACATACTGCTTCAACCGCTTTAGATATTCTCCGGAGTAATCTAATTTTACGGGTTAACATTGAGAAAACAGATTTTGTTTTGCAATGTGGAACGCGTTCCACATTGCTTAAAAAAATTATTTGTTTTCTTCGTCTTGTTAATTTTATTATAACCTTTTTATAGTTTTTGTCAATCTGATTATGTGTTTTTTATTTTTTTTATAAATTATGTCCAAATATTTTGTACTTGTCTTTGTTTTTTATCCTTTATTTTGTAACAAATGCACAACTTATGTATGACGTCTGTTTATACTGTTGTTCCGCCTTTACGGAATTCAGGTATTAAAATACTTTTTTTATTTTTCACTTTTTTTCCATTAATTAGCTCACAAAGGCTTTTTACAGATTCCTCTGCCATTCTGTCAATGGGCTGAACAATTGTACTTATTTGCGGTTCTACCAATTCTGTAATATACGTTCCATCATAAGAAACTATTTTTACCTCTTCCGGGATTTTTTTGTGTTGCCTGAGCAATCCATTCATGCATTCAATAGCCAGTCGGTCTACACCAAACACACCATCAAATTTCAGATTTTTTTCCATAACTTCTTCTGCAACCTGATGATAATACTGAATATCCAAACGCCGCCAGTCCAGATCATAACAATAGGTTTCTATTCCCTGCTCATCCATAATTTTTTGAAATTCTGCATGACGATCATGATATAAAGACTCTTTTTCTGCTGTACTTCTGAAATGAAGTATTCTTTTGCAGCCATTACGCAGCAACACTTCTGCTGCCAGGCGTCCACCCATTTTATGGTCCACAGCTACTACCGGAATTTCTTCTCCCAGATATCTGTCAAGCGCAACAATCGGCTTATGAATTTTAGAATACTCACTTTCATCCAAAGAAGACATTCCCGCAATTATCCCATCTACAATATGTCTGTTCAGCAAATCCAGATATTCAGCTTCAGCCTTTACATCTTTCAATGTGTTACATAACATAATTTTGAAGCCGGCTTTGCGCAGTTCCCCTTCTACACAATCAACAAACTCGGCAAAAAAAGGATTGGATACATTCGGTACAAGTACCGCAATTATACCACTTTTTTTATAATACAGATTTCTGGCAAGTTCATTCGGTGTATAATTCAATTCCTTCATAGCAGCTTCTATTTTGGCCCTCGTATCCAGAGAAACATATCCACTGTCATTAAGCATTCTTGAAACTGTTCCCACACCTACTCCTGCCATTTTTGCAACATCTTTAATCCCTGCCATTTTTTCCACACTTTCATATTATGATATTAAATTCCCAAGTTTAAAATTTGTTCGAGCGTACACGATGAGATATTTAAACTTAGAACTTGTCAAACATTAAGAAACAACGATTTAAGTAATAAATCAGCAAATTTTCTAAAATTTGGGATTTCTTAACTCCATTTAGAAGATACCTGAAATTCATCATCTAAAGATATACCTTCTGCAAATAAATTATTTTTAATATTATCAGACCAAAAAAATCCAATACAAATACTCCAACAAATATAATACATTACTAATAAATAATATACCACTAATGAGTAGTGTATTATATTTACCATATTCATTCAAGTATTTATAAAAAATTCTTATTCATTCCTGCCAAAATTCACTATTACACCTTACGTAACTAATCGGAATTCCTAGAATGTGTTTGAAAAATGCTTTCCGCAAAATGTGCATCACAATTTGTAGGAGATTTTGTTCGAATAAGGGCGTCGTAGCGAGCTACGGAAAACAAATTTTGGCAAAATATATCGCAAAGTGGGGCGTGCAGATTATGGGAATGATTTTTCAAACACGCTCTAGCAATTATCTTATGGCTTTTATCATGACAAATTTTACAAAATTTTTCATAAAATATCCCAACATTTATACCATCATATTTTCTATAAAATAAGATGTACCTGGCAAGAGACAGTCAAAACCAATTGTCTCCTGTCAGGTAATTATAGCAGTCCTGGTATAGAATTTTCCCAATATGCTACTCTGCTCAATGCCTTAAGACTTCTTATGCCATTCCATTCACAGTCTTATACTTATACAGCATCTCCGCATGATTCTGCTCCTCAATCTGGATATCTGCCA
>OGWX01000735.1_pt1 | contig 23099 bp, 19 predicted proteins | sample 1576151 | NCBI WGS metagenome assembly OGWX01 (sample SAMEA3541591, study PRJEB24748) | human gut metagenome | biome: human gut; feature: human-associated habitat; material: faeces | place: China | collected 2012
GAAATATGGTTACGCAGCAGGAGATCAGCTTCTGCGTGAATTTACAGGTTACATTATCGATACCCTAAAAAAACGTAATACTGCCCATTTTACCAGAGTAGTAGCAGATCAGTTCATTCTTTTCTTTGAGGAAAAATGGAAAGATAGTTCTATAGATGCCATCAATCGTATCAATCATGGATTTATTGAACAGCAGCAGAAAAAATATCCGGAGGCAAAACTGCGTCTTCGCACCGGTGTTTACAAGGTTGAAAAAGATTGTGGCGGAGCCTCTTTTGCTATTGACGCAGCAAATTATGCCAGACATCAGATACAGGATAATTCTTCAAAAACAGTCTGCATTTATGACAAAACGATGGCAGATCACCAGAATATGGAAAATGAGATTGCCACAGGTATTGATAAAGCTATTAAAAACGGAGAATTTAAGGTATATCTCCAGCCTCGTTTCTCTCTGACTACTGGAAAGATCGTAGGAGCGGAATCTCTGGTCCGCTGGCAAAAAAAAGACGGGACATTGCTTCCGCCGGATAGTTTTATACCTGTTTATGAGAAAAACGGCCGTATTATCGATCTGGATTTTTATATGTTTGAGGAAACCGTAAAGCTTCTGGCAAAATGGAAAGAGCAGGGGCTGCCTCAGTGCCTGATCTCCATTAATGCTTCTGCACTTCATGCCCAGAATAGTGATACGATCCACCGATATACAACTATCATACAAAAATATGGTGTAGATCCTTCTCTTACGGAGCTAGAGCTTACAGAGACTGCCACGGTTTCTGATTATGACTGTGTAAAACAGCTGTTTGCAAAGCTTCAGACAGTCGGTTTCAGGACAGCTCTGGACGATTTTGGCGCAGGTTATTCTGTATTAAATACAGTGATCGACATTCCGGTCAATACAGTAAAAGTAGACCGGGTCTTTATCAATAACTGTGAGACGACGCACAAGGGCATTTATTTCCTTCGCGAGATCATTAACCTGTTAAAGGGACTTGGTTATCATATTGTGTGTGAGGGAGTGGAGACACCTGAGCAGGCGGCCATTCTTAGAAATACCATGTGTGATGAAGTACAAGGATACTGGTTTTCCCATCCGGTTCCAGTGTCTGAATTTGAAAAAATGCTGCGGGAGGGGAGGTAGCAGATCATCTGCACCGCGCCTCCTGCAGCCATGTTACAGCCTTTTCATAATTTTCTCTGTTATAGCCTTTGTATTTTCCGCAATTATTGCGCAGGTAGGACTGATGGCAACAGGAGCGATCTAGGAGGTTGTGATGGCTGATTTACGTATAAACCATGTATCCGTTCTATTGGAAAATGGAACTATTTTAAAGTGCATTTCCGTAGACCTTGTAAAAATACTGGCTGCGGCTCTGATATTCCATGGCATTGGTGTTTATTTTGGAAGTAAAAATGCAGTCCGCATCAATCAGACATTATTAAAAAAGGGCATTGCAGTATTTTCTATCTGTATTGCTATCTGGAAGCTGTTTCTGTAACAGGAAGCAGCTTTTTTTGTACACGGGTAGGCACTTTTGAAACCGAAAGTGCCGTACGATAACGTAGTGGCAGCAAATAGAAATACCGCAGTTTTTGGCAGCACAATGCCGGAGCTGCGGTATTTTGTATATAGAAGCATCAGTTCTTCACCTGCCGGTGGGGGAAAAAAGAGATGATAACTTACATTAAAAATCCCCGTTCAATGAACGGGGAATCAGAAGTAAATCTTCTATTTTCTGTACAGATATTTAGGAACACCATCTTCAAATACATGTTCTGGTACACCCTTGATCAGCGGCAGCGCATATTTGGCAAATTCAGGGGAAATGTCGTTGTTGTTGCCAGTGATCCATTCAGAAGGGAACGGCTTTTCTTTATTGCATACATCGCAAACATCTGTCAGGCCATATTCTAATTTATATTCATCCCCATCTAAACGGTTAAAGGTGATCATTTTTCCGGTAATACCTTCTAATGCACATTTTACAGCTGTGCGTCCCGCCATATCCGCCTCATTGATGTCAGTAAGAGAGGAAAGCAGGCTGCTGCAGCGCTGGTTTACATTTAACTCTACAGAGCGTACCTTTACTCCAAAGCGGTTGCGCACATAGCTTTCCAGAAGCTTTCCGCAGCCGGTCAGCATTTTGTGGCCAAAGGTGTCTAACTGTGCTTCGTTGGAATATTCGCAGATGAATTTTCCGGACGCGTCACGGATACCTTCGGAGACACATACAACAACAGCGGTACTCTGCTTTAAAGCATTTTCCAGGTCAGAGAAAAATTCTTCCATTTCAAAAGGAGCTTCCGGCATATAGATCAGTAATGGATTGTCTCCCGGGAATTTGCGGGCAAGACTGCTGGCAGCGGTGACCCAGCCTGCATGACGTCCCATAAGTTCCACAATGGTTACAGCTGGCTGCTGGTAAACGGAGGCGTCCAGTACGATCTCACGGACTGTAGAGGCAACATAGCGGGCAGCGCTGCCGTATCCGGGAGTATGGTCTGTAACAGGAAGATCATTATCGATGGTTTTCGGAACACCGATAAAAGAGATTTCCTTATTATTATGAGCTGCCCAGCGGGAAAGCTTATCAGCAGTGTCCATGGAGTCATTTCCGCCAATATAGAAAACAGCGCCAATATTTAACTGTTCAAATTTTTCAAAAAGAAGGGTGTAAACGGAAGCATCCAGATTTTCAGGCAGCTTATAGCGGCAGGAACCAAGGTAGGCTGCCGGTGTAAGGCGTAAAAGTTCCAGGTCTTCATCTGAAAGCTCTTTAGAAAGATCCATAATATGTCCGGAGAGAAATCCCTCGATGCCATTGATCATACCATAAACAGATCCGATCTGTTCAGAATGTGCGGCAGCTTCTTTAATGATACCATAAAGACTGGCGTTGATTACAGCAGTAGGGCCACCAGACTGACCTACAAGAATATTTTTTTTCAAAAAAAATCCTCCTCTCATGTAAGTGGGTAGTACAACAACTTCTCTCAGTATAGCGAAAATAATGTCTAATTGCAATGCGATTTGTGATAATGCATAGAAAATAGATGCTTATTTTGTAAATTATTCCCATTGCTTTCCGGGAATATATTTGCTAATCTGTATACAAGCAAAGTAACTTGTATACAACTTCATAAAACTGTATACAAGATAACACAACCGTAAAATGAAGGAGATAGCAAAAATGGACATTCGTTATTCTGCAAATCAGAGAGATGTAAAACGCTACACAACGGAAGAACTGAGAAATGAATTTCTGATCCAGAATTTGTATCAGGCAGATGAAGTAGTTGCTGTGTACTCACATGTAGACCGTATGGTTACATTGGGATGTATGCCTGTTACAGAGAAGGTTTCTATTGAAAAGGGCATCGACTGCTGGAAAAACTTTGGTACCCATTATTTCCTGGAGCGCCGTGAGATCGGTATTTTTAATATTGGCGGTAAAGGAAAGATCACTGCAGACGGACAGGAATATGAGATGGGTTACAAAGACTGTCTGTACATTACCAAGGGAACAAAAGAAGTTTACTTTGAAAGTGAAGATGCTTCCAAGCCGGCAAAATTTTATATGGTAAGTGCTCCGGCTCATACTTCTTATACAACTACTTTTATTCCCATCGAAAAGGCAGCAAAGAGACCATGTGGTGAAGCAGCTCTTTCCAATAAACGTGTGATCAATCAGTTTATCCATCCGGATGTATTAAAGACCTGTCAGCTTTCTATGGGTATGACTGTTTTAGAGCCGGGAAGTGTATGGAACACCATGCCGGCACATACACATGAGCGCCGTATGGAAGTTTATATGTATTTTGAAGTACCTGGTGACAATGTCGTATTCCATATGATGGGAGAGCCAACAGAGACCAGACACATTGTTATGAAAAATGAAGAGGCAGTGATCAGTCCATCCTGGAGCATCCACAGCGGAGCTGGCACTTCCAATTATACATTTATCTGGGCAATGGGCGGCGAAAACATGGAATTTGATGATATGGACACCATGAAGCCAAATGAAATGATGTAATTATAAAAAACAGGAGGAAAATAAAATGGCAGATTACTTAAACAACTTTTCACTGGAAGGCAAAGTAGCACTGATCACAGGTGCATCTTACGGAATTGGCTTTGCCATCGCAAAAGCAATGGCAGGAGCTGGCGCTACCATCGTATTTAACGATATCAAGCAGGAACTGGTAGATAAGGGACTGGCTGCTTATGAGGCAGAAGGCATCAAGGCTCATGGCTATGTATGCGATGTTACCAATGAAGAAGCTGTAAATGCATTAGTTGCACAGATCGAAAAAGAAGTAGGCGTGATCGATATCCTGGTAAACAATGCAGGTATCATCAAGCGTATCCCAATGTGTGAGATGAGCGCAGCTGAGTTCAGACAGGTTATCGATGTAGACTTAAATGCTCCATTTATCGTATCCAAGGCTGTTATCCCGAGCATGATCAAGAAGGGCCACGGAAAGATCATCAACATCTGCTCTATGATGAGTGAATTAGGACGTGAGACTGTATCTGCTTATGCAGCTGCAAAGGGCGGCTTAAAGATGCTGACCAAGAACATTGCATCTGAGTACGGCGAGTATAACATCCAGTGTAATGGTATCGGACCTGGATACATTGCAACTCCTCAGACTGCACCTCTTCGTGAGATCCAGCCAGACGGTTCCAGACATCCATTTGACCAGTTTATCGTAAGCAAGACTCCTGCAGGACGTTGGGGAAATGCAGAAGACTTAGGCGGTCCAGCAGTATTCCTGGCATCTGACGCTTCCAACTTTGTAAATGGTCTGGTACTGTATGTAGACGGTGGTATCCTGGCTTACATTGGCAAGCAGCCTAAATAAGATAGGTGGGATATTGGCTGAATGAGTGAGATGAATTTCAAAAACCGCGGAGAGCAGGTATTTGAGACATTAAAAAGAGAAATTTTAGATCTGAAACTGGAGCCGGGGCGTATGATCAGTGAAAATGAGATCTGTGAGCGCTTCGGGGTCTCCAGGACCCCGGTGCGGGATGCTTTGCGGCTGCTCCAGGAACAGGGATTTGTAGAGACAGTTCCCTACAGAGGTACTTATGTGACTCTGTTAAGTCTGGACAACATCAAACAGATGATCTACATGCGTGTGGCAGTGGAAACCATGGTGCTGAGGGATTTTCTGAAAGTCCAAAATCCTATGACCCTGGAAGAAATCCGTCACGCCATTGCTATGCAGAAAGCCCTGATCCAGACACCGGGATTTGAACCGGAGCAGTTTTACCATATGGACGCAGAGCTTCACTCTATCTGGTTTGGAGCGGTCTGCAGGCAGAAACTGTGGGATATGCTTCAGGCACAGCAGCTTCATTATACCCGTTTCAGGATGTTGGATTTTACAACAGAGACCGATTTTACCCGGATCACAGGAGAGCATGAAGAAATTTTCCGCCTGATTTGCGAAAAGGACGAAAAAGGTCTGGAAAAAGCACTGAAAGATCACCTTTATTTCAGCATGAAGCGTATGCGCCATGCCATTGAGGTGGATTATAAAGATTATTTTGAAGAAGAACCGGAAGAAGGAAGGTTTGTCATTTGAAAGACCTTCCTTCTTTGGGCTTTTATCGTTTTTTATGGTTCATAACGTTTTAGATATTTTCGTTCACTGGGGTTTTCTTCCAGATATTCTTCCAGTTCTTCCGCTGAGAGATGGGTGTACACTTCATCGAAAAATTCTTCCCCGCTCATGGTAACAAAGCGTGCAATGCGTTTCCTCAGTTCTTCGTCTTCCAGTAATTTTTCAATTTCTTCCTCTGTGTACCAGCTCATATAACACCTCCCGATATGCCCTTTTTAGGCACTGTAATACCTATAGTATATTCGTTATTACGAAGATATTCAAGATGTAAAATCTAACTTATGCTTGACCTATCAAGGGGTTACAGGAGAAAGCATAAGATGATCGACTATTCACCGTTTTGGAAAACACTGGAAATATCAGAAGAAAACTGGTATACACTGACAAAGAAGTATCATATGTCAAGCAGTACGTTGTATCGATTAAAGCATAATCAGGATATTTCTATGAAAACTGTGAATGATCTATGCAGGATACTTGGATGTCAGATCGAAGACATTGCTACTTATGTACCATCAGACAAGGACCAGCCACTATAGTCAGATATGATTTATTGTTACTCCGGCAGAGAGGATCATATGCCGGGGTATTTTTTTACACAATCCTATCTTTAAAAATTGAGAGAATTAATATAAAATAAGAAAAGGAATGTGTGAAAGAAGGAGAAAAGGAATGAAAAAATGGTTCTGTCTGCCGCTGCAGGAAAAACTGAAATATCTTACCTTTTCAGTTGGTGCAGTCGTATTCCTTTCCATTGCCGCCAATATGCTGGTGGCTTTTTTCGGACTGGGAGGATTTGGAAATATTTTAAAGAGCAATTCCAGAAGTCTTGCCTTCTGGACGGCTATGGACGAAGAAAGCGCAGCGTTTGATCGGTTTATCCAGGAGCAGACAAAAGAAACCAGACAGGAATGGGAAAAAAGTGCTAAACATACAGAACTGATGCTGGAAGAATTACCTTATAAATATAAAGAGATCGGAAAAGAACGGTATGCAAGAACTTGGACCCTGCATAACCTTTATGAAAATTATGACAGATTTCGCAGGGAACTGATGGAAAAGGAAACCATTGGGGAAGCGGATATGCAGGAGGTGTACAGGCTGCGCCGGATCCAGGGATATCTGGCAGGACAGGCGGGGCAGTTAGAACAGCTGACTGTAAGAAACGGAAGCAGCCAGTATGAAAAACAGCGGTATATGCTGGTGGTAATACCGGTATGCAGTCTGATCTGCGGGATGGCGGCTTTCTGGATGGTGCGGCAGATGAACCGGACGGCCAGCCGCTATATTGTAAAGCCGATTGTGGAACTGGCAGCTGATTCAGTGCGCATTGGGGATAATGATTTTACAGGGCCGGATGTAGTGGCAGAGGGAGAAGATGAGATCAGCCGTCTGGTACAGGAATTTTGCCGTATGAAAGCGTCTACCAGGGAAAATATCCGAAACATGGAAGAAAAACATGCCATGGAGCAGAAGTTAAATGACATGCGTCTTCAGATGTTAAAAAGCCAGATCAATCCCCATTTCTTATTTAATACCTTAAATATGATCGCCAGTACGGCACAGATCGAAGATGCAGTGGCTACGGAAAAGATGATCACTGCTTTAAGCCGTCTGTTCCGGTACAACTTAAAATCAGCAGGTACGGTAATGCCTTTAGAGAGGGAACTGAAGATCATCCAGGACTATATGTATCTGCAGAAAATGCGCTTTGGCCAGAGAGTACGGTATGATACGAACTGTGCACCGGAAACGTTAGATGTGTTAGTTCCCTCCTTTGTTTTGCAGCCTTTGGTGGAAAACTCCATTAAACACGGCCTTTCCAAGGAGAGCAAGGGAGGCAGGATCTTTATAAGGACCTGGATGAGAGGAGAACGTTTGTGGATCTCTGTGTCAGATACGGGTGTTGGTATGGAAGAAGAACGTTTACAACAGATCCGTGCTGCGTTAAATGACGGTACAGAAAATGAGATCGGCATTGGTGTGGGAAATATTTACCGCCGGGTCCATGGTCTGTATGAAGATGGGGAAATGTTTATTTACAGTAAAAAAGGGTGCGGAACAGCCGTACAACTGGCTTTTACACCAAAAGATATCGTGTGAACTGCGAAAATGCAGGGCACATGCATTGGGGATCAGAGAGAAAGACGGGAGGAAAAAGTTTATGTATCGCGTGCTTTTAGCAGATGATGAACAGATCGAGCGTATGGCTCTTGCCAGACGTTTGATGAGGCGCTTTGGAGATATTTTACAGATCAGTGAAGCTACCAACGGAAAAGAGGCAGTGCAGCTGTATGAAAAAGAGCACAGCCAGATCATTATCATGGATATTTCCATGCCGGAATTAAATGGTGTAGAAGCGGCAGAGAAGATCCGCAGCATGGATGAAGACTGTATCATCGTGTTTTTAACTGCCTATGATGAATTTTCTTATGCAAAACGTGCCATAGTAATACGGGCCCTGGACTATCTTTTAAAGCCCTGTGATGAAGAAGAACTGACAGCTGTTATGGAAGAGGCCATGCGGTTGACGGATAAGGCAGTTGAAAATAAGAAAAATTCTTCCGGCAGCGGGGAAGAAAAGACAGAGGCAGAAAAGGAAGCGGAAAAAAGGAAAGAGCAATGGCCCTGGAACCCGGATGCAGAGCCGCCGAAAGACCCGGAAACAGAACGGGTGAACCAGGTAGCTGAGAAGATACGCACCTATATCCGGGAAAATTATATGAACGAGATCTCCATGCAGGATGCGGCCAGACAGTTTAATTACTCAGATGCCTATTTCTGTAAGTTGTTTAAGCAGTGCTTTGATCAAAATTTTACTACTTATCTTACGAATTTCCGCATCAATGAGGCGAAACGACTGTTAAAAGACAGAAATATCAGTGTGAAAGATGCAGGCATGAAGGTGGGATATTATGACTCCAACTATTTTGCCAAAGTCTTTAAGCGTGTGACAGGCATGATCCCGTCTGAATACAGGGAAGCTAATTGATACAAGGCAAATAGAAAACTAATATAAAACTAATACAAAACAGGACAAAGTTGTCATTGTACGTATTTTTGGACAAGATTTTCCACCTCAATGACAAGTATTTACGGTACAAAGGAAGACCCTCAGGTTATATAATGGGGAAGGTGTTAATGAAGTGTTAATAAATTAACTCCTTCCTTAAAAACCTGGGGGATTTGTGTTTTTCAGGAAGGAAAAAATATCACGTAGTGTATAAAGAAAGGGAAAATGATGGTTAGGAAATTAGTTAAAAAACTGTCAGCCTGTGTGCTGGCTGCAGCCGTTGTTGCTGGTCTTACCGGCTGCGGTTCTGTAACTTCCGGAAAGCGCATTGTCCGTATTTCACATGCCCAGTCAGAAACACATCCGGAGCATCTGGGACTTCTGGCATTTAAGAAGTATGTTGAGGAACGCTTAGGAGATAAGTATGAAGTCCAGATCTTCCCAAATGAGCTTCTGGGTTCCGCGCAGAAAGCGATCGAGCTGACTCAGACCGGTGCGATCGACTTCGTAGTAGCAGGTACTGCAAATCTGGAGACTTTCGCAAGTGTTTATGAGATTTTCAGTATGCCATATCTGTTTGACTCTGAGGACGTTTACAAGTCCGTTATGCAGGATACGGATTACATGGAAAAGATCTATGAGTCTACAGACGAAGCAGGCTTCCGTGTAGTTACCTGGTATAATGCAGGAACCAGAAACTTCTATGGCAAGAAGCCGATCAACACTCCAGATGACTTAAAGGGTATGAAGATCCGTGTACAGCAGAGCCCGGCAAGTGTTGCCATGGTAAATGCATTTGGCGCAGCTGCAGCTCCTATGAGCTTTGGTGAAGTTTATACAGCGATCCAGCAGGGCGTTATTGATGGTGCTGAGAACAATGAGCTGGCACTGACCAACAATAAGCACGGTGAAGTAGCTAAGTATTACTCTTATAATAAACATCAGATGGTACCGGATATGCTGGTTGCCAACTTAAAGTTCTTAAACGGCTTAAGCCCGGAAGAATATCAGGTATTTAAAGAGGCTGCTGCTGTTTCCACTGAAGTTGAGATGGCTGAGTGGGACAAGAGCATTGAAGAAGCAAAGGACATTGCCATTAATCAGATGGGCGTTCAGTTCATTGATGTAGATGTAAACGCATTTAAGCAGAAAGTGCTTCCTCTTCACGAGAAGATGTTACAGGAAAATCCGAAGATCGTGGATTTCTATAACCACATCCAGGAAGCAAACGAAAAAGCAAAGGGAGGACAGTAGAATGGAAACAATGCTGAAAATCAAAGCAGGGATCATGCGCGTTCTTAGTATCGTTATCATTTTCCTGTTTGCCTTTATGACCGTTATTGGTACTTACCAGATCGTGACCCGTTATTTCTTCAATAAGCCAAGTACTGTATCTGAGGAACTTTTAACATACAGCTTTACATGGATGGCTCTTCTTGCTTCTGCTTATGTGTTTGGAAAGAGAGACCACATGAGAATGGGCTTTTTAGCAGATAAGCTTACCGGTCCTGCAAGAAAAGTATTAGAGCTTTGCATTGACGCTTTAACCTTTGCTCTGGCAGCTGTTGTGCTGGTATATGGCGGTATCTCCATTACCAAGCTGACCATGATTCAGACTACCGCTTCTCTGCGCGTTCCTATGGGATATATTTACGTGATCGTACCGGTTACCGGTGTTCTGATCATGATCTTCAGTGTTATGAACGCGATCCAGGTTTCCAAGAAGAACTTTGATGAGAAGGGGGAAGTTAGATTATGAGTAGTATAGCAGTTACCTGTGGCCTTATTATCCTGGTACTCCTTGTAATTATGCTTCTTGCAGGAGTTCCTATTGCAGTTGCTCTGGCAGTTTCCTCCATTGCAGCTATTCTCCCTGTTTTAAATACAGGCGCAGCCGTATTGACCGGCGCACAGAGAATTTTCTCCGGTATTTCCGTATTCAGCTTACTGGCAATTCCTTTCTTTATTCTTGCTGGTAACCTGATGAACAAGGGCGGTATTGCCATCCGTCTGATCAACTTCGCTAAACTGTTTACAGGAAGGATCCCTGGAGCTTTAGCACATACAAACGCAGTAGCAAACATGCTGTTTGGCGCGATCTCCGGTTCTGGTACAGCAGCAGCTTCCGCTATGGGTTCTATTATCGGACCTATTGAGGAAGAAGAAGGTTATGACCGTGATTTCTCCGCAGCAGCAAACATTGCAACTGCTCCTACAGGACTTCTGATCCCGCCAAGCAACGTTATGATCACTTATTCTCTGGTCAGCGGCGGTACATCTGTAGCAGCATTGTTCATGGCTGGTTATATTCCTGGTATCCTCTGGGGACTTGCCTGCATGATTGTTATCTATATTTTCGCTAAGAAGAAAGGTTACGCAAGCACAAAGAGATTTACAAACAGTGAAAAGATCAAAGTATTTTTCCAGGCTATTCCATGTCTGTTAATGATCATCATTGTAATCGGCGGTATTATTTCCGGTATCTTTACCGCAACAGAGGGAAGCGTTGTAGCCGTTGTATACAGCCTGATCCTTTCCCTGTTCTTCTACCGCTCCATTAAGGTTTCTGAGCTGCCAAAGATCTTCCTTGACAGTGCGGAAATGACTGGTATCATCATTTTCCTGATCGGTGTTTCCAGTATCATGAGCTGGGTAATGGCATTTACTGAGATCCCGAAGGCAGTTTCCACTGCTATGTTAAGCATCAGTGACAACCGTTATGTGATTCTGTTCATCGTCAACATCCTGCTGCTGATCATCGGTACTTTCATGGATATGACACCAGCCTGCCTGATCTTCACTCCAATCTTCCTGCCGATCTGCCAGCAGCTTGGAATGAATACCGTTCACTTTGGTATCATGATGATCTTCAACCTGTGTATCGGTACCATTACACCTCCTGTAGGAACTACCCTGTTTGTAGGTGTTAAGGTTGGCCAGACCAAGATTGAAAATGTTATTAAACAGCTGTTGGTTTACTTTGTAGCGATCTTTATCGTACTGCTGTTAGTAACCTATGTTCCGATCCTGTCCATGTGGCTGCCGGGATTACTTGGATATGTTTAAATAGAAATCAGGTCAACACAAAATCTCACATAGTGTTATAGAACCTGACTTTCAGAGTTGAATAGTAAAATATGGTGCTAAGCCAAGGATTAAAACCTATGGCTTAGCATTTTTTTATCTCTCCATCACTCAGAAAATAGGACATCAGTGGCAGGTTGCAAAGTGACGCGAAGTTTTTTATAATGGTGTCAGTATATAAGACCGCCTGTGGAAATGGTCAGGAAATGATTATTTTCGTCACCTAATTAAAACGGAATGAGGCCAGTGCAGCATTTTAAACCAGTTTGAGTGTGGGCGGTATTATCAGTATAACAAGGGGCGGCTGTTTGATGAGAACAGGCGCAGATGCAGGGAGCGCTGAATTAGGGGGAAAATATATGAAGAAGAGTATTTTGGTTGTGACGCTGTTTCCGGGAGCCAGTCAGTGCTATGCCGGGCAGATAAGGGAACTGTTTGGCGATCTGGTGGAGGTTTATTCCTACAGTACAAGTGACCAATCGGTGGAAAAGATAACAAGAACGGATTTATATCTGGTTTCTACGGATGCTTTTAAGATAGCGGAGGAGGAGAGCCAGTATGTGCCGGCAGACGGGCAGGTGGTGGAAATATATGTAGGATATTCCAAGGAGGTGATTCGCAGACTGAAGGAGATTCCGGCAGGAACCAGGGTGCTGTTTGTCAATGTTACGCACCAGATGGCCAGAGAGGCCATTACGCAATTAGAGCAGTCAGGTGTGAATCAGCTTCAATTCATTCCTTACGGGCCGGATGTATTTACGATGGAACCGACTTTTGGGGATGATGTGGTGCCGGAGAATGTAAAGCTGGCGGTAACGCCGGATGAGATGGATTTTGTTCCTGCAGGGATGGAGCAGGTCATCAATATCGGTCATCGTCCCTGTACTGCAAACACCATGATTGAGACTGCTTTGCGACTGGGATTAGAGAGTGTAATGGAAGAAAAAAAATTCCAGAATTATATTCACTCTATGGCTTCCGGAAATTACAGCTTTGAGCAGATGTTCCAGCGCTCCAGAAATCTGGAGAGTCAGTTGGATCTTCTTCTGGAAATTCTGGATGAGGGCGTGATCGGCGTTAATGAAAAAGGGAAAATTTTTGCCTGTAATCAGAAAGCCAGGGTTATTACAGGTATGAAGATCAGGATGCTTTTGGGGCGGCCGGCGGAACAGATTTTTCCATATATTCCTTTTGAAAAATGTATCCGTGAACAGACGCAGGTTCTGGAGCGCCTGATCCGTATTAATGCGGCAAATATCAATATGACAGTGGTTCCGGTTATGCGGGGCGGCCGATGTATCGGCGCTTTTTCCACCCTTCAGCCATTAAGCGAGCTGGAAAAAAAGCAAAATGAGCTGCGAAGTCAGCTGCGAACCAAGGGATACCGGGCGAAGTATAATTTTGAGGATGTAGTCGGAAAATCCCAGGCCATTGAGAAAACCAAAACGATCTTAAAGAGCATGGCCCAGACGGAATCTCCCATACTTTTAATCGGAGAGACAGGAACTGGAAAGGAAATTTTTGCTCACGCAGTTCATCTGGCCTCCAGCCGCAGAGATGGCCCTTTTGTGGCCATCAATGTAGCCGCCATGCCGGAAAATCTTCTGGAAAGCGAGCTTTTTGGTTATGAGGAAGGTGCTTTTACCGGGGCCAAAAAAGGAGGCCGTCCCGGCCTTTTTGAGTTCGCCCATGAGGGAACTCTGTTTCTGGATGAGGTCGAGGGAATGAGCATGGCCATGCAGGTAAAGCTTCTGCGCGTTTTGCAGGAGAGGGAAATCATGCGTGTAGGCGGAAATCAGATCATTAATGTGAACGTGCGTATTGTGGCGGCCACAAATGAGAGCCTGGAGGAGCGGGTGGAGAACGGAAGTTTCCGCAGGGATCTGTATTACCGGCTGAGCACACTTCCGGTCCTCATACCGCCGCTGCGGGAACGGGAGGGGGACATACAGCTGCTTTTGGAGCATTTCCGCAGATGTGCAGGCGGAGAATTTTCACTGTCTACTGAGGTGAGACAGCTCCTGTTTCGTTATTCCTGGCCCGGAAATATCCGGGAGCTTCAGAATGTGGTAGAGTATCTGTGTTTTACAGGAGAAAATGTGATTAAGCGTGAGGATTTGCCAGTAACCTTTCTGCGTCTGGCGGGACAGGAAAAACCGGCAGTACGAAACCGGGACTTAGCAAAAAATGATTCCCGGTACAGTCCGGCTTTCTGGTTTGTGCTGGGACTGCTTTATAAGGCGGAAAAAGAGGGGCATCCTGCCGGCAGGGAGATGATACTGGAAACGGCAAGACAGCAGAATGTTGCACTGTCACAGAAGAAAATACGAGATATTTTGGCATTGATGGCGCAAAAGGGTTTTGCCACCGTGAGCCGGGGAAGAGGCGGCAGCCGCATCACAGAAACTGGTCAAAAAATGTGGGAAAATAACCAAATAACCAAATGACCAATTAAAACATGCGTTTTGGAAGCGGAAGCAAAAAGAAATGGGGAAAATGCGTGCTTTTCAGAATTGGCATGAATCTTGCTATATAAATAAGCAGCGGCCCGAAAGGAAACGGGCTGTAAAATGAAAGAGGAATGTCGCAGAGCACTGCAGGGCTCCGGCAGGAAAGGAGAGAAGTGAAATACAATTTTGACGAGGTCATTGACCGGAGCAAAAACCGCTCCGCCAAATATGACGAGAGAGAAAAGAAGTTTGGAAGAAAAGATGTGATTCCGCTGTGGATTGCGGACATGGACTTTAAGACGGCGCAGCCCATTATTGATGCCGTAAAGGCAAAAGCAGAGGAAGGAATCTGGGGCTACACCTCCAGACCGGCTTCTTATTATGAGGCAGTCTGCGGTTGGCAGAAACGCCGCAATGGCTGGGAGATCGACAAGTCTAAAATCAGTTTCAGCCTTGGCGTAGTACCTACATTATCTTCTATAGTGGAGGTTTTTACAGAGCCAGGAGATAAGGTGCTGATCCAGACACCGGTTTACTCCGAGTTTTATGATGTGACAGAGGGCTGGGGCAGAGAAGTAGTTGAAAGCCCGCTGGTTGAGACGGATGGGAACTGGAGTGTTGATTTTGAGGATTTTGAGGAGAAGGTAAAACAGGCGAAAATATTTTTCCTGTGCAGTCCTCACAATCCCCTTGGAATTGTATGGGAGAGAGAGCTGCTTACCAGATTATGCGAGATCTGCATTAAAAATCATGTGTTGATCGTATCAGATGAGATTCATTCCGATTTGGTTTTTCATGGAAAGAAGCATATTCCGACGGCAACGCTGTCGCCGGAAATCGCAGCCAACGTGATCAGCTGTATTTCCGGAACAAAAACCTTCAACATGGCGGGCCTGCAGGCGTCAGCGGTTATCTTCCCTAATATGGAGTTGAAGGCGAAGTATGACAGGTTCTGGATGAATCTGGATATTCACCGCAACAATGCCGTTAGTTCCGTTGCGATGGAGACAGCATTTAATGAAGGAGAGGAATGGCTGGAGCAGCTTCTGGTATATATTTCCGACAACTTTGATTTTATCAAGGATTACTGTGAGAAATACATTCCTCAGATTCATCCCAATGTTCCGGACGCTACCTATCTGGTATGGCTGGATTGCCGGGAGCTGGGAATGAGCAATGAAGAGCTGAGCCGTTTTATGGTAGAGAAAGCTGGCTTGGGATTAAGCGATGGATACACATTCGGAAGAAGTCTTTCCGGTTATATGCGTCTTAACGCAGCATGTCCCAGAAGTGTTTTAAAACAGGCTTTAGAGCAGCTTCGTGCTGCTGTGGAAGCGTTATAGGGAAGCAAAGTAAGTATAATGGAGGGAAAAAAAATGGCAAAAGAAAAGAAGAAAGGCTTTGTGCTGCGGGCACTGGACACTGTGGAGCATGTGGGAAATGCTCTGCCCAACCCTGCAACGATTTTCCTGATTTTGACGGGAGTTGTAATCGTACTGTCCGCAATCTGTGCGGCTTGTGGTGTATCGGTTACATATGATTTCCTGGACAGCTCAAAGGGAGAAATCACCCAGAAAACCGTTGCTGCAGTCAGCCTTCTGGCACCTGACAGCATCCGTCACATGGTAACAACCGTAGTTGGAAACTTTACCGGATTCTTCGCACTTGGAACTGTATTCACCATCATGATCGGTGTAGGCGTAGCGGACGGAACCGGATTTATGTCTGCATTGCTGAGGAAGGTGGCTGCTTCCACTCCAAAGGCATTTGTGACAGCTGTTGTGGTATTCTTAGGAATTATGTCCAACATCGCATCTTCTACCGGATATGTAGTTCTGGTGCCATTGGGCGCAGTTTTATTTATGGCATTCGGCCGTCATCCAATCGCAGGTCTTGCAGCAGCCTTTGCAGGTGTATCCGGCGGATGGAGTGCAAACCTTTTGATCGGAACCAATGACCCCATGTTTGCTGGTATGTCCACACAGGCAGCTCAGATGATCGATCCAAACTACAATGTACTTCCTGTATGTAACTGGTATTTCATGATAGCATCTACATTCCTGATCACCATTATCGGAACCTTTGTTACAGATAAAATCATTGAGCCACGTCTGGCTCCTTATGTACCGGATGCTTCTGAGCAGGTTCAGGATATCGGTGAGAATGAGAAGCGCGGTATGCGCTGGGCAGGAATTACGGCGCTGGTTTATATAGCAATTATGGCAATGTTAGTTGTACCGCAGAACGGACTTTTAAGAAATCCGGAAACACACGCATTTTTAAGCTCCCCGTTCATGAGCGGAATCATTTTCTTCATGATGCTGCTGTTCCTGCTTCCGGGCCTTGCTTATGGTATCGGCGCTGGCGTTATCAAGAATGACAAAGATGTAGTGGAACTGATGAACAAGACCATCAGCGGTCTTTCCAGCTTCATGGTTCTGATTTTCTTCGCAGCTCAGTTTACTGCATGCTTTAACTATTCAAACCTGGGAACCATCATTTCCGTTGCAGGCGCCGATTTCTTAAAGTCTGTTGGCTTCACAGGACTGCCATTAATCATTTGCTATATCGTACTGACCGCATTTATCAATATCTTTATTGCAGTTGACTCTGCAAAATGGGCTATTATGGCACCGATTTTCGTTCCAATGTTCATGCGTCTGGGTTATTCTCCGGAACTTACCCAGGTAGCTTATCGTATCGGCGATTCCAGTACCAACATCATTGCTCCGCTGATGCCATTCTTCGTATTGACTGTAGCATTCTTCCAGAAGTATGACAAGAAGGCAGGAATCGGAAGTGTTATTTCTACCATGCTTCCTTACTCACTGGCATTTTTAATTGGCTGGATTATCATGTTCTGCGTATGGTATGTACTGGGACTTCCGTTAGGACCTGGTTCACCGATGTTCTATTAATGAATAACTAACTGATGGTTGAAGGAGAAGGGGAAAACAAATGAGACCAAAGGAATATAGAATTAAGGAACTGCTTCGCGAAAAAGGATTGGATGGAGCGATCGTGTCCTCTCCGGAGAATTTTCATTATGTAACAGGATTCGGCGGCCATCAGCATACCGTATCCAGACAGCCAGGATTTACCCTGGCTGTTATGCGGGCTGATGACAAGGTGCCCACCCATCTGACAACGATGGACTTTGAGGCTGCCACATTCCGTATTAAGGCTGCGGGACTGAATTTTGTGGTAGACCCTTATGATACCTGGGTTGGCTTAAAAACCTGGGATGAGATTGCCCACGGAGCAGTTGTGCCGGATAAAACAGCTATGGAAAGCTCCATGGATAAGCTGGTTCAGTTTATGAAGGCCTGCGATCTGGCGAACAAAAAGGTTGGCATAGAGCTGGATTACCTTCCAGTTCCTTACTATAAGAGTCTGACTGAAAAGTTCCCGGAAGCGGAATTTGTAAATATTTCTGATTTGTTTGTTTATGCCCGCAGCGTAAAACAGCCGGACGAGATTGAAATGTTCCGGAAGCTGTGCCGCATTGCAGATCATGGTTTTACAGAGGTAAGCAAAATTGCGAAAATCGGTGTGTCTGAGCGTGAATTGGTTCAGTGCTTCCGGGAAGATGTAATAAAGTCCGGATTCTGTGCTCCAAGCTCCTGGTCTATGTTCTCCACAGGCCCATCCAGCGCAAGGCTGACACTGCCGGGAGACGGAGTTGTAAAAGACGGGGATGTGGTGAAATTTGATGCAGGTGTCAATGCAGAATTTGATTTCTATACCACAGATACCTCCAGAGCATGGATAATCGGAAACGGCGACCCGGCATTGTTAAAATTAAAGGATCGTCTTTACGAAGGACAGCGCAGAATGATTGCGGCGGCAAAACCAGGCCTTCCTATCAATGAATTGTATCACACTGCATATGATTATGTAAAAGAGATGTTCCCCTGCTATCGGAGAGGTCATCAGGGACACTCCATCAGTATGGGACCGGCGACAGCTGAGGCGCCTTACATCAATGCTTCCGAGACAAGACCTCTGGAGGCAGGAATGATACTGGCAATGGAAGTACCTTGCTACATTGACGGTGTAAATGGTTTCAACATTGAGGATATGGTGCTGATTACAGAGGATGGTTGTGAAGTGCTGACACCAAACACACCTCATTATCTGTAAAACAGGCCAGTTAAGGAGTGATTTTCCATGAATAAAAGGATTCTGATTATAGGAGGCGTGGCAGGCGGCGCTTCGGTAGCAGCCAGAGCAAGACGTCTCGACGCGGGAGCAGAGATCATTATGTTTGAGCGTGGCCCACATGTGTCCTTTTCCAACTGCTCTCTTCCCTATTATCTGTCGGGAGTAGTGGGGAACAGTGATGCATTGTTAATGATGTCACCGGAAAAATTCAAAAAGTCTTACGATATAGACGCACGGGTTAACAGCGAAGTGATGGCTATTAACCGTGACAAAAAGACCATTGAGATTAAAAACACGCTGACCGGGGACGTACATGAGGAGGCCTACGATGTTCTGGTCATGGCTCCCGGCGCGTCACCTGTAAAGCCAAGAAGCATCGGCGGAATTGACGGAAAAAATGTGTATACAGTCCGTAATGTGGCAGATATTGTTCACTTAAAGGATGGACTGGAGGCCGCAGGAGCGGAGAACACAGCGGTTATCGGCGGTGGCTTTATCGGAATTGAGGTGGCTGAAAACCTTGCAAAGGCGGGGAAGAAGGTTACTGTGGTGGAGGCCATGAGCCAGATTCTGGCGCCCTTTGATTACGATATGGTACAGATGCTTCACAAGGAACTGCTGGACAACGGCGTGTCTTTAATTGTGGATGATGGAGTAAAAACCATTGAAGAGAAGCAGATTACCCTTGCTTCCGGCAAGACGGTGCCAGCGGATGCGGTTATTCTGGCTATTGGTGTAGCGCCGGAGACGGGGCTTGCGAAAGCAGCCGGACTGGAGATCGGAGAGACCGGCGGCATTTTGGTGGATCACAACTACCGCACAAGTGATAAAAATATTTATGCGGTTGGTGATGCCATTGAGGTCTTTGACCGTATGACCGGGAAACCTTCACGTCTGGCTCTTGCCGGTCCGGCCTTGAGACAGGCGCGGGCGGCGGCGGATGCGATGTATGGGATTCCCAATGACAACAGAGGTGTCATCGGTTCCTGTGCACTGCGTGTATTTGGCTTAAATGCAGCAGCAACCGGTCTTAATGAGCGGAATGCCCGCAAAGCCGGAATTCCCTGCGATTCTGTTTATGTGATTCCAGGTGACAAGGTGGGAATTATGCCGGGAAGTGCACCTATGCACTTTAAACTGGTGTTTGAGGTCCCAACCGGAAGGATCCTGGGTGCTCAGGCCATCGGAAGAGGAAATGTGGACAAACGGGTGGATGTGATTGCAGCCATGGTTTCCATGAATGGCACCATCCGGGATTTAAAGAACCTGGAGCTGTGTTATTCACCAGTATTTGGCACAGCCAGAGATGTGGTAAATCAGGCGGCTCTGGTGGCTGAAAATATTCTGTACGGACGTTTCCGCCAGGTTCCGGTTACACAGGTAAGAAGCCTTGTGGAGGAACAGGCGTTCATTGTGGATGTACGGGAAAAAGGAGAGTATGAGGCCGGACATTTGAAGGGTTCTGTGAACATTCCTTTAAGTGAGCTTCGCGAGAGAACGGATGAAATTCCGAAAGACCGTCCGGTATACCTGCATTGCCGTTCCAGCCAGAGAAGCTACAATGCGCTGATGGCGCTTCAGGGACGGGGATATGAGAATGTGGTTAATATTTCCGGATCATTCCTTGGAATCTGCCTGTATGAGTACTACAATGATGTGGCCATGGGGCGGGAAAAAATCGTGACGGAATATAATTTCGCATAAATATTCTGATATTTTTATACAACTTTCAGATTGACGCAGAATGTGTGTTGAGTAAGTTTTTATGGAAAACGCACATTCTGCGTTTTTCGCTGTTGTCATGTGTCTGAAAGAAGCTACCGGCGACAGAACCTGCGAATCGGCAGACCAGACCGATCAGTTTTTAAGCAACAACAGACGTAAAGTTCTTGATGGTAAAGGTAGGATTTCTCATGAGCAGGCTATTGAAAAGGGGTGGTATTTTTTTTTAGGGGCAGTTGCTATTGAACGATGAGATGTGTTACTATAAAGAAAGTGTTAAGATATCAGGGATTTTGGGGGAAGAAACTTATGGAAGCAATACTGATGCGGGCTGGTTCTTTTATGGCTGTGATCATCTTGGGGTATGTTCTGAAAAAAGTAGGATTTTTTAAGGAAGAAGATTTTTATGTTATGTCAAAGATCATGGTGAAGATCACACTTCCTGCATCCATCATTGTCAATTTCTCACAGACAAAAATGGAGCCATCCATGTTTTTACTATGCCTGTTAGGTTTTGGCGGGGGTATTTTATATATGGCTCTTGGATGGATCATGGGTGGAAAAGATCCAGATGAAAAGGGATTTCAGATCCTGAATCTTTCCGGCTATAGTATCGGAAGCTTTACCATGCCATTTACCAGCAGCTTTTTTGGACCTGCCGGTGTAGTTGTTACCAGCCTGTTTGATACGGGAAATGCCGTGATCGCTTTAGGCGGTTCTTACAGTATTGGTGCTATGGTTAAAAACAGGGAAAAGAAATTTTCATTTATCCCACTGTGCAAAACACTTCTCTGTTCAGTTCCTTTTGATGCTTATCTTTTCATGTATATTTTATACTGGCTTCATCTGTCACTGCCGGCACCTGTATTAAACATTGCACAGCTGGTGGCAAATGCAAATGCTTTTCTCGCCATGCTTATGTTAGGTGTTGGATTTAAGTTGTCAGGAGACCGGACACAGATGAGCAAGATCATGAAAATGTTAGGTGTCCGCTATGGAGTGGCTGTTTTAACAGCAGCAGCATTTTACTTTCTGCTTCCTTTTTCCCTGGAATACCGTCAGGCTCTGGCAGTGCTTGTGTTCAGTCCTATTGCCGCAGCAGCGCCTGCATTTACGGCAGATCTGAAAGGGGATATTAACCTGGCAAGCGCGGTAAATTCTCTTTCCATCATTATCAGTATGGTCTGCATTACCTGTGTTCTGATCGCAGTTTTGTAGAAATGACGGATATAAGTTGTAGTTACTGTTCATGCGTTGCATGACCAGCAACCCTTCACAACTGTTTATTACTTTTTTGATTTAGTTAAATGCGTTCCAGCTTCGCAAAACCAGCCAGCATCTTCTTTTGACCGCCTTTATCAAACTCCACAGTCACCTCATAATCCCTGCTTCCGTCAATGATCTCTTTTACGGTTCCTTCTCCGAATTTGGCATGTTTTATACGGTCTCCTTCTTTGTAATCAAGGGAAGCCGCTTTTTGAACTGTAAACGTCTTGCCAAAGCCCGGTTTCTTCTTTGGTTCCAGGCTCTGCATGCCGCTTCCATAACCACTCATTCCGGCATTTTTGCTGCTTCCATAACCTGATCCCATGCTGTTTCCAGCCGGTGAAACGTTTTTGGATGCATAGGCATTATATCCCATTCCAAACCGACTGACGCTGCTTTTGCTGCCCTGATTCCACGGAAGGCCGGAATCGTCAAAGTCATCCTGTTTGCCCTTTCCAAGGACTGGCTGTAATTTATCTGCATCTAAAAGTTCCGGTGGAATCTCATCCATAAAACGGCTTGGCTTCGACCATCGGGTTTCTCCGTTTATCATACGCTGTCTGGCTGCAGTCAGCACCAGTTCTTTCTTTGCGCGGGTAATACCAACATAGCAAAGTCTGCGTTCTTCCTCCATCTCCGTTTTATCATCAGCCATAATAGACATTATTCCCGGAAAAAGACCATCTTCCATGCCTACCAGATATACCTTTGGAAATTCCAGTCCCTTTGCACTGTGAAGTGTCATCAAAGTCACTCTGTCCTCAGAATCATCTACATTGTCAATATCAGCTACCAACGCCACCTGCTCTAAGAATTCATCCAGTGTAGGATGTTCGCTGTCCTCTTCATAAGCAGCCGCCTTATTGATCAATTCCTCAATATTTTCCAGACGGGTCTGGGCCTCGATCTCACCTTCTTCCTGAAGTTCTTCCTCATAGCCTGTGTCTTCCAGAATATGGTCGATCAGGTCTTTTATAGAATATTCCTCTGAATGAGCCATGGCCCGAAACGCTTCCATCTGTGCGATAAAACGGCCGATCTTTTCAGCTGCTTTGCCAATACCGGGAATCTGCTTCGCTTCTTTTAAAGTATCATAAAAACTCATATTATGTTCCGATGCAAAAACCGTCACTCTTCCAATGGTAGTCGCTCCGATCCCACGCTTAGGCACATTGATGATACGGATCACAGACAGATCATCCACGCCATTGGCAATGGTCTTTAAATACGCCAGCACATCTTTGATCTCTTTACGCTGATAGAAATTAACGCCGCCTACCAGTCTGTAAGGCACATTATAGAATATACACCGCTCTTCTAACAAACGGGACTGGGCATTGGTTCTGTAGAGCACTGCCTGGTCCTGATAAGAATAAGCGCTGTCACGGATCTGACGCACCACAAAATCTGCCTCATCCTTTGCCGTATCAAACTGCTTAAATAAAATTTTATCTCCTTCGCCGTTAGCAGTCCAAAGTGTTTTATCCTTCCGTCCAAAATTGTGTCGGATCACCCCATTGGCCGCATCCAGAATATTCTGGGTAGAACGATAATTCTGCTCCAGCTTGATCACCTTTGTACCCGGAAATGTGTTTTCAAAGCTTAAGATATTCTGGATATCCGCACCTCTGAACCGGTAAATTGACTGATCATCATCACCAACCACGCAAAGATTGCGGTATTTTGAAGCCAGAAGGCTCACCAGCTTAAACTGGGCCATATTTGTATCCTGATACTCGTCCACCATAATATAGCGGAAACGT
>OGWX01000763.1_pt1 | contig 22703 bp, 26 predicted proteins | sample 1576151 | NCBI WGS metagenome assembly OGWX01 (sample SAMEA3541591, study PRJEB24748) | human gut metagenome | biome: human gut; feature: human-associated habitat; material: faeces | place: China | collected 2012
ATTTCTATATACGCTGACTATTTTGTTCGCCTAACTCATGATTAAAATCACAAGTGTGCGGTTCACAATAATCAAACTAGACATGAATTATCAACCCTTTATAATAATCTCTCATTCCATATTTTTTCTACTAATTGTAACGTAACTTCTGGAGCATTACTACTATCAATTACCACATCTGCACGTTTTGCTTTTTCTTCTAAAGACATCTGTGCATCTATTCTGCTTATTGCTTCTTCTTTAGTTAAGCCATCACGATTTTGAATGCGCTCTATTTGCAACTGTCTGCTAATTTTTACAACCCAAACTTCATCTGCAAATTTATCCCAATTAGCTTCATATAAAAGAGGTATATCTAAGATTACTACTTCTATACCATTTTGTCTACACTCATCTATTTGTTTTACGATTTCATCTCTAATCAATGGGTGCATTGTTGTATTCATCCATGTTTTTTCTTTTTCATCAGTAAATACAATCTGCCCAATGAGTCTGCGATTTAAAGTATTATCTGCATTTAAAACTTTATCGCCGAAATGATTTACATACGCTTGCCAAATTGATTTTTTAGGCTCAGATAGTTGTCGAGCTATAGCATCACCATCAATGATAAAAGCTCCTTTTTGTTTTAAATAAGCACTAACCGTACTTTTTCCACAAGCTATACCACCAGTAAGACCTATGATCTTCATAAAAATCCTCCTTTCTAGCTTTTATTTAAAATTTATTTATCATCATTTAATTTTTGACAATTAGGGCAAAAATAAGTACCTCTGCCATTTAATACGATTTTAGTTATTAAATTATGGCAAAATCTACATTCTTTGCCTTTACGATTATATACATATAATTTATCTTGATGACTTCCTTTTTCACCTAAACCATTGCGATAATCGCGAAAACTTGTACCGCCATCTCTTATGCCTTCATTTATAACCAAATTAATAGCTTGATGAAGTCTTTCTATTTCTTCATCATTTAAAGAATTTGCTTTACGTTCTGGATGAATTTTACTGATGGCTAATGCTTCATCTACATATATATTGCCCAAACCTGCCACATTTTTTTGATTTAATAAAAATGGTTTTATTTTTGTTTTACTCTTATCTAGACAATCTTTTAAATACTCTATGGTAAATTCTGAAGATAATGGTTCTGCACCTAAAGTATATAGCCCTTTTAAGCGAGAAATTTCATCTGTAGTTATTAAATCCAAAGTTCCTAATCTGCGGATATCTGCATATATCAATTTAGTTTTATCTTCTAAATGATATATTACACAACTATATTTATCTATATCCTCATTTTCCTGTTTATATAATAACTTTCCTGTCATTCGCAAATGAATGATATTTAATCTGCCATCATCTAAGGACATGATGATATATTTTCCTCTGCGTTTTAAAGATTTGATAATTCTATCTTGCAAAAGCTTTTTATATTCATCACTACTAGAAGATTTTATTACATCACCTTTTATGATTTCTACATCTACGATTTTTTTATTTTCGATAAAATCTTTAATCCCTACGACAATATTTTCTACTTCTGGCATTTCAGGCACAAAACCACCACCTTTTTATAATTAATCTACTTTTTATTTTGCTTCTGCCCAATTTTTACCATAATTAATATCAATGATAAGTGGCACTTTTAAACTAGCTGTATTTTGCATAGCTGTTGTCAAAATTTCTGATACTTTTTCTATTTCTTCTTTTACAACTTCTAACACTAATTCATCGTGTACTTGCAATAAAATTCTACTTTTCAATTTATCTTCTTTTATCGCTTCGCTAGCTCTGTTCATCGCAATTTTTATGATGTCAGCTGCCGTTCCTTGAATTGGTGTATTCATAGCCATGCGTTCAGCTAATGCACGCTGATTAAAATTACTGCTCTTAATCGCTGGCAAATAGCGGCGACGACCAAATAAAGTTGTAACAAAGCCATCTTGATGTGCTTTTTCTACAATTTCATGCATGAAATTCTTCACGCCACTACATTCTTGTAAATAATTATCTATATATTCCCCAGCTTCTTTTGGCGAAATATGCAGATTTTTTGCCAAACCAAAAGCACTTATACCATAGATAATACCGAAATTTACAGCCTTTGCCTTGCCTCTAAGTTCTGAAGTAACTTCATCTATAGGCACTTTAAATACTTGAGCTGCTGTCGCTGTATGAATATCTTGATTATGACAAAAAGCATCTATAAAATGTTTATCTTCTGACATATGAGCCATTATTCTAAGCTCAATCTGGGAGTAGTCAGCAGATAAAATATAATCATAACCTTCGCCAGGCTCAAATAAACTGCGAATTTTTTTACCTTCCGCTGTGCGTACAGGAATATTTTGCAAATTCGGCTCAGAACTGCTGAGTCTTCCTGTTTCTGTTACAGTCTGATTGAAACTTGTATGAATTCTCTTAGTCTGTGGATTGATTAATGCTTTCAAACCATCTAAATACGTAGTTTTTAATTTATTTAACATGCGATAATCTAAAATCTTAGCGATAATAGGGTGAGCATATATTAAATTTTCTAGCACTTCCGCATTTGTAGAATATCCTGTCTTCGTCTTTTTCAAAGCTGGCAAGCCCAATTTATTGAATAAAATATCTCCTAATTGTTTCGGTGAATTAATATTAAATATTTCTCCAGCCAATTCATAAATATCTTGCTCTAAAGCTGTGATTTGTTTATACATCTGTTCATTCATATCATCGAGTTTTTGCTCATTAATATAAATACCTACAGTTTCCATATCACAAAGCATTTTAGCAAGTGGTAATTCTATCTGTTCATAAAGATTTACCATTTTTTCATCAGCTAATTTATCCGCCAAAACATTACTCAAATCAGCTAAATGTCTTGCACCGCAAATTAATTTTTCTTCTTCATTGAGATTTTCCCATGGAATTTCTTCTTCAATATCTGCCATTTGCCACAATACATTCATTTCATAGCTTCGTTTAGCAGGTTCTAAAAGATATGCCATAAGCAAAGTATCATAAATCTTACCTTTTAAATCTAAATTCAAATGATAAAGCATTTTTACATCATAAACAAATTTAGTGATTGTTTCATCTTGCAATACTTCACTGAGTTTATCTATATCTTCTTTTGCTCTTATGATACCAAGACTATCTTTGCAACAAATAGCCATCATATCAATGGATATATCCGGCACTTTCCCTTCAAATAAAACCATAAAGGAAACAGATTTTTCAGCTTTTATCTTTGATATTAAAGCATCAATTTTATCTTGTGTAAATTCCTCATAAACTGGCATAGTAGCTTCAAAATTCAAAGCTAATTCAGCATCATCATTTTGACTTACAACTTCTAATTTATCAGCTAAGACCTTTTTCATACGAGTCAAAACTGTTTTCAACTCATATTTTTGACAAAAATCATTTAGTTTTTGCAAATTAGGAGTCAATTCAAACTCTTGTGGTTTAAAATCCACATCTACTTCACAGCATATAGTAGCCAATTTATAAGATAATCTAGCTAATTCTTGATTTTCCTGTAATTTTTCTTTTAATTTTTTACCTGAAACATTATCGATATTATTCAAAAGATTTTCTAAATCTTGATATTGTAATAATAATTTCAAAGCTGTTTTTTCTCCTATTCCTGGCACACCTGGAATATTATCTGAGCTATCACCCATCAACGCTTTTATATCAATTAATTTTATCGGTTCAAGACCTGCATATTTTTCTTTAAATGCTTCTTCATCAAAAATCTGCATATCCATGATACCGCGTTTAGTGAGCATAACTTTTAAATTAGGACGAATTAATTGCAAAGCATCTTTATCACCTGTTACAATCAAGGCTTCATAATCTTGACTAGCTGCTTTTGTTGCCAAAGTACCGATGATATCATCTGCTTCATAATTATCTTTTTCAATAAAAGCAATACCCAAAGCTTCCAAAAATTCACGTAGTAACGGTATCTGTGATTTTAATTCATCTGGAGTTTTTTCTCTTTGTCCCTTATACTCTGCATACATTTGTGTACGAAAAGTTTGACGACTTTTATCAAAAGCCACAACTATATTATCTGGCTTATATTCTGTTAGGATTTTTCCCAACATATTAGCAAAACCCATGATAGCATTTGTATATATACCACTTGAAGAAGTAAGTAATGGCAAAGCAAAAAACGCTCTATACATTAAACTACTACCATCTATAATAATAAATCTTTTCTTATTATCTTCTCTTCGTTCCACAATGACCTCCATTATTTTTTAACATCTGTATTTGCTTTTTCCTGTTTGTTTTTCTTATCTGTTACAACTTTTTTATCGGATTGTGTATTATTATCTTGTTCAAGATTTTTATTGTCGTTTTCCATTAAATTAATTTTTTCATCTGTTTGTTTTTTAGGAACAACAATTTCTTTATTTGTAATATTAGCAGGGATATCTACTACATTTTTATCAGCAGTAATTTTATTTAAAGTTATTTCTGTAACATTTTTATTTAAGCTATAATCATAATCAAAAATATTTGCTATATCTGTCAAACGCATATAAGCTACATTACTATAAAGACTGATATCAGCTTCACCTTTTTGTGTTTTTACTAAATTATTATCCATAGTTATTGGCATATTTAATGTAGTAGCTAAAGCTTTTACTGGTACATAAATTAAATTTTTATAATTAACTGCTTTATAATTAAGTTTTTTACCATTAAACATAATATTTACAGGTCCTGCTACATAATTTGGTTGACCATTGGATAATTCTATAGATTTAGCCACAGCTTCATCAGTTATAAAATCAGCTATACCATAACCTTTTAGACCTTGTTTTACAAAATCCACTGTTAAATTTTGCATATCATATCCATCTGGATAAATATAATAAGCTACTCTACCATCAAAAGTTTTATCAATAACTAGACGGTTGTACATAATTTGAACTTCTGTACCAACTTCTACTTTATCAAATACTTTTTCTACATCGGCTTCAACCATACGTACACAACCATTAGAAACATAATGACCTACAGAATCTGGTCTGTTTGTTCCATGTATACCATAATTGCCACCAATGCCAATCCAACGATAACCAAGTGGATTATCTTCACCGGAAGGAATAACTACGCTTACATCAGCAGGATCTGTCCATGTAGGATTTACAATTTTTTCTACAACTTTATAAAAACCAACTGGAGTTTTAGTTTCTATTTTACCTACGCCAACAGGATACATCTCTATACATTTATCATTATCATATAAACGCAATGAACGTGCTGGTATATTTATCAAAATCCAACGTTTTACAGTATTTACATTATTATTTACCTGTATATCCGTTGCCTTATCAGCTCCACCAATCTTATCTTGCGCTGTATTTTCAGCTTGTGCATATGCTACTGTATTAAATACAAACATCACGCCTAAAAGCAAAAATACGATAAATTTTTTCATTATGAATCACTATTCCTTTGCTCTAAAAAATTATATTATATCGTTTACATAATATCACATTTTATTCGTAGTATCTATTATCTAGCTAAAAATACTACCATCTTTATCTATTTATACTCATTAGAAATTTTTATATAGACAAGCCTTCTTTATAGTTTTATAATTGATAGTGCTATTCAGCAGAGTAGATATTTGTGCGTTAAGTGTCAAATAGACGGGGAGTTGCTATTTGAACGAAAAGTTTTTCTTGCGGTACAAATATCGCATCCCGCTGCTACATGAAGGAATATTCCTCCTATGTGGCAACGCAATATCAAGGAGGTTTAATCTCATGTACAACAACTCATCATTATCATCTATCGTTTATGGTGGTATTTTCATGGCTTTAACAATTTTATTTACTTATGTTTTTGCCATTCAAACCACTTTCATTCGCGTAGATTTTGCTTTTATTCCGATTTGTTTATATGCCATGCGTTTTGGCACGGCAAAAACTATTATTATGTCAGCTCTTGCAGATATTATCGGTAGCAATCTTTTTATGCCAGGTTTATATTTTCCTGGATTTACTATAAGTGCTATTGCCTCTAGTTTTATTTATGGCAAATTTCTTTATAAAAAAACTATTACTTTAAAAAAATTATTGCTTATGAATTTAACTATTTTCGAGGTTATCCGGTCCTGATGAACTGGCCCAAGCCGGCTGAACTTGTCAGGCAGACGGCTCAGGAAACACTGGGCGAAGAGGCTGTCATGGCTCATGTGGAACCGGATCTTACGGCCGAAGACTTTGGCTTTTATCTTCAAAAAGTGCCAGGGGCCTTTTTGTGGCTAGGCTGCAGTACCCCTGGTACACCGGCTGCCGGGCTTCATAATGCTCGTTGCTGCCCTGATGAAAAGGCTCTTGAAGTGGGATCTCGGCTGATGGCTGGCGTAGTCATCAAGGCCCTCGCCGCCCTTTCAGCAGATCATGACTTTTTCCAAAAAGATGGAAGCCTTTCTTAGAGGCGCCGGAGTACCAAAATGCAAAGAGGTGATTTTGTGAAAATATCCATTATTGGGATCGGCGGGGTCGGAGGTTACCTTGCCGGATACCTAAAAAAATATGAATCAGGGAATCTGACCTTGATTGCTCGGAAAGATCACAAAAAGGCCCTTATTGAGCAGGGACTTTATGTGGAAAGTGATGCCTTGGGAACGCTTCATCTGCAGCTGCCTGTCGTCGAAGATGCTTCCCAGCTTCCAGCACAGGACGTCATCTTTATTTGCGTCAAGGCTGACCAATTGACGGAAGCACTGGAAAACATCAAACCCATTGTGACAGATGGAACCATCCTCGTTCCCATCATGAATGGAGCTGAGCACAAAACGTGGCTGCGCCGCATCCTTCCTGTGGGGCGTATCGTGGATACGGCCCTGTACATCAACAGTGAAATGGATGAACACTATGGAATCCATGAACGAGGCAAAGTGGTGCGTCTTTATATAGGCGGCGATGATGAAGAAGCGGTGACCGCTGTCCATAACCTGTTCATCCATCCGGGGTTTCGCTGTTATGAAACCTTGGATATCCGCCTTGAGACGTGGGAAAAGTATATTTTTAACTGTGCACTGAACCTTATTACGGCTTATTATGGAAAACCTTTGGGCAGCGTCCTTGCTGAACCAGAAAGTAAGAACCTGATCCAGGGCCTGCTTGCAGAAAGTGCGGCTGTTGCTGGCGCGATGGGTGTTATCCTGCCTAATGATCTCAAACGGGCCCATTTTGAACGTATCACCCAAAAAGAAGACCGAATGGAGACGACCTCTCTTTCCCGGGATATCGTCTTGGGGCGAGCCGGTGAACTGGAACTGTTTTCCGGATTTCTTATTGATATGGCTAAAAAATATGCAGTTCCTGTCCCTGTGACCAAAAAAATAGATGAAGCCATTCGTCAAAGACTTGAGACCGTCCAAAAGGAGAAAACAAGATGAAAATCGTATTCGTCGGAGACAGCCTCGTCAGCTGCACCAATGTTGCCCTTGCCGCCACGTGGCCGGAAATTGCCGCCAAAAAGCTTGGCTTTACGGCTGTCAATCATGCTGCCGGCGGTCGCCTGACCATCCTTATGCGGGGGATGTTTTGCAGCGATGCCTTGGCAGAAGCCCCGGACGGCGTCTTTATTCAATGCGGCATCAATGATGTTCTGCTTGATGAACCCCTGGAAAAGATGAAAGAAAATATCTGCGTGACCCTTGATACGGCAAAAGAAGGCGGCATCCCCCTCATTATGCTGGGAAGCCCTATCTTGGCGCGGCCGGAAAGCACGGAAAAGGGATGGCAGCTTCCCAGTGAATTTGCTAAACATGATGCAGCCCTAAAGGCCTACCGGCAGTTCCTCAAACAAGAGGCTGCACGCCGTGACCTTCCTTTCTTTGATATGGAGGCCGTATTTGAAGCAATCCAAGAAAAAGCCAGTGAAAATCTCCTTGTTGATGGTATCCATCCAAATGAAAAAGGATATGCCGCGCTTGCCGATGCGTTTGTGGACTTTTTCCGTCCTCTTATGGGAGATCGTGTATGAGCCGTGATGTATCCGTCATGACAAGGTCTGTCATGCTCAAGATGGCCAATTCAGCGGGTCATCTTTTTGGCGGTACCCTGATGGCCTGGATGGATGAACTTTCGGGCATAACAGCACATCGTTATGTCTGGACAAGGGTGACAACGGCTGCTGTAAAGGGCATGAATTTCTATGTGCCTATTCACTATGGCCGTGTCCTTGAACTTGAAGGCCGTGTTGTTCATGTGGGCCGCTCTTCTTTGGATGTGGAAATCAAGGCCTATCTGGAACCCGTGGAAGAAGGAGGTGAGCGGGTTCTTGCCGCTGACGCCGTTTTTGTCTATGTGTCCATCAGTGAAACGGGCCGCCCCCTTCCCATTCGGCGGCATCTGGAAGGAGAAGAACCATGATTCATTACTTTACAGGGACTGGCAATTCCTATTTTATTGCCTCCCAACTGGCAACATCCCTGAACCTTTCCCTTCACGCCCTGAAAGAGGGCCCTGTAGAGGATCGGGATCCTGTTGTGGGAATCGTCTTTCCCGTCTATTTTGGGGATGCACCGGACTTTGTGACAGACGCGTTGGAAGGTCTCACGTTTCCCGGGACCCCTTATCTTTTTGCTGTAGCCACAAGTGGAACGAGTTTCGGTGCGGCTTTTCAGAGTATTGACAATGCCCTGCAAAAAAAGGGGCAACACCTTGCCTTCGCTGCCCATCTTGCCATGGTGGCAAATAGTACGCCTGCCGTGCGCCAGCATATTGCCTATGCTTATGAAAAACTCGTGACGGCGGAGAAAGCCCTGCCCCAACTTGTCCAAAAGATCAAGGACAGGACCTCTGACCGGTCCCTCATCAAGGGCTCCCTCATGGCTTCCTTTTTCCGGACTTCCTTGGGGAAGTCCCTGGGCAGACGCTGGTTCCGTCTTGGTGTGGATGCGGCGCGCTGCGTCAAGTGTGGTCTTTGCGTGCGCCTTTGTCCGGTAGGGAACCTATCCTTGGGCATGGATGCGGTTCATATGGGGAAAACCTGTACGTACTGCCTTGCCTGCCTTCACGCCTGCCCCAAACAGGCCATTACTATTCGGGAGCGGCACATCCTGAAGGAAGATCAGTACCATCATCCCAATGTCCCATTTACAGGACGGTAAAAAAAGAGGATCCCTTTCCCAAAATGGAGAGAGATCCTTTTTTGATGTCGTTACTCTGTTTTGCGGCCCGTACTTCCATAGATGATGAAACCGAGGAAGCAGGCTGCCATGAAGAGCCATTTTACAAAGACGGCGAGCCCTTGGGGCATGAACATATCGTAATACCCCTTGAGGTAGATGACCAGGATAAAGAACGGCAGGCCGTACATGAGGTAATTCTTGATGCCGGAAGGGACATTCATGCCCGTTCCTTCATTGGCTTCTGCCAGGAATCGTTCCCAGCCCCAGCCATTTTTCTTTGTGCAGAAGAGGACAAAAACAAGGCTTCCTAGTGGAAGCAGGTTATTTGATACGATGAAGTCTTCTAAGTCAAGGACGCCGGATCCCGGTCCCAGAGGCTGGAAGTCCGACCAGAGGTTGAAACCCAGAACGCAGGGAAGCGATAGGGAAATAATGAGGACAATGTTGATGAGGACGCTCTTGCGACGGGTCCATCCCTTGAGGTTCATGCCAAAGGCAATGATGTTTTCGAAGACGGCAATGACGGTTGACAGTGCAGCAAAGGAGAGGAAGATGAAAAAGAGCATGCCCCAAATCTGTCCGCCGGGCATCTTTACAAAGAGGTTTGGAATGGTGAGAAAGATCAGGCTTGGTCCTGCATCAGGCTTGATGCCATAGGCAAAGCAGGCCGGGATGATGATGAATCCTGCCATGAGGGCAACAAAGGTATCAAGTGCCGTAATGGTGACCGCTTCTCCGAGGAGACTGCGGCCATGGGGAAGATAGGCCCCAAAGATCAGCATGGCTCCGATTCCGATGGAGAGGGTGAAAAATGCCTGGCTCATTGCGGCGAAGATGACATTGCCCCAGCCAATTTTTGCAAGGGCATCAATGTTCGGTACCAGATAAAAACGGATCCCCGCTTCGGCTCCCTCAAGGAAGAGGGAATGGACGGCAAGGATGACCATGAGGCCTAGGAGAAGGACCATCATAAATTTGGTAATGCGCTCCACTCCATTTTGGATTCCGAAGAAGCAGACCACAAAACCAAATAGGCAGGCAAGAATCATCCAAAACCCCATGGTCCTGGGGCTTTGGAGCATGGCTCCAAAGGTTGCGACGACGGTCTTCGGCGCGGCGCCTACAAAAGTTCCGATGAAATGGAGATAACAGTAATAGAGCATCCAACCCGTGACGGTCGTGTAGTACATCATGAGCATATAGCATCCTATAATGCTGATCCATTTGAAATGATGCCAGCGGGTTCCCTTTGGTTCCAGGATATCAAAGCTGCGGGCCGCACTGCGCCGGCTGCCGCGGCCAATACCGAATTCACAGATCATCACCGGAATGCCCATGATCAGCAGGAAAAAAAGATAGATGAGGATAAATGCGGCACCGCCAAACTGGCCGCAGAGATAGGGAAATTTCCAGACATTCCCGATGCCAATGGCGCATCCAGCGGATACAAGGATGAACCCAATGCGGGTGGCAAAAGAGTCCATAGGATTATTGCTGTCGTTCATGCTAGACACCTGCTTTCTTTATAAAGAGTGGAATCAGCGTGGTTTTATCGGTTTGATCGGCGTAGGCGGAGCTGCGTGAAGGGGCTGCTGCACGGGAGACTGAGGCGGGGTAGACGGCGTGGATCCCTTGGGAAGGGATTTTTGCCCCGACTGAGGAAGGCCCGGACTCATGGGCTGACGCACGCCGGTCTCTTTTTTCGCTTTTTTCAGGGCGCGGGCCTTATCCGCCTGCTGGCGTTTGACCATTTCTTCCTGGCGGGCTTTTTCCCGTTCTTTTGCTTTTAGGGCTGTATTTTGGAAAAAGAGGCCCCCTGCAAGGAGTGCCATTAAGAAAAGAGCAATGACGGTTGTGATCCTGCCGTGGGAACGTGGGCTGTCCGTTTTTTGGGATGCCCTATGGAAAGGAAAGACCATGGGGAAACCTCCTTTTTTGTTTGGAATAACATGATTCCATTATTTTACTATTCATTGAAGAAAAGTGAAATAGGAAATGTGAAAAAAGTGTGGGAAAAAGGGACGTTTTGATAACATTGCTTCTTTTGAAACAGCTCAGACTAAGGAAATGCCCTTGCTGCGGTACGTAATGCCTATTTTGAGGACACGATTTCTTGAAATCTGTCATTTTTAGAGGCCCTTATTTTATGTTATAATAACAGGGATTCGCTTTTATTGAAGCGGGAAGGAGCCTTTTCGACCGATGCATAAAAAATACTTCTTCTTTGATATCGATCAGACCTTGGGGGTAGGCATTACTAAAGTGGTTCCTCCTGATACACAGTACTGCCTTGATGAACTTCAGCGATGCGGTCATTTTGTGGCCCTTGCTACGGGACGGCTCCAGTATGATGCGGCGCAGTTTGCTTCTGCTCATGGTATTGGCAGTCTCGTTGCCGATGGCGGGAACAGCCTTACTGTAGACGGCAGGCTCCTCCAGATGGAAGGCCTTCCCCTTGAGCCGGTAAAGGCCCTTCTTCGCGATTTGGAGCAGCGCCGTCAGCCTTGGGCGGTGGTGATTGACAACACCTATGACCGTTATACGCCCTATGCGGATTATCCGCGGGATGATCCGCACAACTATATGAATACTCTTGTTGGGCCGGTAGATATCGAGTCCCTGCAGAACGTCTATAAAGTGACTTATGCGCGGGAAAAGGCAGGAAAGTCCCCTGCGCCAACCCATGGCTTGCCTCATTTACCTTTTATCGAAGATACCTATCTTGTGGAACCTGTTGATAAGGGGAAGGGGATTGAGAAAATGATGGCCCTGCTGCATGCCAATCCGCATGATGCCGTGGTTTTTGGTGATGGCCTCAATGATCTTGCCATGTTCCGTAAGCCTTTTTTTTCCATAGCTATGGGGAATGCTCGCCCAATCCTCAAAAAGCGAGCTGATTATATCACCAAAGACGTTGACAAAGGGGGCATCCTCTATGCCTGCCGCCATTTTGGCTGGCTGCCGGAGGATCCTGCTGCACCGTTTTAGGAAAGGAGTCGTTATGCTCGGAATTGGTCTCATCCTTGCACTTTTGGCTGTAAGCTTCATTGGTCATAATATGAGCATGGTCTATTCCTGCCTGATCCTATTGGCCCTGCGTTTCCTGCTGCCCCACAGCGCTCTTGAGTATGTCGCTGGTCACGGGATCAACTGGGGAGTGATTATCCTTACTGTTGCCATCTTGGTTCCTATTATTGACGGCCGGATCGGTCCGGCGGAAATGAAAGCCAGTCTTTCAGGCGGCGTTGCTATCTTGGCGCTTTTTATTGGTCTGCTTGTCGCCCTACTGGGTCGGTGGGGAATCGCCATGATGACGACCGATCCCCAGATTACCCTGACCCTTATGATTGGAACTGTCCTTGGCGTTATTTTCTTCAAGGGAGTTGCCGTAGGACCTCTGATTGCCGGGGGTATAACCTATGTGATCCTGACCGTCTTGAAGATGCTGGGATTCATGGGTTCCTAAGAAAGGAAGTCTTAAATATGAATAAGCAGAACCGGTTCTTTCGCCATAAGGGACTTGCAGGGGCACTTGCCATGGTTGCTGTCATTCTTGCTGTGGCCTTTGCTGCGGGCTATCATTTGCCTGATGCGGCAGCTAAAAAAGGAAAGGAAACCGCAGCCCTGACGGAGACACAAAAACAAATGCCTCAAAAGGCACCGGAACCGGCTATTTCCCCGGAAAAGGCAAAGGAAGCCGACCGCAAGGAGTCTATTAGCCTTGACGCGTCAAAAAGCTACCATATTATAGTCGAAAAGAAGGCCCATCGACTGTCCCTTCTGTTGGGGGATACCGTGGTCCGTTCCTATGGCTGTGCCATTGGTAAGGGCGGCCTCGGACAGAAACAGCGGCGCGGTGACAATATGACCCCCGTTGGGACTTTTACGGTTGATGAAATTGATGATGCTTCTTCCTGGCCCCATGACTTTGGCGATGGACGGGGTGAAATTGCCGGGGCTTATGGCCCTTGGTTCATCAGCCTCGATACAGAGGCCCTTAGCGGAGGCGCTTGGGATGGCATTGGGATCCATGGAACCCATGATCCTCAAAGTATTGGGACGGATGCATCTGAAGGATGTATCCGTCTTCACAACGAAGACCTTCAGGAATTGCGTTCCGTCGTCAAGGTGGGCACTGTCGTTGAAATTAAAGACTAAGGATTGCGCTTTGTTGCTGGCAAGGCAGATTCCCTGAAAGGAATCTGCCTTGCGGTCATTTCAAAGGGAAAGGAGAAACTCATATGGCAGAAACTTCACAGCAGAATATTTTGGGCTATGCTCCCATTGGAAAACTTCTTAAATCGTTTGCTTGGCCTGCCATCATATCCATGGTGGCCAATGCTTTATATAATGTGGTCGATCAGATCTTCATTGGCAATGCCGTTGGTTATCAAGGCATTACGGCAGCGACCGTTACTTTCCCCATTGTGACCATCAGCATTGCAGTCAGCGGTCTTATCGGGATTGGGTCTTCCGCTTACGCGGCGATTCTCTTGGGTGAGGGCCGTCGTGAGGACGCGGAAACGGTTCTCAATACCCAAACGACAGCTGGTCTTTTTGTGGGAATCGTTCTTATGGTTTTGGGACTTTTTTATCTGGACCCGCTGCTGCGCGTTTTTGGTGCTACTGATGCTACGCTTGCTTATAGCCGTGATCTGGGTGGGGTCTATATCTTGGGCCTTCCTGTGACGATGCTCATGATTGGATGGTCCAATATGGCCCGTACAGATGGTGCACCTTTATTTTCCATGAAGGCCCTGCTTTCAGGGGTCTTTTTGAACTGCATCCTTGATCCGGTCATGATTTTCCTGCTTGGATGGGGCGTCCTTGGTGCCGGGATTGCCACCGTGACCGGACAGATTGTTTCAGCGCTGCTGCTTTTCCAATATTTTTGGCACCATGGCACGCTGCGCTTAAAAAAAGCAAAGCTCTGTCATCCGGATTTTTTAAAACTGCGCCGTGCTGTCGCCATTGGCGCTTCCAGCTGCCTGGTCCAGGTGAGTGCCACCATCATGCAGATTATCCTCAACAATTCCCTCCTTTACTATGGCAATCAGGCGGCTGTCGGTGGGGATGCAGCCATTGGAGCCATGGGGATTGTCATGAAGGTCAATATGATCTTTATCTCCATTTCTGTCGGCATTGGGATTGGGGCTGGGCCCATTATCGGGTTCAATACAGGTGCGAAACACTACGACCGCGTGCGCAAGGCATATTTTCTGGCCGTCCGATATGCCCTTTTGGTAACGACTGTAGGCTGGATTGCGTGCGAAACCATTCCTCATGTGCTGCTTCAGTTCTTTGGGAGCTCGGATGCGCCGCTTTTCCTCCACTTTGCCCAGGATGCCATGCGGATTTTCTTGGGTGGCGTCTTTACGGCAGGATTCCAGATTATTTCAACAAGCTATTTCCAGGCGACCGGTCAGCCGCTTAAAGCGTCCATCCTTTCCATGCTGCGTCAATTTTTCCTGCTCGTTCCTTTAACGCTGATTATGCCTCTTTACTATGGGCTGTATGGAATCCTTTATGCCGGACTTGCTGCTGATTTCATTTCCACCTTGGTCATCATCCTGTTTGTATGGAAAGAAGCTAAACGACTTGACTCACGAGCCTAATAATCGCGATTATTAATTCTAATAATACTTATTAAAAATAAATCAAAGCTTTAATGTGGCATGGCGCCTAGTACTTTAAAAAAATAACCTTGACTAATTTAAAGGTAATGATTAAAATATAGTCAGATAATCATTATTAACTATTAAAATGGGTTTAGTGATGAGCGCATCTTTTGGAGGAAAGGGCGCAGACGATATTTTTTACGGGAGATGATTGATTATGTATACTGCCTCCGAACTTGCCAAGATCCTTCGGGATAATGGGTGCAAGGTCACGCCGCAGCGACTGGCTGTGTATGACATGCTTTCCCATACGACGGAGCATCCGACCGCAGAAATGATTTACCAGAAGGTCAAGGAACAATATCCGACGATGAGTTTTGCTACAGTTTATAAATCTGTAGAAATCTTCAGCAAGCTTGGTGTTATCCAAGTGCTCAACACAGGGGAGGACAGCTTCCGCTACGATGCCAAGACGAGTGAACATCCTCACATCAAATGCACGAAATGTGGACGCGTCAACGACGTTTCCCATCTGGATGCAAGAGCTGTGGAAAGCCTTGTTGAAAATGAGACGGGCTTCAAAGTCAATGGTCATCAGTTCTATTTCTACGGAATCTGCCCGGATTGTCAGAAGAAATAAGGGTGATGAGAAAACACCGGACTGTTAAAGTTCGGTGTTTTTTTACATCTCCGCCACGAATTTGTTATAATTAGGCGTATACTGTTGGGGTAAGACCCATTTTTATCAAGGCTGCTTCCAATGGTGATACATAAGGCCTAGGACATGATCCTGGGTCAATTGAGAGAAAACCAGGTATTTTCTATGAAAACATCGTTCAAAATTTCTGTTCTTGCCAGTGGAAGTAGGGGGAATGCCGCCCTTATCCAAGTTGGCCCGACGGCAATCCTCATCGATGCCGGGATTTCCTGCCGGCGGATTGTCCAAGGACTCAAAGAGAGGAACCTTTCGCCGCGTGACCTCGGCGGGATTTTTCTCACTCATGAGCATAAGGACCATATTGCAGGTCTTGAGGTTTTTGCACGGACCTATGGAGAGGTTCCCATCTTTGCTAGCGAAAAAACCTGGACCCGCCTTCCTTTTCGGCGTACCATGAACCGTGACCAGATGCGTGTCCTTCCTAGAAGCTGCGTGGTAGGCGGCCTCCGGATCCAACCTTTTTCAATTCCCCATGATGCCATTGACCCTGTCGGTTATGAGATTTTCTATAATGAACGCAAATGCACTTATCTTACAGACTGCGGCTTTGTGACAAAGACCTGTGAACAGGCCGTTGATGGAGCAGAAGCCTTGATCCTTGAGGCAAACCATGATGAGGATATGGTGCGGGGTGGTCCTTATCCAGCACCGTTAAAGGCCCGAATCCTCGGGCAGGAAGGCCATTTATCAAATCGTGCCGCGGCAGATCTCCTGGAGAAGGTGGATGTGCCGCCTGAGGTTGTCTTTTTGGCTCATCTGAGCGAAATGAATAACTCACCGCGCCTTGCCTATGATACGGTGAAAAGCGTCTTGGAAGACAATCCCAGGACGCGGGATGTGACCCTATATGTAGCCAGTCAAAAAGAGGCGGTCAGCAATTTTTCCTTGAAATAAGGTGAATCCATGAAAAAGAAGTACTTGTTTCTCAGCGGCTTACTTTCGGCCCTGCTCTTAGTGGGGGTATCCCCAGTCCAAGCCGCGCCGGAGGTATACCAAACAAAACAAGAGGCAGAGGCCGCCCTTAAGGCTCATGCCAAGGAAATCCACGAAAATACACTGCGCTATGGCGTCAGCGTAACAGAAGGCAGTAAGCTCGTCGAAGACAATCGTCTCTATAAAGATGGCAAGATGCCTCCCCTTACGGAGAAAATGGATGTTCTCAACGCTCTTTTTAGCAGTATGCTGAAAAAGGAGAATCTTGACTTGAAGGTCCGTACCCTTCGCGTAGCAAAAGATGAGGGAAAGGTTACCATTGGGAATCCGACCCTCTTTTTCCGAGCGGTCGACCTGTCGGATTATAAGATTGTTGAGCTTGGAAAGAATCGGCGCGTTGCTATACCCGTGGAGTTCATCGTTCTTCATCGAAAGGATGCGGAAAAGGCTTTGAGCCTCGTTCCGCTTGGCTATCTGGAAGAAGATAGGAATGGGAAGAAAACCTATGCTCTGCTTGATTTTGAACATTACAGTACAAAGGAACTCGGCGCCCTCAAGGAAACGAAGGACCTAGTGAAAGCGCGTCGGACAAAAATTGCTAAGGAAAGCCGTGATGAGGCCATCGCAGGCCTTCTATTTGCAATGAAGCAAGAATCTGCAGCAGCTCCTTCCAAGGCAGCTGCTCTGCAATAACAATAGAGGGGGAAGCCATCTATGAAAAAGCATATTACTGAGAAAACCCTGATGAAAAAGACCTTGCTTGCCCTTGCTGCCATGAGTGTCAGCATGAGCATCTTTGCTGCCGGCTGCGGCTTTGCGGGAAAAGCTCCGGAAAAGGAGAACTCGACGTCCAAGCCCGCTGTCACGCAAGAACAGAAAATGCAGGAAGTCGAAAAGAATATGAGCTCGGCGCGCAATACGCCGATTGTGAAGGCCGCCAAGAAGGTTGGTCCTACGGTTGTTGGAATCACAAACAAGGCCTTGGTACGGGATTATTTCAACAGGACCCAGCTTGTTGAAAAGGGCGTCGGGTCAGGTGTCATCTACAGTAAGGATGGGCTTATCGCGACCAATAACCATGTCGTCGAAGGCGCCAAGGAACTTGTCGTCAGTCTGCCGGACGGAAGGACTTATCCGGGCCGCGTGTTGGGGACGGATCCAACGACGGATCTTGCTGTTGTAAAGATTGATGCCAAGGAAGATCTGCCTGTTGCTGAATTTGGCGATTCCGACAGTCTGATGGTCGGTGAGCCTGCCATTGCCATTGGCAATCCCCTGGGTCTTGAATTCCGCGGTTCGGTTACAACGGGCGTCATCAGTGCTCTCAACCGTTCTGTCGATGTGGGGGAACGAAATTTTAAATTGATCCAGACCGATGCTGCCATTAATCCGGGCAATTCAGGCGGAGCCCTTGTCAACGCCGATGGGCAGGTCATTGGAATCAACAGTGCCAAAGTCGCCGTAAGCGGTGTTGAAGGCATTGGTTTTGCCATTCCCATCAACGAAGCAAAGCCAATCCTGGAAGCGCTGGCAAAAAATGGGCGGGTTGCCCGTCCCTTTCTCGGTGCCAGCCTCATCGATGAAGAAACAGCTCAGCGACTGGGGTTTGGACTCGATCTTCGGGGCGGTCTCTTTGTTGCGAAACTGGTGGCCGGCGGACCTGCTTATCAAGGCGGGATCAGACCTAATGACATTATTCTTAAGTTTAATGGAAAGGCTGTGAAGACCGTGGCCGCCCTTCGGGATGCCCTGAATGCCTGCAAGGTCGGTGACACGGTGCCTGTCACGATCCTTCGCGGCGATGATGAAGTGGATAAATCCGTGACGCTGACGGAAATCCCGAGGACCAACTCGTGATTCGCATCACCCTTGCCTGTGTAGGGCGCCTCAAGGAAGACTATCTAAAACGTGCCGAAGCGGAGTTTGTAAAACGTCTCGGCGCCTATTGTCAGCTTGAGACCAAAGTCATCATGGAGGAAAAGATGCCGGATCGGGTATCTTCCCAAGAAGAAAGGCAGATCCTTCAAAAGGAAACAGACCGTCTTTTACGGATCATCCCGGAGCATTCTTTCGTCATTCTCCTTGATCTTAGGGGAAAGGAACTTTCTTCCCCTCAGTTTTCGCAGAAATTGGAAGCTCTTATGGTCCAAGGTGTCAGCCACCTGACTTTTGTCATTGGCGGTCCTTTTGGGTATACCGATGAACTGCGGAAAAGGGCCGATTTTCGTTGGTCCTTTTCACCGCTTACTTTTACCCATCAAATGATTCGTATCCTTCTTTTGGAGCAGGTTTATCGTGCCTTCAAGATTATGCGAAACGAAAAATATCATCACTAAGGAACCTACCGTATGAATCGAAAAGTTGACCTACATCTTCATACCATTGCGTCGGATGGTAGCTGGACGCCCCGGGAAGCGGTTCTTGCCGCCAAAAAGGCAGGACTCGGAATCATGGCTGTGACCGATCATGATTCTCTTGGAAGCGTGGCTCCTGTCATGAAACTTGCCCCCAAAGAGGGCATCGAGGTGATTGCCGGCGTTGAGATGTGCAGTACTTATGAAGGGCGCTGCTTTCATATCCTAGGCTATGGGTTTGATTGCTCGAACCCTATTCTTCTAGCACATCTTGCCCATAACTGCCGTCTTTTGGAAGAAACGGATGAAAGGGCCATTGGAATCCTATCTGAAGAAGGCTGGCCCGTTTCCATCAAGGAGTATCGGGCCTATGTCTATGATCCGCGCCGCGGCGGTTTCAAGGCCCTCTTTTATCTCATCGATAAGGGGCTATGCCGGGATGTAAAGGACTTTTTCAGCCGCATCTTCATTAAGAAGCGGGGCCTTGATTTTCCTGTTTTTCCCTCTATCGAAGAGACCGTGGCGACCCTTCACAAAGCTGGCGGGGTGGCCCTTTTGGCCCATGCGGCAAGCCACTTTCATGGCCCGGGGCTTGCTAGGACTTTGGAGGCAGTAGGGGAAAAGCCTCTTGATGGCTTTGAATGCTATCATCCTGCCCACAGCAAGGAAGATACAAAGACCCTCCTTGCCTACTGTCAGCAGCACCATAAGCTCATCAGCGGCGGCAGCGACTGTCACGGCCGTTTTGTTGACGGGCGCATCATCGGTCATCCGGATATCCATGAATCGGAAATCCGCCTCTTCTAAAGAGGAACGGACCTATGGTAAAATAATTAGAGCGGACATGGCGCGCCTTTTGTGGAGCGCCTTTTTCTTTAGCACTGTCAAGAAAAGGGGAGAACAACATGACAAAAGCTAAGGTTTATATGACGGATTTTCGTGTTCCTGTGGGACTTAGCCTGCCGGAAAAGCTCAAGCGCCTGTGTCGTCGTGCGGGTATGGAAAAGGAAATTGATTTTGAAGGAAAGTATACGGCCATTAAGATGCATTTTGGGGAACTGGGCAATCTGGCATCCCTGAGACCCCAGTACGTCCATGCGCTGGCAGACCTTGTAAAGGAAGCCGGCGGCCTGCCCTTTTTGACAGACTGCAATACCCTGTATCCCGGCAGCCGTAAAAATGCGCTGGAACATCTTGAATGTGCAGCCCTAAATGGCTACAACCCGATTACAACGGGCTGTCAGGTCCTCATTGGTGATGGGCTGCGAGGCACCGATGAAGTGGAGGTCCCGGTTCCAGGAGGGGAGTATATCAAGAAGGCAAAGATCGGCCGCGCTATCATGGATGCTGACGTCTTCATCAGTTTGGCGCATTTCAAGGGCCACGAATCAACGGGTTTTGGCGGTGCCATCAAGAATATCGGCATGGGCTGCGGAAGCCGGGCCGGCAAGATGGAGCAGCACTCTTCTGGAAAACCTGTTGTCGATGAGTCGCTCTGCCGTGACTGCAAACGCTGCGCCAAGGAATGCGGTTCGGATGCCATCACTTACGAAAAGGGCAAGGCCCACATCGATAAGACGCGATGCACTGGCTGCGGCCGCTGTATCGGGGCGTGTTCCTTTGATGCCATTGAAACCGTGGAGTGGGATGCCAACGAGCTGCTTGACCGTAAGATGGCGGAATATGCCTTGGCCGTCGTTCATGGTCGGCCTGCTTTCCATGTGAACCTCATTGTCGACGTGTCGCCCAATTGTGACTGCCATGGGGAAAATGACGCGCCTATCCTGCCTAACCTCGGCATGTTTGCGTCCTTTGATCCTGTCGCCTTGGATCAGGCCTGTGCGGACGCCTGCCTTGCCGCTTCTCCCTTGATGAACAGTCAACTTTCTGATCATCTGGCCGAGAAGGGATGGGAGAACCATCAAGATCATTTTCTTGACAGCAATCCCCGTGTCGATTGGAAAACGACGCTGGAGCATGCAGAAAAGATCGGTCTTGGTACCCGCGACTATGAACTTGTGGTCATGAAATAAGGAGAAGTTATGTCCGATTATCAAATCAGCCCCGTCTATCCCGGCGATACCCGTACCTTGGCAGATGTTAAGGCTTTGCTGCAGCAGGAAGGAATTCGCCTTGATTCCCATGTGGATTACACTTGCGTCATGTACGATGAAGAGTACCATGCTATCGCCACGGGCAGCTGCTTTGGCAATACCCTGCGCTGCCTGGCTGTTAGCCATGACCATCAGGGTGAAAGCCTCATGAATGAGATTGTGTCCCATCTCATCCAGTATGAATATGACCGAGGAATCATCCACCTCTTCCTTTATACAAAATGTTCATCAGCCCTCTTTTTTGGAGATCTGGGTTTCCATGAAGTTGCCCGGGTGCCAGATCAGGTTGTTTTTATGGAAAAGGACCCGAATGGCTTTACCTGCTATTTGGATCACCTGGCGGAAAAAAAGACGCCCCAAGGGCGCATTGCTGCTATTGTAATGAATGCCAATCCCTTTACCTTGGGACACCGTTATTTGGTGGAGCAGGCCTGTAAGGAAAATGATTGGCTCCATCTTTTCATGGTCAGTGAAGATGCCAGCTATTTTCCCTATGCGGTCCGTAAGCGGCTCATCAAAGAGGGGACTGCCGACCTTAAGAATATCATTTATCATGACAGCGGTCCCTATATTATCAGCAGTGCCACGTTCCCCAGCTACTTTCAAAAAGATGATTTGGCGGTCATAGAAAGTCATGCCAACCTGGACCTTGCTATTTTTGTAAAGATTGCCGAGCGGCTCGGCATCAAGGCTCGCTATGTGGGGGAGGAACCGACAAGTACCGTCACGCGACGCTATAATGAAATCATGGCCCAGCGCCTTCCTGAAGCGGGTATCTGCTGCCGCATCATTCCCCGCAATGTAAAAGACGGGGAAACAGTGAGTGCCTCAACGGTCCGCCGAGCCCTGCATGACGGGGATTGGGAGACCGTGGCCCGCATGGTTCCGGAAGTCACCCTTGCATTTCTACAAAGTGACGAAGCTCGTCCCATCCTAGCCCGCATCTGCAAGGATGACCTCAAAAATATTGTTCATTACTGATATCAAAGAGGCTTGGAACAAGAATATCAGATTTACTATGACTACAAATGCAACTCTTTTAACTGAAGAAATGATGGATTTCATGGATAAAGAAATGGGTAACATAATCCTTTCATTAGATGGTAGAAAAGAAGTTAATGATAATGTAAGAATTAAAGTAGATGGAAGTGGATCTTATGACGATATACTTCCAAATATTAAGAGAATGATTGAAAAGAGAGATAAATCTAAGCATTACTATGTAAGAGGAACATTTACAGGAGCTAATACTGACTTCTATGAAGATGTTAAGGCTATGGTAAATGAAGGATTTAGAGAAATTTCAATTGAACCAGTAGTTTTAGAAAAAGGACATTTCTTAGAGCTTAAAGAAGAGCACTTACCAGAAATATTTGAAAACTATGATAAACTATATAATGAAATGGCTAGAAGAAAGAAAGAAGGAGATGAATTCAACTTCTATCACTTTAACATTGATTTAAATGGTGGACCATGTGTTTATAAAAGAATTTCAGGATGCGGTGCAGGATTTGAATATGTTGCAATAACTCCACAAGGAGAAGTTTATCCATGTCACCAATTTGTAGGTAAGGAAGAATTTAAGCTAGGAAGCATTTATGATGATACTTATGATGCTGAATTAGGTAAGAAGTTTAAGAAGGCTCACATCTATAACAAGCCAAAATGTAGAGAATGTTGGGCAAGATTCTACTGTAGTGGTGGATGTCAATCAAATAACTTTGCATTTAATGGAGATATGAATATTCCTTATGAAATAGGATGTAAAATGCAAAAGAAGAGAATTGAATGTGCAATA
>OGWX01000793.1_pt1 | contig 22231 bp, 22 predicted proteins | sample 1576151 | NCBI WGS metagenome assembly OGWX01 (sample SAMEA3541591, study PRJEB24748) | human gut metagenome | biome: human gut; feature: human-associated habitat; material: faeces | place: China | collected 2012
TGTGCCCCGGCAGATGATCGCCGAGGCCCTGCAAAGGGAAGCCGAGAGCGCCTGCTACACCGGCGGCTTTGCCGTGACCATCTCCATCGAGGGCGGGGAAGAGGTGGCAAAGCGCACCTTCAATCCCCACATCGGGGTCGAGGGCGGACTGTCGGTGCTGGGAACCAGCGGCATTGTGGAGCCTATGAGCCAGCAGGCGATCCTGGATACCATCCAGCTGGAAATGAATCAGGCCGCTCTCCGGGCGGGCAGCCCCAGGCGGCTCATCCTGGCCCCCGGCAATTACGGGCTGGACTATCTGCACGAAAGATACCCGGAGCTTCACGCTGTTCCGGTGGTGAAAACCTCGAACTTTATTGGAGATACGCTGGATATGGCTGCAGCGGCCCGCTTTGAAGAGGTGCTTCTGGTGGGCCATGTGGGCAAGCTGGTCAAGGTGGCGGGCGGTATTATGAACACCCATTCCCACACTGCTGACTGCCGCACCGAGCTGTTCTGCACCCATGCGGCGCTCTGCGGCGCTTCCCGGGAAGTCTGCGCCGCCCTGATGAACGCTGCCACCACCGATGCCTGTCTGGAACTCCTGGACAGCGCCAGCCTGCGGGCTCCGGTGCTGGAAAGCCTGCTGCGGGCAGTCCAGCTCCACCTTGACCGGCGGGCCTGCGGGGCGTTCCGGGTGGGGGCGGTGCTGTTTTCCAACCAGCACGGCCCGCTGGGAGCCACCGACACTGCCGCACAACTGCTGAACGAATGGAAGGAGCATTGAGATGGTACATTTTGTAGGCGCAGGCCCCGGCGCACCCGACCTCATCACCCGGCGGGGCGCGGCCCTGCTGCAGGAAGCCGACTGCATCATTTATGCGGGCAGTCTGGTCAACCCGGCTCTGCTGGGGCTGGCGAAGCCGGAGTGCGCCGTTTACAACAGCGCCGAGATGACGTTGGAACAGGTGCTGGACGTGATGCGCCGGGTGGAAGCCGCAGGCGGGACCACCGTGCGGCTCCACACCGGCGACCCCTGCCTGTATGGGGCCATCCGGGAGCAGATGGACGCACTGGATGCGGATGGCATCCCCTACGATGATACCCCCGGCGTGTCCAGCTTTTGCGGGGCGGCGGCGGCGCTGAACGCCGAGTACACCCTGCCCACCATCAGCCAGACCGTGATCATCACCCGGATGGAGGGGCGCACCCCGGTGCCAGAAAAGGAGCAGCTGGCCAGCCTTGCCACCCATGGGGCGACCATGGTGATCTTCCTCTCCATCGGCCTCATCGACAAGGTGCAGCAGGCCCTGCTGGCAGGCGGAGCCTACACGCCGGAGACTCCTGCCGCCGTGGTCTACAAGGCCAGCTGGCCGGAGCAGAAGGTGGTGCGCTGCACCGTGGGCACGCTGGCCGGGAGCACCCGCGCCAACGGCATCACCAAAACAGCGCTCATCGTGGTGGGGGAATTTCTGGGCACCCGGTATGAGCGGAGCAAGCTCTACGACCCAACCTTTACGACGGAGTTCCGCAAGGGGGCAGACCAGTGACCCGCGCCTATCTCGCCTTTACGGAAAAAGGGCTGGCGCTGGCCCAAAAGCTGGCCAGTGTCCTGCCCGGCACTGTGGCCCGCTGCGGCCATGGCGGGCCTGGCCTTGCCGATTGGGCTGCGGAGCAGTTCGCCCATGCGGATGCCCTGATCTTTGTGGGGGCTGTGGGCATAGCGGTGCGGGCCATTGCGCCCCACTGCCGGAATAAGGCGGTGGACCCTGCCGTGGTGGTGCTGGACGAGTGCGGCCATTTTGCGGTGCCGATCCTTTCGGGCCATCTGGGCGGGGCCAACGATCTGGCTCGGGCGCTGGCGGCGGTCTGCGGTGCGGTGCCGGTCATTACCACGGCCACCGATGCCAACGGTGTGTTTGCCGTGGATGCGTGGGCCAGGCACCAGAACTGCGCTGTGCTGGAGCCGGGGCGCATCAAGCGCGTCAGCAGCAGACTGCTGGCGGGCGGGCCGGTGCGGTACCGCTCGGAATTCCCCATTGCCGGGCAGGCCCCTGCCGGGGTGGTCCCGGCGGGGGAGGCAGAGCGCGCCGACTTTGCCCTGACCCTTTTCCCGACGGGCGATGCGCTGCACCTGATCCCGAAGATCGGTGTGCTGGGCATCGGGTGCAGGCGGGGGACCAGCGCCGCACAGCTGGAAGCGGCCTTTGCACAGTTCTGTGCGGCCCACGGCCTTGCAGCAGCGTGCATCACGGCAGCGGCCAGCATCGACCTGAAAGCCCATGAGCCGGGCCTGCTGGAATTTTGCAGAATCCACGGCTGGCCGGTGCAGTTCTATTCTGCCGCACAGCTGCAGAACGCCCCCGGGCAGTTCACACCTTCGGCCTTTGTCCGGAGCGTGACCGGTGTGGACAATGTCTGCGAGCGGGCGGCGGTGCTGGCGGCAGGCGGCACGATCATTCTTCCCAAACAGGCGGGCGGCGGCGTGACCTTTGCGCTGGCGCTTCGTCCCTTTGCCCCGGATTGGAGGTGGCAGGATGCCTAATGTTGTTTTTGTTGTCGGGCTTGGGCCCGGAGATCCCCGGTTTCTGACCGCACAGGCGCAGAGCGCCTTAACGCAAGCCGAGGTGCTGTGCGGCTATACGGTCTATCTGGATCTGGTGCGCCCCTACTTCCCGGACAAGCTCTATTATTCCACCGGCATGACCAAGGAGATCGACCGCTGCCGCTGGGCGCTGGAAACGGCCCGGAGCGGCAGGGCGGTGGCGCTGGTCTGCTCGGGAGATGCCGGGGTCTACGGCATGGCAAGCCCTCTGCTGGAGCTGGCCGAGCACTTCCCGGACGTGACGGTGGAGGTGGTGCCCGGCCTGACCGCCGCCCTGAGCGGCGGTGCGGTGCTGGGTGCCCCGCTGGCCCACGATTTCTGTGTGCTCTCCCTCTCTGACCGGCTCACGCCGTGGGAGGTCATTGAGCGGCGGCTGGCGGCAGCAGCCATGGGGGATTTCTGCATCGCGCTGTACAACCCCTCCTCCAAGGGGCGGCCGGACTATCTGGCGCGGGCGGTGCGCATCCTGCTGGCAAACGGCAAAGCACCCGGAACGGTCTGCGGCATTGTGCGGAACATTGGCCGGGAGGGGCAGGAAAGCCGCGTTCTGACGCTGGCTGCGCTGGAAACCACCCCGGTGGATATGTTCACCACCGTGTTTGTCGGCAACGCCCAGACCCGCCAGCTGAGCGGGCGGATGGTCACGCCGCGGGGGTACCGCGCATGAGGGCCGTAATATTCAGCGGCACCACCGAGGGCCGTGTGTTTTCAAAGCAGCTGGCCGCACTGGGGGCCGAGGTACTGGTCAGCGTGGCCACCCCGCTGGGGGCCGAGGAACAGGGCGAAAGGTCCGGCATCACCGTCCACTGCGGGCGGCTGACCCCGGAGGAGATGACCGCCCTGCTGCAGGGGGCTGACCTCTGTGTGGATGCGACCCATCCCTATGCGGTGGAGGCCACCCGGAACATCCGTGCAGCCTGCAAAACAGCGGGCACGGAGTACCGCCGCCTGCTCCGGCCCGAAAGCCCGCTGCCCGCCGGGAGCATGGTGTTTGCCTCTGCGGCCCATGCGGCGGGATTTCTGGCCCGGACGCAGGGGAATGTCCTGCTTGCCACCGGGGCCAAGGAGCTTTCTGCCTTTGCTGAGCTGGAACCGGCACGGCTTTTTCCCCGTGTCCTGCCCACCCGGGAGGGTATTGCCGCCTGCGAGGGGGCAGATATCCCCCATAAGAACATCATCGCCATGCAGGGGCCGTTCTCCTATGCGCTGAACCGGGCACTGATGGAGCAGTTTACCATCCGCTTCCTCGTTACCAAAGATGGCGGCGCGGCGGGCGGCTTTGAAGAAAAAGCCCGGGCAGCGCAGGACACCGGGGCACAGCTCATCGTCATCCGCCGCCCGGCCGAGCAGGGCGAAACGGCGGAACAGATCCTGACACATTGTAAGGAGATGCTGCAATGATCACACTCATCGGGATGGGGTCGGGTACGCCGGAAAGCCTGACCGCGCAGGGCCTTGCCGCTCTGCAGAACGCCGGACTGATCCTGGGGGCAAAGCGCCTGCTGGAACAGCTGCCGCAGGGCTGCACGGAACACCGGAAGGCCCTGTATCAGCCTGAGGATGTCCTCGCCGCGCTGGCGGCTGACCCGGAGGTGGATGCTGCCCTTGTGTACAGCGGCGACACCGGGTTTTACTCCGGTGCGGCCCAGCTGCTGCCGATGCTGCGGGCCTTTGGCATCTCCTGCCGGGTGCTGCCGGGGCTTTCCAGCGTTCAGCTGCTGGCCGCTGCAGTGGGCCGCTCCTGGCAGGAGTGGAAGCTGGTCTCGGCCCACGGCTGTGCCTGCGACCCGGTGGCCGAGTGCCTGACAGCCGGGGGAAAGCCCGTGTTTTTCCTGACCGGCGGGGCAGAAACACCCGCCTCCCTCTGCGGCCGGCTGGCTGCTGCCGGGCTGGGCGATGCCCATGTGCTGGTGGGGGAAGAGCTGGGCCGGGCAGAGGAAAAGATCCTGTTCGGCACGGCGCAGGAGTTTGCGCAAAAGCAGTTTGCAAGCCTGAGCGTTCTGCTTGTGGAGCATCTTCCTCAGCCGCCCCGGCGGGTGCCCGGCTTCCCGGATGAAGCCTTCCACAGGGGAGAGGTGCCCATGACCAAGCAGGAGGTGCGGGCGGCGGCGCTGGCCAAGCTGGCCGTGCAGCCCGGCGATACCCTGTGGGATGTGGGCGCGGGCACCGGCAGCGTGAGCGTGGAGCTGGCACTGGCCGCACCCCGGGGGCATGTGTATGCCGTGGAGTGTGACCCGGAGGCCTGCGGGCTCATCCGGCAGAATCGGGAAAGGTTCCACGCCTGCAACCTGACACTGGTGGAGGGCCGCGCCCCCGCCGCGCTGGCTGACCTGCCCGCCCCGGATGCCGTGTTCATCGGCGGGACCAAGGGGGGGATGGAGGCTGTGGTGGACACGGTGCTTGCCCGGAATCCGAACGCCCGCATCTGCATCTCTGCCATTGCGCTGGAAACGCTGAGCGCCGCCGTGGCCGCACTGACTGCCCACGGCCTGGACGCGGAGGTGACGCAGATCGCGGTCAGCCGCACCCGGCCTGCGGGCAGGCTCCACCTGCTGATGGCCAATAACCCCATCTTCCTTATCACAGGAGAACGCAAATGATCCAATTTCTTGTGGCCGCGCCCTGTTCCGGCAGCGGCAAAACCACACTGACCTGCGCTCTGCTGGCGGCGCTCAAGCGGCGGGGGCAGGATCCCTGCTCCTTCAAGAGCGGGCCGGACTATATCGACCCCATGTTTCACCGGGCCGTGCTGGGGGTGGAGAGCCACAACCTCGACCTGTTTTTCTCTGCGCCGGAGACGGTGTGCGCGCTCTATGCGCAGGCCGCAGCCGGGCACGGGGCAGCCGTGTGCGAGGGTGCCATGGGCTTTTACGATGGACTGGGCGGCGTGAGTGATACCGCCAGTGCCTGGCATCTGGCCGATACGCTGGGCCTGCCGGTGCTGCTGGTGGTCCAGCCCAGAGGGGCCAGCCTGACGCTGGCGGCCCAGATCAACGGGCTGAAACAGTTCCGCACCCCCAGCCATCTGGCGGGCATCCTGCTCAATGACTGCGCCCCCCATTTGTATGCTCTGCTGGCTCCTATGCTGGAACGGGAGACCTGCCTGCCTGTGCTGGGCTATCTGCCCCACCTGCCGGATGCCGCCCTTGAGAGCCGCCACTTAGGCCTGAAAACTGCCGGGGAGATCGCGGACTTACAGCAGAAGATCAGCCGGATGGCCGATGCGCTGGTGATGGATTGGGAGAAGCTTTTTGCCCTGACCGAAGGCGCAGCGCCTTTGGTACACACCGATCGGCTCCTCCCTGCGGGAGAGCTGCCGCCCCAGGGGGCAGAGGAACAGCGCCCCCGTGTTTCCATTGCCGTTGCAAGGGACGAGGCGTTTTGCTTCACCTACGCCGAAACGCTGGAAGCACTGGAGCGGGCGGGGGCGGAGCTCTGCTGGTTCAGCCCCATGCAGGACTCCGCCCTGCCGGAGCAGATCGGCGGGCTCTACCTGCCCGGCGGCTACCCGGAGCTGTATGCCGGGCAGTTGAGCGCGAATCGCTCCATGCTGGCCTCTGTGCGCCGGGCTGTGGAGCGCGGTCTGCCCACGGTGGCCGAGTGCGGGGGCTTTCTCTATCTGGGCCAGAGCCTGGAGGATGCCAACGGGGAACGCTGGCCCATGGCAGGCGTTCTGCCGGGGCAGGGCTTCCGGGTGGGGCGGCTGGTGCGGTTCGGATACGCGGCATTGACCGCCCGCACCGACAGTATGCTGTTCCGCGCCGGGGAGCGTCTGCCCATGCACGAGTTCCACCACTGGGATTCCACAGACAACGGCACCGGCTTTACCGCCGCAAAGCCAAACGGGAAGCAATGGGACTGCGGCTTTGCAAACGAGCATTTCTATGCGGGCTTCCCGCATTTGTATTGGGCGGGCACGGCCCTGCCCCGGCGGTTCGTGGATGCCGCCGCACACTATCATCAAGAGGAACAGGACCAATGACAGAGCTTGAACTGAAACAGCTTCTTTCCAGGATCACCCGGGCGGACGAGACCGCACGCACCGCCGCCCATGCTCACTGGGCCAGCCTGGCCAAGCCGCTGGGCGGGCTGGGCAGGCTGGAGGCCATGCTGGAGGATGCCGCCGCCCTGACCGGCACGGCAGAGCTGGCGTTTTCCCGCCGGGCCGTGCTGGTGCTCTGCGCCGACAACGGCGTGGTGGCGCAGGGCGTGAGCCAGACGGACCAGAGCGTGACCCGGGCCGTGGCCGAGAACCTTGCCGCCCGGCGCACCAGTGTCTGCCAGATGGCAAAAACGGCCCGCTGTGAAGTGGTGCCTGTGGACCTTGGCATGGCCGGGGAGCCGGTGCCCGGGGTGCAGAACTGCCGCATTGCTGCCGGGACGGCGGATTTCACCACCGGCCCTGCCATGACCCGCCAGCAGGCGGTGGATGCCATTGCGGCGGGCATCGGGCTTGTCCGGGTGCAGAAGGCAGCGGGGGTGCAGCTGCTGGCCACGGGGGAGATGGGCATTGGCAACACCACCACATCCAGCGCCGTGGCTGCGGTTCTGCTGGGTCAGCCCGTGGAGCGGATGACAGGCCGGGGCGCGGGCCTTTCCGACGCAGGGCTTGCCCGCAAGCTGGATGCCATCCGGCGGGGCATTGCGCGGAATCAGCCCGATGCCGCCGACCCTCTGGATGTGCTCTCCAAGCTGGGCGGGTTCGACATCGCCGGGCTGTGCGGTGTTTTTCTGGGCGGTGCGCTGGAAGGCCTGCCCGTGCTGATGGATGGCTTCATCAGCGGGGTGGCGGCTCTGTGCGCGATGCGGCTCTGCCCCGCCGCAGAAAAGGCCGTGTTTGCCAGCCACTGCTCCACCGAACCGGCAGCAAGGCTGGTGCTGGAAGCGCTGGGCAAAGTGCCCCTGCTCACCGCCGGGCTTCATCTTGGCGAGGGCACCGGAGCGGTGGCAAGCATCCCGCTGTGGGATATGGCGCTGGCCGTTTACCGCGATTGCTATTCCTTCACGGAGGGCGGCATCACGCCGTACACCCCCCAATGCTGACGCTGGTATTGGGCGGTGCCGCCAGCGGCAAGAGTGGGTATGCCGAGAGCCTGGTGTTGAAAACCGCGCTTCCGCGCTATTACATCGCAACCATGCAGGTGTGGGATGCCGAGTGTGCCGCCCGGGTGGAAAAGCACCGGAGGATGCGGGCGGCAAAGCAGTTTGAGACCGTGGAGTGCCCCCTGCATCTGGAAAACCTCCGTCTGCCTGCCCGGGGAACCGCGCTGTTGGAGGATCTGGGCAACCTGACCGCCAACGAGCTCTACGACCCCGCCGGGGCAGGAGAAAATGCCGCTTCGGCTATTTTGGAAGGACTGGACCAATTGGCCGGACAATGTGTGCACCTCATCGTGGTCTCCAACGAGGTGTTCAGCGGCGGTGCCGACTATGCAGGCGACACCGGGCGCTACCTGAAAGCGCTGGCGCAGGTGAACAATGCCTTTGCCGCCCGGGCTGACCATGTGGTGCGGGTGGTGTGCGGCATCCCGGTCTATTATAAAGGAGTGGAAAAATGATTGGATTGCAGACCATTGCAGTGGCCTTTGCCATGTTTTCGGCCCTGCCGGTGCCGCAGTTCGCGTGGAACCAGAAAAACATGCGGTATGCCATGTGCGCCTTCCCGCTCATCGGGGGGATCATTGGCGGGCTGTGGTGCCTGTGCGGCGCTCTGCCCCTGCCGATGCCCGCAAAAGCGGCGGGGTTCTGCCTGATCCCGGTCTGGGTCACGGGCGGCATCCACCTGGATGGCTATGCCGACACCTGCGATGCCCTTTCCAGCTATGGCGACCGGGAAAAGAAGCTGGAGATCCTCAAAGACCCCCACTGCGGTGCCTTTGCGGTGATCCGGCTGTGCAGTTATTTTGCGGCCTACCTTGCCCTTTGCGCCTGCGTGGACTTTACGCCCCGGGTGGGCCTGTGCTGGACACTGGCCCTTGTGCTGGAACGGGCCCTTTCGGGCCTGGCCGTGGCATCGTTCCCGATGGCAAAGAACACCGGCCTTGCCCACACCTTTGCCACGGCGGCGGATCAGACCACCGTCCGCCGGGTGCTGATGGTGCTGGCCGCTCTGCTCAGCGCCGCCCTGCTGGCACTGGGCGGCTGGGCGCTGGTGCTGGCGGCGTTGCTGGTGTTTGCACGCTATCATGTTGTTTCAAACAAGCAGTTTGGCGGCATCACCGGCGATCTGGCCGGGTGGTTCTTGCAAAAAGCCGAGCTGTGGATGCTGGCGGCGCTGTGTGCCTGCCAGTGGGGAGGACTGTTATGATCTTTATCACCGGGCCGCTGTACAGCGGCAAGCGCACCTTTGCCCAGCGCCTGCCCGGCACCCGCATTGCGGAGGTGCAGGCCCTGGCCGCAGAGGCTGAGGATCTGGAAAAGCTTGCGGAGGAGCTCTCCGCTTATGATATCGTGATGGCCACCGAGGTGGGCGGCGGCGTGGTGCCCGTGGACGCAGGGGAGCGGGCCGCCCGGGAAGCCGCCGGGCGGCTGGCCTGCCTGCTGGCCCAACGGGCGGAGACCGTCATCCGCGTCTGCTGCGGCCTGCCCCAGGCCCTCAAGGGGGAACTGCTATGACCGTCGAGCTCATCCGCCACGGGAATACCCTCTGGCAAGGGACCGGGCGGTATCAGGGGAAGTCGGACGTGCCCCTCTCTACCGCCGGGCTGGCAGAGCTGCACCCGCCGAAATTTGGCCCGGAGACGGTCTACATCACGAGGCTCTGCCGCACCCGGCAGACCGCTGAGGTGCTCTTCCCGGGTGCAAGGCTCGTGGAAGTGAAAGACCTGCAGGAGATGTGCTTCGGCAGCTTTGAGGGCCGCAATTTCATTGAGATGGAGCACGACCCGGATTATCTGGCCTGGGTGAACGCCAACTGCGAAAGCCCCTGCCCGGACGGCGAGACCAAGGCTGTTTTTTCGGAGCGGGTGTGCAGGGCCTTTGCCGCACTGGTGGACAAGGCCCTTGCCGATGGGGAAGAGACACTGGTCATTCTGGCCCACGGCGGCACCCAGATGGCTGCCATGGAGCGCTACGCTCTGCCCCATGCGGATTATTACCATTGGTGCGCCCCCAACGCGGGCGGTTACGTTCTGGATGCAGGAGATTGGGCGGAGCAGCGGGTGCTGCACCTGCTGAAAACTGTGCAGTACACAAAGGAGGATGCCCGATGATCGAATACGCAGTACTCGGCGGTTTTGTGCTGGACTGCCTCTTCGGCGATCCGGCCTGGCTGCCCCACCCGGTGGTGTACATGGGCAAGGCCATCTCGGCGCTGGAAAAGCGCCTGCGGGCCCGCCTGCCCAAAACGTCTCAGGGGGAACTGCTGGGCGGGGCCATTGTGGCGTTCTGCCTGCCGGTGGGTACCTTTCTGCTGACGAGCCTGGTCTGCCTGGGAGCTGCCCGCGTCAGCCCGTGGCTGGGGCTGGCCGTCCAGATGTTCTGGTGCGGGCAGGCACTGGCCGCAAAGGGGCTGGCGCAGGAGAGCACCAATGTCTACCGGGAACTGGTCAAGCCCGACCTGCCTGCCGCCCGCAGGGCGGTCAGCCGCATCGTGGGGCGGGACACCCAGGATCTGACGCTGGAGGGGGTGACCAGGGCCGCTGTGGAGACGGTGGCCGAAAACGCCAGCGACGGCGTGATCGCGCCGCTGCTGTATATGCTCATCGGCGGGGCACCGCTGGCGCTGACCTACAAGGCCATCAACACGATGGACAGTATGCTGGGCTACAAAAACGAAAAATACCTCTACTTTGGCCGCATCCCGGCCAAGCTGGACGATGCGGCAAATTACCTTCCCAGCCGCCTTGCCGCCCTGCTGTGGGTGGCTGCCGCGGCCTTTACGCACAATGACGCAAAAGGGGCGTGGAAGATCTGGCGGCGGGACCGCCGGAACCATGCCAGCCCCAACAGCGCCCAGACCGAGAGCGCCTGCGCCGGTGCGCTGGGGGTGCAGCTGGCTGGGCCCGCCTATTACTTTGGCGAATACTACGCCAAGCCCACCATCGGCGATCCGCTGCGTCCCATTGAACCGGAGGATATCCTGCGTGTCAACCGGATGATGTACGTGGCAAGCGCCTTTGCACTGGCGTGGGGCGTGGCAATACGGGCTATTTTGTAACGACCTCGCCCTCTCAGTCATGCTTTGCATGACAGCTCCCACAAAGGGAAAAAACAAGAACTGATATCCATAACCATCCGGGAAAAGGAGAACGAACATGCAACTAGTACATGGCGGCGATTGGGCCGGTTATCGGGCCGAGTTCGGGCGGGACGCGCTGGATTTTTCGGCCAACGTCAGCCCGCTGGGCCTGCCGGAAGGGGTGGCCCGGGCCATCACGGCGGCATTGCCCACGGCCGACCGCTACCCCGATCCCCTGTGCCGGGAGCTGCGGGCAAGGCTGGCGCTCCATGAGGGCGTGCCGGCAGAGCAGATCCTCTGCGGCAATGGGGCAGCCGACCTTATCTTCCGGCTGGTCTGGGCCAGAAAGCCCCGCCGGGCGCTGGTCACCGCCCCCACCTTTGCGGAGTATGCCACTGCTTTGGAAAGTGTCGGCTGCACGGTAGAACGCTTCTTTTTGCGGGAGCAGGAGGACTTTGCGGTCACGGATGCGTTCTGTGCGGCCATCCGCCCGGGGGTGGACATGGTGTTCCTCTGTCAGCCCAACAATCCCACCGGCCAACTGACGGCCCTGCCGCTGGTGGAGCAGATCCTCCACCGCTGCGCGGCGTGCGGCACCCTGCTGGTGGTGGACGAATGCTTCCTTGATTTCCTGCCCGACCATGCCCTGCACACGGCAAAAGGCCTGCTGGGGGAGGGAGATCTGGTCATCCTGAAAGCCTTCACCAAGCTCTACGGCATGGCGGGCGTGCGGCTGGGCTATGCCCTGAGTGCCGACACGGCGCTGCTGGAACAGATGCAGGCCTGCGGCCAGCCCTGGGGCGTGTCCAGTCTGGCGCAGGCGGCGGGCCTTGCCGCACTGGAGGAGACAGCGTATGTGGAAAAGGTCCGGGCCCTCATTGCCGAACAGCGGCCCCGCCTGACGGCCGGTCTGCGGGCGCTGGGCCTGCGGGTGCTGGACGGCAGGGCAAATTACCTGCTGTTTCAGGCCCCGGAGACGCTGGGAGAAGCCCTGCGGCAAAGGGGCGCTGTGCTGCGCAGCTGTGCGAACTACCCCGGGCTGGGCCCCGGCTGGTACCGCACCGCCGTGCGCACCGGGCCTGAAAACGAACAGCTTTTGAAACTTCTTGCGGAGGTGCTGGAATGAGCAAGGCAAAGTGCATCATGGTGCAGGGAACCATGAGCGGTGCAGGCAAAAGCCTGCTGTGCGCCGCCCTCTGCCGCATTTTTGCGCAGGACGGTTACCGCGTGGCTCCCTTCAAGAGCCAGAACATGGCGCTGAACAGCTTTGTCACCCGGGATGGGCTGGAAATGGGCCGGGCACAGGTGGTGCAGGCGCAGGCCGCAGGCATCGAGCCGGATGTGCGGATGAACCCCATCCTGCTCAAGCCCAGCAGTGACGTGGGCAGTCAGGTCATCGTGAACGGCGAGGTGCGGGGCCAGATGCCCGCCGCCGCCTACTTCAAAATGAAAAGAGCGCTCATCCCGGAGATCCTCTCGGCCTACAACAGTCTGGCCGAAACCGTGGACATCATCGTCATTGAGGGGGCCGGAAGCCCGGCGGAGATCAACCTGAAGGCAGACGATATCGTCAACATGGGCCTTGCCCGGCTGGTGGATGCCCCCGTTCTGCTGGCGGGCGATATCGACCGGGGCGGTGTGTTTGCCCAGCTGTACGGCACGGTGGCGCTGTTGGAGCCGGAGGAGCGCGCCCGCATCAAGGGGCTGCTCATCAATAAATTCCGCGGCGATGTGGAGATCCTGCGCCCCGGCCTTGCGATGCTGGAAGAGAAAACGCAGCTGCCGGTGCTGGGGGTCGTGCCCTATCTGAAGGTGGACATTGAGGACGAGGATTCTCTTTCCACCCGGCTGGATGCGGCCAAAGCGGTCCACCCGCTGGATGCAGCAATCCTCCGCCTGCCGCGCATCTCCAACTTTACCGATTTTATGCCGCTGGAGCAGCACCCGCTGCTGGGTGTGCGGTATGTGCAGAACACCCGCCAGCTGGGCACACCGGATCTCATCATCCTGCCCGGCACCAAGAACACGGTGGATGACCTGCTCTGGCTGCGGCAGTCCGGGCTGGAAGCAGCCCTGTTGAAGCTGGCGGCCAACGGCACGCCGGTGCTGGGGGTCTGCGGCGGGGATCAGCGCACAGAACAAACCGGTCTTTGGAATCTGCGGCGGGTATCAGATGCTGGGCGAGACACTGGCCGACCCTGAGGGCACGGAGAGCGGTACGGCGCAGACCGTGCGGGGGCTGGGGCTGCTGCCCACCAACACGGTCTTTACCGGCCAGAAGCACCGCACCCAGGACACTGCCGCCGTGACCGCCGCCCCCTTTGCGGGTGCGGCCCTGACCGGATATCAGATCCACACCGGCCGCACCGAGGTGCAGGGTGTGCCCTTCTGCACACTGGCAGACGGCACACCCGAGGGCTGCGTGCAGGACAATGTGTTCGGTACCTACCTGCACGGCCTGTTTGATACCGGTGAACTCACCGAGAAGCTGGTGGCCCTGCTCTGCCGGCGCAAGGGCATTGCGCCGGACAGTGCCGCCCTCATCCCGATGGAGCAATACCGCCAGCAGCAGTTTGACCTGCTGGCCGATGGCGTGCGCGGCGCGCTGGATCTGGATGCCGTTTACGCGGCCATGGGGTTGGAGAACCCGCGGAGGAATGCACAATGATCCCACAACATCATCTGCCCGCCGACATTGAGCGGACAAGCCTTTCCATCATCACGGCAGAGCTGGAAGCGTTGGGTCTGACCCCGCCGCCCGAGACTGCCGCTGTGGTCAAGCGGGTCATCCACACCACTGCCGACTTTGACTATGCGAAAAATCTGCGCTTCACGCCGGGGGCTGTGGCAGCAGGTGTGGCCGCCCTGCGGGCCGGGACCCCTATCATCACCGACACCAACATGGCACTTTCGGGCATTTCCAAGCCTGCCCTTGCCCGGCTGGGCGGCAGTGCCCTCTGCTACATGGCGGACCCCGAGGTGGCGCGGACCGCAGCCGAGACCGGAACCACCCGGGCAGTGGCCTCCATGCACCGCGCGGCGCAGGAGCACCCCGGGGCCATCCTTGCGGTGGGCAATGCCCCCACCGCCCTGATGACCATTGTGGAGGAGATCGAGGCCGGGCTGCGGCCTGCCCTGGTCATTGCCGTGCCGGTGGGGTTTGTGAATGTGGTGGAAAGCAAGGAGACGCTGTTTGCCGCCTGTGCCGCCAACGGCGTGCCTGCCATCGCGGCCATGGGCCGCAAGGGCGGCAGCACCGTGGCCGCTGCAGTCTGCAACGCTCTGGTCTACTCTGCCGCCGAGATGCTGGACCCTGCGGCGAGAGGGTGGAAATAAGGTGGAACCGGTACAAACGCCCCTTTTTACGCTTTTGCTTGACTTTTTGGCAGAAACAAGGTATCGTTTATCTGTATGACGATTGATATATGAGTGGAAGCTTTGCGTGAAAAAGGAAACATTATGGCACAGACGATTTTAGAAGAAAAGAAGAAATCACGGCTGATGACAGAGGGCAGCATCTGGAAGAGCATCCTGCTCTTCTCGGTGCCGCTGATCCTGGGCAACATGCTGCAGCAGCTGTACAACACCGCCGATTCCATCATCGTGGGCAACTTTGTGGGCAGCAACGCGCTGGCAGCCGTCGGCTCCAGCGGCTCGCCCATCTTCCTGCTCATCGGGTTCAGCCAGGGCATTGCCGTGGGTGCCGGTGTTGTGGTGTCCCAGTTTCTGGGAGCCAAGGACAGGGAGGGCGCGCACACTGCAGTTCACACCTCCCTGGCCCTTTCGGCCATTCTGGGTGCGATCCTGACCGTGTGCGGCATTGCCGTCAGCCGTGCCCTGCTCACCGCCATGAACACCCCCGCAGAGGTGCTGGAGGATGCGGTGCTCTATATACGGCTCTATTTTGGCGGCGTGCTGTTCAGCGTGGTGTATAACATGGCAGCCGGTATCCTGAACGCCGCCGGCAACTCCAAGCGGAGCCTGCTCTACCTGGGCGTTGCCTCCATCACCAACATCGTCCTCGACCTTGTTCTGATCGCCGGATGCAGGATGGGCGTGGCCGGTGCGGCCATTGCCACCGATATCAGCCAGCTGGTGTCCTGTGTGCTCTCCCTGCGTTTTCTGATGCGGGTGGAGGACGATTACCGCGTGACGGCAAAGGAAGTGCGCGTGCACAAAAAGATGGCGGTCCGCATCATCAAGGTGGGCCTGCCCACCGGTATCCAGAACATGGTCATCTCCCTTTCCAATGTGCTGGTGCAGGTCAGCGTCAACGGCTATGGTGCCGCTGCCATGGCAGGCTTTGCCGCCTATATGAAAGTAGATGGCTTCAACATTCTGCCTGTGCTGAGCTTCGGCATGGCGGCCACCACCTTTGTGGGCCAGAACTTTGGCGCGGGCAAGATCGACCGTGTCAAAAAGGGCACCTTTGTCACCCTGGGCATGTGCATCGTTTACACCATCCTGACCGGCATCCTGCTGCTCGCCTTCCAGGACCCCATCATGCACCTGTTCACCGGCGATGAAACGGTCATTGCCTACGGCAAGATCTGTATGCTCTATTTCTGCCCCTTCTACTGGATGCTGGGCATCCTGCAGGGCCTTGCCGGTACGGTGCGCGGCACCGGCAAGAGCGTGCCGCCCATGGTGGTGCTGCTGATCTCCCTGTGCCTGTTCCGCATCGCCTGGATCCAGTTTGCCCTGCCCCTGTTTGCGGGCATCGAGGGTGTGCTGCTGGTCTACCCGGTGTCCTGGGCTGTGGGTGCAGTGTTGATGGTGCTCTACGCCTGGAAGGGCAAATGGATGCAGCTGCCGGAAGCAATTTCATAAACCGGACGCACCCGATCCCCCGGTGGAAGTGCATTTTATACAAAAAGTAACGTATGAATGCATAAAATATTCGGGGGGGGGGGCTAAAAAATCTGCGAAAATCAGTTGATTTCTGCCGAAAAATGCCGTATACTGAATTATAGTTTCAAATCGAACGACAGACTTCGACAAAAGGGGCTGATGAGATGGAGTGCACGCAGGCAGAGGCCTTTGAACAGTATATTCGGGATCTGCGCGTTGTGCGCTCGATCTCCCGGCCCAGCTTTCCGGAGGGCAAAGCTCCCGCTGCCGTGCTGGAAGAGATCCAGACCAACGCGCTGAGATGCAATGCCCTGATGCGGCAGAATGAGGCACTGCTGGCGCAGTTTGTCTACGACCGCGACCCTGCCTCCCTGACCGAAACGGATATCCAGGGACTGAGTGCCTTTGCGGGCAGGCTGTTCAACTATGCGAACAGCGAGGATATGGGCGTGGCGTTCAAGGTGCATCAGCTGCTGCTGGCAGCGGCCCGCAGTCGGGAAGACGTGCCCATGATCGTCAGGGAGCTGTACTACACGGGCATCACCCTGCATTATATGAACGTCCGGGATGAGGGAACTGGCATCAACCTGTTGGGAGATGCGATCCAGGTCTATTTTACGGAAGCTGCTGAATATATGTCACGGTATGAACAGCTGGACAGGAATACCCGGCAGTATCTCATCCGCTGTGTGGGCAACACCCGGCTGGGGATGTCCCGCGGCACCCATGCGGAAAGCTGCCGGTATCTGGAGCGGTTCCGCCGCGCAATGGACATCATCCAGTCTGCGCATTACCATGCACTGGACCCGGAGTTCCCCTGGGAAAGCTACATCTATTCCATGCACATGGATCGCATGACCCTGCTGACCCACCTGCGGCAGGAGGAGGATCCCGAGGTGGCGCGGCAGGTGCTGGAATCGGCGGAATACATCTGGACGCACCAGAAGAAATACGATGGTCAGGAAGCGCGCCTGCAGAACTGGCGGGTGCCCTATTTTTACGCCGCTGCCCGCTACCATGCCGGGGTGGGCAGCCTGGAAGACGTGGTCAAGATCCTTCTGGAATCGGCGGGAAGCGTGGCGCAGGATGATTATTCTGCCGAGGCCATCAACCGGAAGCTGGTTCTGGCGGCCTATCTTTCGGTCTATGCAGAACGTCTGGATGATGCGGGAGCACAGAGGTATCGTGCAACCGTGGAGCAGGTACGCCGTTCTGCGTATCAGTATCTGGAACAGATGCCGGCCAGCCAGTATCCCCGTGTGGTAAACTCTGCCGCTTGGGAGTTGAGCAAGATCAACACCAGCTCAGATGAAACGGCGAACCGCCGGATGCTGGGCAGTATCCTGGCCGGGCACAAGCCGACCTATGTCCACTCGCTGATGGTGGCAGAGCTGACCCGTGCCCTGCTGCATCGGCAGATCGAGACAAGGCCCGAAACACTGGTTGGCCTGCTGGGCTGCAGGAGCGTGGCCGAGGTGCAGGCCCGGCGGGAAGAGCTCTGCCAGACAGCCTATGAGTGCGGCCTGTACCACGACCTTGGCAAGTGTGCTGTTCTGATGTACATCGACAACAACGCCCGCCGCCTGCTGGATGAGGAGTTTTTCTGCATCCAGAGCCACCCAAGGACCGGCGCTGCCATTCTGAATAGAATGGGCTGCGGAAGAACGCTGGCCCCGGCGGCACTCTATCACCACTGCTATTACAACGGCAAGGGCGGATATCCCAATGATGTACCCTCCTGCCCGGAGGAGATCAAGGGAATCGTGGATGCGCTGAGCGTGGCAGACTCGCTGGATGCCGCCACCGATAATATCGGTCGGTGCTACAACGTTGCCAAGCCCTTCCGCACGCTGCTGGAAGAGCTGCGGGCCCAGAGTGGCACCCGCTATGCGCCCAATGTGGTCGCTCTGTTCGAGGATGAGCGTTTCTGCCAGCAGCTGGCAGAGAACACGGATGCCGAGCGCAAAAGGGTGTATCTGCAGGTGTATCACGCCGGAAGTGAAGAAAAATAAACGACCCTCTCCATCATTGCTTCGCAGTGCCGCCTCCCCAAAAAGGGAGCGGGCATACGTCAGCGTGATAGAGAGGGTCATTCTTTTTGTTTAAGTCAGGATGAAGCTTTCCCAGTCCACCCTGCCGGTGCAGTTCAGCCGGAAGAAGAGCGGAAAGGTTCCTGCCGGGGCAGAAAAGCTGCCCTGTACCTCCTGCCAGTCCGTGCTGGCGGGGAAGGTGACCTCGGCGGATTTCCGGGTGCAGGCCTCGTCCAGATAGACGGCCATGCTGCCCGGTGCGCTGGCCCGCAGGCGCAGGGTGAGCCGGGAAGCATCCCCCAGTGCGAAGTACTTGAACCCTGCCAGTGTGCCGTCCTGCATATTGGAGATATAGTGCAGGCTGTCCTCCCGCTTGCCGCTGGAGGCAGGCTCTTCAAAAATGTGGGGCTGGGTGTCCCGCGCACACTTGCGGATGGTGAGCCGCTCCTTGCCGATGGTCTCGTGGGTCAGATTGCAGGCGTAACAGGCATTGTAGCTGCCGGTGCCGGGCAGCGGCCCGCCGTTCAGGCCGCAGCTTGTGATCTCGGCCTGGTGAAAATGACCCTCCGCATCCAGCACAACGGGTTCGGCACAGCCCTGGCGGCAGCACTCGATGCCGTGAGTCTGGCGGTGGTAGAAGATGTACCACTGACCACCCAGCCGGACAAGGCCGCCGTGGGTGTTGCCATAGGGGGCCTTGGGCGTGGTGTTACCGTTCCGTCCGATGTCTGCATTGGAAACGAGGATTCCGCCGTACCGGTAGCCGGTCAGCGGCTGGTCGGAGACAGCATAGCACAGGTCGTGGCTCTGCTCAGAGGAATACACAAGGTAATACCGTTTGCCGATTTTCCGGGGAGAAGAGGCTTCGTAGAAGCCGTGGCCCTCAAAGCCGGTGCCAGCGGTGGCCTGACAGCCGGGCAGCACCTCAAAAGGCCCGGCCTTGATGGTATGCATGTCCGGTTCCAGCTCAAAGCCCAGACTGTACTTGCCCAGCTTGAGTGCCCACGGGAAATCCAGTGTGGGGCAGAAGCCGATGTAGAGATAGATCCGGCCATCGTCGTCCACCAGCACGCCCGGGTCGAACATCTTGGTGGCGGGTATGGTGCCATCCGGGAAAGTTACATTGCACAGATAGGTGAAGGGTCCCTGTGGCGTGTCGCTGACAGCGACCTCACAGGGATCGTATTTTCCACGATTATAATACAGATAGTACCGTCCATCGGGGCCCTGCACGCAGTCGGGGGCGGCAAGGTTGCCGCCTTCTTCCAGTGATGCAGTGGTGGCGGTGTAGGGATAGCTGATGCCCTCGTATTTCCAGCTGCCCAGATCATCCAGCGGGGCGCTCCACACAACGTAATCGCCCTCGCAGAACTGAGTGGAGCCTGCCACATCGTGGCTGCCATAGACATAGAGCCGGTCGCCCCAGATACGGGGCTCACCGTCCGGGACATACTCCCACAGGGGCAGATAGGGATTCATGGCGGGATGCTTCATTCAAATACCTCCTTGCAAAAAGAGCCCTCCGGCGCTCACGCAGTTTACCCCGAAAAGCAGGGGGGTCCCTGATGCGTGAGCCGCCGAAGGGCTCCATCTTCTGTTTGATTTTATTAAATCAGATGCAAAAGGCTTTGTCAAGCACCGGCGGCTGCATCGCTTCAGCCGGGGTACTTAGCCACTTCCAACAGTTCCTCCGCCCGGCGGACCTGTTCCGCCGTGGGGGGAACAGCGTCGGGCAGGGGATAGGGAATGCCCAGCTTCTGCCACTTGAACAGCCCCAGCGTGTGGTAGGGAAGCACCTCCACCCGCTGCACCGTTTTCAGGCTGCGGATGAAGTCTGCGGTCCTGCGCAGGCCCTCCTCGTCGTCGGTCAGGCCGGGCACCAGCACATGCCGGATCCAGAGCGGAACGCCCAGATCGGAAATATGCCGTGCCATGGCTAAGATGTTGGCATTGTCCCGGCCGGTAAGCTGACGGTGCTTCTCCGGGTCGATCTCCTTGAGATCCAGGATGACCAGACTGGTGGAAGCCATCAGGGTATCGAAGGCGGCCAGGTAGGCGGGGTCATCGGGCTGGAACGGCTGACCGGCCGTGTCCAGCGCGGTGTGTACCCCCTTGGCACGCGCCAGCTGGAAGAATTTTGTCAAGAAGTCCATCTGCCGCAGCGGCTCGCCGCCGCTGACGGTGATGCCGCCCTTCTTGCCCCAGTAATTGCGGTAGCGCCAGACGTGCTGGAACAGCTTCTCCGGAGACCATTCCGTGCCGCCCTCAGCGCTCCACGTTTCGGGGTTGTGGCAGTATTTGCAGCGCAGGGCACAGCCCTGCAGAAAGACAACGAACCGGACACCCGGCCCGTCCACCGAGCCGAAGCTTTCCAGCGAGTGGACGAGACCGACAGGGTCACAGTGCGGCATGGCAGGTACGGGAGATCACGTCCATCTGCTGCTCGCGGGTCAGGTCGATGAACTTGACCGCATAGCCGGAGACGCGGATGGTGAAGTTGGCGTATTCTTCCTTTTCGGGGTGCTCCATGGCATCCAGCAGCTTCTCCTTGCCGAACACGTTCACGTTCAGGTGGTGTGCACCCTGATCGAAGTAGCCGTCCATGACCTGCACCAGGTTCTCCTTGCGCTCCTCCTCGCTGTGGCCCAGAGCCTCGGGGTTGATGGTCTGGGTGTTGGAGATGCCGTCCAGAGCCCAGTGGTAGGGCAACTTGGCAACAGAGTTCAGGGAAGCCAGCAGGCCGTTCTGCTCCGCACCGTAGCTGGGGTTTGCACCGGGTGCAAAGGGGGTAAAGGCGGCACGGCCATCGGGCAGAGCACCGGTGTACTTGCCGTACACCACGTTGGAGGTGATGGTCAGGATGGAGGTGGTAGCCTCGGAGTTGCGGTAGGTGTGGCGCTTCTTGATCATCTCCAGGAAGGTGCGCAGCAGCCACACGCCGATCTCGTCGGCGCGGTCGTCGTCGTTGCCGTACTTGGGGAAGTCGCCCTCGGTTTCAAAGCCGGTGGCAAGGCCGCTCTCGTCACGCACTACCTTCACCTTGGCGTACTTGATGGCGCTCAGGGAGTCGATGACGTGGGAGAAGCCTGCAATGCCGGTGGCAAAGGTGCGGCGCACGTCGGTGTCGATGAGGGCCATCTCGGCTTCCTCGTAGTAGTATTTGTCGTGCATATACTGGATTAGGTTCAGCACATTGACGTACAGGCCAGCCAGCCAGTCCAGCATCTGGACATACTTGGGCAGCACCTCGTCGTAGTTCAGGTACTCGCTGGTGATGGGGGCATAGTTGGGGCCGCACTGCTCGTGGCTCTTCTCGTCCACGCCGCCGTTGATGGCGTACAGCAGGCACTTGGCAAGGTTGGCGCGGGCACCGAAGAACTGCATCTCCTTGCCGGTCTGGGTGGCAGACACGCAGCAGCAGATGGAGTAATCATCGCCCCAGACGGGCTTCATCACGTCGTCGTTCTCGTACTGGACAGAGCTGGTATCGATGGACACCTTGGCGGCATATTTCTTGAAGCTCTCCGGCAGAGCGGAGGAGTACAGAACAGTCAGGTTCGGCTCCGGTGCAGGGCCCATGTTTTCCAGCGTGTGCAGGAAGCGGTAGCAGTTCTTGGTGACCATGCTGCGGCCGTCCATGCCGATGCCGCCCACTTCCAGGGTGGCCCACACGGGGTCGCCGGAGAACTGTGACAGTACCGGACTCCTTAAAGGCGTATGTGGATAAGGCTTATCAGGTCGGAATGGATCCCAACTGGAAATACGCGGGGATGTCCGCAATCAACAGCGGATGTGCGGTATTCTATCACAATGGGACTGCAAACCGCAAAAACAAGGTGGTTGCCGTAAATGCTGGACATGGTACATCCGGCGGATCGAAGGTAAAGACATTCTGTCACCCGGATCAGACGGCGAAGGTGACAGGCGGAACGACGGGCGCAGGCGCGACAAAGGCGGTGGCGGTATCCGGCGGAATGACGTTCGCGGATGGAACGGCGGAGAGTACCGTGACGCTCCGTATGGCGCAGATCTTCCGGAATAAGCTTCTGGCGGCGGGATATGATGTGCTGATGATCCGCGATGGAAGTGATGTGCAGCTCGACAATGTGGCGAGAACTGTCATGGCAAACAATAAGGCTGACTGCCATATCGCCCTGCACTGGGATTCCACGAAGACGGACAAGGGAGCGTTTTACATGAGTGTGCCGAATAATGCCGCCTATCGTGCCATGGAGCCGGTGGCGTCCCACTGGGAGTCCCACAATAAGCTTGGAAGCGCACTGGTTGGCGGATTGAAGCAGAACGGTGTGAAGATCTTCTCGTCGGGATCCATGGAGATGGATCTGACCCAGACGTCGTATTCTACGGTTCCGAGTATTGATATCGAACTGGGGGATGGGAAATCTGCTCATGATGATGCGACGTTAGGAAAACTGGCGGATGGACTTGTTGTCGGTGTGATCAGTTATTTTGGACAGTGATCCGGGCTCGTAAGTTCAAGACAGAATGAATGGAATGCCGCTGCTGGGGAAAATACCTGGCGGCGGTTTTTGGAATTAATGGGAGGTTATACCGGAACTTCCTGGT